>Ga0209482_1000029_pt1 | contig 119106 bp, 110 predicted proteins | sample CoawatmetaG10DNA_FD_187512 | JGI IMG/M metagenome (GOLD analysis project Ga0209482, IMG submission 187512) | Marine microbial communities from the West Antarctic Peninsula - Coastal water metaG104-DNA (SPAdes) (version 2) | ecosystem: Environmental > Aquatic > Marine > Coastal ...
GCATACTATTACTTAAGTCATCACTCTCACCTAATAAAGTATAGTCAGCCCAATTTTGCATGCTATAATCAGCAACCAAAAGCCACTTTTCACCATCACGATACGTTAATCCTGTACTAATGTACCTTGGTAAGGTAACTTCTCCCCACTCTACTATATTACTAGCAGTATCTTTTACAATTTCATAATCTCCTGAAATAGTTTCTACAATATTTGTTCGTTTTGTTCTAAGGGTTGAATTATTATTAGCTGTTAAACCAAAGGATAATTCCTTATCATTCGCTAATTCCTTTTTATACATTAGCCCTAACTCATAATAATATCCTTTTAAGTTTATGCTCGAATTTGAACGAGAATCAAAAAAAGATTCATCATCATAATCAAGTTTCTTTCTTCTGTTTAAACCTCCAAACAAATAAGAAGCATTCATTCCTACAGAAAAACCTTTGAAAGGTTCGTATGCTCCTCCAAAATATATTTTACTCAAACCTCCATCTCCTGTATAAATCATATCAGCACTTACTAATGTATCTCTGGCATTTAATGTATAACCAATATTACTAAAAGGCAACATTCCGAAACTTGCCCCTAACTTACTACTAATAGGAAAAGCAATTGTCAAGTGACTAAAAGCAGAATTATTAGCAACCTGCTTATCAGTTGAGCTCTCAATTTGAGTTGTTTTGTGTAATCCCCCAGTTGAAAACAAAAAAGAATTTGCTCTAAAAGAAGTATAACTTGCAGGATTTGATGGATTGACACTATTAGAACTACTAAGAGCAGTAACTCCACCCCCTAACGCATTGGATAGTGGAAAAGTATTTCCTTGCAAATCACCTAATCCAAAACGAGAATATGGGGAACTTGTTCCTAATTGCGCAAAGGCACTCAATCCACAAAAGACAAAGAGTACTAATACTAATTTTTTTAATCTATTCATTATAATCTAAAATTTCATTTAAGCCTTCCATTACTAAAAAAGGATTTGCAAATATGCTACTTTTTAATTCCTTTTCAAAGAAAAAACAATCCCCACCTGTAACGGCAATTACAGTGTCTTTATTTTCCATTTTGTAAACATTAATTATTTCTCGTACTTCAGCCAACATTCCTTGTTGCACACCACTTATAATTGACGAGTTTGTATCATTACCTAACACCATGTTAGTCTCTGAAAATTCACACAATGGCAAGTTACTTGTAAACTGATTAAGTGCTTTGTACCTCATTGTTATTCCTGGAGAAATCCTCCCTCCCCTATACACTTTTTCCTTATTTATAAAATCAATAGTCAGACAAGTACCTGCATCAAACACCAAAACATCTTGCTTTGGAAATAAAAAAGATGCACCAACAACTGCAGCAATTCTGTCTCTACCTAAAGTATCTGGTGTTCTATAATCAATTGTGATTGGCAGAGGAGTGTTTTCATTTAATAAAAGAGCATCAAAATGTTGAATTATTTGCTCAACATCAGCATCTACTGCCTTAACAGATGAAATAATAGTATTTGAAATAGCTTGCTCTCCAACAAAAACAAGTATGTTTTGTAAAGTACAATCATTCAAAACAGAAGAGCTAATTAGCTCTTTATCTTCAAACAAAGCAGTTTTAACTGCTGTATTTCCTATGTCGATTATAAGTTTCAGCGAATGTAAAGTTTTGTCAAAAATATAAAAATACAATCCCTTATGATGATTTGCTCAAAATATTTCTCTAAATAAAAAAAACAATTAAATTTGCACCCCTAAATAGTTGGCGCTATAGCTCAGTTGGTAGAGCAATGGACTGAAAATCCATGTGTCCCTAGTTCGAATCTTGGTAGCGCCACTTAAACAAAAAGCCCCACTCAAATGAGCGGGGCTTTTTTATTTTTATCAGTAAGAAATATTATTCAACTATTATTTTTTCAGTATAAATTGTATTTTCATCTTTCAATTCAACAGTATAAATACCTTTATCAAAACTTGATAAATCGATATTAGTATTCATTCCATTTGTACGAGTAGAAAAAACTGTTTGACCTAATACATTATTTACGGTTACATCATAATTAGCAACCTCACCTAATTTAATAGTAAATATTCCATTAGTAGGGTTAGGATAAGTAGTGAAAATAGTTTGCTTTATATCAGAAACTGCATTAACACTTCCTGAATCAAAATTCATCCTAACCATTGGAGTTGAAGTTATATAATACCATGTTGGATTGCCGACAGATTGTGTAGACAGCCCTAATTCATCAAAAGAACTGTGCTCTCCATTATACAATGCAGGATTTGATGTTGTACCAACTCTAGAAATATCGACTGGATGCTGGTAACCACCTACTCCAAACTCATAAGCATAACCAGCAAATAATGATATTGGATTTAAAAATGGAACATCAATCCAATTACCTAAATCTTGAGCTGTCAGTGTGTAATCATCAGATTGATCTAGAAAGAAAAGATTATTTGATGCTGTACTATCAGCTTCATAAATTACAGCATAAATCTTTGCTCCAACTGTTGATCCATCGTCAATAAATACACGCAAAGAGTATAAATCAGCATTAGCATAAATCTCAAACCTAGAGGTAATTTGATTCTGATCATCTGAATCTCCAACAGCATAAGCGCCAGCTAAATTTGCTGCCCCAGCATCCTTAGCATATAAGTATTGAGAAACTTCAATGTTTCTTGTTTCGATAGCCGAATTAGTGATTACTAATCCTGCACCAGCTGAATCGGCTTCAGCCCACATTTCAATAACATAATTACCAATACCTGGACTAAAAGCAGGAACAGCTGCAACAACAGCTGAATCGGAACCAGCTAAAACAGTGGCAATTGAAGATCCAGAATAAGTAGCAGAACCAGTAACGTCATATTTTAAAACTGCTGATTGTGAGGCTCCTCCAATGTTTTTGATTACAGCTTCACAAGAAAATGGTCTGACAGCGACCTGATCAACAGGAGTTACAGTATAATCTAAACCAATCATAGTATTTAAACCAGAAGCTGAATAGTTTTGGTAATCAACCCAATACCCACCTGTAACAGCATTATTAATACTCATTAAATTTGATGGTGTTTCAATAATTCTCATATCATCAATCATCCAAAAATAAACTCTTGATGTCCACCCTATTTTAATATATACTGTTGATTGATTTGCAGCAACAGAAGAAATATTCAAGCTTAATATTTCTGGATCTAAAGAATTTGTATTATTTGGAAGTCCAGAATTTACTAGATAGTTAGTCCAAGTTATGCTGTCTGAACTTACAGATACTGTAGGTGGGATAAATTGTGCACCACCCAAATTATTATACCTGAATGAATGTTCAAATTCTAAATTTACAGCTGAATTCAATGAAAGATTTATTGCAGATGTTGTAAAATAAGATTCAATATACTCATAAGTTGTACCTGAAGGCTGTCCGTAAGAATGATGATTTGATGAGTCAGTATCTGATATTAAAAAACCATTAAGAGCAGTTGTTGAGCTGATTCCAACTGCAGCAGAGGCACCTTGTGAACCCTGAAAATAACCCCATGATCCATCTGTAGTATAAACCCAAGGGCATGTTGCTATCCCACCCTGAGTATTGCTGGTATAAGTACTCCATCCTTGAGGAAATCCACCACTAAAATCCTCTTCCCAAATAGGTAAAGCAGAACTTGCATTTGATGGAGTAATAGGAACTTGATAAAAAGATTTTTTCTCATCTAATTGTTGTTCTAACTGTGTTTCTTTTAAATTTAAAACTTGAGCAATAGAAGAAATCGAAACTACTAAGGCAAAAACCGAAATATAAATTTTTTTCATGTTATATATTTATTCGTAAGATACAAACATACAAAAACTTAAACATAAAAAGCCCCACTCAGACGAGCAGGGCTTTTAAATTTTTATCAGAAAGAACGTCTATTCAATAATTAACTTTTCAGTATAAAGAACATCACCTGAACTTAATTCAACGGTATACATTCCCTTACTAATTCCTGTTAAGTTAACTTTAGTTAATTTACTATCAATAACATTTGTATAAACAGTTTGGCCTAAAACATTAATAACTGAAACTGCAAACTCACTAGACTCTTCTAAAGAGATAGTAAACGATCCAAGTGAAGGATTTGGGTAAACATCAAACATTGAAACTCCAAATTCTGAAATAGCACTTTGAATAATAGGCTCAAAATTCATCCTTACCATTGGAGTTGAAGTAATATAATACCATGTTGGAGTACCTGCAGATGATGTAGACAATCCTAATTCATCAAAAGAACTGTGTTCTCCATTATATAATGATGTATTTGCTGTTGAACCAATTAATAAAGAATCGATAGGATGCTGATAACCTCCTACTCCAAACTCATAAGCATAGCCAGCAAATAATGATATTGGGTTTAAAAATGGAACATCAATCCAATTACCTAAATCTTGAGCTGTCAATACATAATCATCAGATTGATCTAGAAAGAAAAGACTATTTGACGCTGTACTATCAGATTCATAAATTACAGCATAAACCTTAGCTCCAACTGTTGATCCATCGTCAATAAATACACGTAAAGAATATAAATCAGCGTTGGCATAAATCTCAAACCTAGAAGTAATTTGATTCTGATCATCTGAATCTCCAGCAGCATAAGCGCCAGCTTGATTTGCTGCCCCTTCATCCTTAGCATATAAATATTGAGAAACTTCAATGTTTCTTGTTTCGATAGTCGAATTAGTAGTTACTAGTCCTGCTCCCGCAGAATCAGCCTCAGCCCACATTTCAACAACATAATTACCAATACCTGGGCTAAAAGTAGGAGTCGCAGCAGTTGTAACATTATCGGAGCTAGCTAAAACAGTAGCAACTGAAGATCCAGAATAAGTAGCAGATCCCGTTACATCATATCTTAAAACTGATGATTGTGAAGAAATACCTGCATTCATAATTACTGCCTCACAAGAAAATGGACGAACAGCAACTTGATCAAGTGGAGTTACAGTATAATCTAAACCAATCATAGTATTTAAACCAGAAGCTGAATAGTTTTGGTAATCAACCCAATACCCACCTGTAACAGCGTTATTAATACTCATTAAATTATCAGGCGTTTCAGTAAAATTTACATCATCAACCATCCAAGCGTAATCCCACTGACCTTCATAATGAAAACGAAATGATACTGATACTTGATTCCCAGCTACATTGGAGATGTTTACAGATACAAATTCAGGATTAGTTGAAGATTCATTACTAACTTGTGAAGCATGTACTTCAAATCTTTCAAAAGTAATCCAAGCATCATTAGAAACCTCAACAAAAACAGAATCTTGAAACTTTCTGTGTGAAGATTCAAAATTAATATTCACATATGAATAAGCGGAACAGTCAACAGTTCCGTTATAAGTAATTGTTGCATCCTGAGTATTAGTTGCAGATGTTCCTAAAGCATCAGAATCATACATTGCAAATCCATTTGCTGTAGAAGTAGATGCAATAGCACCCATAGGCATAGAAAAAGAACCTGTTGGTCCGGCAGTTCCAATTACCCAATCTTGTAAACCTCCATTAATAGCATCATATGTAATCCAATCAGCTGAATTATCAAATTCGTTAAACCAAAATGGTGCAGGTGCAGGCGCAGCCATTGAAATTGATGGAACATAATTTACTGGTACATCATTAGCAAGAAACTTTATAGCAGCTTCTTTTGGCAATTCTGCCATTTTTGATTGCGCAAAAGTTGCTAAAGCAACTAAAACAGCACAAGCAGAAAGTAAAATTTTTTTCATTTTTCTTTTTTTAAATTATAATTAGTGTTCGCAAATATACTACAAAGTAAACAAATACCAATATGCATATTTCTAAAATCTTATCTACTCAATATAATCTGAAATTGGCGCACATGAACAAATGAAATTTCTATCTCCATAAGCATCATTAACACGCCTAACTGAAGGCCAGAATTTTCTATCCTTTACCCATTCTAATGGATAAACAGCTTTTTGTCTTGTATAATTAAAAGCCCACTCATCATTTACTGCCAAGCCCAAAGTATGTGGTGCATTTTTCAATACACTTTCTTGCAGAACAACTTCACCAGCTAACACTTCATTAATTTCACTTTTAATACTAATCATTGCTTCACAAAAACGATCTAACTCTTCCTTGCTTTCGCTTTCAGTAGGTTCAATCATTAAAGTTCCTGCAACAGGAAAAGAAACTGTTGGTGCATGAAATCCGTAATCCATTAGACGCTTTGCAACATCAACCACTTCAATTCCATCTTTTTTAAACATTCTAAAGTCTACAATCATTTCATGAGCAACTCTATTATTACTACCCGAATATAAAATATCAAAATGCTTTACTAATTTTTCCTTAATATAGTTTGCATTTAAAATAGCTATCTCGGTTGAAGATTTTAACCCTTCTGTTCCTAACATTTTAATATAGGCATACGAAATAGATAAAACTAAAGCACTTCCCCAAGGAGCAGAAGAAATAGACATTCCGCTTTCTCCACCCATTTTTACTAAAGGATTATTCGGTAAGAATGGTTTTAAATGTTCCACCACTCCAATTGGTCCCATTCCAGGACCACCACCACCATGAGGAATAGCAAATGTTTTATGCAAATTCAAATGACAAACATCCGCACCAATAAGTGCAGGGTTTGTTATCCCCACCTGTGCATTCATATTTGCACCATCCATATACACCTGTCCTCCATTATCATGAATAATCTGAGTGATTTCCATAATTGCTTCTTCATACACACCATGAGTTGAAGGATAAGTCACCATTAAAGCTGAAAGATTTTCTTTGTATTCCTCTGCTTTTTCTCTTAACACATCAACATCAATATTACCAAACTCATCACATGGAGTAACAACCACCTTCATTCCAGCCATAACTGCTGAGGCAGGGTTAGTACCATGGGCTGAAGAAGGAATTAAACATATATTTCTATTATCATCACCTCTACTTTCATGATAGGCTCTAATGACCATTAATCCAGCAAACTCTCCTTGAGCGCCAGAGTTTGGCTGTAAACTCATGGCATCAAAACCAGTAATTTCACATAACATTTCTTCTAATTCATGGAACATTATATGATAACCCCTTGCTTGATGAGCTGGAGCAAAAGGATGTAAATTCCCAAATTCTGACCAACTTAACGGAAACAATTCAGAAGCCGCATTCAATTTCATAGTACACGATCCTAAAGGAATCATGGAATGTGTTAATGATAAATCTTTATTTTCTAAACGCTTAGTGTAGCGCATCATTTCCGTTTCTGAATGATATTTATTAAAAACATCATGCTGCATAAAAGAAGAAGTACGATAAAGTGCATCTGGAATTCTTGCAGTTGCCTCAGTATAATCACCACTTAACACCTCTTTTATTAAATCTTGTGAATCAGAATGATTGCAGCTTTTTGCAAATACTTCTAGAATATCATTAATATCACTCAGGTCATCTTTCTCATCAATACTAATTGAAAGCGTATCATCATTAATATAATTGAAATTGATTTTCGCATCTTCAGCATAAGTTTTTATGTTTTCCATAGAAACATTCCCTAATGAAATATGTAGCGTATCAAAATAAATAGGATTCAACTGATGATATCCTAATTGTGTTAATCCTTCCGCCAAAGTAGCTGTTAAAGAATGAATGTTTTTACTCATTTTTCTTAAGCCTTCAGCTCCATGATATACTGCATACATACTTGCCATAACAGCTAAAAGTACTTGCGCAGTACAGATATTTGAAGTTGCTTTTTCTCTTTTAATATGTTGCTCTCTTGTTTGTAAAGCCATTCTGAGAGCTCTGTTTCCGTCCATATCCTCACTGACACCAATAATTCTACCAGGTATACTTCTTTTATACTTTTCGAAAGTCGCAAAATAAGCAGCATGGGGACCACCATATCCCATAGGAATTCCAAATCGCTGAGTAGTTCCTACAACAATATCAGCTCCCCATTCAGCAGGAGGAGTAAGTAAACTTAAGCTCAATAAATCAGCCGCTACAACCACCCCAACCTCAATCGCTTTTAATTGATTAACAAAATCAGAATAATCAATTACCTCTCCATACTTTGCAGGATACTGTAAAATAGCACCAAAAAATTGCTCATCTACAACTACCTCATCATGATTAGCAATTATCAATTTAACACCAAGAGGAACAGCACGAGTTTTTAAAATTTCAATAGTTTGCGGGAAACATAATTCTGAAACAAAGAAATTAGCAATTTTATCTGCTTTCTGCTTTCTACTTCTGTTATTATACAATAGTATCATAGCCTCAGCAGCTGCAGTTCCCTCATCAAGTAATGAAGCATTAGCAATTTCCATTCCTGTAAGGTCACTTACCATTGTTTGGTAATTTAATAAAGCTTCCAATCTACCTTGTGCAATTTCAGCCTGATAAGGACTATAAGCTGTGTACCAACCGGGATTTTCTAAAATATTTCTTTGAATAACACCAGGAAGAATAGTATTAAAATAGCCCATACCAATATATGAACGGTAATTTTTATTCTTCTGAGCTATGCCTTTCATGTGCTCAATAAAACGACTTTCTGATAATGCATCTGGCAAATTCATCTCTCTTCCTAAATGAATTTTTCCCGGAATTGTCTCATTAATTAACTGTTCAATGGAGGATGCATTTACTAGCGAGAGCATCTCCTTAAAATCATTCCCTCTAGGGCCAATATGTCTATCTGAAAAATTACCTATACTCATCATTAAAATTTTAGGAAGCAAAAGTAGTTAATGAATTCATAAAAACAGCTGTGTTAATAAAAAAAGGATAAGTCTGAATTTGTAGTAGTTAAGGAAAATAATAGAGTATTTTTGCAAAAAATTTATAGTATGACATTTTCAGAAACAGGACTAAATAAAAACATCCAAAAAGCAATAACCGATTTAGGTTTTGATACCCCAACACCCATCCAACAGGAATCAATTCCTTATTTATTGGAAAATACGAATGATCTAATCGCACTAGCTCAAACTGGTACGGGAAAAACAGCAGCATTTGGATTGCCTGTATTGCATAAAATTGATGTTGAAAGAAAAATACCTCAGGCTATAATTCTTTGCCCAACTAGAGAACTTTGTCTTCAGATTGCTAAAGACATGGAAACATATGCAAAGTATACAAAAGGATTGAAAATTACTGCCGTATATGGTGGAGCAAGTATAATGCCACAAATTAAATCACTAAAATCTGGCACACAAATTGTTGTTGGTACTCCAGGAAGAGTTATTGATTTAATAAATAGAAAATCATTAAAACTACAAGATATTGAATTTGTAGTTTTAGATGAAGCAGATGAAATGCTAAATATGGGATTCAAAGATGATTTAGATACTATTTTAGCTGAAACCCCTACAGAAAAACAAACTTTACTTTTTTCAGCAACAATGCCAAAAGAAGTAATGCGTATTAGTAAAAACTATATGCAGAACCCAAAAACAATTGAGGTTGCAAGCAGAAATGAAGGTGCTGCGAATATAGAACATCATTATTATATGGTAAATGCACGTGACAGATACAAGGCTTTAAGAAGAATCTGTGATGTAAATCCTGATATTTACGGAATAGTATTTTGCCGAACAAGAAGAGAGACGGCTGAAGTAGCTGATAAATTGATGCAAGATGGTTACAGTGCTGATGCAATTCATGGTGAATTGTCTCAAGCACAAAGAGACCATGTAATGGGTCGTTTCAGAAAAAGAAAACTACAACTATTGGTAGCGACAGATGTTGCTGCAAGAGGAATTGATATTAATGAGTTATCTCATGTTATCAACTATAATCTTCCTGATGATGATGAGATCTATGTACATAGATCAGGTAGAACAGGTAGAGCAGGAAACAAAGGAACATCAATTATTATTGCACATAGCCGTGAAGGAAGAAAACTAAAGTCAATTGAAAGAATGATTAAGCGTGATTTAACGCTTATGAAAGTTCCTAATGGAGATGAAATCTGTCAAATCCAGTTAATGAAATTAATTGACAAAGTAGTTTCTACTGAAGTAAATCATCAAATTGACAAATACTTACCTTCTATTGAAGAAAAATTAGCTCACTTAGATAAAGAGGCACTTATTAAGCATTTTGTTTCTGCTGAGTTTAATCGTTTTTTATCTTTCTATAAAAATGCTCCTGACTTAAATGTATCAGGAAGCAATAGTAGAGATAGAAATGAAAGAAGTGGAGGTAGAAATGAAAGAAGTGGAGGTAGAAATGAAAGAAGTGGAGGTAGAAATGAAAGAGGTGGAGATAGAAATGAAAGAGGTAGAAATGAAAGAGGTGGAGGAGAAAGAACCGGACATGCTGAAGCAGGATACACAAGATTCTTTATCAATTTAGGCGCAGAAAAAGATTTGCAAGCTCACAACCTAATTGGTTTGATAAACGAATATACAAGAAACAGGAATATACCTGTAGGTAAGATTGATATCATGAGAAAATTCTCATTCTTTGAGGCTCCAAATGATTTCGAAACGGATGTATTAAGCGGTCTTTCTGATGCAGTTTGGAATGGAAATAGAGTAAATGTTGAAGTATCTCAAGCTCCAGGAGAAAAATCATCTAGAGGTGGTGGAAACAGAGGAGGTAGCGGTCGTTCATACTCAGGAGGTGGTGGTGAAAAAAGAAGTAATTCAGGCGGAGGAAGAGACAGGCAAGGAGGCAGAACTTCTGGAGGCGGTGGCTCTTCATCAAGAAGAGAATCAACTGGTGGTGGAGGCAGAAGCAGTGGAGGAAGCTCAAGCTCTTTTAAAGGAAGATTTAATGCTGCTGCAAAAAAAACTAAAAGAGACTAAGCTTTTTTCTTTCCAGCAACAAAATCTTTTAAGTAATAAGGCTCAAAATAAGCAACATCTTCAAAATCCTTATTTTCAAATTTAGCATTAGCTAAAATTCCTAAATTCTTTGCTGAAGGATTAATTCCTTCGATAAATTTAGCATTTTTATGATTGATAATTTCTTGACATTTTAAGGATCCATCTCCAAAGAATATTATTGTATCTGCTAAGAACTCTTTATAAGTATTTTCATCTACAACATCTGCTTGCACACCTCTAACTTGTATATTATTTACATCATATAAAGCCGAAAAAACCTCCATTCTCCTTGCATCAATCATAGGGCAATATATAGCTGACTTCTCTTTTTTAGCCATAGAAAAAGCCATAGACTTTAAGGTAGAAATAGCAATCAATGGAATATCTAAAGCATAACACAATCCTTTAGCTGTTGAAGTTCCAATTCGCAATCCTGTATATGAACCAGGACCCATACTTAAGGCAACTGATTCAACATCTTTTAAGTTAACATTAGCTGAATCAATAACATCTTGAATAAATAAGGTCAGCTGCTCAGCATGCGTATATCCATCAGTAATATTTTCCTTTTCAGCTATAACTAATCCATCTTTAAAAAGTGCGACAGAGCAGTTTTTAGTAGCTGTTTCTATTCCTAAAATTAGAGCCATTAAAAATCGTAATAGTGATTAAATAAATCGCTCTTAATTCCAAAATTAATAAATTGAGTTTGTAATTCTCCAGCCTCATTTTTAAAATCTCGTAAAGTAACACCTAGATTTATTTTGAGATTAGTTTTAGGGTTAACAATATAAGCAATATTGAAATTTTTAATATTAACGCTTGTTAAATTACCTTGATACATCTCAATCCCAAAGTCAGCAGGTCGATCAACATAATTATCATAAACGTTATTTCCATAGGCAGCAGGATCTCCTTTTATATTATCACCATATTTTGAGAAAATTATTTTTCCATCAATTACAAAGTTTTTCCATTTGTAGTTCATAATAAGTAATAACTCAGAAAAGTTAGCTCCTAAGGGGTGTGCTAACGGTTGATTATAGTGTGCATAATTCTGTTGAGTATTATTATGTGAGTAAGTATATGGCCTAACCCAATTATATTCTGTTTGCATAGTTAAGTTTTTAAAACCAAATGAATTAAACATTTTATAACCTAACTGGCAGCCAAATTTATTTGCCCAATACCCATTATTAGATTTAATTTGCTCTAAAGTAAACTCGTCTAAAATTAGCTGTCCATAACCATAAGATTTAAAAGGTAATTTATATTTTAAATTCAAACCAACTAACATGTTGTTAGGAGAGCCTATAGAAAACTCAATAGGCCTAAGCATTGCAATTGGGTTTAAATAATTAACATCAAATCCAGTGCTGCCTGGGGCATGATTCATTCTCCAAATAACAGATTCAAATAAAGAAATATTTAATTTTTTTGTTGCATTAATACTTAAGTAATGAACTGACATATACTTTTTAGCAAAGCCCATTTGATCATAATTATTTAAACCATTATTCGAAAAATAATTAAGATCCTGAAACTCTGTATACAGATTAGTGTATTGCACTTTCCAGAAAGTCGTTTGAACACGCAAATAAGGGTAATTGAATGTATTATCCGAAAGTAATAGAGAGCGATATCCGTCTCCTATAAAATGTTTTCCATGTCCAAACTGTATTACAAACATTTTATTAGGCCTATACGACACATAACCTGATGACATTGCGTAATCAAAGCCTGTTTCTTTAAAAACTCTCCCAACTCCCTGACCAGGTACAACTAAATTCTTCCTAACTTGTGCATCCAAATAATCAGGAAATATAGATTGATTTTCAGCAAAAGAACTGAAGAAAGATATTTTCTTACCTAAATCGCCTTCAACAATAAAACCTCTAGTATTAGTAAATGTATTTTTTTTCTCTATAAATTCTTTTCCTAATGTAAAATTTATAATTGGAGATGCAACTACTCTATAATCTTCGCCTACTAAAAGAAATAAATGTTCCGAAAATATTTTTCTTAAATACCAATTAGAATAGTCCGACTGAGCTTGTGATTCAAGAATAGAATCAACATCAAAAGTCAAATCTGATTTTACAATAGGCTTAAAGGAGGTATGAAAATTAGACTCTTCACCATAGATAATCTGATTAAAATTAGAGGAATAACTATTCCCTAACAGTAAATTAGAATGTTGAGCATTCACACTTAAAACAACAAAAGAAAAGAAAATTAAAAAAGAAAAAAATCTCATTAGTTTGATTTAGATTTTAGAATATAAAAGGGAATAAACAAGACTAAATAACTAACTCCTGCTAATACAGCAATACTTACATTAACATTGTATTCCAAAAGAAAATATGAAACCAAAATAAGAAATGCTGAAATAGCACACAATACTATACTTGTGTATTTATGTCCATAATTTAAATCTAAAAAAGCATGATGGATATGATCTCTTCCTGCAACTAAAGGTCCATCACCTTTTACTGATCTAATGACAAAAACTCTTAAAGAATCAAAAAGAGGAATTGCTAAAAATGAAATTGCCAATAAAGGACCTTTGTTTTGCAATTTAAACGTTTCAGTTACTAAACCATATTTAATACAATTAATTGCTAGAATAGATAAAATCATTCCAACAACTAATGAGCCTGTATCACCCATAAATATTCTTGCAGGAAAAACATTATACTTTAAGAATCCAAATAAAGCACCCATTAATGTAAAGGCAATTAAAGCCATATCAGTTTGCTCCATTATTAAAGCAATAACGCCAAATGAAAAAGATGAAAGCAAACCAATTCCTCCTGCCAAACCATCTACCCCGTCAATAAGATTATAACCATTGGTAATAACAATAACTACAAAAATAGTAAACAATGTTCCTATCCAAAGGGGTAAATCATACACTCCTAAAACTCCATGCATACTATCAATATGCATATCACCAAGAAAAATGAGAATTAAAGTAGCAATAATTTGACCAATCAATTTTTTAAAGGCAGTAATTTGTCGTAAATCATCAATAACACCAACAATAAAAACAATTAAAATACTCACTAAAATGTATTGAATATTTTCAATATCTGCCCAAAATAATAATGAACAAATAATGCCCGTAAAAATAGCAATCCCACCAAAAAACGGAGTACTAACTTTATGTGAAGATCTATCTCCTGCATCATCTAATAATCTTAACTTTTCAGCAAAATATATAAGCTTTGGCATAGCTAAATAACTAATCAAAAGTGCCGTTAGAAAAGAAAAGAAAATATTTAAATCTGGAGTAATCATTAATCTATTATATCATGTAAAAGTAAAGAAATTATTGAATAACAGACAATAACTCATCACACCATTTTGACAGGGTATATTCATTATCCACCTTTACAGTAATCAAACCCATCTTACTTCCTGCAATTATATCAGTATCCGAATCTCCAATCAAATACGAATCCTCAACTTTTATATCTGGAAAATCAATCAAAGCTTGCTGTATCATTCCAGGATTTGGCTTACGACAATTACAATTTTCAGCAGCCAAATGAGGACAATAATAAATTTTATCTACGACACCTCCATTTTTCTTTAATTCAAACAACATATATTCATGTAAAACACATAAGTCATTATCTGACATTATTCCTTTTTCAATTCCTTGTTGATTAGTTACAATAAGAATTCGATTAAATATTTTTGAGAGTTTTGATATTGCAGCTTTTGCTCCTATCATAAATTCAAAATCGTCAGGATTTTTAACATACTGCCCATCTAACTTTACATTTATAACACCATCTCTATCTAAAAAAAGTGTGTCTAGCTTATGCATCCGGGAACATTTCTTGCTCAATCAATTGACAAATAATATGCCCAACTAAAATATGTACCTCTTGTACTCTTGGTGTATCATCTGAAGGAGTGCAAATCATAATATCACAAATATCTTTCATTGCACCACCATTTTTACCAGTAAAACCAACAGTTTTCATTCCTAATTCATTTGCTTTTCGAATTGCATTCACCACATTAGGAGAATTTCCTGAAGTTGATATTCCAACAAGAATATCTCCTTTCTTGCCTGCTGCCTCAACCATTCTTGCATAAGTAGCTTCATAACCATAATCATTTGCTACAGCTGTCATAAAGGATGAATTTACATGCAAAGCCTCAGCATATAAAGGTGGGCGATCAGTATAAAACCTTCCACTTAACTCAGCTGCAATATGCTGAGCATCAGAAGCACTACCCCCATTTCCACAAAATAGCATCTTTTTATCCGATTGGAAAGCAGTTACACTTTTAGCAACAATTTGCTGAATATTAGCTTTCAAATTATCATTCTGGAAAACGCTAGTGTAATTTTCAGCAGCACTTTTCATACACTTTTCTATTCTACTTTTCATCTCGTTGGTTTTGGCTAAAATACAAATTTTTATACTGATTGATACGCTTGCTTTGTCTGCTTTCCAATTTCAGTCCAATCATATTTCGTGTTTATTAATTCTGTTCCTTTAGTTCTTACTTTCTCCATCAACTCTTCATTACCTAATATACTATTTAACTTATTAGTTAAATCGCTCACATTTTCTGTTTTAAATAGAAAACCATTTTCGTTATTAGAAATTATTTCCTGCAAAGGTGCTAAGTCAGAAACTAAGGCAGGACGCTCATGACTTAAAGTCATCATAAGCACGCCACTCTGATAAATTTTTTTGTATGGCAGAACAACTAAATCTGAAGCACAGTAATAATGCTCCACATCCTCATGCTGAATAAATTTAGTATGAAGCAGTATATATTCTGATAAATTATTTTCATCAATAATCTTTTGATAAGTAGAAAAATTATTCTCCCATACCCTTCCTGCAATTACTAATAAAATATCTGGATTTTGCTTTACAACACCCTTTAAAGCAGATAATAAAACCTCTAATCCTTTTACTTTTTTTATCATACCAAAAAACAATAATATCCTTCTATTACTCGGAATACCTAGTTGTTCTTTAGATTTTGCTCTATCATATTGAATATTAATAAAAGGGGTATAGTTCCCATGTGGAACAATAGAAATACAGGATGATAAATTAGCATTCTCATTTATAATTTCTGACTTACTAAATTCATTATGAGTTATGATTCTATCTGTCAATTTATAAATCAGCTTCCCAATAATTGATGAATTAGATGAGTTGGAAAACGAACTTACATCATGCACTGTTAATACTACTTTTCCAAACAATATTTTAACCAATAGTAAATTAAACAGAACTAAAACATTAGTATAAAAAATATGAAAATGAAAAATAGAAATTCCTGAAAACCTGGCATGAAAAACTGAAAAAAAAGTACCAAGAATCCACTTAACTCCACTAATAGTTTTGGATTTACTGTTAAAGATCTCTTTATAAAAAGTAAAAAACTTTAAACCTTTAATTTCAGGGGAGACAGTTTCATTATTAGTGTATAAGCTAACCTCTACATCATTCTTCAAAAGACCTGAAGCCTGACCAAAAAGGTAAAAATGATGAGAACTTCCATGAGCTCCTAGGGGATCTATAATTGCTACTTTTCTATTCATTTTTAAAGGATTCAAATATACTATCTTTTTCATGATAAACAATTTATATATTTGCAACAAACAAGCAATACAAAAGCCTCATAACAATGACAAATGCTATTTAACTCTCTACAATTTTTAATTTTCTTTCCTATTGTAGTCACTATCTTCTTCTTATTGCCTCAAAAAAGAAGATGGATACTTTTACTTATTGCCTCCTACTATTTCTATATGTGCTGGAAGGTAGAATATATTGTGCTAATTATCATCTCCACTTTAATTGATTATTTTGTAGCACAACAAATGGATAAACTCAAGGAAAAAGCCAAAAAGAAAAAGTGGCTATACTTAAGTTTAATCTCTAATCTAGGAATATTGTTTGGTTTTAAATATTTTAATTTTATTAATGAAAATGTACAATCCTTCTTTGATTATTTTAATGTTTTTTATAATGTCCCTGCATTTGACTTATTACTTCCTGTAGGGATTTCTTTTTATACTTTTCAAACTTTAAGTTATACTATTGACGTGTACAATTGCAAAACAAAAGCCCAAAAACACTTAGGAGTATTTGCTGTATTTGTATCTTTTTTCCCTCAATTAGTTGCAGGCCCTATTGAACGATCAAACAGGCTGCTTCCTCAATTCTTTGTAAAGCATGACTTTAATTATGAAAGAGTACGCTTTGGATTACAACAAATGATGTGGGGATTTTTTAAGAAAGTTGTAATTGCTGACAGACTTGCTATAGTTGTTGATGGCATATATAATAACCTTGATAACTATAGTGGATTTGCTTTAGTTATTGCAACTATCTTTTTCACCTTTCAAATATATTGTGACTTTTCAGGCTACTCCGATATTGCAATAGGATCTGCCAGAGTTATGGGATTTGAATTAATGGAGAATTTCAAACGTCCATATTTTTCAAAATCAATTTCTGAATTTTGGAAAAGGTGGCATATTTCACTTTCTACTTGGTTTCGAGACTATTTATACATTCCGCTAGGAGGAAGTAAGGTTGTGAAATGGAAATGGTATTACAACCTATTCATAACATTTTTAGTGAGCGGATTTTGGCATGGCGCAAATTTTACATTTATTATATGGGGAGCACTTCATGGCACCTATCTAATTAGTGCAATAATTTTTAAAACCCCAAAAGAAATAATCTTAAATTTCTTAAATATAAAAAATACAACTTTTCACAAAATATACCAAGTAGGGTTCACTTTTTTACTTGCATCTTTTGCTTGGATTTTCTTTAGAGCAAATAATATTACAGACGCAATATATGTAATTACTCATTTGTTTACTGATGTTGGAGATTACACTAACTTTTCAGTGATGAAACTAAAATTAAGAGGTCTTGGAGTAGGAGTGAACGATTTACTAATTTCTATTGGGCTCATCATTTTTATGGAATTATTTAACTTATATGAGAGGGGAGGTGATGTTTGGTTAAAATTAAAAAACAAACCTAGATGGCTAAGGTGGTCAGTTTATTATATCATAATGTTTGGCATCTTATTTCTAGCACCATATTCCAAAGTAAGTAATTTTATATATTTCCAATTTTAGATGAATACAGAACTTAAAATATTGTTGCGCAAAGGATTTATTTTTATACTTCCTATAATTGCTTGGGTATGTATTGTCGTTACTATTGATCCTTTCAATTACTTTAACCTAAGTAAAACTATTTCACAGCAATCAAAAGAGAAATCTGCTCAGAAATTAAATTCATTACTATACAACTCATTACAATTCAAAAACCATCCTACATCAAGCGTTATAATTGGAGACTCCAGAATTAGAAGACTGCCAATAGAAAGAATTAAAGAGTTAACTGGAGATGATTATTACACCTTGCATTCTAATGCAGCAAAATTGAATGAAATTATTGATTTGTTTTGGCTAACTAATAAATATGCTAAATTGGAAAATGTAATTATTGGCATTAATTTCAATTTATATAATGAGTATGCATATTCCAATAGAGTAGCTGATGTACAAGAAATGATACACAATCCTTTTATTTATATTTTTAATTGGAATGTTGCTGAAACGGTATATTTAGCTTTAAAAAATGAATTTTATGGCATTCAGAAAAATGATAGACGAAATAAAGAGAAATTCTGGAAGCATACGATTTCTACTGTCGCTAATAATCATTACTCCAAATATCGACATCCTGATTCAACAATAAAACGACTTAGAGAACTTGGAGAATATTGTCTAAAAAATAAAATTAACCTGAATATAATTGTTGTTCCCCACCATAAAGAATTTCATGACAGATTAGTGGATTTCAAACTTACTAAAGAAGAAATACAATTCAAAGAAGAAATTAGGTCCATTGGAAGAGTAATAGATTTTGATTACCCAAACTCAATTACAAATTGTAAAAACTGTTTTACCGACCCGATTCATACTACTGATTCTATAAGCATGATAATAGTTAATGATTTATTTACGGATAGCTTAGTGGTTGGTAAATTACTTCAATAGCAATCCTTGAAAATAAGACTTATTAATCAACCACCAAGTTGGAATATTTTTTCTAATCAGAGGATTAACAACAAATCTAATATTATTCTTGAAAAATAACCAAACAATAAAAGTATATGAAAATAAACCTCCAATTTTTTTCAGGAAATAGATATGATTTTTAGTGGTTTGTTGTAAAAAGAAATTTCCTCTAAAAATCTTTTTAGCATCTTTCTGGAAGGAATTAGTTAAACTTCCAACTTTATGGTAAAACTCTACATTAGGACAGTAAAGCATTCTATGCCTTCCATCTTTCCAGACTCTATATGAAAAATCAGTATCATCAAAATAAACAAAGTACTTTTCATCCATTAAGCCAACATCCTGAAACACTTCTTTTTTAGCTAACAAACAACAAGTTGGAGCGTATTCAACATCAATAGTTTTATTGTACTGACCTTCATCTAACTCCTTCATTCCTCTATGTAATGGTAAGTATCCGTTCTTTTTTATAAACCAACTTCCAGCATACCAAATATGCTTAGGGTTATCATAGTACATCATTTTTGGGGTAACCAAACTGCATTTTTCTTCAATTTGAATCTTAATTAATTTTTCAATTAAAGTACTTTCAAATTCCACATCATTATTAATAATTAAAACCTGATCACAGCCATCCAAAAATGCTTGTCTAATTCCTTGATTGTTTGCCTTAGCAACTCCTAAATTTTTAACATTTTTAACAACTTGCAACCTGATATCCTTTTCATTATCTAACATTGAAAGTGTAGCATCAGCTGAAGCGTTATCAATAACATATAAAATTAAATTTGAATGTGTCTGTTTCCAGACGCAAGCCAAAAACGGCCGTAAAACATCAGCCGAATTATAAGTTATAGTCACTAAACCTATTTTATCCATTTTGAATAATTTTTACCTAAAACCTCATCCAGTTTTTTAATATCATTTTTAAATATTTTGCTGAGTTGACTTCTGCTTTCCTTCAATAATTCAGGCTTTTTATCTGCCTTAAAAAGAAAAGCTCTAAAATTCTTCACTAAACATAATGGAAGAAAAAAAGTTAGTATTTTTCTAAGAAAAACAAAAGAATATATAAACCTAATCCCTTTATTTTTTGGCATTGTAAAGGTATTATACTTTGCATTTATATCAGCAGCAAACTCAGTGCTAATGTTTAGGAAATCATACACCTGATCAACAGTCTTTGCTACATTATTTTTGAAATCTTCATAGTCTATAAATAATATATTTTCCTTTTCAAAAAAATCCAGATACCTTTGAATTTGATTAGCATATTTACTTACTTCAATATACTGCTGATAGAATAAATGAGCATTTTTATGCTTTGATTTTTTAGTTATTATATTTTCAAAACTATCACTTACTAAACCAAGTCTATAATCCATTAAATAATGGGAAAAAGCTCTTTCAATAGGATTTCGGAGCATAATAATAATTTTTGCATTTGGATTGTACTTTTTTATGTCTTCAGCCACATTATCATAAAATAAATAAGAAACACTACCCTCACCATAAACAATATTTTCCTTCTGCACAAATAAAGACTCATATTTATCAAGCGTATTTACACGATTCTTACCATAATACATTCCTTGCTTATGAATTGCCTTATCAGAAAAATAATCAGGTTCTTTTTGACTACTCATCTCAACTTGAGGATGCTCATTTAAATAATGATACAAAGATGTTGTTCCTGCTTTTGGAGCACCTACTATAAAAAAGTCAACTTTCATTTTACAAAAAATCTTTTCTTAATAACCTCAACAATATTTCCCATCCTTTTAACATTTAATATAAATGCGAAAATTAATTTAATTGGGAAACTAATTAAATAAAATAGAGTTAATATTGGAGGAAACCTAAACTTTTCCACATCATACTTGAATTTTTGCATCATGCTATTTGATACTAACTGTGAAAGATATATTTCAGCAGAATTTAATCCTCCATTTTTCCATTTTTCTTTTTTAGAACTATCAATAAGGAATTGATTTTTAAGATCCTGTTGAGTTGAAGAACCAATGACTGGAACATTTAGCATTTCCTGATAGAATTCAATTTCTAAAAACTCACATAACTCTTTAACAATACGTATTGGCTCAACTAATAGATCCTCAAATCTAACTAGCCTCACTCTAGAATTATTTGTGAATTTTTCAGTACACTCTAAAGAAGAATTCCAAATTTTGGCTGATAAAATAGGGTGATAATTAATGTAGGAACGAATAGCTTCAGATAATGGTATAGCAGATGCCCCTAAGAACCTTCTTTTCCATTTATTCTTTTGTGAAATCAGAACATCCCTCTGATCTCTAACCATATTTATCACTTTTGCATTAGGAAAATACGATAATATTTCATTCAAATAATAGATATTTTTTGGAGTTTGATCGCAAGCAATAAAACACTTATTATCTGATGTGATTTCTGCTAAAAATAACTCATATATACTTAAAGGGTTTGAAACATTTTTATTTACTAAAATAGTACTTGCCCTATCATTAAAATCCGAGATATTATCCTGTTGAAATAATCCATTTTTCTCAATACACAATAACCTTGAAAGCAAATCTATTTGCTGTTTCCTATCTAAAGTTAACCCTGAATGATTTGTCCAAATTGTGCCAAAAAAATGCAATTCTTTAAAAGTAAAAACCCCTTGGTGATTGCCCAAAATACGACCCATCATAGTAGTACCGCTTCTGCTGCTTCCGACAATAAATATTTGTTTTGTTTTGTCCAATTAATATTTAATATTTAAATCTGTTTCTATACCAATAACACCTTTTAAGTTTGGAATATCAAACAAATTATTACTTCCATAAATTTGAAAAACTTCTTTATCACCTGATTTTTCTAAACTATATCTAAAATGGTTCATATTCCAATCAATATCATATGAAATAATTAACTTATTATTCTCATCAAAACAGTTATAAGTAAAAATTTCTTCAAAATAGTCTTTTTCAATTCTCACAATATCATGATCAAATATCTTCCCTAATAAGGTTAATGGGTAATAAGTACTTTGTATTTCCAACACCTCATTATTATTTCTAAAAATTGATCCTCCAAAATCCCTTCCACCCAAATTATGGTAAGTAGTTAACTCAATAGTTGACAAGTCAGGATTACTCAACAACTCTAAAAAATACTGAGCTACAAATAATGATTGTAAAAGCGTATTACCTGTTGTTCTTGATATTTGTAAATTCCATTCTGTAACCCATATAGGCCTATTAAAAATACCTTCATACGCATTAACCTCTTTTGGATATTGGTTAACTAAATAATCAATAGCTCTATTTTTATAAATTCCAAAGGCTACTTTCTTATTCCCCCCTTCACTTTCCTCAGAAATCATTTGCCCATATCTATCATTCCCTTTAGTCACTTTTGCATAAGAATGAATAATAATGGCATCATAAAAGCTAAGCTTAGCCAATTTTTTATTCCATACACTATGTCTATGATTTTTTTTATTGACTAATGGAGCTGCAACAATAGCTGTTTTAATATTGGGGTATTTTCCTTTTATTTTATCTGAACATTTTTTTGCCGCAATAACATACTCATCAATAGCATACCCTTTAGTAAAGTAACTTTTATTAGAAAGCTCACTTCCTAACTCCACCCCAACAACTTCAATATTATTTTCAATTAACTTTTTAATCATTAATAATATATCGTCATTATCAACAAACAGATTTGCTACTAGTACAGCCTTAGCATTTGTTTTTTTTGATAATATTATAAAATCTTCAATATAATCTTGGTGGTGATTTTTCTTTCTTCTAGAATTGTCTAGCCCTCTTGCTCTTTTAGGTAATTTACCATCATGGTATTGATCAATTTCAGAAAAATCGAAACCGTATCCTTTTCCTCCATAATGATAAAAATTACCTACAGCGCCTCCAGGAAATCGCAACAATTTTGGCTGTATTGCAATAACTTTATTTAAAAATGAAGTGTCAGTAACATCACAATACGTAAATGTATTTGAAGTAGCAAAACCAAAGATGTTTTCTTTAACATTCTGTGCGAAAACACCCTCAATACAAAGCAAAAAGATGATTATTAATTTTCTCATTTAATCAATCCTTTATTTTTTAATTCCTGTATTGATGTTTCATATTTATCCTCCATAACTTCTTGGGTTTTCACCCAATTAACAAATGAAGTAATCCCCAAAATAAAATCAAATTTAGGACTAAATCCTAACGCATTTTTTATTTTCGATAAATCAGCATAATTATGCCGAATATCCCCCAAACGATACTTGCCGCTAACTGAAATTTTTACATCAGAATTGTATAAAGACTTCAAAGAATTGGCTACTTCAGTTACTGAAGTTGCAATACCTGAACCCACATTAAATATCTGATTATTTGCCTCAGTTTTTTCTAAAGCAAGAATAGTTGCGTTAACCACATCATCAATAAAAACAAAGTCCCTACTTTCCTGTCCATCTTCATAAATATCAATATCATTTCCATTTAATAATCGTGTGGAAAAAATAGATAAAATTCCTGTATAAGGATTACTTAGAGATTGTCCAGGGCCATAAACATTCTGATACCTTAATGCAACAGCAGGAATATTTAACGTTTTTCCTATAAGAAGAATCATCTGTTCTTGCTGTTGTTTAGTAATGCCATAAATAGAAGATGGATGAACCTTTGAATCTTCATCTGTAGCTAATAACTCTAAAGGTTCATTACATTCATCACAAACTAGATTAAACTCTCCTTTAGCCATATCAATATCCTGTCTCTGATTCGGATACACTACACCATCATTCTTACACATATACTTACCTTCTCCATAAATAGAACGTGAAGAAGCAATAATCATCTTTTTTATGCTATGATTCTCATTAGCTAAAATATCTAACAAATGTGTAGTTCCTAGAATATTAACTTCATTGTATCTAGAAATTTCATACATAGATTGCCCAGTACCAGTTTCTGCTGCTAAATGAATCACTGCATCTTGATTTCTTAAAGCTTTTTTCCAATCAGATTTATTACAAACATCTCCTTGAATAAAGGTTGCAATATCTTTAATTGATGAATATAAAGTTGAATTCTGATTCTCTCCATGGATTTGTTTAGACAAATTATCTAAAACAGTAACTTTAAATCCTTTCTCTACTAGTTTTCTAGTAAGGTTAGACCCTATAAAACCAGCTCCTCCTGTTATTAGAATATTTATCATGATAATTCTTGCTTGTGTGATATTATCTTATAAAAAAATTGAACAAATCCTGACACAATAAATATAAAGAAGAAGGGTCGTAGAAGCAATGGTTCAGACATAACAGATATAAGCATAATAATCATTAATAACCATTTATTATCATTTATTATTTGCTGCTTGAAGAACATATAAATAAGAAGAATAGCTGTAGGGAAACCCATAGCAGCAAAAAGAAACATAATTGAGTTACTACTTCCTTTATCCGTTCCTGTCATTTTAGACTCCACTCCTATTTGATTCTGAAATGCCTGTAAATTAGATGATGAAAAATAAAATTCTTCTCGCATTCCCTGAAACTGATTAAGATCCAAACCTATTCCCGTAAGCGGATATTCAGCAGCAATAAATAAGGGTTGCGTTAAATCAAACAACCTTTTTTGAAATGAAAACTCTTTTTCCCCTTGAAATTTTTCCTCTACATTTAAGTTAAATATCATAACAACAGGAATAGTAAAAAATATAAATAAAGACACTAACCATTTATTATTTTTCAGCTCTTTTAATATATAAACCAATGATTGTAACAACAGTAATGCAATGCCAGTAGTAGAATAAGTTGTAACAATAGTAACTGCTGCTAATACTAACATAAATCTACTCTTCTTAAATATAAAGGCATCAAGAAAGAAAAATATATTCAAAAAAACCTGTAAAACACCTGGTTCCCAGAATAAACCCTGATTCCTACAAAACTCTAACCCAAAAAGTGTGATTATCCCCCTTTCAGTTGTATAGAAAAATAAATTAAGAAAAGTTTCGCATTCATGATAAGTAGACGAAATGATAGAAAGGTTATCATTAATAAAAAAGAAGAATACAAAGTTTAAAAGAGAATGAAAAACAATAATTTGAAGTACTTTATACAAACTAAGAAGTAAACGATTTTTATTATTAGCAAAATGCGTTAGAGAAAAAACTGATACAGATATTACCATAAAATAGTAATAATATTTATTTATTTCTTGATCATTTACTGCAAACAGATAATTAATTATGAATAAACCAAACAATATTATTATTGTAATTATTGATGAATTAAAACTAATTTTGTGTATTTTCTTACTCAATAAAAAATATGATATACTTAAAATAGCCAAGAAAATTCCATAAGATAGATTTCTGTTAAAAACAAATAACAGCCCTCCTGAACTCATTACCAACATGAATACAATAAGATTATCAAGAAATTTTTGTTTTAAAGTATAAATCATTATTTCCAATTCATTTTTCTGCCTAACAATCCTTCAACTATTTCAATGTCTTTACAGAAGTAATCATTAAGTATATTTTTTCTTTCTTCATTAGATAATTTAGGAGGGGTGAATGTAGTAATATTTAACCTTTGAATTCTATTTTTTATGATTTGTCTTATTTTTAAAGATGGGAATATTTTCTTAATTATTTGACGCCACCATCCTGATTTTTGCATTAAACTTTTAAGCCAAATAAATTTAGCTTTACTTGCTTTATTACTTCTTATATTAAAATTAATATCTTCCTCATTTAGTTTAAGAAACTTAAATACCTTAACCATTGTCTGTTCTCTTTCTGCTACAAAATCTTCTTCAAAATGAAGAATTAAGAAATTATCTTTAGAAAATAATGCAAAATATCTTTGAAGCATATCCGCATATTTACCCTGTTCAACATAAGAGTTCCTTAAATAAGTAAGATAATTATTTTTTTCATTTACCTTTTTTTTAAGTGCATCCTCAAATGATAAATGCTCATGTAAATCTCTTTTAGAATGCAAATAATGAGAATATGCTCTATCAACTGGATTCCTTAAGATAATTATAAATTTTACACCCTCTCCTAATAAAGCAAGGATTCTTTCAGGAGCATACTTATCAAACAAATAAGTTGGGGTGAAATCTCCAATACATTTCTCTTTCTTCACACCACTAAAATAAGTCTTCTCATACCAAGAAACGCCATGTTCGTAAACAGTTGAAATATCGAAAAAATGGGGTTCTTTAAACGAAGGAATAAACACATCAGAATGTTGCTTTAAGATATCATAAAGGCTAGTTGTACCTGACTTAGCGGCACCAATACACATGAAATTTGGTAAACTCATCTTGTCCAGTTATTTAAATCTTTATCTAATAATAAAGAAAGTTTTTCTATATCACTTTTATAATATTCTTTCAACCATTTTTCAGTTTCAGGATTAATCTTTTCAATTTTATTTGTATTTCCTTTTTGCAAGTTTACCATAATGCTTTTCCTTAAACTTTTAAATGGCAATAAGAATTTCACTACTGTCTTGAATGGGGTTTTTTTCATCATAAGTGATTTTATCCATTCATTCTTCCATTCCCAACCACCTACCATATGTTTTTCTTCAGCATTAACTTTAAAAGCATCTACATCTAGAAACTTAAAAATATTATCAATTTCTGAACTAAAATCATTTATATAATCATCATAAATTATAACATAAACACTGTCAAATTCTTCAATAAATTTTTTTACCTGTTCAAAATACATTCCTAACTCTAAATACCTAGAAGCAGGAGTCATATTACTAGTATTATGATATCTATTTTCTGATTGATCAAGCGCCTTTTCAAATGATAAAGATTCCATAAGATTATATCGTTTTACATGCTGATATCCAGAATATGCGCGTTCTACAGGATTACGTAACATAATAATAATTTTAACCTCCTTAGAAAGATATTTGTTAATATTCTTAATAGCAAATTCAGGAAATGACAAATACATCACACTAGATTCACCTCTATATTTCATATTGGAAGCTTCCTTGAAAAGGAATTTATAATCTTCTATATTAAGGACTCCTTTAGGAATTCTTTGCTCACCTATCTCTTTATTAATTAAAAAATGTGGCTCTTTTGGGGAACACATAAAAACTGATGGGTGTTGATTTAAGTAATTATGCAAAGAGGTCGTTCCACTCTTTGCTGCCCCAACTATTAATAGATTTGGTAAAGCCATTATTCTTTCCAATTTTTTAAATCAATATTCAACAATTTTTCCAATTTTTCAACATCACTTCTGAAAAAACTAATTAGTTCCTTCTTTGTTCCAGGCTTTATTGGTTTTACCTTTTCTTTTAGAAAATATTCTAAAAATACTCTAAACCTCTTTCTTAATGTTTTAGGGAAAATAACCCTCAACTCTTTTTTAATAACATTATCTTTCATGAAAAATTGTTTCAGAAAAGAAAATCGCCAACTTTTACCACCAACATTATATTTAGAATCAGTATCTAATTCCACACTTCTTAAAATACCTAAAAAAGCTAAAGTTAGCTTAACGACTGCCTTAGTGTTCTGTAGAAAATCTTCATGCATAACAACATGAACATTCTTAAAATTCTCAATATAAGCGCTAACCATATTATGATAAAGACCCATATCCTTATACATAACCATTGGAGTTAAAGTAATATCATTTTCTAATCTATTCTCCTCAACCTCTAATGCTTCTTCAAATGATAACGGTTCCTTTAGACTTCTTGAAACATGCGTATAAGCAGAAAAAGCTCTATCTACAGGGTTGCGTAACATGATGATAATTTTAACATCATCACCTAAATATTTTTTAATATTTTTAATAGCTTCATTGTAATAATACAAATACAAAACAGTTGATTCTCCAATAGCTTTTTCATTTACAACATTATTGAAAAGAGCCTGATAGGACTCTAAATCCCAAACACCATTATGCAATCTATCCTTTACTAGATCCTTAATTAAAAACCTTGGCTCTTTAGCCTTCATCCCTTGTTCATTATATGAAGGCATAAATACATCTGGGTGTTGATTTAGATAATTGTGCAAAGAAGATGTTCCACATTTTGCAGCACCTACTATCAAGAAATTTGGCAAACTATTTCTCATAATTATCTTTTAAGAAAGGGAATATAAAATGTATACAATCCCAATTCTCGTTTTACAAAATAAACCATAATAAGATTCCACATTGATAGAGAGATCATACTTGCCAAAGCAGCACCATTAATTCCGAATTTTGGAATCAGAAAGAAATTTAATATTACATTCACAATGGCTCCTACAAATAATACATTCATGAAAATCACCTGTTTGCCTGTCATCTGAAGGATATTCCCTGCTGAACCCGAAAAAGAACTAATTAATTTACCAAAAGATAAAAACACAAATGCTTTTACCCCAACTTTAAATTCTTCACCAAACAACCCTAACAGAAACTCAGGAAAAGAAAAAAACAACAACACTAAAGGAAGAGTGGCTAAAAATATCATTTTAGAAGATTGATGTGCTACTTTTTTCAAACCATCAAAATCTTTTTTACCATATAACTCAGCAAACTTAGGAGAGGCAATACTATTAATCGCCATTAAAGCTATACTAGCAAACATTGACAACTTAAAAGCTGTAAAATAAATCCCAACTTCTTCCGAACCCATCATGTTTCCTAACATCAATTTATCAGTCCAAGCCATAATAAATTGAACACTCTGAGCAAACATAAGCGGAATAGATACTTTTAAAATCTCACTATATTTTAACTCTTCAATTTGTTCATCATCACTAAATCGCTTAATTTTATTATAACTATTAAAGAAAACAATAAATGCTAAAAGAGATACTATCGCTAAAGATGAAAGGTAAGCATAAACAGGCACATTTCCGTCTACAAAAAATTGAGTTATTATAAAGATTGAAATAATAGAAAAAGTAGCTTGTGCCATTCTATAAAAAAAAGAAAACTCAGCTATTCTTTTTAATCCTCTTAAACTTTGATAATGCAACATAAAGAATGACATAGGCAAAACAAAGAAGGCATTTAGCCTAACATGTTCTACTTTAGCATGAACTAAATTTGCAATATCTTCTGAGAGATAATACATTAATAAAGAAAATAAAAGAGATGAAATGCTTAGTAAACGAATTATCTTACTTCTAAAGAGTTGAATACTTTTCCATTTTCCTTGCTTTGCAAAAGAAGCTATAAATCTAATTGAAAAAGTATCCATTCCAAATTTAGAAAAAAGAGTGAAAACCCTTAGGACGACAATAGACAACACATAATCCCCTAAACCTTTTGCTCCAAAATAATGAGCAATTATTAATGTCAATATAAAACCCATTACCTGCCCTCCTATTCTTATAACAAAAGACAATCCTCCTTTCTTGAAAAGCTCAGAAAAATCATTATCCTGCAGTGCGTTTAGAAATTTTTCTTTCATAAATTACTTTACCAAGAACCACGGATTAAGCAAGTTCTCCTTATTATAAATCACATCCTCAGTTGAATTATATTGTTTAACCGAAAAACCTGCATATTTAGCAATTGCATGCCCTGCTCCTGTATCCCATTCCATTGTTGGTGCATACCTAGGATAAGCATCTGCCTTCCCCTCTGCAACCATACAAAGTTTTAATGATGAGCCAACCGCCAAGACCATTACATCCCCATGCATTTTTTTCATTTCATCAAAAAACACTTCTGTTTCGGCTGACATATGAGACCGAGAACCAACAATTACATAATCTTTTCTTTTATAATCAATTGGTAATGAATCGGATAGTGAAATTAAGGTTTCCAGATTTTCAATTACTGAATTAACACTTACTTTATAAGACCCTAAGCCTTCCATAGCAAAATATAACTCTTCTTTTACAGGAACATAAATAACACCCATAATCGGATTTCCATTATGAATCAATGCAATATTTACTGTAAATTCACCATTTCTTTTTACAAATTCTTTTGTGCCATCTAAAGGGTCAACCAACCAAGAATACTCCCAATCCTTTCTTTCTGAATAAGTAATTTTAGCACCTTCTTCACTTAAAAAAGGAATATCTGTTCCTAATAAATAATGTTCTATTACTTCATTGCAATTTTTATCCGCCAGAGTTAAAGGAGATTTATCATCCTTATGCTCAACATCAAAATCGGAAGCATATACATTCATAATAGCGTGCCCACCTTTAATAGAAGCGTTAATCGCTTTTACCAATAATTCATTAAAATTCATTTTCGTGCTTTTCGTTATTAATAAATACCGCTTTAGATGTTCCAATTCTTGTTGCTCCTGCTTTTATTATTTCCAAGCAATCATTAAGACTTGAGATTCCTCCAGAAGCTTTTATTTGTAAATTTCCAGCAACAGATTTAATGGCTTTAACGTCTTTAACTGTAGCTCCATAGTCACCATAATATCCTGTAGATGTTTTAATAAAAACTTTATTTGCATTTTGCGGAAAGTTAGATTGTACAAGTTTCGAAATCCTTTTTGCAATTGCTTTTATTTCATCTGCTGACAATGCACCTGTTTCAATTATCCACTTTACTATTTTTTTATTTTCAAGTACTATCTTAGTCCCCTCAAGAATATCACTATTAAACTTAGCAAAAGCACCTCTTTTAAATGCATTATAATCACAAACATAATCAATGTCATACGCCCCACTTTCAATAGCTGATTTAGCTTCAATTATTTTTTGTTCAGTTGTAGAATTTCCAAAAGGAAAATCAACCACCGTTCCTACTTTTAATTTTGATTTAGATGTCTCAATTAATTCCTTGGCTATTGCTATAAATTCAGACCGAATCATAATACATGCGAAATTTGCATCAATTGCTTCCTTTATTGCATTGATAACAATTTCTTTTGTTTCAGTCTGTGAAATCCCTGCTTCAGCAGCGGTTTTTAGATAAGTTGAATCTAGATAGCTTGCTATATTTACTTGTTTTTCCATTGTCATATTTTCAAAGCCAAATCTAAATAAAATATCATATAATTGGCGCATTTTAAATTTGATAAATTTTACTAAATTTACAAACTTATATTATGATAGAATCCAAAGGCAATTTATTTCCAATTTTTGACGATATTCTACAAAAAAAGGATAAAGAAATATTATTACAACAAAATGCAAAAGTAATCTGGATGACTGGTTTATCTGGGTCTGGGAAAACTACTGTAGCTAAAGGAGTCGAAAGGCATCTACATTCTCAAGGGATATTAAACCAACTTTTGGATGGAGATAATATCCGTGTTGGAATTAGTAATAATCTTACTTTTTCTTCAGAAGATAGAACTGAAAATATAAGAAGGATTTCAGAAGTGAGTAAGCTTTTTCTAAATTGCGGAGTAGTAACCTTAAATTGTTTTGTAAGTCCGACAATTGAAATTAGAAATATAGCAAAAGAAATAATTGGCATAGAGAATTTTATTGAAGTATATATAAACGCCTCTGTTGAGACTTGTGAGAAAAGAGATGTAAAAGGTCTCTACCAAAAAGCACGAAAGGGAGAAATTAAAGATTTTACAGGAATTAGCGCTCCATTTGAAGCTCCTAAATCTCCAGAAATAGAAATAAACACAGCCCAGCTTTCGATTGATGAATCGGTACAGAAAGTTTTGGATTATATATTACCGATTATAAAAACAAGTAAAAAATGAGTTCATACAACTTAACACACTTAAAGGAATTAGAATCGGAAGCAATTTTTATTCTAAGAGAAGTGGCTGCACAGTTTGAAAAACCTGTAATGTTATTTTCTGGAGGGAAAGATTCTATTATCATGTTCCATCTTGCCAGAAAAGCATTTCATCCTGGAAAAGTGCCATTCCCTTTAATGCATGTAGACACAGGGCATAACTTCCCAGAAACTATTGAATTTAGAGATCAATTAATGGTAGAAACAGGAGAAACACTAATCGTAAAATACGTTCAGGACTCCATTGATAATGGAACTGCAGTAGAAGAAACTGGAATAAATGCATCAAGAAACGGATTGCAAACCGTAACGCTTCTAGAAGGTTTAGAAGAAGGAAAATACGATTGTGCAATGGGAGGAGCAAGAAGAGATGAAGAGAAAGCAAGAGCTAAAGAAAGATTCTTTTCTCATAGAGATGAATTTGGACAATGGGATCCAAAAAACCAAAGACCTGAACTTTGGAATCTATTTAACGGAAGAAAAAAAATGGGAGAACATTTTAGAATTTTTCCAATTTCTAACTGGACAGAGATGGATGTTTGGCAATATATATTACATGAAAAACTTGAATTACCTTCCTTATATTTTTCACATAAAAGAGAAGTAGTAAACAGAGATGGCGTTCTACTTGGTAAATGCGACTACATACAATTAAAAGATAGTGAGCAATGGCTAGAAAAAACAATAAGATGTAGAACTATTGGAGATATGACTTGTACTGGAGTGGTAGAATCAGATGCAGTAAATTTAGAAGAAATTATTGAGGAAGTAGCAACAACAAGAGTTACCGAGAGAGGTGGTAGGGCAGACGACAAAAGATCGGAAGCAGCTATGGAGGACAGGAAAAAAGAAGGCTACTTTTAAAAAATAAAATTATGAGCGAAATGAAAGGATATTTAGATATGGAACTTTTACGCTTCACAACTGCTGGAAGTGTGGATGATGGTAAAAGTACTTTGATTGGAAGATTACTTTACGATAGTAAAGCCATCTTTGAAGATCAAATGGAATTATTGGAAGAAACAAGTAAGCAAAGAGGTGAAGAGGGTGTAAACCTTGCACTTTTAACTGACGGATTAAGATCAGAAAGAGAGCAAGGAATTACCATTGATGTAGCCTACAGGTACTTTGCAACGCCAAAAAGAAAATTTATTATTGCAGACACTCCGGGACATATTCAGTATACCCGAAATATGGTTACGGGAGCATCAACAGCAAACTTGGCACTACTTTTAGTAGATGCAAGACATGGAGTGATTGAGCAAACTAAAAGACATGCGTTTATTGCATCCCTTTTGCAAATTCCTCATATTGCTGTTTGTATAAATAAAATGGATTTGGTGGATCATAGTAAAGAGGCTTTTGATAAAATAAAAAAAGAATTTGAGGATTTTGCTACAAAATTAGAAATTAAAGATGTTCGTTTTATTCCTATTTCTGCACTTAACGGAGATAATGTTGTTGACCGCTCCACTAATATGGGTTGGTATGATGGTTCAACTTTGATGCACCTTTTAGAAAACATTCATATTGGTTCAGACCAGAATCATGTTGATTGCAGATTTCCTGTACAATTTGTAGTTCGTCCACAATCCAAAGAACATCCTGATTATAGAGGATATGCTGGAAGAATTGAAGGAGGAGTTTTTAAACCGGGAGATGAGGTAACAGTACTTCCTTCAGGATTTACATCTAAGATTAAATCTATCGACACTTTTGATGGTGAGGTTGCAGAAGCTTTTTCACCAATGTCAGTTTGTATGACTTTAACTGATAACATTGACATTAGTAGAGGAGATATGTTGGTAAGAGAAAATAATAAACCAACTATTGATCAAGATATTGACGTAATGATTTGTTGGATGAATGAAAAGAAAATGATTCCGAAAGGCAAATATACTATCCGACATACTAGCCAAACTGCAAGATGTATCATTAAAGAGGTAAAGTACAAAATGGATATCAATACTTTACACAGAATGGAGGATGAAAAAGATATAGGACTAAACGATATAGGTAGGATTACTATCCGAACTACTAAACCTTTATTCTTTGATAGCTATAGAAGAAACAGAAATACTGGGAGTATTATTTTAGTAGATGAAGCAACAAACGAAACAGTTGCTGCTGGAATGGTAATCTAGTTCATTACTAAACATAGGACTATAAAAAAAGCCAAACAGTAATGTTTGGCTTTTTTAATATTTTGAAATTCTTAATTCAAAGTAAAATTAATAGGAATTGTGTGTAACACACTTACTGACTTACCTCTTTGCTTACCTGATGTATACCAAGGAGACATTAGCTTTACAACTCGTATAGCTTCAGCATCCAAATTTTTATCGACACCTCTAACCACCTTAACATTTATCACTTTCCCAGACCTATCAACAACATAACTTACATAAACTTTCCCCGTTATATTATATTCTTTAGCAATGGCAGGGTAATTTACTTTCTCGTTAATAAATTTAAAAATAGCTTCTGCACCTTTCTTCTTCTTATATGTAAATTCTGGCATTTTTTCAACAACCATAAATACTTCATCATCATCTTCTTCAATAATTTCAATGATCTCATCTTCATCCGACTCAGTATCTTCAATTTCAATCTCATCCTCAATTATCACATCATCTTCAACAATTTCAATTATTTCTGGTGGTGGCGGTGGCGGAGGTGGCGGCTTTACTTCCTGTTTAGTAATTGGAATAATTTCTTCTTCCAAATCATCAAGGCTTAAAGCCCCTAAATTATAGGCTATTTTTTCATAAGTTTTGTACTCAAAAGCACCAAGCACCACTAACAAAGCGATAACTAAACCTATCTGTAAAAACAAGCCTCTTTTTCTTTCTAAATTTACTTCTGGATTCTTTTTTGGTTCCATAATATTTTTTATCCTACTAATTCCTGATATGCTGAAGCGTCAAGTAAATCATCTAATTCAGAAACATCTGAAATAGCAATTTTAATAACCCAACCTTCCCCATAAGGATCTGTATTAATTAATTCTGGCTCATCCTCTAACTTTTCATTAAACGATAAAACCTCTCCATTTATTGGCATAAATAAATCAGAAACTGTTTTAACAGCCTCTATTGATCCAAAAACCTCTTCTTTTTCAAGCTCATCACCTTCCGTATCTACATCTACAAAAACGATATCTCCTAGCTCACCTTGAGCAAACTCAGTAATCCCAATATAGGCATTACCTCCTTCAACTCTTAACCATTCATGGTCCTTACTATATTTTAATTCTTTTGGAAATTCCATTTAATTATTTTTTTTCAAAAATACATTTTTTTGTTGGGTAACAAAATTATCCGGCCAAGGTAAATCTCAAACTAAATCCTGCATTAGTAATTGCCCCTGGGAAAGTAGTTGAAATAAACGGATTTGTAACCACTCTATCATAAAACAACTTAAGATTTAACCTTTGATTCATCACATAATCAGCTGAAAATTTAATGCTAATTATCTGCTGTCCCATAGTTATTTGCTGCTGATCCTCAATTACTTTTCGAATAACTGTTTTATTATTTCGAATATTTAAGTCCAATTTCAAGTCCAGGTCACTTGACATCTTCTTACCTCTACCACCAGAAAGAAAGCTAAATTTAACATCCTGAATTCTATAACCTGTACCAATTACATACTCATTACTTGTAGTTTCAGTAAGCTGATTATTTGCAAGTGATAACGCTAAAACTCTACTTTTTTTAATTTCTATTTTTGTAATTAACGAATTTTTCCAAATCATATCAATTTTAAACAATGGACTAAACTGTTCATTAATAGTTACTTGTGAAATTTCTCTAGAAACGTGATAACTCATATTATTTATATTGATATTATCCCCATCTCCATATTCTAAGTTAGTTGTGTAACTTCCTACTGAATAAGTAGAACGATAAGCATGTCCAAGGCTAAAGGTTTTGAACCTCTTCTTAATTGCAGGAATCCTAATTAAACCGTCATAAGTAATTCCCCAATTTGGCAAAGGGATAGAAGGGAAAGCAGTTAACTTTGAGTTAGTAGGATTTCTCCCACCATAAGCAGCCAAGAAAGCTGGAATCATCACTTCTTGTGAGGTTGCTCCATACCCACCAGTTATAGTAGTGTCCAGGTTAGTAATAGTTTGCTCAATAGGATATCCAGTTAGCGGATCAATTCCACCATTAAAATTAGGATTATTAGCTGCTAATTGACGAGCGATATCTACTCTATATCCTCTAAACTTGCTAAAAGTAGAGGATTCATAATCATCATTATCACTTTTAAAAGCAGTACTCCAAGAAATAAATGAAACACTATAACCACCTGTTTCCATTGGGCTAAAATCATTGAACTTATTTTGAAAATCATCCCATCTCAAATACTTTGTTTCGTTATTTGAAGTGGTTTTGTTAGCCGTTAACTCAATTCTGAATTGTTTAACTGGCTCAACTGTACTTCTTAATGTTAAGTTTGTAGAAGTGTTGGTTTTATATAAAGTATTTAAGGTAGAATCCTTTGTAATCCAGCCTTTGTCTCCAGCATAATCTGTAATATCCCTCTGGCTACCAAATGCGAATGGTAAGCCAGGAGAAAGCGCTGACCAATCCTGACCCAAAAAGTGAGGTTGATTTAGATAGCCTGGCAAGAAAGTTCCTTTGTTTTCTGAAAAATTAAAAGAAACATTTTTCACACTTAACATAAATCGTGTTAGATGTTTAAAAATCTCATATTTACTTTTCTTTTCCTGTTCAGCATCTTCCTTTTTTTCAGCATTTCTATTTCTAGAAACTCTTCCCTTTCCTGCCCTGCCTTGATTCAACTTTTTAAAATAAGGTACTTTATTATACAAAGTATTCATATTAACTTGCCCATTATACTGCTTAGAATTCGAATTCTGAATAGTATGCCCTAGGTGTTTTAATGCTAAAGGAGCTGAGGTCCAATTATAACTTGAATTATATCTAGTATTTAACGAAATAAAATTGAAAATAGGGATTTTATTTAATGGCACTTGATAATTCAAACTAAAGGCTTGATTATATGATGTTGCCCTACCAAAATCCCAAACATTATTCCAAATAGTATCCATTTTTTCTTTGTAATATGGATCACTTTTATCTAGCCTCCCAGCTGGCTCATCAATATTTGCTTTAGAAGTTACCGCAAAATCAATTTTTAGCGTACGGGTTAAATCATATTTAAACTCATACATTCTATTCCATTCAAACATCTTATTATAAGTAGGTGCAATAGGAAAAGAGTTTCCATAAGTAGAAGTTAAGTTTCTAAGCTGAGTTTCATTATAGTTTCTATTCACATCAGTTCTGAATGAAAATGACTTTGGCATAGTGTTAAAATTAATATCCTTAATTATCCTAAAGTAGGGTGATTTTGGAAACTTAACTTTCGCAAAGGGCTTTATATTTTTTGGCTGTGTATTAAAATTATAGGTTAACGCTCCCCTATAATTTACGGTACGATTTTCCTCTATATTTATATTTCGAATAAAGGTTTCATTTTTAGAATAAGACAAAGAGAAATTCTCAACATCATACACCTTTGGTTTCTTAGCTTTTTGACCTTTTTTAGTAGTTTTAGTTTTTCTTACATTAGTAAAATTAATGCTCTTACGCTTCACATAATCCTGAACGATATGCTTTAAAGAATCTTTCTCAGTCGTATTATCTAACGCTTTAAGAGAAGTAGTTAATAAAATATCAGGGTCAAGCGGATTGTAATGAGGATTTTTAACTGATTCCGAACGTCCAAAATACATAGGTACTTTAACACCAAAATCTTCTGGGAAAAATTTACCTAAATCAAATGAAGATGAAAAATCATACTGATAAGCATTGTACTTTTGGCGTTCATTTAATTTTTTTTCAATACTACCAAAACCAACAGTACTCATGTTTCCTGATAGTGTTACATTTCCGAAATCCGCCAAACGAGCTGTAAACCTACTATTAGCAGCCCAACCACCATACTCATCAAAATCTGTCAATCTAAGTTCGTTTACCCAAATCTGTCCACACTTTGGAAGCCCATCATCCTCAGAATCTAATGTTACTTTTTTAGGGTTTCTAATCCCTATCATTATCGTTTTAACTTGAGCCAAATTAGGATTACCTACAACTACAACTTTACCTCCTGAAGCATACTTTACATAAGGAATACTAACATCCGAACCATTAAAATTTCTTTCTTGTTTTGCTAACTGAAATACCTCAAAAGCAATATCTATCTCATTTTCTGTTGGCCATATATCACTCGCACTACTTGTATAATGGGAAGTTGGTTCTAAAGAAATTTCATACTCATAATAGTTAGCAGTAAAATCAGTTCCTAAACGAATAAAACAAGATAAATCTCCTTTTTTTAAATCATCTTCTTCCCCTTCAGCATGTACAAACATTTTCATACGCTTATAAGCTCTTACATCAATTTCAGCAGTTTTATATGCTGCCCGAGAATCTCCATCTTTCAAATCACAGACTTTAAGCACTAAAGACTGCTCATTCTGCTGCCTTAATGATGTAGTTGTGTTATCCACTTCCTGTTCAATTCCTGTAGGCAACACATAGTTAATTGGCGAACGATTTCCATTCTCTTCAATATTCACAGCCGAAACATCAAAGGTTGTTTCACCTTGATCATCTAATGGGATATATTCTCCTGGTTCAGCTAAAGAAAAATTATACCTTCTCCACTCTCCTCTCACTAATTCCAAAGTTGCAAAACGACAAATAATTGGTTGATAAAAATTAGTAAATGCTAAACGCATAAAACGAATAGATTTAAAATCACGAATACTTCCAATTATATTGTCGGGCTTATAAACAGGCACTCTAAATTGATACCATTTAATATTTCTTGTTTGCCCATTTTCAGTTTTTATAGTAGTTTCTAATACATCAGATATATGACTATCGCCCACATTCATACCAGGAAACAATTTCACTTTATATTGAAAATAACTTTCAGTCTCACTGAGGGTATGATCCCTATTTATATCCTCAGTGTTAGGCTGTGAAGATGCTGCTGTAGGATAACTTTCAGGAGAATTATCTGTAGTAACTGAATTTCCTTCCGTATTATTAAAATTCTTATATCTATCTAAAATTGAAGTTGATTTACTATCAAAATCACTTCCTCTGAAATAATGAAAATCATCAGCAGAAGGATCGTTTAATGCATTAATATACACTTGGTCAGTAACATCATAACCGGCAGATAGCAATTGCTGAATATAAACAGAATCAAAAAAAATTCTCTCATCAGAATTTCTTAAACCATCAAGACCAACATCCTGAAATTGACGAGAAGAAGGATCATTATCAAAGGCCTCAACTATTGAAAAATTAGTAGGCACTCTACCCCAGGCAGTAGTATCAACATCCTCAACTATTGCTGAAGTTGGCAATCCGTTTTCAAAACTTTTGTAACCATCACGCAATACATCTTCAGAAACATTACCTAGATGCAAGTACATATCTCCACCTGAATGATTGGCTAATCCATCCTCTTCATTAAAAGGATCCATCATCCAAAATTCAATAAATTCAATATTGGCTGATTCAAAATCATTAGTTTCCAACTTTCGCATTATTCCACCCCAACTACTTGAAGGACTAACTAATTTACCATATTCATCAATACCATTAACAGTATAATTATTCGACCCTCTTTCCTGAGGGTAATAAGCTAAATCAAGTAATGCTAAATTAGTAATTTGACTACCTAAATTAGGATCTTTATTAGGAAAAACCTCTGTTTCCAAAACCTCTCGAGAATAATGGTATGACTGTTGAGCGATTGTATTTCCATTCGCTAAAGTAATAGTCTTATTTACATTAGGAGGCGTAATAGAGGAGCTTCTAAAAAACAAAGGATCAATAGTATACCAAGCTAATTTCGCTCTTTTTGCACCATATTTTAAATTCTCACTAACTCCTGAAAATTCAGTTTGTGGATATTGAAAAGTAATATCTTGTCCAGCACCGAAAGGTAAAGAAGCCATGCGCCAAGCTCCCATATTTTTAATATCAATTGAAGTTCTGCTTGATTCAAAATCATCTATATAAGATATCCCATTACTACCAACCGCACTATGATGTCCAGGTATTAGATGTGCGAATTCACCAGTTGCAATTAATCTAGATTTTGATTTTGTTTCAATTAAAGGCAACCAATCAACAGCCCTGGTAAGCCAAGGAGCTTCAGTTTGATAATTCCCGTCTAATCCCCAAATAGTATTAGAAATTGGCTCTTCACCAGTATTAATTTTAGTGGTGTATGGTCGCTCGGTTAAATTTAACATAGTTGCTCCAATTATAAAATCTTTATTAATTTCATAATCAGCATGTAGCCCAATTAAAGTTTTATTCTGAATACCAAACAAGGAATTATTTTCTAAAGAAATTTTAATTGGCACACCAGAGTTTAAAATTCCTTCATTAATAATAGTAACACGACCCAACATATAATCAACCGTATAATCCTGATTTTCAGTTAACTTTTGTGAACCTGCAGTTACTGTAACTGAACCTTCAGGAACATTCATAGCATTCAAACGAATTTCAGCACCTGATGAGGACTGATAGGTTCCTTTTAACCTAAACTTATTAAGTTCTGGATATTGCTGAGCAACTGTAAGTGTGGAATCATATAGCGATTGATACACATATTTTTCAGCTATAGTTGCATCATTAATCTTATTATACAAATGAGAACCAAAAGGTTCTCGAACAGGAAAAATTATTCTCCCGTTTGAAGCTTTAGCAGTAATTCCTTCAATAAAATCAAACACCCCATCCGACTGGTTATCCAGCTGCTGATTCAGCCTATCTAAATTCATGACCTTTATCAATGGAATTCCATCCAAAATTCCTTCTCCTAAATAATTCGTTAATGCTCCTGATTCTTTTGTATTTTCATAAACAATATCCAACACAAAACCATCTCTACTCATTTGATACGCTCCTAAAGCATATACATTTTTCATCATTAAATGCCAGTTAGGAAGTAAGGGAGTGAAATTTGTTCCCTTCAATAATTTTACGATTAATGCTTCAGGGGCATTTGGTCCTGTTGATGTTAACTCACCAACTTGAAAGGTTTTACTTCCTCTGGTATATTGAAAGGAAACTGCCAAAACCTCATCATTATTCAAAGCCTGATTTAAAGAAATATATCCTAATTGATTATGAATTGTAAATTCTGATTCTGACAATTTTCTGGCACGTTCTAATTTTTCATAATCCTGTGAGGCTGCAAAGAAAGCTGAATAAGGAGAGAATGTATTACTAACCTGATTAATATCTCTTATTGCACTATGCTGATTTGTTAAATTATCAAAAAGATTATTAGTTGCATTATCAGGAACTTCTTGAAAAGTAAGCGAGCCAGCAAAATTAGAGTTAGAATTGTATACTTCTGTTTCTCCCAGATCTAGAAAAGAAACAATGTTACGTGTGTCATTAGTTGTACCTGTTTTGTTTGTTATCCATACTTCAACTTTAGTAATATTTACTGATGAGTTTACAAAAGGCAAATTTTCCAAAGCAACATCATAATTATTCTTGAAATAATGTGCTAAAAAAAAGTGTTTGTTAGCTTCATATTGGTCAGCATACACATCAAATTCTGAGGTTTGGGCTCCACCACTTACTTCAATTTCAGAAGTAGTACTTTTTTGCTGAGATAAAATACCCGTAATAGTTGTTCGTCCAAACTGCAACTGTGTTTTAAAACCAAAAAGAGATTGACTACCTGTAATTAATGTTCCATTTAAAGGTAAGCTAACATTACCAACTTCTATCTTTTTTATAATCTCATCTTCATATCCAGTATATTCCAATTTCATTTGATTCTCAAAACTAAAAGTGCTTTCGGTATTAAAGTTCGTAGTTAGTTTAAGCTTATCTCCAATTTTACCAATCACATTCATTTGTATCTTTTCTTGAAAATCAAATGAAGTTGTTTTTCTTTGTTCTTCAGGTAAAGCAGGATTATCCAATCTATTAATTTTTAAACCAAAGATAAGTTCAGCAGAACCTTGAGGGCGAATATCAACAGAATTACCCCCAAAAATTTTATCAAAAGCCTGACCAGGAATAAATAATTTAGGTAAGCCCAAAGCTGAAGTTTGATTACCTGTACGTTCTTTTGATCGATCATTCCAATAATCAGCAATAGAATTATTCATTTTATATTGCTGGTATTCTTTAAAGTCCAAAGTAGTCGACCTTCCTAACTTAAGCCCTCCTATTTTATGCTGTAAAGTATATTGATTATTCAGAATATCATAATTAACGTGCGACTTAATATTGCCAGATGTATTCATAAACATACCTCCGCTTTGATTACCCAAAAAAGGATACGCCAAAGTGGAATCAGAAGATTGCCCTAACAGATGAGTATTTGCAAAAATTAATGCAAAAACTAATACAAGTAAATTATAATTTATAATGGTTTTCAATTCCTAATACAGTAATTACATTTGGCTTAATGCCGTTCTCACTAAATCCTCAACAGTTACAATTTCAGGGTTTGATCTTAATACTTTATCTATTTTGCTTTCAGCCCCTTTTTTAGCAAATCCTAAAGCTAGTAGTGCAGATAACGCCTCTTCCTTAATAGTATTGTCTATAGTATCAAACAATAAATCAGATGTAGGCATTCCTTTAGCGACCTTATCTTTTAAGTCGATAATAATTCTTTGAGCTGTTTTCGCACCAATTCCTTTTACACTTTGTACTGCTTTTACATCAGCAGTAGTAATATGATGAATTATTTCTTGGGGAGAATAAGTTGATAGTATTACCTGAGCAGTACTTGGACCAACACCAGAAACAGAAATTAAATTTTGGAATAAATGTCGTTCACTTTCTTCAAAAAAACCAAATAAAGTATGCGAATCCTCCTTTACTGAAAGATGAGTATATAACTTACACAACTCGCCATCAATAGCTGAGAATGTTTGTAATGAGATTTTGATTTTATAGCCTACCCCATTCACATCAACAACTACATAAGTTGGTGTTTTTTCTAATAGTTTCCCGTGTATATGTGTTATCATTTTTTTATTTGAGCATCAACAACCGATAAGGTTACCATATTAATAATTTCACGCACTGTACATCCTAACTGCAAGATATGTACTGGCTTTTTCATTCCAACTAAAACAGGACCAATTGAATCAGCCTCTGCAACTTCTTGTATTAATTTATACGCTAAATTACCTGATTCTAGATTAGGGAAAATTAATGTATTTGCTTGTTTCTCAGCTAGTTCTGAAAATGGAAAAATACTTGCTGTTTTCTCCGTATCTAAAGCAAAGTCCCCTTGTATCTCTCCATCTACTATCAAGTTAGGATTTCTTTCTTTCAAAAGAACAGTTGCTTTTGCCATTTTTGAAGATCCTTCAGTTCTTGTTGATCCAAAATTAGAATAAGATAACAAAGCTAACCTTGGAGTTATATTGAATTTTTTAACTGTTTTAGCAATCATTTCACTCATATCCACTAATTCTTCAGCAGTAGGATTCGTATTAATAGTAGTATCTGCTAAAAATAGCGTTCCTTTCTTAGTATTCATAATATACATCCCAGCTACTTTCTTCACATCATCTCTCTTGCCAATAACTTCAAGCGCAGGTTTAATTGTAGTTCTATAATTCCTAGAAATCCCAGAAATCAAGGCGTCAGCCTCTCCAGTTTCTACCATCATTGATCCAAAATAGTTACGCTCACGCATTAACTTTCTAGCTTCAAACTGAGTAAGCCCTTTTCTTTTTCTTTTTTCCCAGAGAATATCACCATACTCATCTCTCTTCTTTTTTTGTGAAACATCTTTAGGATCAATAATAATTAAATTCTCAAACTCAATAGAAAATTCCTCAATTAAATCAATAATTTTCTGCTTTCTTCCTAATAAAACTGGAATAGCAATTCCTTCATCACTAACCTGCTGAGCAGCCTTTAATATTTTATAATGTTCCGCCTCAGCAAAAACAACTCTTTTCGGGTTTCGTTTCGCTCTAGCGGTTAAGTTTCTGATTAACTTATTGTCTAGACCCAATCGTTTTTTTAAATTTTCACGATACTTATTCCAATCTGGAATCTCCAACTTTGCTACACCACTTTTAATTGCCGACATAGCAACTGCAGGAGCTACAGCAGTAATCAATCTAGGATCTAAAGGTTTAGGGATAATGTACTCCGCACCAAAGGACAAAGTATTATCATCATAGGCTAAATTAATTTCATCTAATACTGTTTCCTTAGCCAAATTAGCAATTGCCTTTACGGCTGCCAACTTCATTTTTTCATTTATTTCAGTTGCTCTAACATCTAGGGCTCCTCTAAAAATATACGGAAAACCTAGTACATTATTTACCTGATTAGGATGATCAGACCTTCCTGTTGCCATAATAATATCATCCCGAGAAGCCATAGCTTCTTTGTATGAAATCTCAGGATCAGGATTAGCTAAAGCAAATACAATTGGGCGTTTTGCCATAGACTGAACCATTTCTGTTGTTACAATATTTGCTACTGAAAGGCCTAAGAAAACATCTGCATTTTTCATAGCTTCATCAAGCGTATCACATCTTCTGTTAGTTGCGAAAATTGCTTTATTGCCTTCAAGTCCTTCTCTGTTTTGTTTGATAACTCCCTTGCTATCCAGCATGACAATATTTTCCTTTTTTACTCCTAAAGATAAATATAATTTTGAACAGGACATAGCTGCCGCTCCAGCACCATTAACCACAATTTTAATTTTTGAAATATCTTTTTTGGCAATTTCTAACGCATTCAACAGAGCTGCTGACGAAATAATAGCTGTCCCGTGCTGATCGTCATGCATTACCGGAATATCAAGTTCTTCTTTTAGTCTTCTTTCAATTTCAAAACATTCTGGCGCTTTTATATCTTCCAAATTAATTCCACCAAAAGTAGGCGCTATAGCTTTTACCGTTTGAACAAATGTATCAATATCACTCGCATCTACCTCAATATCAAATACATCAATATCAGCAAAAATCTTAAACAACAATCCCTTTCCTTCCATTACTGGTTTTGATGCTTCAGGACCTATATTTCCTAAACCTAAAACTGCTGTTCCGTTTGAAATTACAGCAACCAAATTTCCCTTTGCTGTATATTTGTATACATCATCCTTATTTTTTTCAATCTGCTTACAAGGCTCAGCTACTCCAGGCGAGTAGGCTAAAGAAAGCTCTCTTTGTGAACTATGTTTTTTGGTAGGGATAACCTCAATTTTACCTGGCCTTCCTTCTGCATGATAAGCTAACGCCTCTTTTTTACTTATTTTTTCTGCCATATTCCTATACTTTATAAGTAGGCAAATTTAATAATTTGAATATATTTAGCACCATAAAAAAGAAAACCCTGTACTTTCGAACAGAGTTTTAATTTATTATTTACAGAATTATTTATTTAACTATCAATTTTTTGATTGAAACAACTTCACCATTCACTATTAAATTTCCAAAGTAAATTCCTTTATTCATATCTGATAAATCAAGTTCTTGAATTCCTTCTTGATTAAGTAAAATCTCTTTTACATTATTCCCTAAAATATCAATTAATTTAAGGGCAGCTGAATTACCATTAAAAGTAAAATTTACTACTTCACTAGCAGGGTTCGGATAGAAGTCTCCTAATTTAACAATTGATATATGATCATCAATTGAAGTGATACTCGTTTCGTAAGTAATTGTTACACAAGTTTCATCCGAAGGGTTATTAACATCATAAAAGCAATATTTAACCTTAGCAGTTCCTGAAACACCAAATGCATTATAGTACCCTGAATGAGCATCAAGATCACTATTAGCATAAGAAAACTCCTTGCCCGCTTCAATAACAGCCGAACTACTAATTATTGTGGTAGAAGAATAACAATTACCAGCAAAACAATAATAAGATTCTGCACCTAAAGGTAAATTTAGGTTGGTTTTTTGGCATTTTATAGTTATTGAGTCACCTGAAATATTCTTAACATCCAAATGATGTTCAATTTGCGTATTTGGATCGCCAACAAACATAGTGTCTCCTGTAATTACAAAGCTTTGCGCAGTAACAAAGCTGATTTGTGTAATAACGAGTATAAATAGTAGCGCTTTTCTCATGACAAATTTTTTTCAAAGGTACAATATTTTATTACATACTAGTTTTTTTGAATACCTAAGATTTTAAATTAATATCATTTAATAACATATATTTTTTGTACCTTTGTAAGATTAATTAAACAAATTATTATGAAAAAAGTATTACTATCAATCTTTGCTCTATCAACGTTAGCCCTAAGTGCGCAAACATTTGTAAGCACAACACCTGAAAATAAAAACATTATTCTTGAAGAATATACAGGAATCTCTTGTGGATACTGTCCTGACGGTCATAAAATTGGACAACAACTACATGATGCAAATCCAAATGACGTATTCCTAATAAATATTCATACAGGGGGTTATGCTACACCACAAGGACCAGGAACAGACTTTAATACTAGTTTTGGAGCTGCTCTTGGAGCGCAAACTGGTTTGACTGGATATCCTTCTGGAACAGTAAATAGACATGTTTTTAGTGGAACTACTACTGCTCTTAGTAGATCAGTATGGGGATCATCAAGTACGCAATTATTGAATCAACCTTCTCCATTAAATGTTGGAATACAAGCAAGTGCTGATATGGCAACAAATACATTAGTAGTAGATGTTGAAGTTTATTATACTGGAACACAAACAGTTACATCTAATATGCTAAATATTGCTGTTGTACAAAATAATATTGAAGGGCCTCAATCAGGAATGTCATTGAACCCAACTTCAATTTTACAAAATGGTAATTACAATCATAACCATATGTTAAGACATATGTTAACAGGACAGTGGGGTGAAATAATTCAAAATTTAACTCCAGGAACTCTGTATTCTAACCAATTTACTTGGGTAATGCCAGCAGATATTGCAGGAGTTACTTTAGACCCTACTAATATTGCCGTTGTTGCTTTTGTTAGTGAAGGAAATCAAGAAATCATAAGTGGTACAGAGGTATATCCAAGTTTAGTTTTTGCTAATACATACGATGCTTATTTAGCAAGTGCTGCAGCAAGTAATAATATTTGTAGCGACATTGCAAAAGGAATTGAAGTTGTGATTAAAAACTACGGTAATCTACCACTAACAACTTTAGATATAATTTATGATATAAATGGAGGAACGCCAATAACATTTCCATGGGCAGGGAATTTGACACCAGGTCAAGCAGCAACAGTAACTTTATCAAATATTTCATATGTTGCTACTGCATCTAACACTGTAAATATTAGTGTGGCTAATCCGAATGGAAATACAGATCAAAACACAACAAACGATAATGTTACTACTACTTTTATTAATCAAAGTATGCAAGGACAAGTTACAACAGGGATAAATTCTGGTCTTGCTACTATTGATATAACTACTGACGGATATCCAACAGAGAGCACTTGGGAAATTATTGATGATAACGGGACAGTTATTGCATCTGGAAGCCCTACAACTGCAAATGCACCGCAAGCTCAAGCGACTGCTACATTGATTGCTGGTACTTGTTATGCATTTAATATGTATGATTCCTATGGTGATGGCTTGAGTGATCCAGCAAACGGTAGTTATGATGTTAAAGATGCGTCTGGAACATCAATTGCTTCAGGTGGTGGGAATTTTGGCTTTTTAGCTGAACATTATTTCGAAACGAGTGGAGGAGCTGCAGCTTCATGGGATTGTGATATTGTAAATGGGTGTATTGATCCAGGAACAGGAACAGGTCAATATACTTCATTAGGATCATGTACTTCTGTATGTAATACTACATCAATTCAGGATAATAACACATCTGAATTTAATATCTATCCTAATCCTGTGAAAAATGTTCTAACTATTACAGGAGATTATTCATCAGCTAATATTTATGATGTATTTGGAAAACTAGTGTTAACTTCACAAACACAAAAAACAATTGATGTTTCTACTTTGAGCAATGGCGTTTACTTTGTAAACATCAATACTGAAAATACAATTACTGTTAAGAAAATCACAATAGCTAAGTAATTCTCAACAACATATAATGCAATAAAAAGCCCTGAAAATTTCAGGGTTTTTTATTACCCCTTAATTCAGCTATTATTTTTAAATTAGCCAAAAAAAAACAAGTAAAATGAGAAAACTATTTCTATGCCTTTTCGCAACTATACTCTTTACATCTCTCTGTATCGCTCAAAACAGAACTTTACCTTCAATAGATGTGAAAACACTTGAAGGAGGTAGCATAAACATTACTGCACTAGAAAATAATGGTAAGCCAATTGTTATTAGTTTTTGGGCTACATGGTGTAAGCCTTGTAAAAAAGAACTGAATACTATTGCAGAGGTTTATGAAGATTGGCAAGATGAAACAGGAGTAAAATTAGTTGCTATTTCAATTGATAATTCAAGGTCAATGGCTAAAGTAGCCCCTTATGTTAATGCATCTGACTGGGATTATGAAGTTTACATAGATCCAAATGGAGATCTAAAAAGAGCAATGGGAATTTCAACAGTACCTCATACTTTTCTACTAAACAGTAAAAAGGAAATAGTTTGGCAACACAAAGGATATGTTGATGGTGATGAAGATGAATTATTAGAACAAATCAAAAAACTAGCTCACTAATGCTTAAAAAAATAACATACACTTTTATTTTATCCTTTTTAACCCTTAATAGTTTCGCGCAAAATAATGGTGGCGAAATTCATGGGGATTTTGATTTAAACATGCAAAGCTACCAAGAGGATGAAATTATTGGGGCAAAAGCAGCTGATGAAATTATTCTTAATAACGCTTACTTAAATATTAATTACACAAAAGGTGATTTTACTGCTGGTTTGCGTTACGAAAGCTATCTGAATGCACTTATGGATTTTGATGACAGTTATAAAGGAAATGGGATTCCATTCCGATATGCATCTTACACTATTGATGGACTTGAAGTAACTGTAGGTAACTATTACGAACAAGTTGGAAGTGGATTAATCTTTAGAAGTTATGAGAATAAAGGATTAGGAGCAGATAACGCAATGGATGGAATACGCCTAAAATACAGTCCATTAAAAGGAATTTATTTAAAAACATTTATCGGAAAGAGTAGGACATATTTTACTTATGCTGAGGGTATAATTAGAGGAGCTGATGCTGAAGTAAATCTTAATGAAGCCTTAAATCTAGAATCAAAAACAAAGATAATTATTGGACAAGGACTTGTAAGTAGATTTCAAGCAGACATCAACCCAAAGTTTAAATTACCTCAGAATGTTGCTGCTTATTCTACTCGCTTAAATATAATAAATGGAGGGTGGAACTACTCAGGAGAATATGCAGTTAAACTAAATGACCCAGTAGGCTCGCTAACTTCTGAAGGAAATAACTACGCAAAAGGAAATGCATTAATGAGTAGTCTTACCTACTCCAAAAGAGGATTTGGGATTGTAGCAGAAATGCATAGAGTGGATCACATGGAATTCCGCTCAGAAAGAGCACAAGAAAAACAATATATAATCAATTATATCCCCACACTAACTAAGCAACACACTTACACTTTATTAGCTCTTTACCCATCTGCAACACAAACAGAAGGTGAGTTTGGCACTCAAATTGATGTGTTTTATAAAATAAAAAAGGGAAGCCTTTTGGGTGGGAAATATGGAACAAAGCTAATATTTAATTTTTCTAGAATTAATGCTCTTAATGTTGGCAGCTCATTCTTAAATGACAATAGGAAACACACTCCAATGTTTATTAGTATTAAAGGAGAAGAGCTATACTATAAAGACATAAACCTAGAAGTCTATAAAAAAATAAATAAAAAGATTAGAGCAACCGGTGTAATAGCCAAACAGTCCTACAACAAAGATGTACTTGAAGGAAAAACACCTGGAACTTACGGAATAGTTGAATCAACTATTGCTATTGCTGATATAAGTTATAAAATTAAAAAAGGATATACTGTTCGTATTGAATTGCAAGAACTATTGGCTGATGGTGGAGAAGGAAGTTGGAGCATGGGATTAGCCGAATATACTATATCTCCACATTGGTTTTTTGCAGTGCAAGACATGTATAATTGGGGAAATCATGAAATAAGCAAGCAATTACATTATGTAAATATCAATTTTGGTTATTTAAAAGGAGCTAACAGAATTGAAATTGGTTATGGTAAAAAGAGAGCAGGAATTTTCTGTGTTGGTGGAGTATGTAAAGAAGTTCCTTCATCAAATGGATTTAGTTTAGCAATATCATCAAGTTTTTAATATGAAAAATATAATCACACTTTTTAGTTTTATTCTAATCATCACATCTTGTGATGTAGTTGAAGGGCCTTATGAAATTGACTCAGGAGACATCACTCCTATAGACACCAATACTTATGTCAAAAAAATATTAATTGAAGATTTCACAGGTCACACCTGTCAAAATTGCCCTGCTGCTGCCAGAGAACTTGAAGCAATACATGATATTTACGGCGATCAGATTATTGGAATGGCGCTACATGTTAGTAAAACATTCGCGAGACCTTATCCTTCAAGCCAAGCGCCAAATTATCAATATGATTTTAGAACAAAATGGGGGAAAGAATGGGATGATTTATTTGGCATCTCTGGAATTGGACTTCCAGGCGGGATGATTAACAGAATAGGTTACCCTAATGAACATAGACTAGGAAAAGACGAATGGCTAGCTAGAGTAATCTCAGAACTAGAAAAAGAAATTGATTTTGGGATTAGCATTACGACTAATATGACTGGAGATGAGGGAGTAATTACCATCAATACAGAAATATTAAACAATATCATTGGAGATTATAATTTAGTAATCTGCTTAAGTGAAAGTAATATTATCAACTGGCAAAAAGATGGAGCTGAGGATGTTGAAAATTACGAACACAATCATGCTTTAAGATCTTTACTTTCTGATGAAAATTTAAGTACATCAAGTAATTATACTGCTGCTGATAAAATAGAAAAAACAATTTCAGTTAATTTAAGCACACTAGAGCAGTTTAATATTAATTACTCACAAAATACAGCTGAATTAGGCAATGGAAATGCAGGAGGATGGGATGCTTCAAACATGTCAGTAATTGCTTATATTTTTGACAATACAACACAAGAAATACTTCAAGTTGAAGAAGCACATTTAAATAAATAAAAACTTAACATTATGAAAAAACTATTATTTATACTTTTAGCTGGGCTTATTGGATTAAGTTCTTTTGGTCAGACCCAAAATATTCTTGCAAATGACATTGCGCAAGGAGAAAAACTTATTGAAGCATATTTTACTCCAATGGCTGGAAGTTTTGGAGCAGGTTTAAATAGCGGATGGTACAATACTGCAAAACCGCATAGTTTAGGTGGCTTTGATTTAACATTGACTTTAAATACTGTGATTATTCCAAGTTCAGCAAAAACTTTTAACATTAAAGCTGCTGGAGGAGATATTTTTACTTCTAATGATACTGAAGCTTCTACCATATTTGGAAGCGCTGATGCAACTACAATGACATACAACAATAATAGTACAGGCTTAGATGTTGATTTTGAAATGCCAGGGGGATTTAAAACTCCAGCAATTCCATTACCAATGATCCAAGCAGGAATAGGGCTAATAAAAAATACAGCTATTGACGTAAGATATATGCCAATGTTAAATGTTGGTGATAATATAAATGTAAACCTTTTTGGAATTGGGATAAAACATGATCTATTACAATGGATCCCTGGTATTGGTAATGCTATTCCAATGAGTCTTTCATTGCAAGGAGGTTACTCCTCTCTTAATACAGAATTAGAAATATTAGGACAAGAAGTTTCCTTAAAGACCAAGGCTACTACAATTAATTTAGTTGCATCAAAAAAATTATTAATGGTTACTGGTTATGTTGGATTGGGGTATAACTCAGCAACTACAACTTTCACTACAGATGCTAATTTTGATTTAGGTGGAATTCAATTTGACGAAAAAGTAGAAGTAGCTTTTGAATCCAATAATAATTTAAGAACAAATATTGGATTAAGATTAAACATGACTGTTGTAACGATTCAGGCAGATTATACTTTTGCAGAATACCCAACAGCAACTTTAGGGCTTGGTGTTAGCTTAAGATAATATGATAAAGAAATTTGGAATATTACTTTGTTGTGGATTTCTTTCAATAAGTATTCATGCACAAAATTTTGGAGGTGGAGTTATTTTAGGACTTAGTACCTCACAGGTTGGGGGTGATAATCTAGCAGGATTTAATAAAGCAGGCCTATTAGCTGGTGCTTTTGCAAATACACCAATCTCAGAATTATTAAGCTTCCAAATGGAAATAACTTATCTTCAGAAAGGAAGTAATAACCCAAACATAAATAATAGTGAACATCCAAACTATTTAAAAGAAGATATTTCATCTTCATATATTGAAGTTCCACTATTATTACAATACCATCAAAGCAATAAGATGAAAATTGAAGGTGGGGTGCAATTAGCCTACTTAATTAATGGATATTACAATGACTTAAACGGGGAAATTCCAATATATTCTGTTGATCCTTTTATAGAATATGACTTTGGGTTACTTTTAGGAATTGACTACAAATACTCTGAAAACATAAGCTTAAACACTCGATTAAGTAGCTCTATCCTACCAATAGGGGCAGAGGATTATGATGGTTTGAATTACTATAATTCCTCAAGAAAAGGAAAGTACAATTCAGTATTAAGCTTTGCAATACATTACCATTTATGATAAAGAATAAACACAAAATAATAGTATCCGTATCAGGAGCAAGTGGCTCAATATATGCCAAGGTACTTTTTGATAAATTAGTACAACTAAAAGAACAAATAGAAGTGATTGGCGTATTGATGAGCGACAATGCAAAGTATGTTTGGGAAACAGAATTAGATAATTCAGACTATAATAATTATCCTTTTACTTTTTATGATAAAATGGACTTTATGGCACCTTTTGCAAGTGGCTCAGCTAATTATGGTACAATGATTATTTGCCCTTGCTCAATGGGCACTATGGGTAGAATTGCTACAGGAATAAGTAATGATTTAACAACTAGGGCAGCTGATGTTATCCTAAAAGAAAGAAGGAAACTCATAATTGTAGCCAGAGAAACACCACTGAGTTTAATTCATATTAATAACATGAAAATTATTACTGAGGCAGGAGGAATTATATGTCCTGCAACTCCTTCGTTTTACAGTAAACCACAAACATTTGAAGCACTTGCTGCTACTGTAATTGACCGGGTTTTAAACCTAAGTGGTTTAGATAATAAGTCTTATAGTTGGGGCGCAAAACAATAATTTATTAAGTTTTGGGTTATTGTATTGTAAACATTAAAAGCCATGCTAGAATTCAGTAAAAAAATACTCCAGAAAGTTAGTTTTGATAAAAATCTATTTACAAAAGAATTGCAGAAAAGTGCTAGATGGATCGCTAAACATGAAGTAGCTGCTTTAAAGATTTGGGCACTTACTTCTTTTGCTCATTACAAGGATTCCATTCTAGAAGTTTTTGACCAAATATACTAAAAGAGATTTCCTTGATCCACAGGTTTTACTTTTCCTAAGTGCTTAAAAGCTAATTCAGTTGCTTGACGTCCTCTAGAAGTTCGCATCAAATATCCCTCCATAATTAAGAATGGCTCATAAACTTCCTCAATAGTACCAGCTTGCTCACCTACAGCAGTTGCAATAGTAGTAAGCCCAACAGGTCCTCCTTTAAATTTATCAATGATAGTTGTTAAGATTCTATTATCCATTTCATCTAAACCATGTTCATCTACACTCAAAGCTGTTAAAGAAAACTGGGTAATCTTCTTGTCAATATCTCCATCTCCTTTGATTTGAGCAAAATCACGAACACGCCTTAATAAAGCATTTGCAATTCTAGGCGTACCTCTACTCCTACCTGCAATTTCAATAGCGGCATCCTTTGCAATACTTACATCTAAAATAGAAGAAGATCTATTAACAATTTTAGAAAGTAAATCAATTTTATAATATTCTAAACGAGAATTAATACCAAAACGAGCTCTAAGAGGTGCAGTTAATAATCCTGAACGGGTAGTAGCCCCTATCAATGTGAAGGGATTAATTTTAATCTGAACTGAACGCGCATTTGGGCCTGACTCTATCATAATATCTATTTGGTAATCTTCCATAGCTGAATACAAATATTCCTCAACAATAGGATTTAACCTATGAATTTCATCAATGAACAAGACATCTCTATCTTCCAAGTTAGTGAGTAATCCAGCCAAGTCGCCTGGTTTGTCCAAAACAGGACCAGATGTAGTTTTAATTCCAACACCTAGCTCATTTGCAATAATATTTGCTAAAGTAGTTTTCCCAAGACCAGGAGGTCCGTGTAGCAAAACATGATCTAAAGCTTCTTCTCTTTCTTTTGCAGCTTGAATAAATACTTCTAGATTATCTACAATTTTTTCTTGCCCTTCAAAATCGATAAATAATTTAGGCCTTAATACTTGTTCTATCGCTAACTCCTCTTCAGAGACAACTTCATTTTCAGGATTTAGATCTTCATTCATTATTACAGCAAATGTAAACAATAATTGACAAAAAAAAGGGTCAGCAAAGCTGACCCTTAATCTTTATATTAACAATACAATTTAAGTATGTAAATTTTTACTCTCATCTAAGAAAGGATGATTCTTAGTTTCTAAAGGCTGCTTAGTGAGTGCATTTAATACTAAGTAGATGAACAGTCCCGAAAACCCTAATCCCATTCCAATCTCAGTAAATCCAATATGACCATGCGTACCTAAAGTACCTGGCGCTACTAACAAATAAGAATTTATCCAATGTCCAACTAAGATGACACAACCTACAAAAATTAACCTTCCATTGTTTCTTTTTGCATCTCTACTCATCAACAAAATAATAGGTGCAATAAAGTTAATAATCATGCTAAACCAGAATAAAAATTTATAATTCTCAACCTCTAACCTAGCCATAAAATAGGTTACTTCCTCAGGGATATTAGCATACCATATTAGCATAAATTGCGAGAACCACATATAGGTCCAAACTAAAGACATAGCAAAAATCCATTTCCCTAAATCATGAATATGATTTTCATTTACATCCTCTAAGTAACCTTGTCTTTTTAAGTATAACGTAAATAATAATATTGTTGTAAAACCAATTGCTCCCCACTCAGCAAAAACATACCATCCGAAAATAGTAGAGAACCAGTGTGGGTCAATTGACATAATCCAATCCCAAGATGCCATAGCAGAAGTAACTGCGAAAAACACCATAAACCAAGCTGAAGTACTTACTGATTTAAAGTGAATAGCCGTACCAACTACTTTATCTTCTAAAACTGATAAGGCTCTTAATTTTTTTGCAAAATAGTTCCACCCTAGCAAATAAATAATAGTTCTAATAATAAAGAAACTTGCATTTAAATAGGCTTCTTTGCCAGCAATAATTCTATCATAATGCTCGCTTGCAGGATCCATAATACCCTCATGTAACCAGTGATAAATATGATTCCAATGCATAATGCTTGCAAACATTATAAATAACATAATTAAACTCATTACTGGTAAAGCACTCATAACTGCCTCTGGCACTCTTTTTAACACTATTGACCACCCAGCTTCAGAAACATATTGCTTTGCTACAAAGAACACTCCAAAAACTGCAATTCCTATAAAAAAGTAGTTATTGAAGAGTAAACTTGGCCATGCTCTATGAGCATCTGTAGAAAATCCGTAAATTAATGCAATCAATCCAATGGCCATAAGTACCATTGAAAAATTCTTTGCTTTTTTATCTATTGTAAACATTCTATATCTATTTTAATTTTTACCGTAATGTTGTAATTCCTCTTGCACATAAAGTGTGATCTTCCATCTTTCTTCTTCATTAATCTGAGATGCATGAGGACCCATAGCATTTAAACCAAAAGTAATTGCATGAAAAATATGTCCTGCTTTTAAATCACACATAGGTAAGTCACATCTTCTTTTTAGCTTATCATCATTATAATGAGGTACAGCAGAATAAACAGGATGCATGATAGTTCCATCACCAGCTCCAGTTTGCCCATGACAATGTTCGCAAAACATTCCGTAAAGAGCCTTTCCATCCGCTACATTTTTATCATTATTCTCGATAGGATTCACGGCTGTATTTCCTGCTGACAAATAACCTTCTAAACTTCCATCATAATTAAAAGTAGAAAGATACCCTCTAGCAATAGTACCTTCTACAGGAAGTTGAGCATTAATACCAGTAACTGCATTTTCACCATAAGTCTCCAGAGATGGTGAACGGTACATGTTAGGCATAAATTCATAACCAGGATCAGAATCACCACCACAAGATGATAAGAAAACAACTACTGAGATAAAAGCTAATTTTAAAATTAATTTATTCATAATTACGCGTCTTTTTCGTTAATTTCAGTGGCTCCAGTTTTCGTAAGCATTGATTTTATTTTAGCTACATCACCTTCAACTTCAATTTCCATTAGAAACTTATCGTCAGTAGTTCTTGGGTCAGGACTATCAGATACTCCTCCAGGATATAATCCATTTCTTATCAAATAAGTAATAGACATAAGATGAGCAGCAAACATGACAGTACATTCAAACATAATAGGTATAAATGCTGGCATATTATGGTAAAAAGTAAAGTTTGGTTTACCACCAATGTTCTGGGGCCAGTCGATAATCATGATATTATAAATCATTAATGAAGCCAGCGATAGACCTATACAACCATAGATAAAAGCAGTAATGGCTATTCTTGTTTCTTTTAAACCCAAAGCTTTATCCAATCCGTGTACAGGGAAAGGAGAATACACTTCCTTAATTTCAATTTTATTAGCGCGAATTTCTTTTACTGCTGCCAATAAAACTAGCTCGCAATCAAAAATTCCGTATAGTGTGTTTTTACTCATTATTTCTTATTTTTATATTCCGAACCTGAGGATTTAAGAATCGATTTTAATTCTGCTTGTGCTATTACTGGAAAAGTTCTTGCATATAACAGGAACAATACAAAGAAGAAGCCTATAGTTCCAACATATATTCCTATATCAATAAATGTTGGGGAGAACATTGACCAAGAAGATGGTAAAAAATCTCTATGTAGAGAAGTTACAATAATTACAAAACGCTCAAACCACATTCCTATATTTACAAAAATTGATAAAACAAATGTTGCTACAAAACTCTTTCTTAGTGAATTGAACCAATACAATTGTGGTATCAAAACATTACAGGTCATCATAATTGCATATGCCCACCAGTAAGGACCTGTTGCTCTGTTCAAAAATGCATATTGTTCAAACTCAACACCTGAATACCATGACATGAAAAGCTCAGTAATATAAGCGGTACCTACTAGCGAACCTGTAAGTAAAATAATAATATTCATATACTCGATATGCTTTATAGTAATGTAAGATTCTAAACTTACAACTTTTCTCATGATAATAAGTAAAGTCTCTACCATAGCAAAACCTGAGAATAATGCTCCAAGGACAAAGTATGGAGGGAAAATTGTCGTATGCCAACCTGGAATTATTGAAGTTGCAAAATCCATAGATACAATAGAGTGTACCGAAAATACAAGTGGGGTAGCTAAACCAGCTAATACCAAAGAAACTTCCTCAAATCTTTGCCAGTGTTTTGCCTTACCACTCCAACCAAAAGAAAGGAAAGAATATAATTGCTTTTTCATAGGTGCCGTTTTCGCACTCATTCTATCTCTTATCATAGCGAAATCAGGTATTAAACCAATATACCAAAATACTACTGAAACAGAAAAATAAGTCGAGATTGCAAATACATCCCAAAGTAAAGGAGAGTTAAAGTTGACCCAAAGTGAACCAAACTGATTGGGAATAGGAAAAACATAATACGCTAACCAAGGACGTCCCATATGTATTAATGGGAAAAGAGCTGCTTGTGCCACTCCAAAAATTGTCATTGCTTCAGCAGATCGATTAATAGACATTCTCCATTTTTGACGAAATAATAAAAGTACAGCAGAGATTAATGTCCCTGCATGACCAATACCAATCCACCATACAAAATTGGTGATATCCCAAGCCCAGTTAACCGTTTTATTTAGTCCCCAAGCGCCAATACCAGTACCAATTGTATAGGCCATACAAAGCACCCCCCAAATAAATAACACGAATGATAATGAAAATAATATCCACCAATATTTATTGGCCTTACCCTCAACAGGCTTTGCAATATCTTTTGTTATATCATGGAAAGATTTATTTCCAAGTATTAACGGATCTCTAATTTCTGCTTCTTTTTGCATATCTATATATTAAGCTTTATTTCTAATTTTTGTTTGATAGAACACAGATGGATCAGTATTCAAGTGTTCCAATAATTTATATGCTCTTTCATCCTTCTTTAGATCTTGTATTTTATGCGTATCATCATTAACATCACCAAACACAATTGCATTAGTAGGGCAAGCTGATGAGCAAGCCGTTTGAGCGTCTTCATCCCTTACTTTTTTTCCTGCTACTTTAGCATTTAATTTTACTTCTTGTATTTTCTGAATACACATTGAGCATTTTTCTATAACACCTCTTGATCGTACAACAACATCAGGGTTTAATACCATTTTTCCATAGTCATCATTCATATTAAAATCAAACTTATCGTTATCAGAATATTGGAACCAGTTAAATCGTCTTACTTTATAAGGACAGTTGTTTGCACAATACCTTGTCCCAACACATCTATTATAGGCCATATGATTTTGACCTTCATTTCCATGAGAGGTTGCTGCAACAGGACATACAGTTTCACAAGGAGCATGATTACAATGTTGACACATAACAGGCTGGAATACTACTTCAGGATTTGCAGAAGGATCTTCCATTTCAGCATACATATCAATAGCAGAAATTTTTTCAGCCTTAGATAATTCTTTAGTCATATCAGAAGAAAAATAACGATCAATACGCAACCAGTGCATATCTCTTGATTTTCTAACCTCTTCTTTACCCACAACAGGCACATTATTTTCAGCGTGACAAGAAATAACACAGGCAGCACATCCATAGCATGAAGTAAGGTCAATAGACATATTCCAGAAATGACCTGTAGAATGATCAAACTCATCCCACAGAGTTACTTCTGATGCTACTTTAGGGCCATCATGAGTGGCATACGTTTCTTTATGATTTCCTGAATAAGGATCTTTAATATAATCAGCAAGCGTTGTTTCTTTAACAATCTCTCTGCCCATCATAGTATGATGCAATTGAGTAGATGCAAATTCATATTCGCCACCAACAACCTCAAGATCAGCTATTCCGTTTCCTAAAGAAAAAGCATTAAAACCAATATCATTACCACATTTTCCTGCTGCAGTTCTACCATAACCTACAGCCATAGCAACTGTACCAACTGCTTGGCCAGGCTGAATCATAACAGGAACATTATTAATAGTAGTCCCATTAACAGTAATATTTACCATATTACCATTTAATGCCCCATTAGAAACATTCCAGTTTTTCACACCTAAATCACGCGCAGTAGCTGCCGACATAGTTAAGTAATTATCCCAACACGCTCTTGAAAGCGGATCAGGTAGTTCTTGCAACCAAGGATTATTGGATTGAGAACCATCTCCCATTGAGATTTTTTCACTCATCTCAAATTCAATGCTGTTAATTTTTAATAAATTAAAAGAAGGGACAGAAGCTGAAAATAAACTTACATTTTCAGCATCTTGGTTTTGTGTAAAGTAACCATTATGTAATGATTTATTCCAATCAATAGATGAATAAAAAATTTGCAAATAAGTATGGTAATCTGATTTACCCATCCAAGCCATCATGCTTTCTTGGAATTGCCTGCCCTTAAATAATGGAGCAATTGTAGGTTGCATTAATGTATAAATCTCATTTGAAGGATTTGCATCCCCCCAACTTTCTAAGTAATGATTATCAGGTAAAACATACATCATTTTAGTAGCTGATTCATCATTATACAATGAAGTAGCAATCGTTAAATCTACTTTTGCTAATCCTAAATTATAACCTGCAGCATTTTGCAAAGTATAACTTGGGTTTACATTATACGTTAAAAGTGCTGCAATCTTGCCTGCATTCATTTCCTTAACAAGTGCAGCAACCTCAGCATCATTTCCTTGTTTTAAGTAAGAAGGATTAGATAAACTTAATGTGTTTTCGTAATTTCCTAATTTGTTGTTAATAGCATTAACTAAAGTTTGAACCTCAGCATCATTGCTATTACAAACAACAATAGATTTTCCTGTATTACTAGCAAGATCATTCGCCATTTTAGCAATTCTAATATCAGCAGTACCGCCATTCAATGCACTATATAAGTTAGATAATAAACCGGCTTGTTCTGATGGCTTAATCTGAATCCTATCATCAGCATTAGAACCTGTAAGGCTTAAAGTAGATTCAACTTGATAATGCTTAGCCATCTTACCCATCTTAGGATTCCTAGCTTTAGTATATCCAATTGAATAATCTGTACCAATCCAGTTTCCTAAGAAATCTGCCCCAAAAGAAACAATAACATCAGCCTTATCAAAATTATAAGTTGGCAATACCCTTACCCCAAATGAGGCTTCATTAGCATCTAATATTCCACTGTAAGAAACTGCATCCATTTGCACATGTATAACATTTCCATAATTATTAGAAAAATCAGCAATTAATTTTTTAGTAGAAGGGCTGATAATAGTAGAAGATAAAATAGCAATCTTTCCTCCTGTGTTTTTTATCTCATTTAACTTTTTGATGATTTCAGCATCAGCACTATTCCAATCTATATCCACACCATCTTTCATTGGACTCTTCAATCTTGAGGAATCGTATAATGAAAGCACAGAAGCTTGAACCCTAGCATTAGTGGATGATTTGTTTGATTCTATCTTGATAGGCCGACCTTCTCTAGTTTTTACTAAGACTGAAGCATAATCGTAACCATCATACATGGTAGTCGCATAGAAGTTAGCAATACCTGGAGTGATTTCTTCAGGTTTAATTACATATGGAATAGATCTATTTATAGGCGCCTCACAAGCTGCTAAAGTTGCAGCAGCTGTACTAAATCCTAAAAACTTCAAGAAATCTCTACGAGATGTAGAAGTAGTAGATAATTCCTTATCGCCTAAAAATTCATCAACAGGAATTTCATCTACAAACTCATTCTGCTCTAATTTATCAACTAAAGGATCTTCATTTAGCTGAGCTAAACCTTTCCAGTATTTTTTTGCTTTTGTCATTTTATATAGAAATTAAAATCTAAATATTTTATTAATAATGGCACTTACCACATTCCAAACCACCCATCTTTTCAACTGTAATTTTTTCCCCAGCATACTTTTCCTTCATCTTCTCATGCATTTCAGTGTAATAATCATTTCCTTCCATCTTCACTTCCGTTTCTCTATGGCACTCAATACACCAGCCCATAGTTAATGGTGAAGATTGTTTTACTACGTCCATTTCCTCAATAGCACCATGACAGTCTTGACATTCTAACTGACCCACAGTAACGTGCTGTGAATGATTAAAATAAGCTAAATCAGGTAAGTTATGAATTCTAACCCACTCTATAGGTTTTTGCTCATAACCTGGAATATAAGTTCTACTATCTGGATCGTAACCAATAGCATCATATATTTTCTGAATTTCTGCAGTACCAGTTGTTGTCCCAGAAACAATATTAGCATGACAATTCATACAAACATTAGCAGAAGGAATTGCAGAATGTTTTGATGTACGAGCTGAAGTATGGCAGTAGTTGCAATCAATACTATTGTCACCTGCATGAATTTTGTGTGAGAAAGCAATTGGTTGTTCTGGTTGATAGTTAGTAGTTACACCAACTCCCATCATAGAATCAAAAGCAAACTTTAACACTACGATTGCAATAAAAAACCCAACAAATAATTTATTAATAATCTTTGAAAAGAATAAATTTTTCTGAGATATTAAAGTTTGAGAAACTGTTTCAGTTTTTTGACCTAAACTCTCTTTCAGGCTATTTTTCACTGAAGTTAAGACAAATACTAACAATAATAAAATTAAGAGAACAATCATCATTTTTGTTGAATCCTTCATTCCTTCTTCAACGATCACCTCGTTGGTAGCTAAAACAGCAACTTCTTCAATAGGAGGATTTTCCAAGTAAGCATACAGCGCTTCAGAATCTTCATCAGAAAAATAGAAGTTAGTCATAGCTACCTTATTATACTCTTCAAAAATAGCTATTGCATCAGCATCACCAGAAGCAATTAATTCTGAAGAGCTATTGATCCACTTTTTTAACCATTCTTTTGTTCGTCTTTCGGTTACTCCCCCTAAGTCAGGCCCTACTAATCTCCCTCCACCAATCATGTGACAAGCAGTACAATTAGCTTTGAAAATTGCAGCTCCATCAGACTGAGCAGAAACTTGAAAAGTGAAAGAGAATAAAACCGCAAGTAGTAAAATGCCGCTTTTAAAGTTATTAATTCGAATCATGTTAAATATATCTTCAATTTTAGGCTGCAAATTTATATTTTACAACTTAAAAAAACATAATGAATATCAACTATTCTGCTAATTTATAATTATTCTAAATAAAGGTTATTTACTATAGTAAAAAAAGAAAATAAAGTAGAATTTATAAGGACGAAATTTCAATAACCTCTTTAACTTGAGGGACTGCACGCTTAATTGCAACTTCAACTCCATTCTTTAGAGTCATCATGCTAATATTACAACTACTACAGGCGCCTACTAATTCCACCTTCACTACCCATTGATCAGTAAGTTCAATAAAATTAATATCCCCCCCATCATCCTGCAAGAAAGGTCTAATTTCCTCTAGAGAAACTTCAATTTTATCTAGTATTTTTTTATCTGTTATTATGCCCATAATTATTTTGTTGAACAGCCCGCACTATGTGTAGTTTGAACTGCTGAAGTTGGAGGTAAAGCTACATTTCTTTTTTTAATGGAAGCTACTACATTTTTTGCCATATTTAAAAGTTCAATTGCAATAGGAGTTGCTCCTTGTAAAATAGCGGGCCTACCAGCGTCTGCAGCTTCTCTTATTGATTGTACAATTGGAATTTCAGCTAACAAATCAATATCCATTTGCTCAGCTAGGCCTTTTGCCCCTTCTTTTCCAAAGATGTAATATTTATTATCTGGTAACTCTTCAGGAGTGAAATAAGACATGTTTTCTATCATCCCTAAAACAGGAACATCTATGCTATCCATACGGAACATATTCACTCCTTTTCGAGCATCAGCCAAAGCAATATGCTGAGGTGTACTTACCACTACGGCACCTGTCAAAGGAATGGATTGAACTAACGATAAATGAATATCACCAGTGCCTGGAGGCAAGTCTACCACCAAGTAATCAAGCTCGCCCCAATGTGTATCCCACAATAACTGATTTAAAGCTTTAGAAGCCATAGGCCCTCTCCAAACTACAGCCTGTTGGCTTTGAGCAAAAAAACCAATTGAAAGCAACTTTACACCATAACTTTCTAAAGGTTTTATTTTTGACTTTCCGTCAACATTAACAGTAGTTGGTGTTTCTCCTTCCAAGCCAAACATGATAGGCATGGATGGACCATAAATATCGGCATCAATGACTCCAACTTTATAACCTAAGTCAGACAAACCGACTGCTAAGTTAGCCGCAATGGTTGATTTTCCAACTCCACCTTTACCAGATGAAACTGCAATTATATTTTCAACTCCCGGTATAGGATTACCTTTTATATTGTTTTCCTTTACAGGCGCATTAACAATAAGATTTACTTTAACTTTAGATTTTTCATAAGCATGTTCATGAATGGCCTTCAAACAATCGACCTCAACCTTCTTTTTATACTGTAAAGTAGGATTCTTAATTTCGACATCAAGTTCGACGTCTGAACCAAATAGTTGTATGTTTTTAATTGCACCACTATCTACAATGTTTTGATTCTCATTAGGCAAAGTAATATGCTGCAATGCTGCAATAACAACCTCTTTAGTCAACTTCATCTTAAAATTAATAAGTTATTTTAATTTGTTTTAGAGCCTTTATTATCACCATCAATCCAGTAGTGATCTTTAACTTGACCTAAGTATTTGAAACCACGATCTTTATATTGTATTTCAGCTTCCTTAATTTGCTCATACGTTTCTCGCATCATCCTAATTGCTTTACTTGTATTATTTAAAGTAATTGTCATGTAATATCCATCCTTAAGTCTCTTTGGGATTTTAGATGGTCTTCCGCTTTTTTTCATAACCACAAACCTACAGAAAATATTAAGAAAAAAAGTCAGGTTATCAGTATTAAAAATTACACTCTACTTAAATGATTAAAATAAGCTTTAATATGGAGATTTTCAACACTAAATGATTGGCTATGAGAAATACTTTTTTAAGAGTAGGCCATAAATACTACTCGGCGCCCAAAAGTATTTTTCCAAATCAACAATCTTATTCGACTCTAAATTTCTTCTACATACACACCAGTAAATTCTTCTGGTTGTGAAGTGAAAATTACTGCTCCTACGGAATTAAAAACGCTCATTTTTAGCGTACGCACATCTTCAGTAAACACCTCAAAACTAAAAAATCCATCAAAAGGATTAGGACTAATATCAATAGAAATTACCCAACAACTACTGTCCTCAATATTGGCAAGCATATCATAATTTGTTGCCGTACTATCCAAACAACAATAAACACAAATTGGCTCGAAACAATTATTTGTTTTTTTGCATGAATAAAGCACCAAAAATAAAATACAAGTATAAAGTATGTTTTTCGTAAGTCGCTAAACTATAAAAATATAGGCATTCTAGTAAATCTCAAAACCAACAACTATTTCAACCTAAATCTCAAATAAGTAATTGGCAAACCTTTATTCAAATAGATTTGTTCGTAATGGGTTTTAATTTCCATGTGTTCTCTTTGAACTGGGGAAGTATACAAATCATGTGTACTATCCTCCAGAATATGATTTTGGCCCGTAATAATTCCTAAAGTAAATCCATGTAAAAATTGGCTGTCTGTTTTCAGATGAATGACTCCATCTTTCTTAAGAATATTATTATACCTTTTTAAAAAATCAGGATGTGTTAAGCGTTTTGTACCTCTTCTTTTTTTTAATTGTGGATCAGGGAAAGTAATCCAAATTTCATCCACTTCTTCTTGTGCAAAACAAGTTTCTATCCAATCAATCCGGATACGCAAAAACCCTACATTACTCAATCCTTTTTCCAAAGCATCAGTTGCTCCTTGCCAAATTCTAGCTCCTTTTATATCTACTCCTAAAAAATTCTTCTCAGGAAATTTTTCTGCCAAGCCTACGCTATATTCTCCCATTCCACAACCCAACTCCAGCACCAAAGGATTTTCGTTTTTAAAAAAATCCTTTTTCCAATTACCCTTCATTGGATACCCCTGCTCCAATACCTGCAAATCAGGTTGATGAACATGGGGATACTCCTGGGTCTGAGCAAACTTTTTTAACTTATTTTTTGCCAAAATTATTATTTTGATGCAAAAATACTTTGTTTTAAGTATTTTCGGCTTGTGAAAGTAAAAAAACGAATTTTAGTAGCTCCACTAGATTGGGGGATAGGACACTCAACTCGGTGTATTCCTGTTATTAATGCTTTAATAAGTAATAATTATGAAGTAATACTGGCAGCTGACTCACGTCCATTGCATTTGTTAAGCACTGAATTTCCACAATTAGAAATGATTCGTTTTGAAGGATACAACATAAAATATTCAAAGTATTTATCTATGAGTCTAAGTATGATTTTTCAAATTCCAAAACTATTATGGAACATAAAAAAGGAAAATTCTGCTCTTGATGAAATTATTAAAGGGTATCAAATTGATGGAGTAATTTCGGACAATCGTTTTGGTCTGTATTCGTCAAAAGTACCTTGTGTTTTCATTACACATCAGTTAGAAATACAAGCACCTTCTTTTGCTGAAAGCATACGTAATTTCAATTACCAATACATCAATAAGTATAACGCCTGCTGGGTGATAGATGATGAAAAAATTAATTTGGCAGGCAACTTATCCAAGCCAGATTCTCTACCAAATAATACTCACTATATAGGAATTCAATCTCGATTTGAAAAACAAGAAATAAAGAAAAAATATGATTTTCTTGCAATCGTTTCAGGGCCAGAACCTCAAAGAACTATTTTAGAGAAAGGTCTTGTAAAAGCTTTAAAAGACAGAAAAGAAAAATCTTTAATTGTTTTAGGAAAACCAGAGATCAACACAAGTAATCAAATAGGAAACTTAACAATAAAATCTCACTTAGATGCAAAGGATTTAAATACCGCTATTAGCCAGTCCGAACTCATTATTTGTAGGTCAGGTTATTCTACCGTTATGGATTTAGCTAAACTAGAAAAAAAAGCAATATTTATTCCCACTCCAGGCCAAACAGAACAAGAGTATCTAGCTCATAATTTTAAAGATTCAGGTATTTGTTATACTCAAAACCAAAGTGACTTCAATTTTGAAATAGCAATAGCGGAAAGTAAAAACTACACAGGATTTAATTCAAAAATAAATTCAAAAACTGATTGGCCTTCTCTATTCCGCCTTTTTGAGAGTGAATGAAAAAGTAGAACCTACTCCAACCGTACTTCTTATATTCAAAGTCTGCTGATGCGATTCTATGATATGTTTTACAATAGACAAACCTAAACCAGTACCTCCTTTTTCACGAGATCGACTATCATCCACTCTGTAAAATCGTTCGCATAAGCGGGCTAAATGCGGCTCTTCAATTCCTATTCCGTCATCAGAAACTTCAACAAGCAACACATCATTCATATCAAAGAAATGCACTTTTGTTATCCCATTTTGATTTCCATATTTTATGGAATTAACCAAAAGGTTAGTTAGTACTTGACTAATTTTTTGTTCATCTGCCTGCACCAAAATTGGCTTATACTCCTTATCAAAAACAATACTTATAGCATTCTGTTTTGCTTTATCCTCCAAAGCATCCAAAACAGCACTGCATGTAGCTACAATATCAAATTGTCCAAATTTAATTTCCTCTACATTAGTTTCTAAATGAGAAATGCTTTCTAAATCCTCAACTATAGAAATCATACGCTCCACACTTTTTTCGGTGCGCAACAAATATTTTCTGTTTATTTCTTTATCCTCCAAAGCACCCTCCAATAAAGTTAGAATATAGCCCTGAATATTGAAAATTGGAGTTTTTAACTCATGAGAAACATTTCCTAAAAAATCTCTTCTGAATTGTTCTGTATCCTTTAAGTGTTCTATCTCGGCACTTCTTTCGCTCAGCCACTTCTTAACATCTTGTTCTGATGTTTCCAAGTCAAAAGAATTAGTAATATCTAACTTTTGATTTTGAATAGTTCTATACAGGATTTCTATTCGATTTTGAATGTATTTTCTTATCAGAAAATAAGAAAATAAAGTAACACAAATAAAGAATAATAATAGTTTAACACCATTTGTTTCAATATTAAAAACCAGCACAGCAATAGAAGCAAACACGGCAATCAATATACTTATACTATAAGAGCTTTTTATTTTCATTATTCACTTAGGCGGTAACCAACCCCTTTAATAGTTTCAATCATATCATCACCAAGTTTCTCACGCAACTTGCGGATATGGACATCTATGGTTCTATCACCAATTACTACATCCATTCCCCATACTTTTTCCATTATTGTTTTACGTGTAAAAACTTTACCTACCTCAGAAAATAATAATTGCAAGAGTTCAAATTCCTTTCTAGCAAATTTAATTTCTACACCTTCTTTTACTACTTTGTATTTATTGGTATCAATAAAGACACCCTTGACAGTCGTCTTTTCTTGCTCTGTTATGCCCTCTAATCTTCTTAGAAGTGATTTAATTTTACTCAATAAAATTTTTGGTTTTACAGGTTTTGTAATGTAGTCGTCCGCCCCTGCTTCCAAGCCCGCAATCTGAGAGTAATCCTCAGCTCTAGCTGTTAAAAAAGTAATAATTGTTTTACTAAGTTCAGGAATCTCTCTAATTTTTTCACAAGCCTCTATCCCATCCATATTGGGCATCATCACATCCATAACAATTAGATGGGGCTTACATTTTATAGCTTGCTCAATTGCCTGAACTCCATCATTAGCAGTACTGACTTCATAACCTTCCTTTTTCAGGTTATAACCTACAATCTCCAAAATGTCTGGCTCGTCATCAACTAATAATATGCGATAGTTCATTCAAAATGTTTTGGCAAATTTAAACTTATTTTGTATCTTCTGACCGCCTTAACAAATTCTTAACATTCGCTTAACATTGCATCCTTTTGCTTAAACTATTTTTGCGACAAATTAATTAAACAGATTAAAAATGGGATTTGGAATTTTTGAATTATTTAAACTAGTAGGGGCGCTTGGCTTCTTCATTTACGGAATGAAGGTAATGAGTGACGGAATACAGAAAGTTGCAGGAAGCAAAATGAGGAGTATATTAAGTAAGATGACCTCTAATCGTTTCTTAGGAGTTGCAACAGGCTTTATGATTACTGCTCTTTTACAATCATCATCAGCAACTACAGTAATGATTGTAAGTTTTGTAAATGCAGGCTTGCTAACTTTAGTAGAGTCAATTGGTGTAATTATGGGAGCTAATGTCGGGACTACAATTACAGCTTGGCTCATTTCATTACTAGGATTCAAAGTGAAAATTTCAGCTATTGCACTTCCAATTATAGCAATTGGTTTCCCAATGATGTTTTCATCCAAATCAAGCATAAAATCATGGGCGGAAGTATTGATTGGTTTTGCTTTATTATTCATGGGACTTGACGAATTAAAACATGCCGTACCTAACCTCAAGGAAAATCCAGAGTTTTTAGGTTTTCTTGCTAGTTATGCCGATATGGGTATTTTCTCCACATTACTATTTATTGGAGTTGGTACCATTTTAACTTTAGTAGTTCAATCCTCATCAGCTGCCATGGCACTTACGCTAGTAATGTGCTATGAAGGGTATATTCCTTTTGAACTAGCAGCAGCTATGGTATTGGGTGAAAATATAGGAACAACAATTACCGCTAACCTTGCTGCTATGGTAGGTAATGTACATGCTAAAAGAGCTGCAAGAGCGCACCTTATCTTTAATGTATTTGGGGTAGTCTGGATGTTATTTGCTTTCCAAATATTTATTGCAAATATTGACACTTACATGATTAATAACATGGGTCTTTCGCCACTAAACTTTGACATGGAAAATCCAGTCGCTATTCCTCTTGGACTTTCAATTTTCCATACTACATTTAACATCTTAAACATGTTATTCCTAGTAGGTTTTGTTCCTTTAATTAGTAGAATTGTAATTAAAATGCAACCTTCAAAAGGAGAAATGGATGAAGAATTCCACTTAGAACATATTGGAACAGGTCCTATGCAAACTGCTGAACTTTCAGTATTAGAAGCAAACAAAGAAGTTGCTAAGTTTGGAAATATCACAACTAGATTATTTGATATGATTCCTGAATTATTAAAAGAAACTGATATCAAGAAATTCAATAGCCTAATGGCGCGTATCCGTAAATATGAAGACATTACAGATAGAATGGAGGTGGAAATTGCTGATTATTTAGCTAAAGCATCTCAAGGAGAAATGAGTGATTCTGCTTCAATAAAAGTAAGGAGCATGATTTCAATAATCAATGACATGGAACGCATTGGTGATATCTGCTATCAGCTATCAATTACTATTGAAAGGAAGAGAGAGCAAAAAGCTTATTTCACACCAGAGCTAAGAACAAGCCTTGAAGAAATGATTAGTGAAGTACAAAAAGCTATGATTATCATGAACAAAAATTTGAATTCTAGTTACTCACAAGTTCTAATAGCTGATGCTGATGAAGCTGAATTAGCAATTAATAAAATGAGAAATCAGTTAAGAAAAAAATACTTGCAAAATATTGAAAAAGGAGAAGGTAAAATCCAAACGGGTATGATTTACAATAACCTTATCCATTCCTTAGAAAAAGTGGGAGATCATGTTTTTAATATTTCTGAAGCTATTACTGGAAAATAAAAACATGAAGAAAATGAAGAAAATAATTTTAAGCATATTAACAGTATTGCTAAGTACGATATTTACAAATGCACAAAATACTGAAAAGGAAGTTAAATTTGGTGGAAGAATCATGTACGACATGGCTACTTGGGGAGCTGAAGAATTTGAATATACTGGATCAGAATTCAGAAGAGTAAGGCTTTACAGTTCAGGAAAAATGTATGGCACAGTAAAATATAAACTACAATTGGATTTTTCTGGGGGAAAGATTTCTTTTAAAGATGTATGGATTGAGCTAAATAAATTACCAATACAAGGAAACCTAAGAGTAGGGCACTTTAAAGAGCCTTTACGATTAGAGGCTTTAACATCCAGCAAGTACATAACCTTTATGGAAAGAGGATTGCCTATTGCAATGAGTCCAGAGAGAAATACAGGTGCAATGTACCACACAACTATTGGGAAAAAAATATCTCTTCAAACTGGAATTTTTAGACAAAGTGATGATTTCGGGAATGATAAAATTGCAGATAACAATATAAACATTACTTCAAGAGCTACTTATCTAGCCATCAATGATGGAAATAAATTATTGCATTTAGGGGTTGCTAATAGTAAAAGAAAAAGTAATAACAAAAGCTATAATTTTTCATCAAGAGCAGAAAATCATTTAGGAAATAAATTAATATCTGTTAATAAAGAAAAAGTTAATCATGTAAATATATTTTCTGGTGAAATGTCTTACGTAAACGGACCTATATGCTTGCAGATGGAGGCATTACAAACAACCATTAATTCAATTCCTGAAATAGAAAGAAGCTCTATTATTAATCATGAGATAATTTCTTATTATGGTCAAGTTTCATACTTCCTAACAGGAGAAAGTAGATCATATAAAAATTCTTTATCAGGATTTGGCAGGCTAAATCCAAAGAATAACTATGGTGAAAATGGTTGGGGAGCATTTGAATTAGCAGCAAGATTTTCAGCAATTAACACACAGAAAAATGGCTCATTAGAAGACATAACCTTAGGAGTGAATTGGCATTTAAATCCTAATACAAGAGTTATGTTCAATTATGTAAAAGGAGAAATGGTGAATGAATTAGGGGAAATTACTTTAGAAAATGCTCTAATGATGAGAGTTCAATTAGACTTTTAAAAACACCAACACAGAACATATGATTGAATATTATTTTGACTGTCCACATTGTTGGGAAAACCAATTAAAAATGATTGATCCATCTGTTGATAAACAGAGCTTTATCGAAGACTGTGAAGTTTGCTGTAACCCTCTTGAATTTGACATAAGTGTTGTAGAAAATTGTATAGAGTCATTTTCTGTAATTCCAATAGATCAATAAGCCACATTAAGAAAGATGATTTACCAAATTTATTAAAGTATAACTAAATAGTTATTATTTAACCGTTACATTAATTGTTTTACTCATTTTCTCACCATAAGATTGATGAAATCCATTGGCAAATTGTAATGTTAAAGAATACTTTCCTGGTTTCAAATCTAATTGGTATTCAGTTTGTCCGGCACCAAAATGAATGTGCTTCTTATCAGTAGGAACAATATCTCCATCAATAATAAAATCAGAATTTATAATGATATGATGATGCCCCATCAAATCATTTTTCTCACCTGCTATCTCTACACCCATACCTTCTACTCCCATTTGTATAAGAAAAGCAGAGTCTACAGTCGCTCCAGTTTGGATATTTTTAAAAAATACTGAAGGCTCTATTACTGATTTCTTTTCAGATTTGACTTTAGGCTGACAAGCGCTAAATACAATAGCAAAAAGAAAGATAATTATTTTTGTAATCTTTAATGTTTTCATAAAATTATTTTGACGCAAAAATAGTATTTTTGAATTCTTAAGAGCACTATAAATTGGAAGCATTAATAAATAAAATTTTCAGCTGTAATGATAAAGCAAAATTTGAGTCATTAGCATTGGAATTATTCCATTATCAAATGGAGAATAACCCAATCTATGCTCCATATGCTGCATTAATATTAAAAGGGAAAATACCCACAAATATTTACGAAATACCATTTTTACCTATAGATTTTTTCAAACAAGAACAGATTATCTGCCAAGGAAAAGGTGTGGAGGAAGTTTTTTTAAGTAGTGGAACAACAGGAGAGCAGAGCAAACACTTGGTTAGTGACCTATCTCTTTATGAAAAATCTTATAGAAAAACCTTTCAGCAATTTTATGGAGAGATAAATGATTACTGCATTTTAGCATTACTTCCAAATTATCAAGAGAGAGAAGGTTCATCACTTATTTATATGGTTAATGATTTAATCACACAAAGTAAGCACCCAAAAAGTGGGTTTTACCTGAATAACCTTGGAGAACTTTCCGAAACTATAAAAGAATTGGAAGGCAAAGGGCAGAAAGTAATTTTGTTTGGCGTAACTTATGCTTTGCTTGACTTGGCAGCACAATATCCTCAACACCTAAAACACACCATAATTATGGAAACAGGCGGTATGAAAGGGAAAAGAAAAGAACTATTAAAGGAAGAAATACATCAGCTGTTGCAAGAAGCATTTTTAACTGAAAATATACATTCGGAATACGGAATGACAGAACTTCTTTCGCAAGGCTATTCCAAAGGGAAAAATATTTTTAATTCCCCCCATTGGATGAAAATACTCATCCGTGATGTAAATGATCCTTTATCTATTATCGGAAATAATAAAACTGGAGGAATAAATGTAATTGATTTGGCAAATATTTATTCCTGTCCATTTATAGCTACTCAGGATTTAGGCAAACAATTTGATGACAACTCTTTTTCGGTATTAGGAAGATTCGATAATTCGGATGTAAGAGGATGTAACTTACTAGTGCAATGATAATCAGGAAAGCAAATAAAACAGATTTAAAAAACATCATGAAGATGTACAAATCGTGTGTTACTGGAATGCTTGAAAATGGAATCAATCAATGGGATGACACCTACCCTAACACTGAGATAATCAGTGAAGATTTAAATGTTGGCACTTATTATGTTGCGGAAATAGATGGAACTATTATTGGAGGAGTAAATATAGACCAAAATCAAGACAACACCTATTTAACTCTTGATTGGGAAGATAAATCTGATTCTTTTTTGGTAGTCCACCGATTGGGCGTTAAAGAAGAGTTCTGGAATAAAAAGATTGGAAAATATTTAATGTTGTTTACTGAAAATTTAGTGATTGAAAAAGGTTTGAAATCTATACGACTTGATACTTATTCTGGAAACCTAAAAGCCATGGAGTTTTACAGAAGGATCGGATATAGCGAACTGGGCACAATAGATTTAAAACCCGACAAAGAAAAATACTATTGTTTTGAAAAAATTATAAAATGAGAAAGCTAATTTACTTAATTATTGGATTTTCTTTTGCTTGCAATCAGCCAGCAGAAAACACACCAACAACTCCTTTTGTTATGGTTTTAGGAATAGCCCAAGATGCTGGCTATCCACAAATAAATTGCAAACAAGAATGTTGCAAACAAGCCTGGGGCAATTCTGAACTACAAAGGACTACTTCTTGCCTAGCCATAGTTGACCCAATAAGTAAAGAGCAATGGATTATTGACGCTACCCCAAATATAAAAGAGCAATTGCAACTCTTAAAGCAAAAAACAGGAACTGAAAAACTAGATGGCATTTTATTAACTCATGCACACATGGGGCATTATACAGGTTTATTGCATTTTGGTAGAGAAGTAATGGGAACTGATAATTTGCCAGTTTTTGCAATGCCTAAAATGAAAACTTTCTTGGAAGAAAATGGACCATGGAGCCAATTAGTGAAATTAGAAAACATCAATATTAATGCACTAAAATCAGATTCTACTTTGAGTTTGAATAAAAGAATAAAAATAAAACCATTTTTGGTTCCACATAGAGATGAATTTTCTGAAACCGTTGGTTATGAAATTACCATAAATAACAAATCCTTAATTTTTATTCCAGATATTGACAAATGGGAAAAGTGGGAAACGAATATTACTGAACTTATTAAAAAGGTAGATTATGCTTTTTTGGATGCGACCTTTTACAAAAATGGAGAGCTGAAAAGAAATATGAGTGAAATCCCTCATCCTTTTGTTGAGGAAAGTATGGAGTTGTTTTCTAAACTATCTGATGCTGACAAACAAAAAGCACATTTTATCCACTTAAACCATACCAACCCTTTGCTAATTGAAGGAAGTGCTGCCCAAAAAGAAGTTTTGAAAAAAGGATTTAATCTTGCGGAAGAAGGTCAGATTTTAAGCTTCTAAATTAAAAAATTAATCAGGATTCAATTCTGAAAGACGATAAATTCTTAATATTATTAGACCAAATAGAACCCCTATTATTAATAGTATTATACTTGGGAGACCGCTTACGCTAAATGATAATCTCAATAAAATAGTTGAAATAATAAAACCAGTATTTCGTATTATTTGATGATATCTATCAGTGTACTGAAAAGAAAGAAGGAGAATAAATACATCCACTAAAATCAAAATAGTAAAGAAATCAATAAAGAAAACTGCATTAATATTTTTTACAATTTCATGATTTATAAAAACCGAATAAGTCCAATCAAATAGATTTGAAAGGCATAAGAAAAGAAGGATAGGCACCAAAATAATACTAAGAATTTTTTTATAAGAAATAAAACGAACTAAATTTTTATTAGCCTCTCTTTTAGGGATACTTGAAATAGTTTTTCTAAATAAAAATATTAAATAGAATATTATAATGATTGCAATCAAATCATATAGCAACAATAAACTTTGTTGATTATAGATTCCTGAAGAAATATCTAGTTGGGGAATATCCTCAAAAATTTTCCTAATTAAAACAAGTGAAATAATTTCATACTCTTTTGCTATAGATGTTGTAAAGGATCTTGGAAAATAATAAATAAGTAAAAAAGCTTCATAAACTAAAATGAATGAGAATGGAGTATAAAGTGCTGAGATAGGGTTGGACAATAAACTATCAAGTCCTACAAAATAATTCACATCATACTTTAAGTTTAGTAAAACTAATAATAAATGAATTAAAAATCCAGCAATAGCAAAATAAAGAATAAGCTTTTCAAAACTTTTAATATTTTTTTCTGAAAAAACTTTTTTATGTAAAGAATCAACACGTTTAAGCATTTTTATTTTTCTTCAAAATTATTAATTGAAATTGACAAAGCCTCATTTTTAAGAGAAAATAAAAATTTAAAACCGTAGTGAAGTTGAAATTAGATTCACATCAAACAAAATCCCATAACCTCATCATAAAAGCGCTCAGGTTTCTCTGCATGCAACCAATGGCCTGCACCATCAATCGTACAAATACTCAAGTCATTAAAATGCTTTTTAATTAAAAGTTCATCAGCACTATTGATGTAGTCTGAATTACCGCCTCTTATAAAATGAGTAGGTATATTTAATTTACCTGACACAAAACTTGCATCTTGTATATTCTGTACTTTTTCCAACAATACATCAATATTAAAACGCCAAGCAAATTCTTTTTTTTCGTTTCTATATAAATTTTTTAAAAGGAAAAGGCGCATGCCTTTATCCTCAAAAGCATCCGAAAGCAACTTATCAATATCCTCTCTCTTATCAAAATCCTCTAAAGGCAGTTTATATAAAGTCGCCAAAAGATTTTTATAAAAATCACTATTATATTCCCTAGGAGCAATATCTGCAACAATTAATTTATCTATTTTCTCAGGATATGTAAAAGCAAATTTCATAGCTACTTTACCCCCTAAAGAGTGACCTAAAATAATAGGACTAACAATAGCATTATCCTTCATGTATTCCAAAACATCATCACACATTACATCATAATTAAAATCAGTTGAGTGTGGCGATCTTCCATGATTTCTCAAGTCAATTAAATATACTTTGCAATATTTTGAGAATTTCTTCCCCAAAGTATTCCAATTATCACTCATGCCAAAAAGACCATGAATAACAATTAAATCCTGCCCTTTATCTCCATATATTTTTGAATGCAATTTCATTTATAGTAAGCGTTTGTACATTTGTATAGTGTTTTCTAATCCTAAATAAATTGCATCACTAATAAGCGCATGCCCAATAGAAACTTCATCCAAATTTAGAATATGCTTTGCGAAATATTCCAAATTCTCTAAGCTCAAATCATGCCCAGCATTAATTCCTAATCCTAACTCATTTGCTTTGTTTGCACACAATATATATGGTGCAATTGCTTTTTCTTTATTACTAATATATTGTGATGCGTATTCTTCTGTATATAATTCAATTCTATCAGTTCCGCACAACTTTGCCCCTTCAATCATTTCTAATTTAGGATCGACAAAAATGGAAGTTCTAATTCCGTACTCCTTAAACTCTGAAATTATTTCTTTCAAATAATCCTGAAATTTTATAGTATCCCAACCTGCACATGAAGTTATAACATCAGGTCCGTCAGGAACTAAAGTGACCTGTTCGGGCTTTACAGCAATCACCATTTTAATGAAATCAACTGATGGATAACCCTCGATATTATACTCAGTAGAAATTATTGGTTTTATAGCATAAACATCATTATTAGTAATATGCCTTTCGTCTGGCCTAGGATGAATAGTAATTCCATCAGCACCAAATTTTTGGCAATTTATTGCCGCCTCTAACACTGAAGGAGATACTCCTCCTCTAGCATTTCGAATAGTAGCTATCTTATTTATATTTACACTTAGCTTTGTCATAGGCCACAAAAGTAAAAAATAGTATGTTTGCCCCATGCAAGCAAGCGAATTAATTTCATCCTCCTTAACAACTCTAAATCCTGATGATGATGGAGATAGAGCTTTATCACTTATGAATGAGCTTAGGATAAATCATTTGGCAGTTGTAAGAAACTCTTTTTATTTAGGAATTTTATCTGAAAAAGAAATATTAAGTTGGAATAAAACAGATGAATTTATTGATGAACATCTTGCTGAACTAACCGCACCATCAGTAATTGGTTCACAACACTTATACGATATTCTACAAACTGTAGAGCTTAACAATCTTAGTATAATTCCTGTTTTAGATGAAAGAAAACATTACTTAGGAGCCATTACAAATCGTAAATTATTGTACACTATTGCAAAAAGTACTAGCGTACAAAGTATTGGAGGAATGATTGTTTTGCAAATGAAAGACAATGATTACAGCATGAGTGAAATTGCTAGAATCATTGAATCAAATAATACGAAAATACTAAGCTCTTATATTACTTCAATTCCTAATGCGCAAATGATGGAGCTTACTCTAAAGTTAAACAAAGTAGATATCACTGCAATTGTAAAGGATTTTGAACGATATGAATATAAGGTAACTGCATCATATAAAGAGGAAGAGGCTGATAGTGATTTTTCAGAAAGATACGAATCATTAATGCGATTTCTAAATCCATAAAATGAAAAAACTAATTTTCTTTTTTCTATTTTTAACTCAATTAGCACAAGCACAAATTACAGTTAGCAAGATTGTTTTAAGCGGAAATACTAAAACACAAAACGATATAGTAATACGAGAGCTTTCTTTTGAAAAAAACGGGAATTATACTATTGTTGATTTGGATAAAAGAATTGAGGAAAGTAAAAAAAACCTAATTAATCTCAATCTCTTTAATTTTGTAACCATTAATAAAACTGAAAATAAGGATTCAACTGAAATAACAATTGAAGTTATTGAGAAATGGTACATATGGCCTTACCCAGTATTTGAAATTTCTGAACGCAATTTTAACACTTGGTGGGAGGAATTTTCAGCCAATAATTATTCGGATTTTTCTCGCTTAAATTATGGGGTGTTTTTCAATTGGGAAAACTTCAGGGGGAGAAACGAACTCTTGAAACTCAAAATAAGAAAAGGGTTTAAAGAACATTATTTATTGGCTTATGAGGTTCCTTATTTCAACAAAAACAAAACTATAGGAATCAATACAAATCTGCAATTATTTAGAAGAAAGAAAACACATTTTTCAACTGAAGAAAATAAATTAAATTATCTTGAAAGTGACACTTTTAACAGTATAGATTACGATTTAAATACTGAGATAACATATAGAAAGAACCTTCAGCAAACACATAAGTTAAAATTCACATACTTACATACAACCATTAACGATTCCATTGCAAAACTTAATCCTAATTATTTAAGCAATAACCTATCTAAGACTAGTATTTATACTTTAGGGTATATATTTGAATATGAAAATCGAGATTACATCAATTATCCTTTACATGGTTTTTCTCTTAATTTTGCAGCGAAAAAATACCTTTCAGCAGCAACTAATGTCAAACACTTTGAGTTTGCAACTAAAGTAGAAAAATATATTGAGCCATTTAAGCGTTTCTATATTGGTTCTAGCTTTAAAGCGAAATACAGTACTGAAGGTAATCAACCTTATTTTATTCAAAAAGCTTTTGGATATGATGACTATGTAAGAGGATATGAATACTATGTGGTAGATGGGCAGAGTTATTGGCTCTCCAAAACAGCTTTTAAATATGCGCTTATTGAAAAAACAACTTTTGATATTCCTTATGTAAAAATGAAGCAATTCAACAAATCACATTATTCGATTTATTTGGGAATATTTTCTGATCTAGGCTATGTTATAAATAATCAGAAACAAAATTCCATCAATAATTCATTGCTATGGGGGAAAGGAATTGCGCTTGACTATGTAACCTATTATGATAAATTATTAAGAATTGAGTATTCATTAAACGCTTTAGGAGAAAAAGGAGTATTTTTACACTTTTCAAGTCCATTCTGATAAAACACTAAATTATGACAATTGCAATTTTTGGAAGTCCTTATCCCGAGCATTTTAGCAAGTATATTCAGCACTTAATTAAAAAATTAGAGACTGAACACATCAACCTTATCATTGAGGAAGAATTTAGTATTTTTCTACATAATAATATCCGTTTTAACAAAAGCATTAGTACTTTTAATAGTTACGAAACACTTAAAAATAAAGCTGATTTCTTGCTAAGTATTGGTGGAGATGGCACCTTGCTAAAGGCAGTAACTTATGTACGTGAATCAGAGATTCCAATTATGGGAATAAATACTGGAAGGCTAGGCTTTATCTCTAGCATATCAGCTGACCAAATTGATGATGCAATTACTGATATTCTAAAAGGAAATTATAAAATAAATGAACGTACCTTACTAGAGTTAAGCTCAGACAAAAAATTATTTAAGGAAAAGAATTTTGCTCTTAATGAGGTAGCTGTTTCTAAGAAAGACACTTCATCTATGATTCGTATTGATGCTTTTGTTGATGATGAGTTTTTAAACACATATTGGGCTGATGGATTAGTTGTTTCCACTCCAACTGGTTCAACAGGATATTCCTTAAGCTGTGGAGGACCAATCATTATGCCAGGAACAAATAATATTATTATCACTCCTAATGCTCCACATAATTTAAATGTACGACCTATTGTAATTGATGATAATAGTGTGGTAAAATTAAAAATTGAGGATAGAGATCAATTAGCTTTAGTCTCTCTTGATTCAAGATCAAGAGCTTTTGACTCAGAAACAGAGTTAATTATTAAAAAGGCTGATTTTAAAGTACGACTAGTACAACCTCAAAACAACTCATTAATCAAAACTATAAGACATAAGCTTATGTGGGGTCTAGATAAAAGAAGTTAAGAATCCTACCTCAAACCCACAGAATAAGTATATTTGCAAATTATTGACAAATCATGATTATGAGAAATTTTATTTTACCTTTTAAACAGATTAAAAATCTTCTTATCCTAATTACTTTTATAGCACTAGGATTTACTGCAAATGCTCAATATAAAGAGAATACTGAAGTTGGATTTATATTAGGGGCTTCTTATTATTTAGGAGATTTAAATACTACTCATCTTAAAAATTCTTTACCTTTTGGTGGAATAGTCATTAGAAAAAATATAGATAGAAGATTTTCTTACAAAGCTGAATTACTATACCTAAATATATCAGGTGATGATAGGGGTGACGCTACTGACACTATAGCAATTGATAGAGGCTTACATTTTAGAAGTTCTATTTTTGAACTTTCAGGTCAGATTGAGTTTAATTTCTTGCCTTTTGAATCAGGGAATGCACTTTACACATGGACACCTTTCGTTTATACTGGCTTATCATTCTTTCGCTTTAATCCTCAAGCAGAAAACAAAGATGGACTTTGGGTAAATCTACAGGAATTAGGAACTGAAGGGCAGGGGTCTACTTCTTTCCCAGAAAGAACTAAATACCCATTAACACAGCTTGCTATACCTTTAGGTGGCGGATTAAAAATAGCAATAAACCCTTCATTTAATGTTATTTTAGAATATGGGGTGCGTAAAACTTTTACTGATTATTTAGATGATGTTAGTACAACTTACCCAGAGGGGGTAAACTCAAATGTAATCGACATATCTAATGCAACATATGAAATGTCAGACCCAAATAAAACTCATATTGCAGGTGAACAAAGAGGAGATCCTGATAAAAAAGATTGGTATTCATTTGTTGGAATCACTTTGTCTTTTAAGCTAAACAATAACACTAAAGGTTGCGATTACTAAATTCTATTTGCGAATAATCTCATGGAAGAAATAGATGCAACTAATTTACCCAAACATATTGCTATTACCATGGATGGCAATGGTAGATGGGCAAAAAGCAAAGGAAAACTAAGAATTTTTGGCCATAAAAATGGAGTAAAAGCAGTGCGTGATACTGTTGAAGGAGCGGCTGAAATTGGAATTAAATACCTTACCCTTTACGCCTTTTCAAGCGAGAATTGGAATCGACCAGAAAAAGAAGTTAATGCTTTAATGACACTCTTAGTTTCAGCAATTAATAAAGAAACCAAAACCTTAATGGATAACAATATCCGACTAAGTACTATTGGTGATATTAATAAATTACCTTCAAAAGCACAAAAAGAATTACAAGAAGCTATTTCAAAAACAAAAGACAATACTAGAATGACTTTGGTGTTAGCTTTAAGCTATAGTGGCAGAGGGGAAATACTAATTGCAGTAAAGAACATCATTAAAGATGGGAAAGAGCCAGAGGAGATAAATGAAGCTACATTTCAGCAATATCTTACTACAAAAAGCGTTCCTGACCCTGAATTATTAATCAGAACTAGTGGCGAGTACAGAATAAGTAATTTCCTCTTATGGCAAATTGCATATTCTGAACTTTATTTCACTGACACACTTTGGCCTGACTTTAGAAAAGCCGATTTATATAAAGCGATCTTGAATTATCAAACTAGAGAAAGACGATTTGGAAAAACAACTGAACAATTACAAAAATAAAATTTTGAAGAAATTTACACTCATTATAATTAGTTTACTCAGCCTAACATTAGGCGCTCAAACTACTGAAGCATTAGATTACTCCAATCCTAAAACCTATGAAATAGGTGGAATTATGGTAATAGGTGCTGACAATTTAAACAACAGTACTTTAATAACTATCTCTGGGTTAACAGTAGGAGATAAAATTAAAATCCCTGGAGATAATTTCAGTATCGCAATTACTAAACTTTGGAACGAAGGTTTATTTTCAGATGTGAATATTACAATTGATAAAATAGTTGATAATATAGTTTTTCTTAACATCAATTTAGAAGAAAATAGTCGTTTATCCAAGTTTAAATTTAAAGGTAAAATCAGCAAATCTGATATCACTACTCTAAAAGAGGATTTGAAATTAATGAGAGGGAAAATATTAACTCAAAATATCATTAACAATAGCATTAACCTGATAAAAACCTATTACGTAAATAAAGGATTTCTAAATGTTAGTGTAGGTTACTTAACTACAACTGATACGACTGCAGTAAATTCTAAAAACTTGATTTTTAACATAAATAAAGGTAAGAAAGTTAAGATTAAAGAAATAAAGATAACCGGAAGAAAGAAAATTGAAAATACCAATAAAACATTCCTAAACAGAAAAGATACTGTTTATGCTATAAATAATAGAAAAGTAAAGAAAAGCATGAAAGAAACAAAAGCCAAAAATTGGTGGCGTCTCTTTAAGGTTTCAAAATTTATTGATGAAAATTATATTGATGATAAAGAAAATCTAATTGCTAAATACAATGAAGTAGGATACAGGGACGCTAGAATAACAAGCGATACTACGTACCTTAATAAAGACAATACCTTAACAATTGAGATGAATATTGAGGAAGGTGCTCCCTATAAGTTTGGTGCAATCAAGTTTGTTGGAAATACCGTTTATTCTTCTGAAGAACTAAACAGGCAATTAGGAATTAAGAAAGGAGAGATATTTGATCAAACAATTTTAGATTCTCGTTTATTTGGGAGCCCTGAAGGAAATGATATTAGCTCCCTTTACCTTGATGATGGTTATTTATTCTTTAATGCAACTCCAGTTGAGGTAGCTGCTAACAATAAAAATATCGACCTTGAAATAAGAGTTTATGAAGGAAAACAAGCCCGAGTAAACAAAGTAATGATTAAGGGAAATACAAAAACAAACGACCATGTAATTATGCGTGAAATTCGTACACGTCCAGGCGATTTATTTAAACGTTCGGACATCATGCGTTCACAAAGAGAATTATCACAAATGGCTTTCTTTGACCCTGAAGCATTTGACGTAAAGGTAGAGCCAGACCCAGCAAGAAATGAAGTAGACATCACTTATGTATTGGCTGAAAAATCATCCTCTCAAATACAATTACAAGGTGGCTGGGGAGCAAATAGAATAGTAGGTTCATTAAATTTAGTATTTGATAATTTCTCAACACAAAATATCCTTAACGGAAAAAGTTGGTCGCCACTTCCTTCAGGAGATGGTCAAAGGCTTTCCTTAAGTGCATCTTCTAATGGAGCCTACTATCAGAACTATAATGTCTCATTTACAGAACCTTGGTTAGGAGGAAAAAAACCTAATGCACTAACGGTTTCTCTTTACAGATCAGTATCTTCTAACGGGCAAGAAGGAGATAAAAGAGAGGCAATTGAAATATTAGGGTTAACGGTTGGGATTGGAAAAAGATTAAAAAATCCTGACGATTATTTTACGATTTATAATGGAATAAATTTCCAACAATACAAACTCATAAACTCTCAATCTTTTTTCACTTTTAAAGATGGGTTTTCTAACAATGTAAACTATAACATCCGATTAGGAAGAAATTCAGTTGATCAATTAATTTTTCCAAGAAGAGGGTCAAACTTTTCATTGGGGTTGAAAATAACCCCTCCTTATTCTATGTTTGATGGAATAGATGATTACAGCACAATAAGTGATCAAGAAAAATATAAATACATTGAATACTACAAGTGGAAATATAAATCCTCATGGTATTCTGCATTTACAGATAAACTTGTTTTAGCAACAAAAATAGAAATGGGATTATTGGGGGCGTACAGCAACAGTTTAGGAGTAGCACCATTCGAACGATTTTATGTTGGGGGGGACGGACTAAGTGGAATGGGAATGGTGTATGATGGTAGAGAGCTTATTTCTTTAAGAGGATATAGCGAAAATTCTGTTTCACCGCAAACAGGAGCTACTATATACAACAAATACACATCCGAACTTAGGTATGCGCTAAGCCTAAACCCAAGTTCAACTATGTATGCTTTAGGATTTTTAGAAGCTGGAAATGCTTGGGACAATTTTGATAACTTTAATCCTTTTACCGTAAAACGATCGGCAGGATTTGGAGTAAGAATTATGTTGCCTATGATAGGAATGATGGGACTTGACTATGGATGGGGGCTTGATGATATTCCTGGAAGATCAGATGCAAATGGTGGGCAATTCCATTTCTCAATAGGTCAGCAATTTTAATTATATTTGCATACTAAAATTTAAATTATGAAAAAGACCCTTTTATTATTAGCAATTAGTTTTTTAACACTCACTATACAAGCTCAAAAGTTTGCTTATGTAGATACCGACTATATCTTAAATAAAATTCCTGATTTTAAACAAGCACAAGACAAACTGGATGGGCTTTCAGCTGATTGGCAAAAAGAGATAGAAAATAAATATGCTGATGTTGAACAAATGTATCGTGCATATCAGCAGGAACAAGTTCTTTTAACGGATGATATGAAAGAAAAAAGAGAAGACGCTATCATTAAAAAAGAAACTGACGCTAAAAATTTACAAAAAAAATACTTTGGCCCTGAGGGAGATTTAAACCTAAAAAGACAAGAATTAATAAAGCCTATTCAGGACAAAATATATGATGCAATACAGCAATTAGCAGCTGATAATAAATATGCAATTGTTTTTGATAGTTCAAGCGATTTAATAATGCTTTACAAAAATAATAACTACGACAAAAGCGATAAAGTACTTGACTTAATGGGTTACTAAAAGCATAAAGAATAAACCACAAATTAAAAAACACTAATTAAATAATAACAAATAACAAAATGAAGAAAATTACCTTTTTAGCACTTTTAAGTGTACTTACTCTAAGCTCAATAGCTCAAAATAAATTTGGGTACATTGATTCACAAGAACTTTTAACATTAATGCCTGAGCGAGTAGCTGCTGCAACTGAAGTTGAGAATTTTGCAAAAAGTTTAGAGGCTCAGTTAAGTTCAATGACTGCTGAATATCAACAAGGAGTACAGGAATACCAAGCGAATGAAGCAACTTATACTGATTTAGTAAAACAAGATAAAGTTGCTGAAATTACTGGATTAGAGCAAAGAATTCAGACTTTCCAGCAAAACGCACAAAAATCGCTACAAACTAAAGAACAAGAAATGTTAGAGCCAATTTTAGCTAAAGCAAGAAAAGCAATTGAGGATGTAGCTACAGAAGGTAACTACACTTATATCTTTGACAAAAGTATTGGATCTATCCTTTACGCTAAAGAGAGTGAGAATGTAATCGAATTAGTAAAAAAGAAGTTAGGGCTTTAATAAACACTTAAAAATCCATCATTTTAAAAAGCATCTTTATAAGATGCTTTTTTTATATCTTTATCTCATGAAAAAATCTCCTATTGGTATATTTGACTCTGGCATTGGTGGGCTTACTATTGCTCATGCCTTAAAGGAAAAATTACCAAGTGAGAATATTATCTATTTTGGAGATACCGAGCATTTACCTTATGGAGAGAAATCCAAAACTGCTATTCAGAATTTCAGCAAAAAGATTACCCAATTTCTATTAGAAAAAAAATGTAAAATAATAATTATTGCTTGTAATAGCGCTTCATCAGTAGCCTATGAATCTGTGACAGAGATAGCAGGAAATATACCCGTATTTAATGTCATACAGCCTGTAGTAGCTGAAGTAGTAAAGCAATGTTCAGAATATAATATTGGAGTAATTGGTACAAAAGCAACCATACATTCTAATATTTATGAAAAGGAGATAAAAGCACTTTGTAGCTCTGCCAAAGTTTCATCATTAGCCACTCCTCTTTTAGCACCTATGATTGAAGAAGGATTCATTAATGAAGATATTAGCCATACAATTATAGCAAATTATCTTTCTAATAAACAACTAGCTGATATTGAACACTTAATATTGGCATGTACTCATTATCCTTTAATTCATCAAGAAATAAAAGATTATTACAAAGGGACTGTGAATGTAATTGATTCAGCAAACATAGTTGTTGAACATATTGCCAAGCAGCTTAAAAATGATAATTTACTAAATGATAGTAACCAAACTGAACATCATTTTTATGTTTCAAATTATACAAAATCCTTTGAAAAAAGCGCTCAATTTTTCTTCCAAGAGGATCTAAAATTGAAAGAGGTAGAACTTTGGGATTAGTCCTTAAACCAAGAGGAATACATTACATAATTATTGGATATCCCTTCAATCAAACGAGCAGTCTGTTCCTCATTTAATTCTTTTACCTTTTTAGCAGGAATACCTGCATAAATTGTTCCTGATTCAATATGAGTTCCCTCCAAAACTACAGCTCCTGCTGCAATAATTGAATTACTTTCAACAACAACTCCATCCATAACAATTGCCCCCATACCCACAAGTACATTGTCGTGTATAGTACAGCCATGCACTAAAGCATTATGACCCACAGACACATTGTTTCCTAAAATGGTAGCCGCTTTTTGATAAGTACAATGAATAATAGCACCATCTTGGATATTGACCTTATTGCCTATTCTAATGGAGTTCACATCACCCCTTACAACAGTTGAAAACCAGACACTACAATCACTCCCCATTTCAACATCACCCAGTACTGTCGCGTTTTCTGCCAAATATACATTAGCTCCAAAAATGGGACTCTTACCTTTTACGCTTTTTATTAATGCCATACTATAGTTTGTTTGTATTTTTGCACAAAAGTAAACATTATGAATTATAGTATCTATGCCGAAAGCACTCCAAATCCTGGAGTAATGAAATTTGTGGCCAATCGTATGCTGGTAGATAAAAGTATTGAAATAACTCAAGCGGAACAAGCTAAAGATATTTCTGTAGCTAAGGCTTTGTTTAACTTCCCTTTTGTAAAAAGTTTATATCTAAGTTCTAACTTTATATCAATCGCTAAAACTGATAATGTAGAATGGGATATGATTGCTATGCAGTTACGTAATTTTATTACTGATTTCTTAAATGAAGAAGGATTAAAAAACTATACTGAAAATATTACTGAAGAAGAAATAATTAAATCAGAAGTAAAATCAGAAAAAAGTACAGAAAAAATTGAATTTACTGATAAAGAAAAAGCAATTATTGATTTGCTGAATGAGTATATAAAACCAGCTGTTGAAGCAGATGGTGGAGCTATTACTTTCAATTCCTATGTAGGGGATGTAGTAACTGTAAACTTAAAAGGGGCATGTAGTGGCTGTCCTTCAGCAACTAGTACATTAAAAGGTGGGATTGAAAGCTTGCTAAATCAAAAGGTAGATCCTAATATTGTGGTAAGAGCTAATGAAGGGTAAAATTCTTTTTATCCTATTTTTTTATTTTGCCTTTAATGCAAAATCTCAAAATAGTAAAACTACATTTGGCTTACAATACAAACCAATAATTCCTGCTGCATATTTTAATGCTGCTGATCTGAGTAAGAGTTCCGCTTCTTATATTTTTAACTTAAAACCTAAATATAGCAACTCATTTGGGATGGTTATCCGACATCAGATAAACAAAACTTTCTCTGTAGAATCTGGATTAAATTATACGCAAAGAAATTTTAAACTTTCAATAACTAATAGCGATATTAACTTAGCTGATTTTACTGCTTTTGGTATGCGAACGTATGAATTCCCTATACAATTACTTACTTATGTTCGTGCTTCAGAAAATTGGCACCTGAATATTGCTTTTGGAATCTCGCATAATGTATTAGCCTCTGACATTTTCTCTTATGGTGAAGAAGAAAATAATTTTTATTTTCAAAATACAACTAGAAAAAATGGAGGATATAGTGCTCTTTTAGCGAATGTGGGAATGGAATATAGAACAGAGAGTAAAGGATACTATTATTTAGGAACTAGCCTACATAGACCTTGGAAAGCAATTGGTAGAATTTATCCAGAATATGATGACAAAACAAATATATTTAATGAGAATAAAAAATTCTATTTCGATATGCTTGGTAATTTTGTTACTATTGATTTCAGGTACTTTTTTACAGAATAAGAAAAGGGAATCAAATGCTTCCCTTTTTTACATAAATATTTCATTTCGACTAAACGTGTAAAATATCTTTTTTGGTCATTAGTTCTGCTTCTGTCTCTACATTATCATCATCAGGCAAACAACAGTCAACTGGACAAACAGCAGCACATTGAGGTTCTTCATGAAAACCTATACACTCAGTACATTTGTCAGTTGCTATATAAAAGAAATCATCTGATCCAGCTTCATTTTCTGTATCATTTTGGACACTAGTACCATCTGACATTTTCCATGTTTCCTCAGGTGCATATATTGCATTATTTGGGCATTCTGGCTCACAAGCCTCACAATTTATACAGTCATCTGTTATTCTAATTGCCATGTTATTATTATCTTAATTAAACGAATGTAAAAATATAACATTTTTAGATAGAAATAACATAGCCCATTAATTTATACTTATTCTAAATGAGAGATAAAATAATCATTTAAATACCCTCAAGTTATACCTAAGGTTCGTACTTTTGCTACCGTTAATTTTTGGCTAAAAACGAATAATGGATACTACTACTAAGGTTATTGATTTAGAAAAGGTTGTTATCAAATTTGCTGGTGATTCAGGAGATGGGATGCAATTAACCGGAACTCAGTTTACGGATACTTCTGCTCTGCTTGGGAATGATTTGGCTACTTTCCCAGATTATCCTGCTGAAATTAGAGCCCCACAAGGAACTGTTGCTGGAGTTTCAGGCTTTCAAATTCATATTGGAAGAATTGACATTAATACTCCAGGTGATATTGCTGATGTGTTAGTCGCTATGAACCCTGCTGCCTTAAAAGCCAATAAAAATTGGATTAAGAAAGGAGGAACCATCATTGTAAATATTGATACGTTTACAAAACGAGATTTAGTAAAAGCAGGATACGAAACTTCACCTTTGGATGATAATTCTTTCGATGGTTATAATATTATACAAGCGCCAATCACCAAATTAACACGAGAAGCTTTAAAGGATTCTGGGTTAGATGGGAAAAGTATTGGGCGATCAAAAAACATGTTTGCTTTAGGAGTAGTCTATTGGATGTTTAACCGACCAATGGAGCAAACTGAAAAATTTTTACAAAAGAAATTTGCTAAAAAACCTGAAGTTGTTGCTGCTAATATTAAGGTTATGCATGCAGGATATAATTTTGCAGATACTATAGAGGCCTTACCTTCATCCTACACTGTACTATCTGCAAATTTAAAATCAGGTACTTACAGAAATGTAATGGGAAATCAGGCTATTGCCTGGGGGTTTTTAGCTGCTGCCGAAAGAGCAAATAAAGAATTATTTTTAGGATCATATCCCATCACTCCAGCTTCAGATATTTTACATGAGCTAGCAAAACATAAAAATTTAGGCGTAAAAACTTTTCAGGCAGAAGATGAAATTGCTGGAATCTGCTCTGCAATTGGGGCAAGTTTTACTGGAAGTTTAGCCATTACCACAACATCAGGACCAGGTCTAGCCCTAAAAGGAGAAGGGTTAGGATTAGCGATTATGGCGGAATTGCCTTTAGTAGTTGTGAATGTGCAAAGAGGAGGGCCATCAACAGGATTGCCAACCAAAACAGAACAATCAGATTTAATGCAAGCCCTTTACGGGAGAAATGGAGAAAGCCCTTCAGTAGTTTTGGCAAGCTCAACTCCAGGTAATTGCTTTGATTGGGCATATATGGCATCAAAAATAACATTAGAACACAATACGCCTGTTGTTTTACTTTCTGACGGGTATTTAGGTAATGGCGCTGAACCTTGGAAGATAAAATCAACAATGGATATGCCAGAAATTAACCCTAGTATAGCAATTGAAGGAGAAGAATATCAACCTTACGCTAGAAATGAAAAAACATTAGCTAGAAAATTAGCATTGCCTGGAACGAAAGGATTAGAACATAGGCTAGGGGGACTTGAAAAAGAAGACATTACTGGAAATGTCTCTTATGATGCAGAGAATCATGAAAAGATGGTTGGCATAAGAGCTGAAAAAATAAAAAGAATTGCAAATATAATTCCAAATCAAGAGATATTTGGCAAGGAAAAAGGTGATTTATTAGTTATTGGATGGGGAGGAACCCATGGATCCTTGTATTCTGTGGTAGATACTTTGCTGAAGAAAGGGCAAAAGATTGCTCTCTGTCAATTCAATTTCATCAACCCACTTCCAAGAAATACATCAGAAATATTTAAAAACTATAAACAAATTATAGTGTGTGAACTAAATTCTGGGCAGTTTGCTAATTACCTAAGAATGAATTTCCAAGGAACTATTTTTCATCAGTACAACAAAATACAAGGGTTTCCTTTTACTACAATTGAATTAGAATCTCATTTTAAAACCTTATTATCAAAATAATATGGAGCATTTAACAAATAAAGATTTTACTAGTGATCAAGAGGTAAAATGGTGTCCTGGATGTGGAGACTACGCAATATTAAGAGCGATGCAAAAAGCGCTACCTGCTCTAGATAGAAAAAAGGAAGACTTTGTTTTCATTTCAGGAATTGGTTGCTCATCACGTTTTCCATATTATATGAATACTTATGGATTTCATACGATACATGGTAGAGCACCTGCATTTGCTACAGGAGTAAAATTAGCAAATCCAAAACTTAGTGTTTGGCAAATTACTGGAGATGGTGACGCACTGGCTATTGGAGGGAATCATTTTATACACGCCCTAAGAAGAAATATTGATATTAATATTTTACTCTTTAATAATGAAATTTACGGACTAACGAAAGGACAGTTTTCGCCTACTTCCAAAAAAGGAATAAAGACAAAATCGAATCCTCACGGGACAACTGATGAGCCATTTTCTCCCTCTGATTTGGCAATTGGAGCGCAAGGATCTTTCTTTGCAAGGGTAGTAGATACAAACCCAAAATTAATGCAAAAAATATTTACTGAAGCAGAAGAACATAGAGGAACTTCACTGGTAGAGATTTTACAAAACTGTGTTATTTTTAACGACAAAACATTTGCAGATATTACCGGAAAAGAAGTAAAACAAAACGCACAAATTATACTGGAAGATGGTAAGCCAATGCTATTTGGTTCAGAAATGAATCAAGGTATTATTCTAAATGGATTCAAATTAGAGGTTGTTACTATTGGAGAAAATAATGTAACAGAGAAAGATATTTTGATTCATGATGCAAAAGAACAGGACCCTACTTTACACGCTATGGTAGCCAGGATGAGGCCTCCAGAATTCCCTGCTGCATTAGGAATTATTCGAGCTGTAAGGTTCTCAACTTTTGATGAGGGACTTCTTAGTCAGTTAGAATACGAAAAAGAAAATGCTAAATTCAAAACGGTGGATGAACTCTTAAAATCAGGAGAAACTTGGGAGGTTAAAAGTTAAAACTTAGGATTGAGGGATCCATCAAAAATAAATCCATTCAAGTGAATAGATTTTTATTTATTAACGAATTAAAATACTCATCTTAAATATATTTAGCGACTTGTAAACGTAGCAAAGTTTACTGCAAAAAAATAAATTAATATTTTGTATAATTTATAATTAAATTATCTATACATTCGCAAAATGAATACTAAAAAAATGAAATCATTTATCGCCGTTTATTACCCTGTAATTTTAGCATTTATTTGCATGCTGTATTCCATTGGCTTTCACATATTTGGTTTTCCTGAAGAAGCACAATACTCTGCACATTGGCCAGGAACAATTCTATTATTTGCTATAGCAATCAGACAAAGAAGAAAATCATGAATTCAGGAATGCTTATAGTAGGTTTTGTTATTTTTTCAATTTACATATTCGGACTTTTTTATATGATAAATTATTCTCATCAATCTCAAGAAAAAGATATGAAAGATGATCCTGAATTAAAAAATTTAAAATAATACTTCCTTTACAAAAAAGATGCCAGAAGGACCAGAAGTAAAAATAGCTTCAGATTATTTCAACGAATTCTTTTTAAAAAGTAAACAAATAGAATTTGAAATTATTTCTGAATATTATAATGATAAATATTTTAATATATTTAATACTATAAGTAATAATTTAAAAATTGTTAAACCAACATATACTATCGGTAAAAATATATTTTTAGATCTAGATAATAATCAAATATTTAATTTCCATTTAGGTATGACTGGAGGTTGGTCAAATGATTTAATAAAGCATTGTCATTTTCGTATTTTTGATTCAAATAACGAAATTTTTTTTAAAGATGTAAGGAAGTTTGGGAATATGAAGATCATAACACAATCTCAATTTAATGAAAAATTTAATTCTAATCATGATCTTCTCAATAAATCATATAATTTAAAAATCCATTTAAATTATTTAGAAACAAAAATAAAAGCAAAAAAATCTATCTGCTCAATAATTATGGATCAAAAATATTTTCCTGGAGTAGGGAATTATATTAAATCAGAAAGTCTTTACGCATCAAAAATACACCCAGAAGAAAAATGGGGTAATCTTACTAAAGATTTGAAAATTAACTTGATAAAAAATATACAAAGAGTAATGAATGATAGCTATAATTCAGGTGGAGCAGAGCTTAAAGATTTTAAAAATCCATTTAATCCATCCAAATTTAGATTACAAATTTACGGCAAGAAATATACTGATAAAAATAATATAGTAAAATCTGAAAAAACCTCTGACTCTCGAAAAACTTGGTTTTGCTCTAAAGAACAAAAATTAATATAATTGTATTATTAATAAAACTAAAGCCTACTTAATATTTTTCTTTAAAACCCGAAATTAGGTTAGTAAAGTGCACTAAAAAAACTACTTTTCACCTTGTTTTTTTAAGAGCTTTATAAACCTAAAGTTTTTTTCACATCCCCATACATAAGGTGTTCATTTGGGTTTTCCAAACATTCTTTTACCCTAACTAAGAAACCAACTGATTCTCTACCGTCAATAACCCTATGGTCATAGGAAAGGGCTACATACATAATTGGTCTAATCTTTACCTCACCATTAACCGCCATTGGTCGCTCTACAATATTATGCATTCCTAAAATTGCTGATTGCGGGGGATTAATAATAGGAGTTGAAAGCATAGAACCAAACACCCCACCATTTGTAATTGTAAAAGTTCCTCCTAACATTTCATTAATTGTAATTTTTCCATCTCTGGCTTTTATTGCCAAACGCTTAATGTCCGTTTCTACCTCTTGAAAATTCATTAATTCTGCATTCCTAACCACAGGAACCATCAATCCTTTTGGTGCACTTACCGCAATACCAATATCGGTGTAATTATGATGGATCACTTCATTCCCATCAATCATAGCATTTACATCCTTAAACTCCTGTAAAGCTGTAGTAACCGCTTTAGTAAAGAAAGACATAAAGCCTAAACCAACTCCATATTTTTCTTTAAACTGTTCTTTGTATTCTTTTCTGATATCAAAAATTGCTGTCATATCTACTTCATTAAAAGTAGTAAGCATTGCCGTTTCATTCTTAACTGCAACTAATCTACTCGCAATTTTTCTTCTTAAGGATGACATCTTTTTACGAGAAGTTCCTCTTGGTCCCTCAGTTGAACTGCCTTGTATCGCTCCTAAAACATCACTCTTAGTAATTTTACCAGCCTCTCCTGTTCCTTTTAATTCCTTTGCTGAGATATCATGCTCGCTAATCATAGCAGATGCCAACGGTGTAGCTTTTGCTCCACCTAAATCAGTAGCTGATTTTGCAGCAGCCTTTGGAGTTTCAGCAACATCATCTTTCGTAGTTTTTACTTTTGCTTCTCCCTTTGCTGAAGTATCAATAATACAAACAATGTCACCTACTGCAACTGTTTCGCCATCACCCACAACAATTTTTATAGTTCCACTTTCTTCTGCTGGCAATTCTAAAGTTGCTTTATCAGAATCAATCTCTGCAATAGCTTGATCTTTTTCTACATAATCACCATCTTCAACTAGCCATTCTGCAATTTCTACCTCTGATATTGACTCTCCCGGACTTGGAACCCTCATTTCTAATAACATGCCTTATTTTTTAAAAACTTTATTAATTAACTCGTTTTGTTCTGCTGTTGATGTTTTGCTAGAACCTGTAGCAGTTGCTGCTGAAGCTTCTCTAGAAATAACATCAATATTAACTGTTCTTAACTCAGACATGATAAAAGTCCAAGCTCCCATATTTTGGGGTTCTTCCTGTACCCAAACGATTTCTTTAGCCTTGTATTTTTCAATCACCTCAATTATTTTTTCTTTATCTAACGGAAATAATTGTTCTACTCTAACTAAAGCTATATTTTCTGATTTTTCTTGTTCTCTTCTTTCTAATAATTCATAGTAGATTTTTCCACTACAAAGCACCAATTTATCTACTGATTTTGTTGCAATAGTATCATCAATAATACCTTCAAACTTCCCATCTGCCAAATCCGAAATAGAAGAAACACATTTAGGATGCCTAAGTAAACTTTTAGGAGTAAATACTAGTAAGGGCTTTCTGTATTCCCTTTTCAATTGTCTTCTAAGCACATGATAAAAGTTTGCTGGAGTAGTACAATTTACAATCTGCATATTATACTTAGCACACATTTGCAGATAACGTTCCAATCTTGCAGAAGAATGCTCTGCACCTTGCCCTTCATAACCGTGAGGCAATAACATAACCAAACCACTCATCACCTTCCATTTATCCTCAGAACAAGAAATAAATTGATCAAAAATAATTTGAGCTCCATTTGAGAAATCCCCAAATTGAGCTTCCCAAATTGTTAAGGTATTTGGGGTGGATATAGAATACCCATAATCAAAACCAAGCACCCCATATTCTGAAAGCAAAGAGTTATACGCTTCAAAATTTGCACTTGTACTTACATTATTTAACGGACACACCTCCTCTTCCGATTGCTCTACTTTAAGAATAGCATGTCTATGTGAGAAAGTTCCTCTTTCTACATCTTGTCCACTCAGTCTGATATCATGTCCTTCATCCAAAAGAGAACCATAAGCTAATAATTCACCCATTGCCCAATCCAAAGAATCGGATTCCTCTACCATCTTTTTCCTGTCAGCTAGTAACTTTCTTGTTTTCTTAAATAACTTATCTGCCTGGGGAACATTATACAAATATTTTGCCAACTCCTTCAGCTTCTTCTTCCCAATATTTGTAGCATTTGATCCCTTAAAATCAACAGTAAAAGTTCGTTTTATCTCACTCCATTCTTCTTTTAAGAATCGTGTTATTTTAGCTTTCTTAATTTCTTTTGCTTTAGCAAATCTATCCTGCAACAAATCTTGAAAATCTTTTTCTAACTCAGTGGCGATACCTGCTTCCACCACTCCTTCATTCATCAATTTTTCTTTATAAATCTCTCTCGGATTTTTATGTCTTGAAATTGCCTCATATAATTTTGGCTGAGTAAACCTTGGTTCATCTCCTTCATTGTGTCCGTATTTTCGGTAACACAATAAATCAATAAATATATCTTTATGGTACTTTTGTCTGTATTCTACTGCCAATTTTAAGGCATGAACCACAGCCTCCACATCATCACCATTTACATGCAGTACTGGTGACAAAGTTACTTTTGCAACATCAGTACAATAAGTACTTGACCTAGCATCCAAATAATTTGTAGTAAAACCTACCTGATTGTTTACCGCAATATGAATTGTCCCTCCTGTTTGATATCCATCTAACTGAGCCATTTGAATAACTTCATATACAACCCCTTGTCCAGCAAGTGCCGCATCACCATGTAATAAAATTGGTAATATTTTTTTAACATCACCACCATACTTACCATCTAATTTTGCTCTTGTAATTCCCTCAACAACAGGATCAACAGCTTCCAAATGAGAGGGATTAGGCGTTAAATTTAATTTGATGTTATTTCCGTTACTACATTTCTGCATAGAAGTAAAACCTAAATGGTATTTTACATCGCCAGAAATATTATTATCTTCATATAATTTCCCTTCAAATTCTGAGAAAATTTCTTTGTAAGTCTTGTTGAAAATATTAGCCAACACATTTAACCTTCCTCTATGTGACATTCCCATTACAAATTCTTCAACACCCAATTCCGAACTGTGTTCTACTAAAGCATCCAAAGCAGGAATTAAGGATTCTGCTCCTTCCAATGAGAATCGTTTTTGCCCAACAAATTTCTTATGCAAGAAATTTTCAAAAGCAACTGCCTGATTTAATTTATGTAGAATATGCTTTTTTTGGCTTGCTTCAAATTTTGGTGTATTTGAGTTTTTATGCAATCTGTTTTTAATCCATTCTATTTCCTTAGAATCACGAATATACATATACTCCACACCAATAGATTGGCAATACACTTTTTCCAGATGAGCAATAATCACCTTTAAAGTAGAAGGGCCAATACCTACTTGCTCCCCTGCTTGAAATTCAACTTCTAAATCTGCTTCTTCTAAACCAAAATTTTTAAAATCAAGTGTAGGGGTGTACTTTCTTCTTTCTCGTACAGGATTCGTTTTGGTAAATAAGTGACCACTTTTCCTGTAAGAATCAATCAAATTAATTACCTTAAATTCTTTTTGAAAAACTTGAGGAATATCCTCTTCAGAATACACTTCTTTTGCAAAGTCGAAACCTTGAAAAAAACTACTCCATTCTTCTTCTATACTCTGAGGGTCTTGTACGAATTTATCATACATCTGCTCAATCATTCCAGTATGTAGGGCTCCTAAAAAGGAAAACTTATCCATTATTTATTGGTAAAATTTGATTGCAAAATTATCCATTTTTATTCATATAGGTTGTAAAATACTATTGATTTTCAGGGTTTGAGTAATAATTCTTCATTATCACCTTTTGGAGTTCCCTTTTCACAATCAATTCTGCTAACAATTCTGAAAAAGTAAGTGAAGATATTTGCATTTCTGATTGCACTTTTTCCTCTGATAAATCAATACGATATAGCAGGTTTAAAATTCGTTTAGGATCTTGTTCATTTAATGTATTAACTAGTGTTGATGCAAATGAAAACAATTGCTTATAATCCTGAACAGGCTTTTGAATATCAAAATTTACTCCAATATTCAAAAAATCTTTTTCTAATTGAAAGGTCGTTTCTATCAGAAACTCATTAGCCATAATTGTATCGGTAATTTTTTCTAAATCCACTAAGAAACTCTATCCATCAACAATGCTGAAAAAGCCAGTAAGGGCTCTTTGTTTTCTGAATCTATAGCTGCTAAATTTTCCATTGCCCTTGCATGGTACTCCCTCATCAAATTAGTTGTTAATTCAGGAATCTCTAAGTTAGAAAATATCGATTTTACTGCATCAACCTTCAGCTGAGAAGTATCATTAGTTGAAAAATATTGCTCCAAATTTTGTCTTTGGGTTCCATCCGTTAACGCCAACGCTTTTAGGTATAGGTAGGTTTTTTTATTTGCCATAATATCTCCTCCAACTTGTTTACCAAAAGTTGCAGCATCACCAAAAGCATCTAGCAAATCATCTTTTAACTGAAAAGCGATTCCCAAATCTCTTCCAAAAGCATACAAATGATTTTGTTCTTCTTTAGATGCTCCTGATGTAATTCCGCCAATCTGCAAAGCAGCACCTAACAATACTGCTGTTTTATATTCGATCATTTTTAAGTAATCGGGAATACTAACATCCGATTGAGTTTCGAAATCCATATCCCATTGCTGTCCCTCACACACTTCAATTGCTGCTTTACTAAACACGGCTAATACTTGCTTAACAATCGTATTATCCACTTCAGCCATTAACTGATAAGCTTGAACCAACATAGTATCTCCTGACAAAATAGCAACATTACTATTCCACTTTTCGTGTACCGTTTTCTGCCCTCTTCTTAAAGGAGCATTATCCATAATGTCATCATGTAAAAGGGTAAAATTATGAAAGACTTCAATAGCTAATGCAGGTGAAATTGCTTTCTCAATATTCTTATCAAACAATTGATGTGCCATTAAAACCAAAATTGGGCGCATACGCTTCCCTCCTAAACCAAGAATATAATCTATCGGCTCATATAATAATGATGGGTTCTTTGGATATTCTATTCTATCTAGCTCATCACTAACTAACGCACTTAATTCTTGGATGGATTTCATTATTTTTTTACTAAATTAATCAAATACTCACCATATCCACTTTTCACAAGTGGCTCTGCAATTTCTAGTAATTTTTGGTCATTAATATAACCCATCCTATAAGCAGCTTCCTCAATACAACCAATCTTTCTCCCTTGCCTATCCTCAATAACTTGTACATATTGATTAGCCTGCATTAAGGATTGAAAAGTACCTGTATCCAACCAAGCCGTCCCTCTTCCAAGTACCCTCACATCTAACTCCCCTCTTCTCAAATACTCTTTGTTTACATCAGTAATTTCGTACTCTCCTCTTGCAGAAGGTTTAATATTCTTAGCAATCTCTACAACTGAATTATCATAATAATACAGCCCTGGAATAGCATAATTTGATTTAGGCTTTGCCGGTTTTTCTTCTAGGGATAAAGCCTTAAAATTTTCATCAAAATCAACCACCCCATATCTTTCAGGATCGTTAACATGGTAACCAAATACAATGCCGCCTTTAACATCCTGACAAGAAGTTAAGCTTTGGATTTTCATCTGAAAAATATTATCACCTAATACCAAGCATACATTATCATCACCAATAAATTCTTCACCCAATACAAAGGCTTGTGCTAATCCGTTTGGCACTTCTTGCACCTTATATTCAAAACGACAACCTATGCGACTTCCGTCACCTAATAATTTTTTAAATAATGGCAAATCATGAGGGGTTGAAATAATTAGAATTTCCTTTATACCTGAATATATTAAGGTAGATAAAGGATAATAAATCATGGGTTTATCATAAATAGGCATCATCTGTTTGCTGACAGCTAAAGTTAAGGGATGTAATCGTGTACCTGATCCTCCTGCTAAAATTATTCCTTTCATTTTTAGTTTTATTTTCGTTTTACTTTTAGTTCATCTAATTCAATATCTCCCTCTTCATCAAAAATATCCAACAAAGGTTCCTGAAAAGCCTCATAGTTGATTATCTTTTCCAAAGAAAGTAATAATGCCGGAAGCAACAATAAATTAGATAGCATAGCGAATAATAAAGTAATTGACACTAATAAGCCAAGCGCTATCGTCCCTCCAAAATCAGAAGCAACAAATATAAAGAAACCAAAGAACAATACAACAGAAGTATAAAACATACTCACACTGGTTTCATTTAGGGCAGATAAAACCGATTTTTTGATATTCCAATTATTAACCAATAATTCCTGTCTATATTTAGCTAAGAAGTGAATGGTATCATCCACCGAGATACCAAAAGCAATGGAGAAAACCAAAATAGTGGACGGCTTCAAAGCAATTCCGAAATACCCCATAATAGCACCAGTAAGGAGCAAAGGAATGAGATTAGGAATAATAGAAACAACAACCATTCTAAAAGAGTTAAACATCCATGCCATAAAAATAGAAATCAATATGATTACTAATAATAAACTCAACATTAAGTTCTTAAGTAAAAATTTTGTTCCATTCAAGAAAACAACACTAGAACCTGTTATAGTTACATCATATTTATTAACATCAAATATCTTATTCACCTTAGGCAACAAAGCTTCAAATACACTATCCATTTTAGTTGTCGAAATATCAGCAACTCTTAAACTAATACGGGCTTCCTGTTTTAAAGAATCGATCATTAATATTCCCATATTCATGCTTGCGGTACTATTGTTCAGATAAGATAATATCATTCTTTGCTCCTGAGAGTTTGGTAAAGAATAATAAGCTGAATCTCCATTATAAAAAGCCTGTTTACTAAACTTCACCATATCAACATAGGAGGATGGTTTAGAGAATTCCTTAAAACTAGCAAGCTCCTGACTTAACTGTTCAATCTTGATTAAATTATAGGATTTTAACAAGCCATTTTTCTTCTTAGTATTTACCACAACCTCTAATGGCATTACACCGCCAAAATTACTTTCAAAAAATTTTAAATCCTTGTACAAATCGCCTTCTTTAGGTAACTCGTCAGTAATATTTCCTGTTGTTTTAACATTTAAAATACCAAACACACCAAACAAAATAAGAATAGTAGTAACAAAATATATTTGTTTCCTTCTGTACTGAACTAAAAATACTAGGCGTTCCACTAGTCTATTAATCCATATCTTGTCCAAGTGCTTTGTATGCCTATATTTTGGTGGAGAAGCAAAAGAAAAATAAATAGGTATAATAAATAATGAAAGGAAAAATATAAAAATAATATTGACTGATGCAATCAATCCAAATTCTTGTAATGTTTCACTGTTAGTAAGCATAAATGCAGCAAAACCTGAAGCAGTAGTAAGGTTTGTCAATAAGGTGATATTTCCAATCTTCTGCACCATTTTTCTTAATGCATAATCCTTATTTTGAGTTCGCTTAAACTCATTATGAAACTTATTAATTAGAAAGATACAATTTGGAATTCCTATAACAATTAAAACCGGAGGGATAAGAGCCATAAGAACAGAAACCTCATAATCTAATATTGCAATAGTTCCAAAAGAGAAAACTACCCCCAACACCACCACAATCATAGAGGAAAATACTGCCTTAAAAGACCTGAAAAACAAAAATAATATCAAAGAAGTAATAAGTAAAGTAAAAATAATGAATAACGATATTTCATCCTTTATCTTAATAGAATCAACGGTACGAATATAAGGAAGACCCGAATAATGAACCTTAGTTTGAAACTCGTCAGCATAAGCATCTACCAAATCCTTAATGGAAAAAATTAATTTTTCTCTACTTGCTGATTTCATTACAATATTATCTAGAGTAATTAGTAGAGTACTTACCTTATTATCATTAGAATTAATTAGCCCTTTATAAAAGGGCTGTTTGCTGTATTGAGAAAATGCACTATCTAATTGTTCTTGTGTCTTCACGTCATGTGAAAACCAACTTTTCAATACAAATTTCTTATTGGCTGTATCCTTAAAAAGAACAGGAAGATTAGCAAATGAAACAACTTGCGCTACTCCATTAATAATTTCAATATCCTGTGTTACCTTGTCCCACTTTAGCAAATGTTCCAATGTTGATATTAAGCTATCTTCAATAGCAATTACTAAGACATTTTGTTCTCCATACTTTTCTAAAAAACCTTGATAATCCAAACTTATTGGATGGTCGCTAGGTAGTAGTTTAGCCATGCTATAAGAGAGACGAACATCTCTACCCTTCTTAACCATAAAGACAGTTAACCCGGCAATAAGCAGAATAATAATGATTCTTTTTTTTAAGATTAATCTAGAAAGAAATATCCACATAAGGGTAAATAATTTGCGCTAAAATACTTCAATTTTAAAGCTTAAAGCTGAAATATACCAATAAAAAAGGGGCATTTAGCCCCTTTAATTTCTATATTTAGCAATAATTAAACTGTCATTATTTCAACCTCTTTTGCTGAATATACAACATCAATTTTAGCCGAATAGGTATTGGTTAATTCCTGGACAGAAGCCTCTGCATCTCTAACTGCATCTTCTGAAAGACCTTCCTTACCTAATTTTTTCATTTCATCATTTGCTTTTTGTCTGATATTCCTAATACTCACCTTTGCATTTTCAATTTCAACCTTAGCCTGTTTTACCAAATCTTTTCTTCTATCTTCAGTTAAAGGTGGTACATTAATAATTATTCTCTCACCATTATTGGATGGGTTAAATCCTAGATTTGCATCTACAATAGCTTGTTCAATTACAGAAATTAAACTTTTATCAAAAGGTTGAATAGAAATAGTTTGAGAATCAGGAGTTGAAACATTAGCCGCCTGTGCAAGTGGAGTTGAAGCTCCATAATAATCCACCTTTATTGTTCTTAACATTTGCGGATTAGCTTTTCCAGCTCTAATTTTTCCTAATACATTTTCAAGATGAGTAATAGCTTCTAGCATTTGCTCTTTAGTAATGTCCAATTGGAAATTTACATCTTCAGTCATAATAGTCTATATATCAAATTATATTTAAAAATTAACGAGAGTTCCTACATTCTCACCTTTACAAATCTTAGCCAAATTTCCTTCAATATTCATATTGAACACTTTAATTGGCAAATTATTTTCTTGGCAAAGCGTAAAGGCTGTCAAATCCATAATACTTAATTTCTTTTGGAATACTTCATCAAAAGTAATTGTATCATATTTTGTTGCACTTGGATCCTTTTCAGGGTCAGCTGTATAAATGCCATCTACTCTTGTTCCTTTTAAAATAATATCTGCCTCAATTTCAATAGCACGCAAAGCAGCAGCAGTATCTGTAGTAAAATATGGGTTACCTGTTCCTGCTCCGAAAACAACAACTCTTCCTTTTTGCAAGTGACGCATTGCCTTTCTTCTTATATAAGGTTCAGCAACTTGTTCCATTCTTATAGCGGTAAGCAATCTAGTTTCAATATCAATTGATTCTAGAGCTGACTGTAGTGCCATTCCGTTAATAATAGTGGCTAACATACCCATATGGTCTCCCTGCACTCTATCAAAACCTGCACCTTCTGATTGGATTCCTCTATAAATATTTCCGCCACCAATTACTATGGCAAGCTCTACATTTTGCTTGACAATAGCTTGAATTTCATTAGCATAAGCACTCAAAACCTTAGAATCGATACCATACTCTCCATCACCCATTAAAGCCTCGCCACTTAATTTTAAAAGAATTCTCTTGTATTGCATAATCATGTTAAAAATTTCTCAAAGATAAGAAATTACACGCAAGCAAAAGGAAACTGAAGAATGGAATTTATACACAAAAAAAGCCACCCAAAAAGGATGGCTTTAACTATTCAATAAGCTATATTATTAACCTAAAGCTACTCTTTTAAAGCTATTTACCGCTACATCACCAAACGACTTAATGTATTCGGAAACAATTTTATTTTCGTCTTTAATGAAATTTTGATCCAATAAACATTGTTCTTGGTCAAGTGATGTGTTGTCAGAAACAAAACGATCCATTTTTCCAGGTACAATTCTATCCCATATTTTTTCTGGCTTACCTTCAGCTTTTAATTCAGCTTCAATAGCAGCTTTAGCTTCTGCCATTACAGCATCACTTAATTGCGACATGGAAATGTATTGAGGAACATTTTTTAATGTTTTCCCTAATCTTCCTAATTCAATATTATCTTTTTCGATAACCGCTATTCTTGCTTCTGTTTCGTTAGCAACAAACTGAGCATCAAAATCTTTATAAGATAAAGTTGATGCACCCATTGATGCCACTTGCATTGCTAAATCCTTAGATAATACATCTGCATTATCAACTGAATTGTTTAAGCCAACTAAAACTGAAATTTTAGAACCATGAGTATAAGTACCAACATAAGCAGCCTCAACTCTTTCAAAACCTGATATTTCAATTTTTTCACCAATTACACCTGTTTGTTCTGTTAACTTTTCAGCAACAGTCATTCCTCCAAAATCAGCAGCTAAAAATGCATCTTTATCAGAATGATTTAAAGCAATTTCAGCAAAATTATTTGCTAAATCTTTAAATGAATCGTTAATTGCAACAAAATCAGTTTCACAAGCTAAAACAATAGCAACTCCTGCAGTATTATCAGCATTCATTTTAGTAATTGCAATTCCTTCACTTGCATCTCTATCAGCACGCTTTGCTGCTACTTTTTGTCCTTTCTTTCTTAATACGTTAATTGCAGCATCAAAATCACCATTAGCCTCCACTAATGCGTTTTTACAATCCATCATTCCCGCCCCTGTTTGCTTTCTTAATGTGGCTACATCAGCCGCTTTAATTGCTCCCATTTTTCTTTTCTAAAAAATTAATATTATTTTTCTTCAGCTGTTTTTTTAGCTTTTTCTATAGTCTCTTCTGGATTTTTATCTTTTACAGTATTTTTTTCTTCCAAACCTTCAGCTATTTTTTTAGCTTTTTCTTTCTTCTCTACTGCTTTTTTATCTTGTTCAACGTTTCTTTCTTCCAAACCTTCAGCAATTGCTTTAGTTACAATTGATAAAATACACTCAATTGACTTTGTAGCATCATCATTTCCAGGTATTGGGAAATTAACTTGTGAAGGATTAGTATTTGTATCATTCATTGCAAATGAAAGGATACCTAACTTATTTGATTCAGCTAAAGCAATGTGCTCTTTGTTTGTATCAATAATAAAAACAGCCTCAGGCATTCTTGTCATTTTTACAATAGAACCTAAGTTAAGGTCTAACTTTGCTCTTTGTCTGTCAATTTGCAATCTTTCTCTTTTTGATAATGAATCAAATGTACCATTCTCTTTCATTTTATCAATTATTTGCATTTTCTTGATTGACTTACGAATAGTAGCAAAGTTGGTTAATAAACCACCAGGCCATCTTTCAGTAATATAAGGCATATTTAAAGCTTCAGCAGCTTCAGCAACTAAACCTTTAGCTTGCTTTTTAGTAGCAACAAACAAAATCTTTTTTCCTGATATTGCAATTTGTTTCATTGCAGCAGCTGCATCTTCCACCATTGCTACAGTTTTATTCAAATCAATGATATGAATACCATTCTTCTCCATAAATACATAAGGAGCCATTGCTGGGTTGTACTTTTTCTTAAGGTGTCCAAAGTGTACACCTGCGTCTAATAATTCTTTGAAATTTGTTCTTGACATGTTTACGTTCTTTTTTTTCGTTAAGCAACTGCTCGGTAGAAGTTATTCACTTGTCCCAGCAGTTTAGATGCTAAACATTTATTAATAAATTGATTGGTTCTATCTTTTAACCCACTGGAATTTCTTCCTTGCTTTTTTCTGACCAGGTTTTTTACGCTCTACAACTCTTGCATCTCTTGTAAGCATTCCTTCTGGCTTTAATGTAATTCTATTTTCAGGATCTAATTTACAAAGTGCTCTTGAAATTGCTAAACGAATAGCTTCAGATTGCCCAGTAGTACCACCTCCATTTACATTAGCCTTCACATCAAACTTACCTGCAAGATCAGCAATATTGAATGGTTGTTCTAACTTAAATTGCATAGTATCAACAGGAAAATACTCTTTAAAGTCTTTACCGTTTACAGTAATATTTCCTTTTCCTTCTGACATGTAGATTCTAGCAACAGATGCTTTTCTTCTACCAATTGTGTGAATTGTATCCATGATTATTTTAAGTCGTTTAAGTTAAGATTTGTTGGTTTCTGAGCTTCTTGTTCGTGCACAGTACCTGCATAAATATAACAGTTTTTTAAGATAGCTGCTCCTAATTTGTTTTTAGGTAACATTCCTTTAACTGCATGTTTAACAACTGATGTTTCGTCTTTTGCTAACATTGCACTAGGAGAAATTCTTTTCTGTCCACCAGGGTAACCTGTATGAGAAAATATTCTTCTATCTTCCATTTTTTTCCCTGTCATTACGATTTTTCCTGCATTAATTACGATAACGTAATCACCACAATCCGCATGAGGAGTAAAATTTGTTTTGTATTTTCCTCTTAAAATTTTAGCAATTTTAGATGCCATTCTTCCAAGAACTTGTCCTTCAGCATCAACGACAAACCATACTTTGTTTGCAGTCTCTTTATTTGCTGATAATGTTTTGTAACTTAATGTATCCACTGTATATATGTTTATTTAGTCCTTAATAAAAGGGTTGCAAAATTACACTTTTTTACTATTCTGCAAAGCATTATTAACTATTATTGTTTATAACCTTTATATAACCCCTAATTCCTTCCCAATTTTAGTAAAAGCTGCTATAGCTTTTTCTAAGTTTTCACGAGTGTGTGCAGCAGAAATTTGAACTCTAATTCTAGCTTGATCTTTCGGAACAACTGGAAAGAAAAAGCCAATTACATAAATTCCTTCTGCCAATAATTTATCTGACATTACTTGTGAAAGTTTTGCGTCATACAACATCACAGGTACAATTGCATGCAATCCTTCTTTTATGTCAAAACCTGCTTGTGTCATTTTTTCTCTGAAATAACTTGTATTTTCTTCCAACTTATCACGCAAATGAGTAGTATTACTTAATAAATCAATAACCTTATCAGCTGCTCCTACAATTGATGGCGCCAAAGAATTAGAAAATAAATAAGGACGAGATCTTTGACGTAAAATATCAATTACTTCCTTTTTACCTGAAGTAAAACCACCCATTGCACCACCTAATGCTTTCCCTAAAGTAGAAGTAATAATATCAACCCTACCCATAACACCACAATGTTCATGAGTTCCTCTACCTGTTTTTCCTACAAAACCAGTAGAATGACAATCATCCACCATTACTAAGGCATCATATTTTTCGGCTAAATCACAGATTTTATCCAATTGAGCTATATAGCCATCCATAGAAAATACACCATCCGTAACTATTATTCTATTTCTTTGGTCTTGTGCTTTTATCAATTGTGCTTCCAAATCAGCGATATCATTATTTGCATAACGATAACGAGCAGCCTTACACAGGCGAACTCCATCAATAATGGAAGCATGATTTAAAGAATCAGAAATAATAGCATCTTCCTTGCCAAACAAAGGTTCGAAAAGCCCTCCATTAGCGTCAAAAGCTGCAGCATATAATATAGTATCCTCCATCCCTAAAAATTCAGAAATCTTTCTTTCTAAATTTTTATGAATATCTTGTGTCCCACAAATAAAACGAACAGATGACATTCCGTAACCATGCGTATCCAAAGCATCCTTGGCTGCTTTAATAACATCAGGGTGAGATGACAAACCTAAATAATTGTTCGCACAAAAGTTTAACACCTCTTCTCCTGTACTTACACGAATGCTTGCTCCTTGAGGATTGGTAATTATTCTTTCTTTTTTATACAAACCAGCCTCTTTAATATTTGCTAATTCATCTTGTAACTGCTTTTGGAATTTTCCTAACATAATTTTATTTTTTGGGAGGGCAAAAGTACACAAATAAAAAAAGGAGGCAAAAGCCTCCTATTTAAATATAATAAATAATAAAAACTACACTAATCCTTGATCCAACATAGCATCTGCTACCTTTACAAATCCTGCAATGTTTGCTCCTTTCACATAATCAACATAATCACCCTCTGTACCATATTCGATACATGAAGAATGAATATCTTGCATGATTTGTTTCAATTTAGTGTCAACTTCTTCTCTAGTCCAGTTCATTCTAAGTGAATTTTGACTCATCTCCAAACCTGAGGTAGCTACACCCCCAGCATTAGATGCTTTTCCAGGTGCAAATAAAATTTTAGCATCTTGGAATACAGCAATTGCTTCAGGCGTAGCAGGCATGTTTGCGCCTTCTGAAACTAATATACATCGGTTAGCTACTAATGTTTTTGCTTCTGCTTGATCCAACTCATTTTGTGTTGCACAAGGCAAAGCAATATCACAATTTACTGACCATGGTCTTGCTCCTGCATGGAAATCACAACCGAATTTATCAGCATATTCCTTAATTCTTCCTCTTCTTACATTTTTAAGCTCCATAACAAATGCTAATTTCTCAGCATCAATTCCGTTAGCATCATAAATATATCCTGAAGAATCAGAAAGTGTCACCACTTTAGCGCCTAGTTCAGTCGCTTTTTGACAAGCGTATTGAGCTACATTTCCAGCTCCAGAAATAGTAACCGTTTTCCCACTAAAAGAATCTCCCTTAACTGCCAACATGTTTTGTGCAAAATATACATTTCCATATCCTGTTGCTTCTGGGCGAATTAAAGAACCACCCCAAGATATTCCTTTACCAGTAAGTACACCTGTAAACTCATTTCTTATCCTTTTATATTGTCCAAACATAAATCCAATTTCTCTTCCGCCAACACCAATATCACCAGCAGGCACATCAGTATTTGGTCCAATATGACGACATAATTCTGTCATAAAGGATTGGCAAAACTTCATTACCTCATTGTCAGATTTTCCTTTAGGATTAAAATCAGCTCCACCCTTACCCCCACCCATTGGTAAGGTAGTTAAAGAGTTTTTGAATACTTGCTCAAAACCTAAAAACTTAAGAATAGATAAGTTTACTGAAGGATGAAATCTTAATCCTCCTTTATAAGGTCCTATTGCAGAATTAAACTCTACTCTATATCCTCTGTTTACTTGTGTTTTTCCCTTATCATCCAGCCAGGGCACTCTAAACATTAACACGCGCTCAGGCTCTACCATTCTTTCCAATAACATCTTGTTATTATATTTCGGATTTTCTTCCATAAAAGGAATGACAGCTTCAGCCACCTCCTCAACTGCTTGTAAGAATTCAGTTTCGCCAGCATTCTTTGCGGCTACTTCACCCATAAAGTCATGGATTTTTTGTCCCATTTTAATTTTCTTTTTAATTATTTTTTTAAACTTAAATTTTGGCAAATGTAGAATATTTTGATAAATCGCAAAAAAAATTAACTACTCTTCTTATATATTTTTCCAGGAAGTGAAATGATTAACCCTTTAAACTCCGCTTTTAAAAGTACGCTTGCCACTTTTGAAAATCCCCAATTCAAAGCCTCAACCAGTGCGTCAATATGCATTTCATTATCCGACAAAATTTCAATTATTTTTTGCTCATCATCTGTTAAGTCAACAAACATGCTTTGCTGTACCAGCAAATCCTTCACATCCCAATTCAAACCTTTTACAATATCAGCTGCTGACTCCAACAAAATAGCTTGTTGCGATTTAATTAAATAATTACATCATTTAGCATTTTTATCAATTGGATTTTCTGGGACAGCAAAAACCACTCTAATATGAGAGTTCGCAATATCGGCCGTAATTAATGATCCACCTTTAGCAGCACTTTCAATAACAATAGTTGCATCCGAAAGGCCGGCAACTATTCTATTTCGTGAAAAAAAATGCTGAGGAAATACTACAGTTCCACTTAAATAATCAGTAAGTAAACAGCCGTTTGCAGTTATCGTTTTGGCAACTAATGCATGTGCACTTGGATAAATTTTATCCAACCCATGGGAAAAAAGCAATTGTTTTCAAGCCATATTGTATGGCTGCCTTATCTGCCGCAACATCAATACCATGTGCTAATCCAATCACAATAACAGGATTGTAAGAAGCCAATTCTTTTACTAATTCATTCGTAAATTGTTTCCAAAAACTGGGAGCTTTGCGAGTATCCACTATACTTATGAATTTATCCTTATTCCAATCAATATCACCTTTATAAAACAAATTAAGAGGTGCTCTTAGTCTGTCAGGGTAATGCTTATCTGCATAAAATAAATGATTAACATCCTCCTTATCCATCCATTTTAATTCTTGCTCATCTCTAGTCAATACATCAGTAGATAAAATAGCCTTTAGAAGCACTTTTCCAATACCTTCAATTTTCTCTAACTCATTCCGTTTCGCAAAAAACTGCCTTTGCTGAGCCAGTAAAAGCTAATAACTTTTTACCAATTACATCTCCAACACCTTCAATTAATGTGAGTGCAATTTGATATTTCTTTTCATCTTCATTCAATTCGTGCAATTTTCTATATTTGTCATGTTAAAAATTAATTCATTAAATATATGAGAAAAATCTTTATGTTAGTTGTTATTACTCTTTGTAATTTAACACTATACAGCCAAACTATAATTGGTGCGATTACTGATGCCAACAATAATGAGAAATTAATTGGAGTCAACATCATTCTTGAAAATGGAGGAGGAACCTCAACTGATGTATTTGGGAACTACACTTTAAATACAAGTGAAGGAACGAAAAAAATAACTTTTAAATACATTGGCTATAAAGATATTGTTAAAGAAATTTCTTTAGCCAAAGATGAAAATAAAACAATCAATATTGCTTTAGAAAACTCTTCAGAACATTTAAGTACAGTCGTTATTTCTGCTGGAAGGTTTGAACAGAAGATTGAAGAAATTACAGTTTCCATGGAAGTGATAAAATCAACACTGATTGAAAACAAAAATACAACCCAGATAGAAACAGCTATGGATCAAATTCCTGGAGTTAATATTACAGATGGACAAGCCAATATTAGAGGGGGGAGTGGTTGGAGTTTTGGTGCCGGAACAAGAGTATTAGTTATGGTGGATGATATGCCTTTAATTTCTGGAGATGCAGGACAAGCACAATGGAGTTTAATCGCTACTGAAAACATTAATCAAGTAGAAGTTATAAAGGGAGCTTCTTCTGCACTTTATGGCTCTTCAGCTTTGAATGGCGTAATCAATGTGCGTACTGCTTTCCCAAGCCAAAAGGATATTGATAAAAATAAATTACCCGGTTACACTAAGGTAAATATGCACTTTGGATTAATTGATAAAGCCAAAAGAAATGCATTAAATTGGAATGGAGAAAAAAGAAGGGCTTTCAAAGGAATTGAATTTTTGCAAGCAATAAAGTTTGACAATCTAGATTTATCTCTAGGAGGTAATATCTTTTTAGATGATGGGTATAGAATGGAGGAAGTAACTGATAGGAAAAGATTCAATATAAACTCTACATATAAAAGTAAAAAAATTGAGGGACTTTCATATGGTGTAAATGCAAACTTCTTATTGCAATCAACTGGATCAGCAATAATATGGCAAGGATTAGATCAAGCTTACATACCGTTAGATAGTGCCATTACTACAACAAGTGGAGATACATACAATATTGATCCCTCTATAACATATATAAGTGGCAATAACAGACATTCTTTACGAACGCGATATTTAAAGGTAATTAATGATAATAGTAATAAAGGTGCTGATAATGGTCAGGATAATAAATCTAAAACTTACTATTCTGACTATCAATGGCAGAAAAATATCGAAAAATATAATTTACGAATCACTAGCGGAACAACTAATGAGAGAGTATATGCCAATTCGGATTTATTTAATGGGAAAAACTACAAAACAAACAATTCCTTATACGCACAGCTAGATAAAAAATGGAATAGATTAAATATTTCCTTAGGAGCTAGATATGAAAGTTTTAGATTGCATTCTGAGGAAAAATACTTTATTGAAGGAGATTCAATTAATGAGATTACTGCTAGCAAACCAGTATTCAGAACAGGATTAAATTATCAATTAGCTGAAGCTACATATTTAAGGGCTTCTTGGGGGCAAGGATATCGATTTCCATCTATGGCTGAATTATTTATTTCTACCAATCAATCTGGGTTAGAGATTTACCCGAATCCAGAATTAAAACCTGAAAGCGGGTGGAGTAGCGAAATTGGAATAAAACAAGGAGTAAAAACAGGGAAATGGATGGGCTATATTGATGTAGCTGCATTTATAATGCAATATGATGATATGATGGAGTTCTCTTTTGGACAATGGGAAGAATCTCAAGGAGAAATAAATTTTTATGGACTAGGATTTAAATCTGTAAATGTGGGAGCAACACAAATTAGCGGAGCAGAAATAAGCATAAGTGGTCAAGGAAAAATAAATCCTAATTTAACAATTAATTTAATTGCCGGGTATACTTATATGAATCCAATTTCATTGGATTTAGATCATACATATGCATATGAGTCAGCTGTAATTGCTTCAGGGATAACATACCCAGGAGACCCAATCACTTACAGAAGTAGTAGCTCAGATTCAACTATGCTAAAGTATCGCTACAAACATATTGCTAAATCAGATATTGAAATTGTATATAAAGACATCACTTTAGGAGGGAGTATTCGCTATAATAGTTTTATGAAGAATATTGATTTAGTATTCACTCAGTCCATTATAGAAAGTGACGCAATAGGCATTACAGGAATTAATGAAGCAAGAGATAAATTTAAAGATGGAGATCTTATCATTGATTTACGAGCTGGATATCAAATGACTAAAACAGCACGATTAGGGTTTATTGTAAACAACCTACTAAACAGAGAATACATGAGCCGACCAGCCAACATGATGCCTCCAAGAACTTTTGCTATGCAATTAGCACTAAAAATATAATGAAAATAATTGGAATCATACCTTCTAGATATGAGTCAAGCCGTTTTCCCGGAAAACCATTAGCTGATATTTTAGGCAAAAGTATGATTCAAAGGGTGTACGAACAATGTAAAAAAGCATCTTCTCTTTCCAAGGTTATAGTCGCTACTGACGACCAGCGAATTTTCAATCATGTTTTAAGTTTTGGCGGCAAAGTAATTATGACTTCAAATTCTCATCCTTCGGGAACAGATAGGTGCAATGAAGTAATACAATCTTTAGAAGAAAAATATGATGTTGCCATTAATATTCAAGGAGATGAACCTTATATTAACCCTGAACAAATTGACGAAGTAGCTTCATTATTTTCTTCAGAAAATGTGAGTATTGCTACCTTAGCTAAAAAGATTGAAGATGAAAGCTTAATAACGGATATAAATAGCCCAAAAGCAGTTTTTGATACGAACGGAATAGCATTCAATTTTTGCAGAAAAATCACCAATCCTGAAAAAGAAAAAGCATATTTTAAACACATAGGAATCTATGGTTACCTAACCAAAACACTTGCAAAAATTTGTAAATTACCACCTTCAGATAACGAAATAAAGGAACGCTTAGAGCAGCTCAGGTGGTTAGACAATAAGTATTTGATTAAAGTAGGGATTACTACTCATGAAGGTATATCAGTAGATACTCCTGAGGATATTGAAAAAATTAAAGCTCAAATGGGATAAATTCCTTAGTTTTGTTCCTATGAATAAAACGGTTGAACATTATATTTCGGAACTCTTATTTTTACACGATTGTGTAATCCTTCCTAATTTTGGAGGATTTGTAGGAAACCCTCAATCTGCAGAACTCAATAAGACAACAGGAATGTTAAGTCCTCCATCCAAACAAATTCTTTTTAATGCTAACCTAAAAACGAATGATGGCTTACTAATCACTCATATTTCCAACCAAGAAGGAATTACGCAAGAAGTAGCTAAAAATGAAGTAGATAATTATGCTACAAAAATTACTAATAAACTAACTAGCTCCAAAGTTTTACGCATAGATAAGATTGGCTTATTCACTCTAGGAAAAGAAGGAAATATCATCTTTTTACAAGATAGTGTAAATAATTATAGTTTAGATTCTTTCGGGATGAAAGCAACCCAAAACAAAGCGGTTTTAAGAGAAACTATTATTGAAGAAAAGGTAGCTGCTACAATTCAAAATATTCGCACACAAAGCAATAATCCAAGAGTATTTTTAAGAGCAGCTGCAATAATTATTCCTTTGATTGCTCTTTCTTATATTAGCATTACTCAGCAAGATAAAATCAATAATGTATATACTCAAATGGCAAGTTTAAATCCATTTGAAAATAGCATAATTGCGGAAGTGATTCCTGAAGTGAAAATTGAATTTGCAGCAACTCCAATAGTTGAAATTATTGAAGAAGACATTGCGCCAATTAAAATTCCTCAGAAAACTTACTATATTATTGCAGGTGCTTTTTCTAAGAAAAAGAATGCAAATAAAATGCTTGCAAAATTAAAAAAGTGGGATTACAATACTGAGCTTGTTCCAGGAGGAAATTTATTACGTGTAAGTTATAATTCCTTTACAAATAAAGCAGATGCTCTAATTGCATTACACGAAATAAAACAAGAAAATTCAGCTGCTTGGTTACTTACTCAATAACACATTATGAAATCTAAAACAGCACAAGAATCCTTATCAATTACTACTGAGATAGTACTACCAAATGATACTAATAACTTGAATAACCTTATGGGAGGTCGATTATTACATTGGATGGATATTGCTACAGCTATTGCAGCACATAGACATTGTGGCAGAATAGTAGTTACAGCAGCCGTAAACAATGTATCCTTTACTAAAGCAATTCCTGCTGGCAGTATTGTAACTTTAGAAGCTAAAGTAACTCGTGCATTTACTTCATCAATGGAAGTAATCGTAGATGTATGGATGGAGAATAATCAACACAAAGGGAAAGTGAAATGTAATGAAGCAATTTACACTTTTGTAGCTGTTGACCAGTTAGGAAACCCTATTGATGTGCCAGCTTTAATTGCAGAAACAGAAGAAGAAAAAAGTCGTTTTACAGCCGCACTAAGAAGAAGACAATTATCTTTAGTTATTTCTGGAAGAATGAAACCAAATGAGGCAACTGAGCTAAAAGCTTTATTCGCTTAAAAACAAATTTTCATCAATTTCTTGCATGCACTTAAAGTGTCCTTTTGGGCATTTATCATATCCTATTTTAGAACAAGGACGACAATTTAGACCCTTTACCTCAATCCTTTTAGATTGTTCACTTTCTAGGTAAGGATACATTCCAAATTCAGGAACTGTATTCCCCCAAACAGAAAATATCTTTTGTTGAAATGCTGCTGCAATATGCATCATTCCTGTATCGTGCGTAATTACCATTTTAGCTTGCTGAACTAAAGAAGCTGACTGCAAAATAGAATACTTTCCACAAGTATTAATTGTGTTGTTTGTATTTGCAATAATTTGTTCCCCTCTTTCAAAATCTTCAGGACCACCTACTAGTAACACAGGTTTATTTACCTTTTTAATAATAGAAATTATTTTCTCATTTGGCAATATTTTGGTAGCATGCTGCCCACCAATAACAAAAACGATATAGTCTTTAGGAAATATACTAATATCAATTTTATCGTTAGGGGAAAGAAAGAAATCTAAACCTTGATTATCATTTTTAACTCCTAAATGTTTAACTGTTTCAAGATACCTATCTACAATATGAATTTTAGGCATATTATATAGCTTAAAGTTAGTAAGCATGAATTTTTCCATATTCAGCTTATTGAAACCTTTTGCAGAAACTCCTAGTCTAATTTTAAGTATTTGTGTTCTCAAATTATTATGTAAATCAATTACATAATCATATTTCTCTTTTTTCAAATCAGCAATTACCTCAGTAATAGAATTCTCAATCTGATATACTGAATCGATATAAGGATTGTTTTTTAAAAGCGGAACATAAGCTGATTTGGTTAAAAAATGCACCTGAGCATTCAGTTGTTTTTTAAGCATTCGAACCACTGGTGTGGTGAGTACAATATCACCAATTGAGGAGAATCGGACAACTAATATTTTAAGTGTTTCTTGCACATGGTAAAACTAATAAATTTATCCTAGTTTTGCAGTCATGCAATTTATTGATACCCATAGCCATTTATACAGCAGTCAATTTGATGAAGATAGAACTCAGGCGATTAATAACGCGATTTCTTCTGGCGTTTCTACAATTTTATTCCCTAATATATCAAGTGAATACACCAAGGGGATGCTAGAACTCTGTGATGAATTTCCTGAAAATTGTTTCCCAATGATGGGCTTACATCCCTGTGATGTAAATGAAGATAACATAGAGGCTGAACTACTACATGTAGAGCAGGAATTAGCAAAAGGGAAATATATTGCAGTTGGTGAAATTGGTTTGGACTTATATTGGGACAAAACAAAATTAAAAATTCAGGAAAAGGCGTTTATTCATCAAATTGAATTAGCCAAAAAAAACAAGCTACCTATCGCTATACATGTGCGCGATTCATTTGCTGAGGCCATTGAAATTATTGAAAAGTTGAATGATGAAAACTTAAGAGGTGTCTTTCACTGCTTTACCGGAAGTATTGAAGATGCCCAAAGAGTTATCAGTTTAGGAGGTTTTTATTTAGGAATTGGAGGAGTCTTGACTTTTAAAAACTCAGGATTAGATAAAACCATTTCAGCAATTGAACTCCAACATTTAATTTTAGAAACGGATGCTCCATACCTTGCTCCAACTCCCTTTAGAGGAAAAAGGAATGAGAGTAAATACATTATAAATATTGCAGAGAAACTAGCAGAAGTACAGCAAATAGACATAGAAGAAGTGGCAAAAATTACGACCTTAAACGCAAAAAAATTATTCGGATTATGATAAATAAAAAAATATTACTTATTTATACAGGAGGTACTATCGGAATGGTAAAAGATATGGAAAAGAATACCTTAGTTCCTTTTAATTTTGATGAGTTACTAAAAGCAATTCCTGAGTTAAAAAGTGAAGATGTCGATTTGGATAATATAAGTATTGCCAAGCCTATTGATTCTAGTAATATGAATCCTACTGTTTGGGCAGAAATAGCAAATCTTATTAAGATAAATTACAAAAAATATGATGGTTTTGTTATTCTTCATGGCTCGGACACCATGGCCTATACAGCATCAGCATTGAGCTTTATGTTAGAAGGGCTGAACAAAGCAGTTATACTTACTGGCTCGCAAATTCCTATTGGAGCAAGAAGAAGTGATGCTAAAGAAAACCTAATTACAGCTGTAGAAATTGCAACTAGCGGAAAAGTAAGTGAGGTATGTGTGTTTTTTGAAGATCAATTGTACAAAGGAAACCGAACGGTAAAAGTAAATACCGAGCATTTTGAGGCTTTTGAATCTCCCAACTACCCAATTTTGGCAGAAGCAGGTGTGAATATCAAATATAAATCATCTCTTACGAAACCACAAGATACAAAACTAATTGTTCATCAAAATATGAGTAATGATGTGGCTATCTTAAAATTCTTTCCTGGGATTACTATTACTACTATTAAAGCGATTATAAATAGTGCTAAGGGAATTGTAATTGAAAGTTTTGGGGCAGGAAATGCGCCTACCACACCCGAACTAAGTGCTTTACTTAGCACAGCTAATAAAGAAGGAAAAATCCTAATTAACATTACTCAATGCTTACAAGGGAGTGCAGTTGATGGACAATACGAAACCAGTGAACCTTTTGGGAAATCAGGTATTATTTCAGGGAAAGATTTAACTACTGAAGCTGCTATTACTAAGCTGATGTTCTTGTTAGGAAAAGGATTAAATGATGAAGAAATCAAGACAGAATTACAAAAAAATATAAGGGGCGAGATTACCAACTAATTTTTTAGATTTGCTGCCCAATTGGTGAGGTGGCCGAGTGGCTTAAGGCGCACGCTTGGAAAGCGTGTAAACGGGAAACTGTTTCGGGGGTTCGAATCCCTTCCTCACCGCACACTAAACTTAGAATCCCTTGTTTATCAATGATTTACAAGGGTTTTCTTTTTTCTGTTGTCAGATTTGTTGTCGTTTTAAGGCTAATACATAGCTTTATTCCTCTTCTTTAGTATCTGTAAAGGTAATGTTGATAGCAATTAACTCTCTTATGAGCTTTGTAGTCGTACTTACTGAACCTTTAGAGCTTTCTATAAGGTTTTCACTTATACCTTTCTTAAATAGCACATTATATAATAGAAAAGATGCTTATTTATTTTACTCTATAACTATTCTTTTCTCAACAGTACCATCATCATAAATATAGAAAAGAGGAGTGTTTTTTATTCCTTTTGCATTTCTACCTAAAATATCAGTTACTTTTAAAAGGGTTCTATTTTCATTTTGTAACTCAGAAATATTATTAATAGTAACTGTATAGCTAATAGTATCAGAATCACACCCTAAAGAATCAGTTACCACTAACCAATAAGCACCACTATTCTGAATTGTAATGTTTTGTGAAGAATTACCATTACTCCAACTATAGTTAAAAGGATTAAGTCCACTTATTATATTGCTTTGTAATAGTGTGTTATTTTGGAATATGCTTACATCAAAATCATTGGAATAATATACAGAAGGTTCATTAGTAATTATGGGTGGATTTAAGTCAAAATAAATATATGCTGATTGCTCATATTTTGACATTTCATTTATATTATCCTTAAAGTTTATTTGATACTTAACATAACCTTGACTTTCTAGATAACTAACAGAGCTATCAACTAAATTAATGTTTTCAAACAATATATCAAGAATAGCAGGTGGTCTAAATGTCCAGCTATAATTATGACTTGACCCTAAAAACAAAATATTTTCAACATCTAGAATATCACAATCAAGAGTGTCAATAATTCTAACACTACTTGCAGGGTAGTTACCTGTATTTTGAAAACGAACAGTAAACTCCATAGTATCCTTACTTGCATAATAACATTTTTTAGGCATAACTTGTTTATCATTTGGGTCGTGAGCAAATAAAATACTACTACTTATTTCATCATAATTATTATTTAAACTAAGTTCAACAGCTGGGATTATCAAATTTGGTGTTATAGTAGCTGAATCAATTAAACTACCCCAAAGCAAGAGCGGTATTTGTATTTCAACTATTTGTTGTTCTGATTGTTGAGGTAATAGATTATTAAAACTCCAACTAATCTGATTAGCTACAATTGTAGGACTATTAGTTGTGTTAATAATACTTGAACTAGAGTCTACCCATAAATCATATATACCATTAACAGTATTAGAAGAATGATTTATAATATCCACATAAATATATGCATTATTATTTGCAATGTATGGTGTAGATGATAAATAAATACCTACGTCTGATTGAGTTGTGCTTGGATATATACCATAATCTAAATCAGTGATAGAATCAGGTGCAATATTTGAAAAGTTATAATTAACTGTACTGCTAGTTTCTATATAATAAGGAATAGCATTATAAGTTAAAGTATAAGACATTGTAGAATCAATAATGCCTTTATACTCGCCATTATTATTTGTGTTTGTAAAGCTTACCACACCATTACCATCCGTTAATTGTAGCACCTGGTTTGCCGCCCCATTCTCACTAGTATTATGTATAAAATTAGAATCAGCATCATAATAAACCTCTCCCCTTACTTTTGAATAAATACAATCTTCACTATAAAAAGATGTTTGTGGAATTGATGTTAAAAAATTAGTTGTCGCCCATACAGGGTCATCAACAATTACACACTCCAATTGTGGATTCAAATGTGCATCTAAATAAAGAAAAAGAGTAGATAGAGTTCCTGTACTAATATCTAAGGATATTAAAGAATTATCTCTACAGCTAATAGAAGATAACAGATATGCATTAGATAGGTCTAAATGTGTTAAATTATTCCCATCACAAAATAATGAGAGTAAATTACCACCAAAATAAGGTAAATAATTTATATTATTATTCATACACCTTACTACAAACATAACAGGAGTTATCTCAATAAATGATAAGTTATTATTATCGCAATAAAACCATTCTAGCTGTTGGTAAACTTGTGTATTAAAATCAATAAATGATATAGAATTAAAAGAACAATTTAACTCAGTCAGATTAGTTAGATTATTTAATGTACTTAAATTTAAAGTTGTCAAATAATTTCCACTACAATTAAGTTCAACTAAGGAAACAAAATCTTCTAGACCTGTTAAGTCTGAAATATTTTGTATCATAACCTCTAATAACGTTATAGTGTTAATATTAGCTGTAAGTACAGAATCATTATTCGCAATACCATCACCATACCCAGATATTTCCAGCCAATTTTCAAAGTTATCATCTGGTACATATGTTTTTTGTGCAAACCCAATCATAGGCAAAATAATTAGGAGAGTTATTAATTTTTTCATAATCTATTGTTTTAAAGTCCTCAAACTTAAGCATTATTATTAACTAGTCCCCAAATTATTCTTATCATCACAGATCTGTTTAGCTAAACACATACTGCAAAAAAACTAATCCCATAAATTAGATGG
>Ga0209482_1000031_pt1 | contig 114179 bp, 113 predicted proteins | sample CoawatmetaG10DNA_FD_187512 | JGI IMG/M metagenome (GOLD analysis project Ga0209482, IMG submission 187512) | Marine microbial communities from the West Antarctic Peninsula - Coastal water metaG104-DNA (SPAdes) (version 2) | ecosystem: Environmental > Aquatic > Marine > Coastal ...
TCAGAAATGTTTTGGATGGCCATTGTGGGTGTCACAGTCATAGGCACTTTAGGCTCCAAGTCAGTGGTAAAAGGGCTGTTCTCTGGGGTGTTAGGATTATGGATCTCAACCATAGGCATCAGCCCAATATTTGGAGAATCACGTTTTGTATTTACCGACCACCTTACTGGAGGGGTGCATATTGTTGTGGCCTTGATTGGTCTATTTGCTGTGCCTCAAATCTATCAACTTTTGGTGACCAGTAGGCAAAAATCTAGTGGAGGTTTATTTGCCACTGAAAAAACCTCGTTATTATCATCTATTCGATACAATTTAAGCCGCTATAAAGCCTTAACTATTGGCACTCTTTCTGGAGTGATCGTGGGTATTATTCCTGGTGCTGGTGGGCAGATAGCAGGCTTGGTTGCCTATGACCAAGTTAGAAAGTTTAGTCCAGATGCTAGCAAGTTTGGCCACGGTGAACCCGATGGCGTTATTGCGGCAGAGTCGGCTAATAATGCAATGGTTGGCCCCTCATTGGTACCTTTGCTAACCCTAGGTATTCCAGGTAGTCCAACAGCAGCGGTATTATTAGGTGGCCTGCTGATTAATGGTTTGTTTCCAGGCCCTGATTTATTTACGGTGCATGCACAAGTGACTTGGACTTTTATTGGGTCATTACTAGTAGCGCAAGTATTTATGCTTATTATTGGCTTAGCTTTGAGCCGCAGTAGTAGTTACTGGGTGATGCGTGTTCCGTCTCAATATATGGCGGCAGCAGTGACTGTGCTTGCTGTGTTTGGCACCTATAGTATTCAAAATAGTTATTCTGATGTAGTGCTGATGTTAGTGCTTGGTAGCTTGATGTATGTCCTCAACAAATATGGCTTTAGTGCAGCACCTATAGTGCTGGGCATTATATTAGGCCCTATCGCAGAAGATAATTTTTCCATGGGCAAAATGATTGCTGATGTGGGAGATGGCGCACTACCTTACTTTTTGACAGGTTCGGTAAACCTAGTGCTTATATTTGCATGTGTAGTCTCCATTGGCTACAGCGTTTGGGTAGAAATAAAGCAACGCAGGCAGGTGGCTCCAGGTATGAAGCGCTCAGCCCCAGGCACACGAGTGGCTGCCATTGGTGCATTTATAGCTTCGTTGGTGGTGTGGGGCATGGTGATGTCTGCTGATGGCAGCCAAGCCTACGACTTCCCATTTTTACTGGCGGTGTTGATGTTTGCGTTTGCCGCTATATTGTTAATTGATGCACTGCGCATGTGGGCACGCCAAAAATCAGGCCCAGGCCTAGTGGAGTGGTCAGACCTTGGCATGGGCATCGCAGTGATTGTGGGTTACTTGTTGATCATGCAAACTTCAGGCTTTTACTTAGCGTCTTGGATTGCTTTTTCAGCTATTGTTTTATTTTATACAACGGATATAAATCGACAAAAAACCACCCGGATAGTGTTGGTTTCCCTAGGGTTTATGACCGCCATTTATGTGCTCTTTAGCCTTTCTCTAAGAGTTATAACACCAGGTTTTTTCTAAACGATTCGCACTATTTGGATGGTCCATATAATGCATAAAAACGCTACTCACATCACATGAGTTGGCTAATAATAAAAGGTAAATACCATGATACTAAAAAAAATAAAATCATCTATTCTTATAGCTGCAGTCACCACCGTATTGTTGGCGCCCAGCGCTACAGTATTAGCTGCTGATTTCCCTAATGCTCCCATTCAGGTAGCTGTTGCTTATGGCCCAGGTGGTGCAACAGACTTCCAAGCCCGTATTGCTACGATGATGGCGGGCAATGAAAAATATCTTAATATGCCAATGGTTATTTTTAACAAGCCAGGAGCAGGTGGCCAAAAAGGCTGGAACTGGTATGCCAGTAGTGCCAGTCAAGATGGACATCAGCTTGCAGCATATAACGTGCCACACTTTATTGCGCAATCACTTAAGTTTGACACCTCCTACAATATTAACAATCTAGAGCCCATCGCCAACTGGGGTGCAGACCCAGCTGTGCTTATTGTGCCAGCAGATAGCCCATTTAACTCAGCTACAGAGCTTGTGGCGTGGGCAAAAGCCAACCCAGGCAAGCTTACAGTCAGTGGTGCAGGTTTGTATGTAGGACATCACATTGCTGGATTGCAGCTAGACAAAGCAGCCAATATTAGCACTCAGTACATTCCTGCTGGTGGCGGTGTGCCTGCAATGAAGATGGTGTTAGGTAGTCAAGTAATGGCTGGTTTTAACAACCTTAGTGATGCTTTTCGTCAAGGTGATCGTATTAAAATTCTTGCGGTAGCTGATAATCAGCGCGAAGAGACTTTTTTGCCAAACGTGCCTACGTTTAAAGAGCAAGGCATTGATATTGATGACTCGAGTGTAAACTTCAGAGGCATTATGGCTCGCACGGGCACACCACCTGAAGTGATAGATTTCCTTGCAGAACGAGTGCATGCAATGTTCCAAGACGCAAAAGTGGCTGGTAAAATGAAAGCAGGTGGTTCACCTATGCGCATTATGACCCGTGCTCAAGTGCAAAATATGTGGGCTGAGCGTCAAGTGTATTTAGACGGACTATTAGCAGATCTATAATCTTCGTTAAGTAATGAGTGCAACTGCATAGACCGGGTCTTTTCAGTTGTACTCTTTTTCCAACTCAACCCTATCGTAAATAATACTTTGACATGGAGATTTAAATGTCACAGATGGACGCTCATAGTCAAGTAGCTCAGTTAATACAGCAAGCTAATCAAGCTCAAAAAACGCTTGAAGCTTATGATCAAGCTGCAGTGGATGAACTAGTGACAGCCGCTGCTTGGGCATTGGTTAACCCAGAAAACAACCAAAAACTATCTCAACTTGCCGTAGCCGAAACAGGCTTGGGTAAGGTATCAGACAAAATTACTAAAAATCACCGTAAAACCTTGGGTTTGTTACGAGACATGAAGGGTGCCAAAACAGTAGGTGTCATTAAACGTGACACCCAAATGGGCATTGTAGAAATTGCTAGGCCAGTGGGAATTGTAGGGGCTATAGTACCTTCCACCAACCCCGTTGCCACACCGATGAACATGATATTGAATGCGCTTAAATGCCGCAACGCGATTATTTTATCGCCTTCACCCAAAGGTCAGCCAAGTTGTAACCGGTTGATTGAACTCATTTATCTTGAGTTGGATCGCATAGGTGCCCCACGTCACTTAGTGCAAGCCTTACCGACTCCAGTTAGTAAAGATTTGAGCATGGAATTGCTCAAACAAGTAGATCTTGTAGTGGTTACTGGATCTCAAAATAACGTTAGGGCAGCTTACACATGCGGTACTCCAGCGTTTGGCGTGGGGGCTGGTAACGTTACAAGCTTAGTTGATGAAACTGCCGATCTTTCATCTGCTGCAAATAAAATAAAGGCATCTAAAACATTTGATAACGCCACAAGCTGCTCTTCAGAGAACAGTGTGATTATCGTTGAAGAAGTTTACAAAGACATGTTAGAGGCACTGCATTTAGTAAATGCATGTTTGCTAAACGCCAAAGAAACGGCAGCTTTAAAAGCAGCGCTATGGCACAACGGTCATTTAAATGCAGCCATGCTTGCTAAGCCTGTAAGTGTGATGTGTGAGCTAGCAGGCATCACTCGCCAAGCAGCGTGTGATGCTGATTTTCTCATGGTGGAAGAAACAGGAGCAGGAGCTGAGTTTCCTTTTTCTGGTGAAAAAATGGCACTTGTGCTTGCTGTATATCGTGCTAAACACTTTGAAGATGCACAACACATTGCTAGCGAAATTTTAAGCTACCAAGGTAAAGGCCATTCTTTAAGCCTGCACAGTGAATCGGTTGAGCGAGCAGAAATGCTAGGGCTAAAAATGCCCGTATGTCGAGTGATCGTAAACCAAGCCCACTGTTTTGCTACGGGCGGCAGCTTCGATAACGGCCTGCCTTTTTCTTTGTCCATGGGCTGTGGCACTTGGGGAGGCAATGTGACAGATCAAAATGTGCACTACCGACACTTTATGAACGTGACTCAAATAGTAACCACTATTGCACCCAGAGAAGTATCGGTTGATGATATGTTTGCTGATTACCATCGCAGGTATCTGTCATGAGCTTACAAAACTACATCCCGCCTGCAGATACAGTTAAAGCCCTGATACAACAACATGCTCGCTTACAGCCCAATAATATTTATGCACTATTTCCAGAGACACAAAGCGCATTAACGTATCAGGACTTGGAGCAAGAAATACTAGAATATGCTGCGCAATTTAATGCGTTAGGGCTAGTGCAAGGCGATACTATTTCGTTCATGATGGGCAACGGTAAAACAGCCTTAATGTTGTTTTTAAGCGCCTTGTATACCGGCCTTATCATTTCTCCGCTAAACCCTGCAGCAGGGCCAGACCAGATAGCTTATGTGTTACAACATTCAGACACCAAAGTAGTGTTTGTATCCCTAGCGTCCAAAGCTGTGATACTCGCTTTAGAAGACAATTTGCCCAAAAAAATTAGGCTTATTGAAGCTGATGAAGATCATAGCCCTAACTGGATAAAAGCAACTCAAAGCACAACAAGCTGGGCAGAAATCACGCCTCAAAACGATGGTTTGTTGATGTATACATCAGGCACTACAGGCCGCCCTAAAGGGGTGATACTTACCCATAAAAACTTGCTGGCTGGCGGCATGAATACAGCCGTAGCCCATGGGCTAAAAAGTACTGATAGGGGCCTTTGTGTGCTGCCTTTATGCCATATTAATGCTCAGTGTGTGTCTGTGATGGCCTCTTTAGTAAGTGGTAGTAGCATAGTGATGCCACACAGTTTTAGTGCCTCACGTTTTTGGGATTGGGTGATTAAAAATCAGTGTAGCTGGTTTAGTGTGGTGCCTACAATTATCTCTTATTTGATGCATCAAGCACCAAACGGTGAAGCTCAACGTGTGGCACAAGCTACCACCAAAGTACGTTTTGGTCGTTCTGCGTCTGCCGCACTGCCTCCGGCGCTCCATGCGGGCTTTGAGAAAAGATTTGGTGTGCCTATTGTTGAGACCATGGGACTTACGGAAACCTCGGCACAAATACTCTCTAATCCATTACCTCCTGAAGCTAATAAATATGGCTCTCCAGGGCTGGCCTATGGCACCCAAGTGAAAGTGGTAGATCCTGCTGGGCAAGAAGTATCCAGAGGTGTGGAAGGGGAGCTACTAGTAAAAGGCGCTTGTGTGATGCGCTGTTATTATAAAAACCCCATAGCTACTCAAGAAACCATAGATGACCAAGGCTGGCTTCACACAGGTGATTTGGCCATTATGGATGAAGATGATTTTTGTTTTATTACTGGGCGCATCAAGGAGCTAATCATTAAGGGTGGGGAAAACATAGCTCCGCGTGAAATAGATGACGTGCTTTACACGCATCCTGCAGTCATGGAAGCAGCAGCCATTGGCATTGATGACCTGCACTACGGGCAAGAAGTAGAAGCCTGTGTTGTGCTAGGCCAAGGTAAAGACATCACAGAGTTAGAGCTTATCCAATTTTGTCAAAGCCGCTTGGGGAAGGTAAAAACACCAAAGCAAATACACTTCTTAAGTGATTTGCCCAAAGGCCCTTCTGGTAAAGTGCAAAGGCTTAAATTAGCACAACGAATGGCAAAAACGATACAAAGCTCATGAAGCTATTAGCTATCTATATAATAGGATGTAATTAAGCTGATTTGAGTCTTGCCGTTATCCTGTGTCGCAGGTGTCCATCAATGTGGCGTTTGTTTGCTTTGTTTACGCTCCAGCTTGCTGCATAATGAATCAAAATAAGATTCATCCTAGTGCACACCAAGAGGACACAACCGTGATTGCAAGCGACAAAACATTAGAACATGACTTCATGCACTGGCAGTGTTTAAGCCGATTATTTGCTGCACGCCAAGCAGCAGGGTTCCCATTAGATGAAGCAAAACCTTTAGTGTGCTATGGCGCCGAAGGTGATATAGGTGTTGAGCTAACTATTTTGATATTAAAGCGAGAGCTAGATCATCTGGTAGCACAATATAAGCACAACGCTATAAAAACGGTTGATCCTATTGAACGCTTTGAATGGGTAGTGAAACAGCTGTCTGCAGACTATTATCAAAAAGCGGATAGCTTTCAATCCACAATGACCGCACTTTGCCCCATAGATGCCCCCCATGCCCAAAAATTGCTGGATGCTGGTGAGTGTAGAATGGTGTTTCGAGCGCGTGGTGATGGCTATTTGGTGCCTGCCAAAGTGGTTCAGCTAGAGCCAGATGATATTAGAGCAAAATTCACCCAAATTCATAACTTCCATTTCAATCACAAACAGCCCCAACCCCATGTGATTTTAGGTTTTGAGCCTGATTGGGAAAACGCCTATAAGGTGGCGCCTTAAACCGCATAAGATTAAACCCATGCTGATAAATAATACAGGCCAATTGAGGCCTGCATTATAAGGCGTGCTACCTTCCATCAATACGACCTGACCAGTCACCTGGGCTTGCTCATATAATGGGGCAATGTGAGCAATCACTCCGCTAGCATCTACTAGTGCAGATACGCCACTATTGGTGGCTCTTGCAACGGGTTTGCCATTTTCTAAAGCTCTCATCTGCGCCATTTGTAAATGTTGCGATGGTGCTAAAGAGTGTTCAAACCAAGTGTCGTTACTTACGGTTACAATAATCTGTGCATCGGCTGCTTGCGCAGCTATCAACTGTGGGTAGGCGATCTCGTAACAAATATTACCTGCAATGGGTATGCTTTGCGTGAGCAGACCTTGCTCTTTTTGGGGCAATTTAAATGCAGACATCGGTAAGTCAAAAAACTCTATAGTGCCTCTCAACCAAGACTCTAATGGCACATACTCACCAAAGGGTACCAAACGCTGTTTATAATACTGCCCATCTTCGGCACCAAAGGCGATGAGTGAATTATAATAGTGTGCTTGTGTTTGGGCAGTATCTCGGATCACCGTGCCACTGATAATTTGTGTATTCTTTTGTTTGGCTAGCTGGGCAAGGGGTTGGAGCACAGGAGCAATATAGTCCCAATAGGTAGCGATGGCTGTTTCTGGCCAAATGATCAAATCACTGTCTAAATGCTGGTAAGACTGTGAAAGGTAATAAGCTAATGTGGGGGTTAGATTTTCTGGCAGCCATTTTTCTTCAAGCTTCACATTGGCTTGAAGTAAGGTGACTGTAATAGGTTTGTCTTGGCTTGGTTGAGTCCAAGAAATGGTGCTTAAACCATAACCAAAAAGCCATACACTGGTGAGCAAAACAAAACGAACAAGTGGCTTAGTTTGCATGCCAAACACTAATAAACTACTTAATAGCAACAGCAGTGTAACGCCGTGCACGCCAAGTATAGGTGCATATCCGGCTACAAAAGTGTCAAGCCCAGCGTAGCCTAAATATAACCAAGGAAACCCTGTGAGTATCCAGCCACGCAATAAATCTAGGCTTAGCCAAAGGCCCATAAATAACAAGCTAGGGTATTGGTGATGAGGTTTGATACGAAAAAACACACCCGCAAAAAGGGCATAAAGTAATGCCAAACCACCACAGAAAAAACTAGTAAGCACAGTAGCTAGTAGCCAGTGTGTGCTGCCATGGTCTACCATGCTTACAAACACCCAGCTCACCCCAACGCCAAAATAACCTAGGCCATAGGCAAAGCCTACAAGGGTGGCGTGTTTGTTGGATTGGCTTTGATTTAGGCTATACCAAAATAGCGCTACACTTAGCAATGCCAAAGGCCATAGGCCACTTGGTGCAAGAGCTAATGGTGCTATAGCACCAGCAAAGATGCTGGTGGCTAGATTAGCTTTGGGGTGCAGGCTCATTAGCATCAACGCTAACAGGGTTAACTTGCATGAGACGAATTCTACGGTTGTCAGCAGCCAAAATTTGGAAGATTAGCTCACCAATTTGAATTTTTTCATCTTTAGCAGGTAAATGGCCAAACTGCTGAGTGACAATGCCACCGATGGTATCAAACTCTGTTTCGTCGTAATAAGTGCCAAAGTGTTCGTTAAAATCTTCAATGGTAGTGAGGGCTTTAACTAAAAAGCCATTGTCGGCAAAAGGCCTGATGTTGCCATCGTCATCTTCTTCGGCGTCTGTTTCGTCTTCAATTTCACCCACAATTTGCTCTAAAACATCTTCGATAGTAACAAGGCCGGCTACGCCGCCGTATTCATCTAAAACGATAGCCATGTGGTAGCGATTGGTGCGAAATTCGTTAAGCAAAATAGAAAGACGCTTACTTTCTGGCACAAAAATAGGCTTGCGCAACATAGCGCTTAGGTCAAAATTATCCATTTGCTTAGCAAACGCAAGAGGTAATAAATCTTTGGCTAATAAAATGCCCAACACTTCATCTGGAGACTCACCAATAACCGGAAAACGTGAGTGTGACGTTTCGGTGATGGTGTGCATAAACTCTTGAGTGGTTTGGTCTGCCTTTACAACTGCCATTTGAGGGCGTGGCACCATAATGTCACGCACTTGCATGTTTGACATCTGTAAGGCGCCTTCAATGGTATCAAGCACCTCACGATCTAGAATTTGATCTTCTTCTGCCTGACGGATACGCTCTAACAGATCTTCTTTGGTGCTAGGTCTGTCGCTTAGAAAAAAAGAAAGTTTATCCAGCCAGGAGCGTTTGTCCTGACCGTTGGTCGACGCGTCGTCGTTCATAAGGAGTGTGTATTCCTAAAAGTTAATAAAACCAGTTTATACGCTTAAGTGCTTTGTTTAGCAACATAAGGGTTTGGTATGTTGAGTGAGGACAAAAGCCTTGCCTCTAGAGTTTCCATCGCTTGAGCTTGTGCCTCTTGTATATGGTCGAAACCTTGTAAATGCAAGGTGCCGTGAATAACTAGATGCGCCCAGTGATCTTCTACCGGCTTGTCTTGTTCGGTGGCTTCTTGGGCTAACAACGCTGCATTAATTACTAGGTCGCCCAAATAGTTTATATCACCTAGCTCAGCAGCCATTTGTGCGGCTAACTCTGGGTCATCAAATTCGGGTTGTTCAAAGGCAAAAGACAACACATTAGTGGGCTTATCTTTACCGCGATATTGCAGGTTAAGCTCGTGGCTTTCGGCGTCATCTACTATGCGAATAGTGATTTCAGCTTCAGCGTCTGATGATTGTATTGCAAGCTGAGCCCACTGCTCTAGATGCTCAAGGGTGGGTAAATGCTTACTTTGGCTTGCAATTTGTAAGTCTATAATCATGATGTTTTGTTTTCAAAAGCGTCATAGGCATCAACAATGCGCTGCACTAGGGGGTGGCGCACAATGTCGCTAGACAAAAAGTGGGTGAAACCAATGTTGTCTATACCATCAAGCACTTCAATGGCATGTTTAAGGCCAGACGGGGTGCCTTTGGGTAGGTCTATTTGTGTGACGTCACCCGTGATAACCGCAGTAGAGCCAAAACCAATGCGCGTAAGAAACATTTTCATTTGCTCACGGGTGGTGTTTTGGCTTTCATCTAAAATAACAAAACTGTTGTTAAGCGTTCTGCCACGCATATAAGCTAAAGGGGCAATTTCTATGATATGTTTCTCTATCATACGAGCTACTGTTTCTTCCCCAAGCATTTCATAAAGGGCATCATAAAGAGGGCGCAAGTATGGGTCTATTTTTTGTGCTAAATCACCAGGCAAAAAACCAAGCTTTTCACCCGCTTCTACCGCCGGGCGCACTAATAAAATACGACGCACATCTTCACGCTCTAGTGCTTGCACTGCACAGGCAACAGCAAGGTATGTTTTGCCTGTGCCTGCAGGGCCAATGCCAAAATTAATGTCAAACTCATCAATAGACTTAATGTAGCTTTGCTGAGTTTCACCACGAGGCTTAATAGTGACGCGTTTGGTGCGAATGCTAAGCCCAGTGTCTTGGGGTTGGTTAGCTTTAGGCGCCAAGAGGGCGGTATTGGTTTCTGTCATGGTATGTAGGGCTTCCACTAAGGCAAGATGAACCATTTCTGGGGTAACTTCACTGGTATTTTGGGCTTCACGATAGAGCTGCTGTAATACATTTTCACTAGCAATGCAGGCCTTTGCAGTGCCTGCTAAGTGAAAACGATTGCCGCGGTTACTAATGCTTACATGCAGCCGCTGTTCAATAAGGCGTAGGTTTGCATCCAGCTGACCTTGCAAGCTAGCAAGGTGTCTAGTGTTATCTGGCAACAGGCTAAAAATAGAGCCTGTGTGCTCAGAAGACGGGGATGAAGAGCTATTAGTAGACTTTGTCATAGAGTGCTATTGCAGCACGATTGGGCCAACTGGCGCAAGTCCGTCTAATTCAGACGCTACAAGCACGCCCCTTAATGAGTGAGGAAACGCTTCCAAAATATGTATTTGGGCAAACTTACCAATAAGGTCAGCATTGTTACTGGCAAAGTTTACCGAGCGGTTGTTTTCTGAACGGCCCGTTAATTTACCGGGGTCTTTCTTTGAATAACCATTCACCAATACACGCTGATAAGTGCCTACCATGGCTTTACTGATATAAAAAGATTGGCTGTCAATGCGGCGCTGCAACAAGGTTAAACGCTGCTTTTTGGTAGCGTCATCAGTGTTGTCTGGAAGATCTGTGGCAGGTGTGCCTGGGCGCTTGCTGTAGATAAAGCTATAGGATAAGTCAAAACCAATGTCGGCGATTAAATCCATAGTGGCCTGAAAATCTGCATCAGATTCGCCAGGAAAACCAATAATGAAATCTGATGAAAAGCTAATGTCTGGGCGCAGCTTGCGAATACGACGCATTTTAGACTTGTATTCTAGCGCCGTGTGGCCGCGTTTCATGGCCATTAATATCTTGTCAGAGCCTGATTGCACAGGCAGGTGTAAATGGCTGACTAGCTCTGGTATTTGGCCAAAGGCTTCAATAAGGCTATCAGTAAACTCAACAGGGTGGCTGGTGGTGAAGCGAATACGATCAATGCCATCTACATTGGCTACTAAAGCAATAAGCTCTGCTAAATCTACCGTGTCGCCGTCTTGGGCTTCGCCTTGATAGGCATTCACATTTTGGCCAAGCAAGTTCACCTCGCGCACACCTTGCTCTGCTAGCTGCTCTATTTCTAGCATTACAGAAGCTAGGGGCCTGCTTACCTCTTCACCACGAGTATAGGGCACTACACAAAAGCTGCAATACTTAGAACAGCCTTCCATGATAGATACAAAGGCTTCTGCGCCATCTACTTTGGGGGCGGGTAAATTATCAAACTTTTCTATTTCAGGAAAACTAACGTCTATCACACCTTTAGCGCCAGCATCGGTAGCATCTACCATCTCTGGCAAGCGGTGCAATGTTTGGGGGCCAAAAATCATGTCTACAAAAGGCGCACGTTTAGAAATAGCATCGCCTTCTTGGCTAGCCACACAGCCGCCCACACCAATTTTAATATTAGGGTTAGCTTCTTTAAGCTTGCGCCAACGCCCAAGCTGGTGATACACCTTGTCTTGAGCTTTTTCACGAATAGAGCAAGTGTTTAGCAGCAAAATGTCTGCGTCTGCTTCACTGTGCGTGATTTCCATACCATGGCTATCTCCCAATAAGTCTGCCATACGTGAAGAATCGTATTCATTCATCTGGCAGCCGTGGGTTTTAATAAATAGCTTTTTTGTCATCTGGTACACCTACATTAATTGAGGGAGTATTATACATTTAAGCCAGCCCTTATACCTAGCTTCAAAACGCTGTTTTTATTGCTAATGGCCACTAATATGGATGATAAACACTACATAATCTATAAAAGCATATAACATGAACAAAACCACTATTAGAGAAGATAAAACTATGGCCCCAGCCAACAAACACACCGATGACACATTTGTGCTAGATGCTCGGCTAGAAGCCGATTGCGAATGGGTAGCAGACATGGGGTTGTGCAAGCTTTTAATGATGAACAACAAAAGCGTGCCGTGGTTTATTTTAGTGCCACGCATAGCTAGCGCCACAGAGCTGACCCATTTACCCATGGCACAGCAGCAGCAAGTGCTGCAAGAAATGAATGAAGTGGCCACCATGGTAACCAAGCTTTACACCCCGCATAAACTAAATATAGGTGCCCTTGGTAATGTGGTAATCCAGCTGCATATCCATGTGATGGGGCGCTTTACTCACGACCCAGCATGGCCAGGCCCAGTGTGGGGGCAACTGGCGCCCAATGCATATAGTGATGAGCAGTTGGCTAAGCAGCTAAATGATGTGCGTGGGGTTTTAGTGGGCTGAATACACTGGGCTGGCTTGCTATAAACCCTTGAGCTGGCCTAAAGGGCTTAACACCCCGTGACCGCCTCGTTTTAGTACGTGGGTATAAATTTCGGTGGTGGTCACGTCGGCATGCCCTAATTGCTCTTGTACGGTGCGGATATCAGCGCCGTTTTGCAGTAAATGAGTTGCAAAACTGTGACGTAAAGTATGGCACGTAACCTGTTTGTTAACGCCCGCTTTAGCTGCTGCAGCTTTAATGGCTTTTTGAAACTCTGAGGTACTGTGGGGCACTCTATCTTTTGTATTTAGCCTTTAAATCGCTACGCTCTGCATTCAGTTCGTCGCAATTAACACTGCCTGAAAATCACTCCGTAACAGCAAGAGAAAACTACCTTAGAGGATTGCTAATCCATCTCACGAACCCAAAAGCAATTCTATTTTTCGGCTCTCTTTATTCAATTGGTGTGCCTGCAACTGCTCAGCCCCTATCATTGTTGTCGGTAATTCTTGCTGTGGGGGTAGTAAGCGCGTTCATTTTTCTTAGCTATGCTGTTGTTTTTTCTAATGGAACCGCAAGACGCATATACCTAAAATCCAAAGTAGTATTTGAGAGTATATTTTGTTTATTTTTTAGTGTGGCAGGCTTTAAGTTGTTAACAAGTGAGATTGGAAAATAGCGTTCTAACAAGTTGCTACACTCGGGAAAATTATTGGTTACGCTCAAAATTTTCTGGTGGGTAAGGCCTAAGCGGTATTATAGATTGAAATATATGAATAAATATTTGGAAGCTACTGAATATATAGACTGGGAGAATCCAGCTATATTGGCTCAAGCAAAAAAACTAGCTGAAGGCTCTGCTTCATCTGAGGAGACTACCCGACATTGCTTTGAGTTTGTTCGAGATGAAATTAAGCATAGTGGGGATTACAAGCAAAAACCCGTAACCTGTAAAGCGTCAGATGTGCTCAATCATGGCACTGGTTATTGCTACGCAAAAAGTCATTTGCTAGCAGCGCTTCTTCGGGCAAGCAATATTCCTGCAGGTTTGTGCTATCAACGATTAACCATTACCGATGCTCCCACATTTTTCTTGCATGGTCTAAATGCTGTTTATCTCAAACAATTTGGTTGGTATCGTCTAGATGCTAGGGGCAATAAGCAAGGAGTGTCAGCAGGGTTCTGTCCTCCAATTGAGAAACTCGCATTTCCTATAGCTACACGCGGCGAAGCAGATCTACCGGAAATATGGGCAGAACCATTGCCTGTTGTGATTCAAACACTCAAACAATATAAAACGGTTCAAGAAGTCTCTAACAATTTGCCAGATATTGAGCGGGTCATGGATGACAAATCAATGTTGCCAGACTCGCTAAAGCTTGCGCTTGTTTGAGGTGTTATAAGTTATGGAGAGCATCGTGCTAAACAAAGGAAGTTGCTTGTGTAATCAAGTTCAGTATGAAATTGATGGCGAATTTGAAGATGTACTAAATTGTCATTGTGGTATGTGTCGTAAATTACATGCCTCGGCATTTAGAACAAGAGCCAAAATTAAAACACAAAGCTGGAAAACCATTCAGGGTGAAAAGCTCATTAAATTCTATGAATCATCTCCGGGGGAGCATAAAAGTTTCTGCTCTGAGTGTGGCTCTAGCTTATTTACAAAATTTGATGCTCATCCCGAAATTTTAGGTTTTCCATTTGGCACCTTAGATACAGATCCTAAAGTAAAGCCGACTCGTCATGTTTATGTAGGTAGTAAGGCTGCTTGGCATGAAATTACTGACAATTTACCTCAATCACAAAAATTTGAATAAATTAAGTTATAACAAAGCCTTGCTTGGGATAAACACAAAAAGGTGGCGTTAAGTGTAAAAGGAAAAAATGAGGCCATCTACACAGATAATGTATATCGAGAACAAAGGCGATGATGGCTTGACTGGAAGTGCCAGAATTGGTCGTGTGAAATTTTCTAAATCTGGTAAGTCTTTACACTACCAGGGAAAAATATTTGAAACTTTAAAAGGCAGTGGCTTTAAATCTAATTTTTTTGATGTGGTAACTGGCGAGCATTATTGGATATCAGGTTGTCGTAAAGATGGTCGTAATGCGCTTTACAGCACTAAAGCAGAAATAGACGATGATGTCAGAGAAGAGTATTGGTTAGCAATTCGAAATTTACCAGAAAATCTAAACATTTCTTCTATTAAAGTTAGTAGTAAATATTGGGCTATCCACACTTAACAATCAGAGGAAGCTGCGCCCTGTGAACTGGAAGCGCTAATGCGTACCGCTGCTTTGGGCGTTAGTTGTAAGGTAATAATTATGAAGTGTGTGAAGTCTGAACAAAACTCTCAAAGGGGTTCGATATGAAACACCATTTTTTCTCTCATATTGTAGTCCTTTTTGATTTTACCCATACCGATTGAGATGTTTACTTATGCATGAATTGTCAATAAATCCGCTATGGCTTTTTTCCCTCATATTATTGGTGTTTATTGGAAAATCTTTATTTAAAAATGGGTTTGGGTATAAATGCCAATACTGTAAGGCAGGCAAATTTAAAAAGATTAGTGAAGAGCTAGAAGGTATCGTGCCCTTTAGCGTGCACATGCAACATAACTTTAATGGGAGCGCAAAAACTGTAGTAAGAATGACAGTTAAATATCAGTGTAATAGTTGTCACAAATTTATAGATGTGCAAGAAACCAAGTAAGTTCTAAAACTTAGGCGTGGCAGGAATTAAATACATGGTAGAGATATGACTAGGTTTCAAAACTCATGTGACATGACCTTCGCCAAGGCCTTAGTAAGGCAAAATATGACTTCTTATTATGAACAGTACAATATAGTGTGGAATGATGAGCACTTTGATCAAACTTGGGCAGAATTCGAAAATATTCAAATTCTTAAAGACAGTGCTAAGGTAGGTTTTATTAGACTATGGAGAAAGGGAAGTGTTTTATATATTAGAGATCTTCAAGTTTCGCATCTACACCAAGGTTTTGGCATTGGCACAATGGCTGTGAAACACTCTATTAATATAGCTAAATCAGAAAATATGAAGGCCATAAAGCTTAAAGTTTTTGCAGGCAATCCAGCCCAAAAGCTCTACCAGAGGCTAGGTTTTAGAGAAAGCATGGATGACGGCCCCTTTATTTTTATGGAATTGAAGCTAGATAACTAATCAAACGAATCTCATAAGCACACGCAAAAGGGAAATTTTATGCATGTAAGCCTAGTCGAAAAAAGTGACTGGCCGCAAATTCTGGCCTTTATTCGATTAAAAGCAGCATTTGATGAGCAAATGCGGGGCTCTCCTAGCATAGTGAGTATCACTTTAGAGAAAATAGAGAAAGCTCTTTTTGGAGACAATCCATTGGCCCACGCTATTCTTTTGAAAAATGAAAAAGAGGCTGTGGGTTTTGCGTTTTACCATACGCGTTTTTCTTCCTTTTCTGGTTCACCATCCATCTGGCTAGATGATTTGTTTGTGCACAGTGCGCAGCGATCAAACGGCGGTGGCCTAAAGATGATCAATGCGTTGCAACAAGAAGCTATTAAACTGGGTGCATCTCATATATCTTGGACAGTAAGCAGTGCCAACAACCAAGGCAAAAAATTCTATAATAGAATTGGTGCTCAAGTAGAGCGCACAGATAAAACCTTAACCTATTATAGATTGCCCATTAGAGCTAACTAAGCCTTATGAAGGCAGTCCATAAATCGCTTACAAAACTTGGAGTAAATAATTGAAAAACAGCACTCAGCAACGATTTTCTATCCAAGAAAATAAACCCGTAGATTGGTTTGAGCCTTTATATGCAGGCTCCAACAAAGCAGGTGATGGTGTGCCTTGGGCAACTATGGATACGCATCCATCTTTTAAGCGATGGCTAGCAAAAAACCCACTGGTAGGGGATGCCAAGGCAGCCTTGGTGGTAGGGTGTGGCATGGGTGATGATGCCATAGAGCTGGAACGCCTTGGTTTTGTAGTGACAGCCTTTGATGTGTCACACACTGCCATTAAGTTGTGTAAAGAGCGCTTCCCTCAATCAAAGGTGAGCTTTGTTCAAGCCGATCTATTACAAAGCCAAGGGCAATGGGCTAATAAGTTTGATTTTGTGCTGGAGATCTATACCGTGCAGGCATTGCCGCCTAAATATGAACACCAATTAATAGAAAATATAGCGGGTTTTGTAGCGGGTTGTGGCAAGCTATTGGTGATCGCTGAAGTAGGAAATAACCAAAGAGATTTTGCCAATGGCCCGCCTTGGCTGCTCACGCCAAAGCATATAGACAGCTTTGTATCACATGGCCTTAGCCTTCAAAATACAGACATACAAGGCACACAAACATACGTTACTGTGTTTGAAAATACTAAGTAAAAAGCGCTAGGTTTAAAGGCACAGCTATGTTTTTCACTAAGGAAAATACCTAATGACATCACTACTTGCCATGGTCAAAACTTATTGGGTGGTAATCACTGCGGTCATACTTGCAGCCATCACCATACTTTCGCTCTACCCTGCACAAAGCCTGCCTGTGGTGCCAGGCAGCGATAAAACCCACCACCTTATTGCCTATGGTACTTTGATGTTTCCCGTAGCTTTGCGCAAACCAAAATATTGGTTGTTAATGGGTGCATTCTTTGCCTTTTGGGGAGGCGCCATAGAGCTGATACAACCTTTCGTGAACCGCCATGGTGAGTGGCTTGATTTGGCAGCTAACATCACAGGCCTAGGCTGCGGTTTACTTATGGCATGGATTATCAATTGGTTTAGGCCGATTAATTTACAAGGTGATGATAATGAATGAGCATGAAAAAATAAATTACGTTGAGTTTCCAGCTAGAGACATTTCAAAGGCTAAGGCTTTTTTTACAGAAGTATTTGCGTGGGAGTTTGAAGACTTTGGGCCTGAGTACACCGCCTTCTCTAATCAAGGCCTTGATGGTGGATTTTTCAAGTCAGATGACACTGTTTCTGCCAAAAGGGGAAGTGCACTTATTATATTCTTTAGTGACAACATTGAAGCCACCTTATCTAAAGTAGAGGCCGCTGGAGGTGAAATTTTACAGCCTATTTTTTATTTTCCAGGGGGGCGAAGGTTTCACTTTGCAGACCCCAATGGCAATGAATATGCAGTATGGGCGCAGCCAGATTAGTAACGCTGGCTAGTCAAATAAATCCACTTGATTTTACCATCCAATATTGATTACCTATGTGCCTATAAAGAAAGCTTAACAGGCGTTTGTGCCACTACTATATTGTCTTCTATACGCACGCCGCCCAAAGGCCTTAAATGGTCTATTGTGGTGGTGTTAAGCAAGTGTGCAAAGCCTGACTTTTTCCACTTTTCCAACAAACTATCAATAATATAAAGTCCAGGCTCTACGGTGATCACCATGTTTTGTTCTAGGGTTTTAGTGCAGCGTAAAAACCCATGTTGCTTTGGTGGCGACAACATAGTGCCAAGCTCATCTTGCTGCCAGCCGCCGATATCATGCACCTGCAAACCTAATAAGTGGCCCAGCCCATGAGGAAAAAACGCACTGCTGATATGGCTTGTTATTAGCTCGTCTTTAGAGCCTTGCACTAGGTTAAAATCGATCAGTATATCTAGCACCCGCTGGTGCATTTGTAGATGTAAATCCACAAAGCTCACTCCAGGCTTGGCCATCGCACATATCTTTGCTTGGGCTTGTGTCATAGCCTGTGTTAGCTCTTTGTAAAGCACACTCCCTCGGCTATGGCAGCGGGTCACATCTGCTGCATAGCCATTAAATGATGCCCCTGCATCAATCAAAAAACTTTGAGGCTGATTCATGTTTTGAGGGCTATGATCATAATGTTGATAATGCAATATGGCACTATGGTGGCCAAAAGCCACAATGTTGCGATAGGGCATTTGCAAGGTGTCTTGTTGGGCTGCACATAGATAGGCAAGCTGAGTGTCAAGCTCACTTTTACCCGCCATAAAAGCCTGTTTTGCCCCTTGATGCCCTGCAAAAGCGGCTACATTGGCCTGTGTTAAACAGGCAAGCTCGTATTGGCTTTTAACTGCTCTGGCATAGTGCAACTGGTGCATAAGGCCTTCAGGGTTTGCTTGAAGTATCCCCAGCTCTTTAGCAAGCTCTATGTCTTCTCCAATCCAAGCCCTATTTTCATTTGTAGATTGATACTGATTTAGCCCACGCTTTACCTGAGCTAAATCAGCACACAAATGAATATCAAAATAATCACACCAAAACCCTTGTGGTGGCTGGGGTGGCACATGCCAAAAGTCATCTGCCAAATGATAAAAAAGCACAGGCTTTTGGCCTGTTTGAATGAGTAGATAACAATGGGGGCTTTGGGTAATAGGTAGCCACCAAGTAAAGTGAGGATTGGCTTTATAGGGATGGTGGTAATCATCTAAAAAGGATAGCTTTGGCGCACCACTGTGGATCAAAATGCTGTCACACTTTTGATAACTCATGGCTTTTTCTGCAATGCTGGCTAACCCTTGTAGGTGCTTTGGGTATAGTATCGACAGTGAAGCAAGTGGAGTAAGCATAGTGGTTGCTCTGGATAAGCTTAATGTCACATTATTATGATGATGTTGCATGAACTAAGCTAGGGTCTTAAATAAAATTTTAATGTAAATTCAATGTTATGTTGCCAGTTAAACCATGGAGAAAAATATGAAGATTGAAGGTGGGTGTTATTGTGGAGAACTTAGGTATATAGCACAAGGAGAGCCTCAGGCTAGCGTTCAGTGCCATTGTAGAGAGTGTCAGTATATTACTGGTGGCAACCCCAACATCATCATGATCATGCCATTAGAAGGCTTTAATTTCACCAAAGGGCAAGCCAAAACATTTAAACGCCCAGATCTTGAAAAAGCGGTGACACGGCTATTTTGTAATCATTGCGGCACAGCTATTGGTACTCAAAACCCCATGAGGCCTACTTCGATTATTTTAAAAGTGGGCACGTTTGATGATCCTTCTATTTTCACCCCCGCGGTCGCTATTTTTACTTGTGATAAACAGAAGTTTCATCACATCGGTGAAGGCGTTAAGGCGTTTGATAAGCGGCCCTAACATATTGCCTTTGTATGGTGGTGTTAGTAAATATCGCCATACAAAGATATTTGGGTTAAATAAAGACGCATGTCTAGTTCGAGCTGGTGGTAGTCACTTTCCATATGACAGCATAGGTTGTAGAAGGCTTTGTTGTGGTCTTTTTCTTTTAGGTGAGCCAGCTCATGCACCACAATCATTCTTAAAAATGCTTCTGGAGACTTTCTAAACACATCACTAATTCTAATCTCATTTTTACTTTTAAGTTTATTACCCTGCACTCTAGAAACAAAGGTGTGCAGCCCAAGGGCGTTGTTGATGACATGTATTTTAGGGTCATAAATTACCTGACTTAATGGCGATGATTTTTTGATGTATCGGTTTTTGATGGATACCGCATATTCGCGCAATGATTTGTCATTCACAAGCTGATGGGTGGTAGGGTATTTTTTGAGTAGATAATCAGCCAGTTTTTCTTGTTCCACTAGCTTTAATACTTGCGCTTTTACTTGTTCTGAGTAGTTTGAAAGATATTTTAAAGTGGACATTTTTTAGGCATCATTAAGTTGGCAGGCATGGCTAATAGTAATTACATAACACCCACTCAGTATAGGCGTGAACAATGGTGCAATCTACACAGTCGCTAGCATTAATCAGCGATGCTTTATGCAGGTAGTGATAAGTTTCCCTCATAGCTAAAGCTCATTGGTTTTTGGGTCATAGGGTCAATAAATGCCAGCTGCTTGGCTAATAGCTGCAATGGCGCGCTATAGTCATCTGCACATAAGTGCTGTAATACGGGGTAGTAACGGTCATTGAGTATAGGCCAGCCCAAGGTTTGCATGTGTAAACGCAGCTGGTGGGTTTTGCCTGTAATAGGGTTTAACTCAAACAGTGCTTGTCCATTTAGCTGCTGCAAACACCTAATCACAGAGTGGCTATTGGCATCACCTTGGGCCACGCGCATGCAAAATTTTGGATTACCCTGCGCAATGCGATTTTTTATCTCCCACTCCAACCCCTTGATAGGCTTATCTTTGTTGATACTAGCAATAGCCTGATAGGTTTTGTGCATTTTGCGTGTTTGAAATAAACCATGATAGTCACTGAGAGTGTCTGGGTTGGTAGAAAACATAACTAGCCCAGCGGTAACTCGGTCTAAGCGATGTAATGCTTGTAGGTTATCAATGCCAGTGCTAGCTCTTAGACGGTTTTGCAGACATTCGTTCACATAAATGCCACCTGGGGTTACCGCTAAAAAGTGGGGTTTATAGGCCACTAAAATATGTTGATTCTGAAATATAATATTTTCTTTAAAGGGAATGACAGGCTCATTTTCTACTTCTCTATAGTAGTAAATCCTTTGCTGTGGTTGAAACAAGGATTGCAGTGTAACCTTGGATCCATCATGGTAATGCACTTTTCCATCTAGCACGCGTTGTTGCCAAATGTGCGCATCAATGTAAGGGAATTTAATGATCAAATACGCAAGCACCGTAGTTACGCCAGGGTTAGTCTGGGGTAAACTTAAATGTGAAGGATGTGTAGAAATGACCATTAATTGATCCAAATTGTTGATTAAAGCATAGCTTTAGTTAATAGGCTCAACAAAAAGAATATAACTGAAGAGGTATTGCATGGATAACTACTTACTTTTCACATTGATCGCTACGATCACAATACTAAGCCCGGGTCCTGGTGTGTTACTCACCTTAACCAATTCAATCCGGTTTGGTTTTACTGGTGCAGTTGGCGGCATCGTCGGCATTGCTGTTGGCACCTTTGTAGTAGCTGGCATCTCAGCAACCAGTGTGGGGGTTATTTTATCCACATCAGCTTTAGCATTCACATTAATGAAATACATAGGCGCCGCCTACCTTATTTATTTAGGTATCAAACTTTGGCGTAGCCCTTTGGCGCAGATGGATGCTAGCAAAAAATTAGTGGCTAATATTCAACTTCAGTTTCTTGAAGGGCTAACATTACAGCTAACCAACCCTAAGGCCATTTTCTTTTTCATGTCTATTTTTCCACAATTTTTAGACTTTTCAGCGTCTGGTTATGCCAGCCAATTTTTAATTTTAGTAGTCACCTATAGCAGCCTCAACTTGCTAGTGCATTTTTTATATGCCTTTGTTGCAAAGTCTGCACGCACTTGGATGTCTACGCCAAAGGGCGGGCGCATAGTCAATCGTGCAGGCGGAGGTGTTTTTGTACTCTTTGGCTTAGGGCTAGCCTCTGCCAGTAAATAAAGTATTTTTACCTAGGAATAAATAGTGAATCCAATTAACCCCAAAAAGTTGCTCAATAGTAAATGGACAGCAGTAAAGCCAGAAAATAAGGAAAAACACTTCACTGTCAGCGCTGTAAAATTTGATGAAGAAGGTATGGTAACCTCATGCACGATAGAAGCGGTGATGACCAAACGTGAAGCGCCTATACAGTGGCAACAATTAAAAGACATTAGCCAATGGCGACAAGGTTGGTGCTAATTTAACACTAGCTTGCATGATAAAAGCTAAAATCATGTACCTTTCACTAGAGCTAACCGATGCGTAAAACAGATAAAAAAATAGATAAACAGCTTACCCGTGTGCTCACGCAATTGTGTGAACAAACGTGTAAAGGCATTCATGGGTTTGTGTGGCTTACACATTTGGTTAACTACACAAACTTCCCTTACAGCTTAAAGGTGGTGTGCATTTTTGATACCAATGAAAATCTTGATGTTTTTATGCAAGACAAAAAGCACATCACACTTGCCACGCAGATTGGATCAAAATTAAATGAAGCCGATGTGAACGTAAATAATGTGATGGATCACGTGTTATACGACACAGAAGAAAATTGTGCAGCGCAGCACGCTGGTCAATGGGGCAAAAGGTTAGCTTACTCCTCTTAAAGAGCAAGCTAGCCAGCAAGCCTTCATTAGCCTCTTGTTAAACTATAGGCCTCTAGGGCTCTTAGTCGTGATTCTTTGATCTGCACAACAGGGTGAGGGTAAGTGTCGCCCATGGTGACATTGGCCTTACGAAGCACCTCTGGAGGCGCTTCCCAAGGTCTATACAGGTATTTGTCGGGCAGGTCTTTTAGCTCCGGTAAAAAGCGCCTTGTGTATTCACCTTTGGGATCAAATTTTTCGCCCTGAGTAATAGGGTTAAATACTCGAAAGTAAGGTGAGGCATCAGTGCCACAGCCTGCAACCCATTGCCAGCTTGCACTATTGCTAGCTAAGTCTGCATCTACTAAGCAATCCCAAAACCAGCTAGCACCTAGGCGCCAGTCTACCAATAAGTTTTTGATCAAAAAGGATGCTGTTACCATGCGCACACGGTTATGCATATAGCCTGTTTGCCAAAGTTCGCGCATGCCCGCATCCACTAAGGGGTAGCCTGTAAGGCCTTGTTGCCAGCACTTTAAATAATTAGGGTTATTTTCCCATGGGAATTTGTCAAAATTTGGTTTTAAATTTTGCTCTGGCAAACCTGGAAAGTGAAACAATAAATAATAAGAAAATTCACGCCAACGGATTTCTTTTTTAAAGTGTTCACTGTTTTGATCATTTTCTACAGTAAGCAAGGCATTAATGATTTGATCAGGTGAAATGTCACCAAAATGCAGGTGCGGGGATAGGCTAGAAAAAGACTTTAATGCAGGTCTGTCTCTGCCTTCTTTGTAATTATTGATGCCGTCTGCCAAAAACCGATTAAGTGCCAAAAAAGCACCTTCTTCTCCCGGTGTCCATTGCTCATAAAACGAAGTGTCCCATTTTATCTTTGGTAACAACGAGAGGCTTTCTAAGTCTGTGGCTTTTGGATCAACCACCACGGTTTGTGGCAAAACAGGCGCTGGCAAAAGGGCGGTAGGCTGATCTACTTTGCATGCTTCACGATGATATGGGGTAAAGATTTTGTATGGGCTGCCATCTTTTTTAAATACAGACCAAGGCTCGTTCAGTAACGAGCCGTTGATGCTGTTGGCCTTAATGTCTAAGGCAGAAAGTTGTATTTTTATGTGCTTAGTTTGTTCGATGTTATGGGGTTCGTAACAACGATTCCAAAAAACCGCTTCCACATCAAAACGTTGACACAAGTCTTCAATAATCATGGTGGCGTTGCCACTATATACATTAAGTGCATTGCCTAGTGAGGCATCAAGCTTGGTTAATGAATGGTGTAACCACCATCTGCTAGCTGCCCCCATGCGATGTTGGCCTGCTGTTTCATCATCAAGTATATAAATAGGCAGCACATTACTTGCTGTAAACGCAGCGCTAAGGGCTGGGTTATTTTGCAGGCGCAAGTCTTGGCGAAACCACATGATGGTAATGGGGGAGGCTAAGCTCACGTTATTTAACCTTTTCTATAACAAGTGTGATTTGGCCCACATGGAAGCCCCACTTTGTCATTTCAGTGACGTTTATTAGCCGCGAATCATCAAGTTGATAAATCCAATCATTCAATTGGATATCCCACGTTGTATCATCCACGTCAATGGCAAGGGTGTAGCGCCAATTGAATGCAAAACCTTCACTTTGGCCTGTGGCTTCTCCCACAGAATCAGAGGCTACACCGCTGTATTGATTGTTGCCATGCTTTATTAAGCTCCATACACGACGCTGAGTTTCACCATCATCATAAAAAAAGTCCTCTTCTAAAAGGCCAGAATTACCCTCCCATGAGCCCACTAAGTCAGCATGAAAGCGCCTAATGACCTTGCCTTGCCTGTCTTGCACCATGCCATAGGCAATAAGCTTGCCATCAAAAAAACTCTTCATGTCAAATTCGGGTGTGGTGGTTTTGTAATCAGCAATGGTGGTGCTACACCCTACTAAAAATAAGCCTAAGCTTATGGCGATAAAAAAACGTGAAAAAGAACGGATATAACGCGCAAGATTTTTCATGGTGTAATGCCTATTAGTTGGTTACGTTGTGCTGGCTTTATGGTGTTTTCAGATAGCCAAATGGCGCTAAAAGCAGGGGCAAATAAAATATCATTCACTAAGCCTATAAATTGTGAATTATAAAAAAAGTGGCTAATACTTGCCTCATCTACATACAATGTAAGTTGATCCTGTGATGATACGTCTGGCCAAATTTCATTTAACTTTTTGATCCAGAGTTCATCATAATTAATATTTTGACGCTCCCAATCTTTTACTGTGGAGGTGATTAACTGTTTAGCTGTGATGTCTTTTTGGTAATTTAATTCAAGCAATATTGGCCATGTATTAGGCTGATATACCCCACTTGGAGTTTTAAGCGTGGCTTGGTAAATTTTCAACCAAAGCCATTTCATTTGAGCTTTGCCTACTTGCTTAAAACTAGGTAAAGACTCCAATGTAATCGCACTGTTTGTGCTCAATAAAGGCGTATCTAACTTGGCCTCTTCACTGGCAGAAGCTGCCGTTACAAAGAGCAAATGCAAGGCTATAACCAATGTGAACTGTGGGATCCATTTACGCATCAGCAGGCTTCCGTATAAATTCATCAGCCTTAACGCACACAGGTAACACAATGCTCCAATTAACAGCGATGATGGCCAAGGAAAATATAGCTCCATATGGCAGCTCTACTGCTCCCAATTTCCAGCTTACCCAATATGCATAGGTCCCACCCAAGGCGCTAAAGCACACAAGATAAATAAGCTTAAATCGTCTTAAAAAGCGCATGCTATGACCCAAATTAAGGATAAAAGCCATCCATAGTAGCAACAACCACAGTGGCCACTGAGCAAAACTAAATAACCCAAATTGAGTCAAAAATAAATCTATGGCAAATCCTACTAATGCTAATGGGATCACTTTCACATCGTCTAAGCGAGTAGGGCTTAACAAAAAATGTAGCGCTAAAATAGCGATGCTTAAAGGTAACCAAGTGTTGCCACCCCAAATAAGGCATAGCCATATGGCTTGAAAGCTAATGGGTTGAAACCATGTCCACATTGTCATTATTGGGTCCTTAATATTCGTTCTTGACCAGCTCAATATGAACTAAGCCAATGGCCGATTCACGAAAGCCGCCTTCGCAGTAACAAAAATAATACTCCCATAAGCGGATAAAATCATCAGTAAAGCCTAGTTGTGTAATAGCCTCACGGTTTTCTAAAAAACTGTCTCGCCATGCACTTAAGGTCTTTGCATAATCAATTCGATAGTCTGACAACTGCTTCATGTACATGTTGGTGTTGTTTTTAAGAAGATCACAAATCACACTTACAGACGGAAGATGGCCCCCTGGAAATATATGACGTTGAATAAAGTCTACATTCTTAACATAACCATCGTAGCGTTGGTCATTCATGGTAATAGCTTGAATGAGAGTTTTACCACCTGGCTTTAATAGGGTGTCTATCATAGAAAAATAGGTAGGCATAAATTTATGACCTACCGCTTCAATCATTTCAATAGACACAATCTTAGAAAATTGCCCGGTTAAGTCACGGTAATCTTTTTTAAGTAAGGTGATTTTTTGGCTAAGATTTTCATCTTCCACACGTTTTTTGGCAAGCTCAAACTGAGCATCTGAAATAGTGGTTGTAGTAACATGGCAGCCATAGTTCTTGGCCGCATAGCAGGCCAGTCCGCCCCAGCCAGTGCCTATTTCTAACAACTGATCATCTTCAGTTAGGTTCAGTGCCTCACAAATGGTTTTTAGTTTATGTTGCTGGGCTTCTTCTAACGTGGCTTGTGCACTGGGGTATATAGCTGATGAGTATTGCATAGCCTTGTCTAAAAAGAGCTTGTACATCTCATTGCTTAAGTCATAGTGGGCTGCAATGTTGGTGCGGCTGCCTTTTTTACTATTGCGATTAAGGCGATGCTTAAACAAATTGGTAATGTTCAATAAAAAGCCAAAGCGCTGTTCATATTGTTCCAAAGTGGCTAGATTTCGAGAGAATAATTGAATCACCCCCACTAAATCATCGGCACTCCATAAACCTTCTACATAGGCTTCTCCAGCACCTATGCTGCCGCCCCACAGGATACTAGAATAAGCTTTTGGGTCATGAATAGTGATCGTTACATTAATGGTGGCATCTTTGTCACCAAATAGCACTTGGGAGCCATTTTCAATCAAACGAATATGACCCCCATTTAGCTTTTTGAGTAATGAAAATACAATGCGCTTACTCATTGATGGTTTGGTCATTTTCTCAATACTCTGGGTGTTAGTTGTGGTCATGGCTTGCTCTTTGTATTGGGCTTCCCAGCAATTACTGTGGGTAGTTCTTGTTGTTTGGTTTGGTAAGGTACGTAACGTATGCCTTTAATATACAATTTGAAGGCCTGCCAATAAATAGCCCTCACTATGCTCACAGTGACAATGGGCCAGCGAAGAAATATGGCTGTTACTTTTTTAGTATTAATATCATAACGTTGGGCGTCAAAAACAGCCATAAATAACCGACGGTCACGCCAGCTTTCGATAACAATTTTAGTGTTTAATTTGGGTTCTTTTACCTGCCACTGATACACCATGTCTAAATCCATAAACGGAGAAACATGAAAAGCTTTTTCGGTAGGGGCAGGGGCAGTTAAGTCGATTAAGTAGCTGTGGGTATTATTCCATGGGGTGTTACTGACTTCTGCAATGAGGTATTTTGCAGTATTTTTTTCGTATAAAAAGAAAAAATTCACGGGGCTAAAGTAAATACCTAAACAGCGTAGTTGTGCCAACATACACACCTGATCAATGCCACTTAAGTCTGCACCCAAGGCTTTTGCTGCGGCAAGGGCAGTGGCCTTTAAATGGTTGCCTGTGCTTTGGTTTTCATCGCTAGTTAAAGGCGTTCTATCCTTTAAATAATCTGTAGCTTTGAGCTGTAAAGGAGCCCATTTTTTCGATGAAAACCACCAAAATTTCTTATCAAGTAATTCAACTTCATCAAGGTCGATGAAATTCATATACAAAGGGTAGGTGAACTTATGCACTTTGGGGACAAAGCGCTTATGAAACACATGGCCAATATAAAACGCACTATTAAATGCGCCTTTTGTGGCATTTGTGGTGTCCACAACATCATGGCTGGCTGCTGGGACAGTTGAATGAGGTCTATGCATCAGCGCTTGCTGTGAGTGGGTTAGTTTCCATAGTATCCAACGTAACACCAAAACGTTGGCATACATCTAGTGCACTTTTCACACCGTCTTCATGAAATCCGTTGTACCAATAAGCGCCACAAAAGTGGGTGAGGTTATCACCACAAATTGTATGACGTTGTTTCTGTGCGGCAATAGACTCAAGAGAAAAAACAGGGTGTGAATACGTAAATTGTCGCAAGATGTGTGCTGGGTCAATGTTTTGTGTTTGGTTGAGCGTGACACAAAGGTCTTGCTTAGTTTTTAGGCCTTGCAAAATATTCATGTTGTAAGTGAGTGTGGGTAGCTCGTCAACCTGTGGGTCAATGCAATAGTTCCAGCTAGCGGAGGCATTTTTGCGTTTGGGTAATAAGGTCTTATCTGTGTGCAACACCACGTCATTGGAGCGATATTTCATAGCGCCAAGCACTTTTGACTCTTGTTGGCTGGGGTCATTCAGTAGATGTAGGGCTTGATCTGAATGGCAAGCAAAAATAACTTCATCAAATACTTCAGTGCCCTTGTCGCTGGTGATTTCCACATGTTCACAGTGACGGGTGACCCATTGCACTGGTGTGCCAAGGCGAATATCTTGAATGGATTGGGTGAGCCCTTTGATATAGCTGCGAGACCCACCTTCAATCACATACCACTGAGGTCGGTTGGCAATGTCCAGCAGGCCGTGGTTGGTTAAAAAGCTTAGGAAAAACTGCAGTGGAAAATCTCTACAGCTATTAATAGATGCTGACCAAATAGCTGCAGTCATTGCCAGTACATAATGGGTAGCAAAATAATCGCTAAAACTATGCTTATCCAGAAACTCACCTAAAGTACCTAGGTCAGTTTCACCCGATGCATTGGCTTTTTTAGCCATCTTATTGAAACGTAGGATTTCAAAAATAAAGGAATAAAATCGTGGGCTTAATAAGTTTCGTCGCTGTGCAAAGAGGGTGTTTAAACTATGTCCGTTGTATTCAAAGCCTGTGGCTTTATTGTGGACGCTAAAACTCATTTCAGTGGGTTTACTGGTTATGCCAATTTGGTCCATCATTTTGATGAAGTTAGGATAAGTTCGATCGTTAAATACGATGAACCCAGTATCCACAGGCAAAGTTTTACCTTCTATATCTAGGTCAATGGTTGCTGTATGCCCACCTAAGTGATTATTGGCTTCAAATAAGGTCACTTCATTTTGCTTGCTAAGTAAGTAACCGCAAGTTTGACCAGAAATGCCACTACCAATAATGGCAATGCGCTTTTTCTTGGTATTTAAAGCTATCATTATGGTGTCCTGATCATTTTAATGGCAAGTTGACGCCACAGTTTGTTTGGTAAAAAGGCTAATAAATTCATAGTAAAAAAGAATAATCTGGGGAAGTTTATCTCTAGTTTTCTTTTTTCAAGACCGCGCATGATGTACTTGCAGGCTTGCTCTCCCGTAATAATTCCAGGCATAGAAAATGTATTTTTTTGAGTTAGGGCGGTATCAACAAAGCCTGGGCGGATCAATGACACAGCAATGTCTTTGGGGCTTAGGTCTATTGCCAAAGTGCGTGCTAAGTAATCTAATGCAGCTTTTGAGGCGCCATAAGCCTCTGAGCGCGTCAGTGGTAAAAGCGTGACAGAGGAGCTCACAATGGCTAGCTGCCCACCGCGTTTGATGTTGCCGATGACACCCTCTAAACAGTAGCCTGTGCCAATGACATTGGTTTCGATCACTCGCTTAAATAGTGCGCTATCAAATGACAACGGGTCATCCATGTATTCACATGTTCCGGCATTTAAAATCACACAATCAAGTGAATCAAATTGTTTAAGCGTTTCAATAGCTTGCGTTGGTTGGTTTATATCAAACGTGCATAAAGTAAGCTCATTATGGTCTGATGGCATAGCGTCTTGGAGCTTTTGCATAGATCTGCCACAAGCAATAACATGCCACCCAGCTAATAAGTAACTGTTACAAAGGTGCATACCAATGCCTGAGCTTGCGCCTGTTATTAATATACGTTTCACACTGTTAGCCTTTTTTTAAGCATTTTTATTACACCTTTAACTACAGGGACGTGTTCGTAAAACATAGCCCCTACGTCGAAATAGTCGCGATGGTAGGAGATGCGCTCATCAAACTTAATATCACTCACACCATCTACTACAATTTCTTCATGGTTATTTAGCTTGGGGTGAGCAAACATCATGGTCCAAGTGATAAACGCCTGTCCCTCATTACTCACTACATTTATAATTTCAAAGCGGCAGTAGCTCACATTTTGCATCATTTGGCTAAAATGTTGTTTTACATTGTCTAGCCCTTCAAGCTTGCTGAATGGGTCTTGTAAAATGACATTTTGGTGGTACATCTCATCAAGCCCAGGGATGCTTTCTTGGCTAAACTCTTTGTAGTAATTGCAAAACTTCTCAACAAGTATATGCATAGTGAACCTTTCTTAGTTGTAGTGTCATTTAAAGGTGTCAACCATAGGGCTGATTATCTCAGGGTATGGCTCCAAGTAGCGCTGATCTTTAATGTAATCACAGCCGTGCTGCATTAACTGATGCTTAAGCAACGTCAAAGGCGTAGTTAGTGGTGTTAGGCCTTTATTATAATTATGAATCACGCTAATAATGTGCTGTGTGGCTATGGGGGATAATTTGTCTTTCAAATAACCCAAAATATGAAACAAAGCATTGGTGTGGTTTTTTCTACTAGCTGGCTTAGAAAGTGCGTCAATAAAGCCACTAAAATAACAATTAATAAGCGCTTCTAGGGAGCCTTTTTTATGGGATCCTAAAAGGCGGCCAAGTGCGCGACACTTATCTTGGTTATGCGCCATCAGTAGGTATTTATAGCTACTATGAAACACCATTAAATGATGGAGGCTAGGCTGTTCTATAACGTCTTTTCTGAAATTATTGTAGGCATAAACGCGTAATAAAAAGTTATCAAATAATTTGCTGTCATGCAAACGCCCTTCTTCTTCGATGGGCATAAAAGGGTATTGTTTTTTTAACGCCTTAGCAAAAACCCCAGTAGCCCGGGTTTGATGTGGATGGCCATTACCTTGATAAACTTTTATTTTCTCAAGGCCACAGCTAGGCGAGTTTTTCATTAAAATGTAACCGTCAAGATGGCCCATTTTAGGTAGTTCCTTTTCAAAACCTTTAACCAGCTGGTCAGTTAAGTCGTTAGCGTCATCATTGCTAAACACTAGTTTTGGTGAATCTGGGTCACCAGTGAGCCTCATAGTGGGCCTTGGTATGCTAAAACCTGCCGCTACTTCTGGGCAAAAGCTTGTAAATGTGAAGCACTGGCTTAATAAATCAAGACACAAACGTGACTGTGTATGGCCTCCATTATAACGCACCTCATTACCTGTTAAGCAAGCGCTAATGCCAACGTTTATGGCGTATTGGCTTGGCTTGCTGTCTGCTCTATCAGAGGTGATGGTGTTCGAGTTGGTCATTATTTATACCGTCACAGCCTATATAGAATCAAGCATTGCTTGATGTAATGTAACGGCACTAGTGAGCGCCCCCGTTGTGCCTCCACCACCTAACCAGTCGCCAATGCAACCAATTTTGTTTTCTTCATCCCAAAAATACTGGGCAGTGTTTGGCATTACTGTTTTATATTTAGCCATACGCCAATAATGAGATGTGAGAACTATAGGTTTATCTTCAATACCAAAGTGCTTACAAAATGCATCCGCCAGTTTAGTCGCCGCTGTATTGCTGTCCATGTGGCATAGCTCTTGTGCCCACTCATAGGTGCTTTGTAGCACCCAAACTTCTTTTAAGTCAGTGGGGTATGCTCTGCCAGGTTTACTGTTTTCACGGATGGCTTTGTGTAAGGAAATATGTCCACTTTGGTAAACATCTGCATCCATAATTTGTGGGTGAGCAAATCCAATAGCACAAACATATTGAGGTAAGCTTTCTTGTGGCAAGGTGTCAGGCAAGCTAATGGGATCTAATAACTGCGCAGTGTCTAATAAAGCACGTGTTTGTTCTGGGGGTGCAGTGATTACAATTTTCTTGCTAACAGCAATAATATGATTTTTTTCATCCAATAAATGCCAGTAGCCGTCAGCTTTTTTTAAGCTGCACACTCTACTTTGGATCAATGTATTAATATGACTAGCAATATTACTATGCCATGAATTCATTGAAGGTGCGCCACACAAAGTAGATACTGTCTTATTGGCTACACATTGGTGGTCAAAACGGCTAGTATTCTGCACCCATTGGGATAAATAACCTGCATTACGCCAGGTATCAAGCATCTTTTTAAGTGATGAATTTGTGACTTTTTTTGGAGAAATATCAGAGCCACCCAGGTCTATGGCATAGTGTGTATCGTCGTCTGTGCTAATACGTCTGCGGCTGCAGCGACCGCCCATACCTCTGCTTTTTTCTATCAGAAGGCAGTCAATGCCATCTTTATCAAGTAAATTGGCTATGAGGCAACCGGCGCTTCCAGCACCTATGATGGCAACTTCAGGGGTGATGGCTTTAGTAGAGACAGTAGTAGGTGTGGACAGCATTTGGTATTACGATTAAACAACAGTATAAAAATAATACTGTACAGTTAAATACTTGTACAGTATTATTTTTTGTATAATTATTTTTTGAATTAACATGGATCCATATAGGTTGAAAAGTAATGGCAGACGATGAAAATCAAAGCCTTCAAAGCCAATTCCCGATACGCGAATTGAGTGCGCGCACACAAATCAATACAGTTACTTTGAGGGCGTGGGAGCGTCGTTATGGTTTGTTAAAGCCACAAAGAACACCTAAGGGGCACAGGCTTTACTCAGAAAAAGATGTAGCCATTATAGGGCGCATTCTTACCCTAGTAGCTAGGGGTGTTCCCATTGGTAAGGTGAAATCATTACTTGAACAAAAAGTAGCAATAGACTCACAAGTAGTCGAAATAGGCGATTGGTCAGATGCCACCATCGAGCTCAAAGCTGCTGTTACGGCGTTTTCATTAAGTAAGGTCGAACATTTACTACAAAAAGCATTCTCTAATTATCCTGCGCCTATTTGTAGTGAGCACTTATTAAAGCCTTTGTTTGCTGAGCTAAGTTTAATAGATGACTATGGTGCAGCACTTGGTTTTGCTGAAAGTGAATTAGTGCGCTATGCACTGATGCGCACAAATGCCAAGGTGGCTAAGAAAAGGCCTTCAGAAACCGTACTTTTAATCGCCGGCTACCAAACCCCCATATGGCGTCTTGCGTTAATGGCGTTAGAGCTAACGGATGTTAAGTTTTCTGTCCACCTACTTACTCACTCCTTTAGTGTAGCGGCTGCAATTGAATTGGCGCAAAAGTTTGAAAAGGCCTATACGGTGTTTTATCAAGATGGCCTTTGGAAAGACGCTGATAAAGACCTCATGAACAAGTTATCACTCTATAAAAATCGACTTTTTCTTTGTGGCACGGCGCCAGTATTAGCCAATGTATATGTAGAAGGGCGAGTGTTTAAAAATTCAAATGCGTGTATTTCAGAGCTGATAAAGCACCAAACCACACTACATAATGTTTAGGTAACCTATGAATATATTAATAACAGGCGGTACGGGTCTGATAGGCCGCGCATTTATTAAGCAGTTTGATAGCCACCACTACACAGTGCTTTCAAGATCAAAAGTAGGTGCATCAAATAAAACCACTGCATTACCAGAACAAGTTACTTTAATACATTCATTAGATCATTTACAAAACTTAGACCTATTTGATGCGGTTATTAATCTTGCAGGCGAGCCCATTATAGACAAACGTTGGAGTGCCAAGCAAAAGCAGGCTATACGTGATAGTCGATGGTTATTAACTCAACAACTTGTCACTTTGTTTGAAAATAGTGAAAGTCCTCCTGCAGTTTTTCTCAATGGATCAGCCATTGGCGTTTATGGTGATCGTGGCGCCCAGGATCTTACTGAGAGTTTCCCTGTAGAAGTCTGTGATTTTCCTACTCAGCTATGTTTGGGTTGGGAAGACATTGCGCAAAAGGCAAGCCCTCATACCCGAGTAGTGTTGCTAAGAACAGGCATTGTATTGGCTTCAAGTGGAGGGGCTTTAGCAAAAATGTTGTTGCCGTTTAAGTGCTTTTTAGGGGGGCGTATTGGCCACGGAGAGCAATATATGTCATGGATTCACTACCAGGACCATATCCATGCCATGCAGCATGTCTTACTTGAAAATACGATATCTGGAGCGGTGAATTTGGTTGCTCCAGATGCACAAAAAAATAGTGCATTTACCAAGGCTTTGGCAGCATCTTTGAATAGGGTAGCTATTTTGCCAGTGCCCAGAAAAGTAATGCAAGTTTTGTTGGGAGAATCGGCCTGCTTGTTGCTGGACAGTCAAAAAGTAGTGCCTGAAAAATTATTAGACAATGGATTTAGGTTCAAATTTAACACTTTAAAGCTAGCTTTAGATGATTTGCTCTCTAGTAGCGCCAGCTAACATGAATCAATCAATTAAATAAAATTAAACCTTTGGATACGACAAATATGAGGCAATTAGTAATTGCGGCTCACGGTAGCCGCAGAGAATCATCTAACGACGAATTAAGAGCTCTAGTTGCTCTGGTATCAGATGAATTAGATATGGGTTTTGATGGTGTTGAGGTGGCTTTTTTGGAGCTTGCATCGCCTTCTGTAGAGAGCGTGCTAGGTGACTTGTTTAAGGGTGAAACTAGTGAGGTGGTTGTTTTACCTTATTTTTTATCAGCGGGTAATCACGTGGTTAAAGACATACCAGAAGAAATAAACAAAGCATTGAGCCTTTGGCCTGATAAAAAAATAACTGTTTTGCCTCACATCGGTGCCTTTGAAGCGATGGCTTCTGTTATTGCACAAGCCTGCCAACACTAATTCAACAGCTAAGGTCTAAGGATACTTTAATAAGTGCTACATATATTTTGGTTACATGAACTAAGCTGCTAGTATGGCCAAGTTAATTACAGAGCAGACACACATGAATCGTAGAAAAAAAGGCGTACAAATTTTAAAAGCGCAAGCCAAAAAGCATAACGCTAAATCTAGTACTAAAGTTAAGCCTAAATACATTAGTAAAGCGCAGCGAGCCAAGCTAGAAATGGGAGCTATAGATGAGAATGCTTCGGTAGCTATTTAGTACAATTATACGGAAATATGCACAATGAAAATGAATCCTATGGGGCGCACTGGCGTCATGGTTTCTGAATTATGTCTTGGCACGATGACCTTTGGCACCCAAACCTCCGAGTCCCAAGGGTATGCACAATTAGATTGTGCGCTAGCCAATGGCATAAATTTTGTTGATACAGCAGAAATGTACCCTGTTAACCCTATTTCAAAAAAAACTGTTGGCAAAACAGAAGAAATACTAGGCACTTGGAATGCTAAAAATAAGTCGCGCAGAACAGACTATGTTTTGGCCACCAAGCATTCTGGGGAAGGTTTTAATTATGCGCGTAATGGGGCAGCCATATCCTCACAGACTATTCCTGAGGCTATCGAAGGTAATTTGCGAAGACTGCAAACAGATTATATCGACCTATATCAATTCCATTGGCCCAATCGCGGGTCTTATATGTTTCGTAAAAACTGGGACTTCAACCCTGTCTCTCAAAGCAAAGAAGATACACTGGCGCAGATGGAAGACTGCCTAGAAGCGCTTCAAAAACAAGTTGATAAAGGTAATATAAGGCATTTTGGTTTGTCTAACGAAAGTGCCTGGGGTACTGCTCAGTGGTTACGCTTGTCAGAAGATAAAAATTTACCCCGGGTTGCAACTATACAAAACGAATATTCACTTTTGTGTCGATTGTATGACACGGATCTAGCCGAACTAAGTATGAACGAAGAGGTTGGGTTGATGGCGTTTTCACCTTTGGCGGTGGGATTGTTAACGGGTAAATATCAAAATAATGCCACTCCTGCAGGGTCACGCAAAACTCTTGCTGCAGATTTGGGTGGGCGCACTACAAACCGTGTTTGGCCAGCAGTTGATGCTTATATGCACATTGCTGCTAAGCATGGGGTAGATGTTGTGCATATGTCACTTGCGTGGTGCCTAACTCGACCCTTTATGTGCTCTGCTATTTTTGGTGCAACAAATCAAGCGCAGCTTGAGCATATTCTCAAAACTCCTGATGTAAAACTAAGTGATGAATGCCTTGCTGATATCGCCAAGGCGCATAAGTCACATCCCATGCCCTTTTAGACAGGGTAAGTGCTTACACTCATTATATCTACACAGATTTAAATTTATAAATTACGTTTGTGTGGTTATTCAAATTCAAAGGTACCCTTATGGCAACCCAGCAAGAGATTTCAGCTTTTTTAGCAAAAGAGTTTCCTCAATCCAAATGCGTAATTGAATCCATTGGAGATTGCACTAGTGTGGTTAGCCATGCTGTTGGTTTTGATGAGCTGCGTCCAGGTGGTACCGTTTCAGGGCCAGTGCTGATGGCTTTGGCTGATGTGGCTTTATATACTGCTGTGCTTGGCAAGCTAGGTTTGGTTGCTTTGGCAGTGACGTCAAACTTATCCATCAATTTTTTAAGAAAACCTTCGGCAGATAAAGCCATAGTGGCTCACTGTAAATTAATTAAAGTGGGCCGTACGCTAGTGATGGGGGAGGTGATGCTTTACTCTAGGGGAGATGAAAAGCCAGTAGCCCATGTGATGGGTACCTATGCTTTGCCTGCTAAAACTTAAGCTTTTGTAGGTAAAAACTAAGGTTATAGCATCACCTTAGCTCTTTAATGACAGCCAGCATAGCTGGTAATAAGGCTGCACCCATGTCGCGACTGCGTTGTGCAGACCAGCCATAAATTGGGTCTGGTCGATTAAAATTATCGATAAATGGCATTTCCAAGGTGAATGATAAGCAATTATAGGTATGCCCTACATAGGTGCTTGCAAGTGAAAGATCTGCTTGGCCGGGTTCATCGATGTCGTAGCCGTATTTTGTTTGGTAGTCTGGATTACTGGTGAGTAATTGCTGTTTAAAGTTTGCTTCTAGATTGGCCAGTCTAGGTCCATATCCAGGGATGCCTTGGTTATCAACTAAAAATACGTAAGGAATTTCTTCGTCTCCGTGACAATCGATAAAAAGATCGACACCAGTCTCACGCATTTTTTGTTGTGTTAAAAACACTTCTGGGCTTTGGGCCATAGAGGCATTTAGCCACTCACGATTAAGATTAACTCCTGCTGCATTAGTTCGTAGATACCCTAGCACGCTGCCGTCCGGATTCATGTTTGGAATAATGTAAAATACAGCACTTTCAAGCAGTGTGCGGCTACATGAATCATTTGCATCTAATAATTTTTGTAATAACCCCTCTATCGCAAATTCAGCCATGGTTTCACCAGGATGTTGACGAGCAGTGAGCCATATTTTTCTTTTTTGAGGGGCGTCATCACCAATAGTCAAAAGGGACAAAGACCTACCTTCTAGGCTATTACCTAGGCTTGTAGGAGTGCATGAAGGGTAGGTTTGTGCCCATCCAATAAGTTCTTGGTGGCGTTCCCATGAGTAAGGTGTGAAAAAGCTATACCAAACTAGGTCATGCTCTGCTGCATGGCTAAAGGTTAATTGGCCGTTTTCATAGCGCGTGGTGACCCTAAACCACTCTTGCTTATCGTAGGATGCCACCACTTGAAAGTATTGCCAGCCCTCTGGGAAAGCTGCACCTGAGGCATTGGTGAGGCTTATCTCTAAGTTGTTTTTGCCTTTAGCTCCAGTAACGGCAAAGTGAAACCACTGATAAAAATCGGATTGATTATCATGACGTATGGCAAGCTCAATGGGGTTGCTGTTGGCATCGATAATCTCAATATTGCCGCTATCAAACTTGCTGTTAATATAAATGCTCATGAGCTTTTCCTTCGCTGGGGCCACTTGAATTTAGTGAAATGTGAAGTTTGCATTAGCGTGCAATCTTGCGTGTAATTAGATCTGGGTATAGAGGTGGTTATCAGCGCCTCAAAAAGCCTCTCAGTAGCTAATTCAGAGTAATCTTTCGTAGTGGGCGGGTGTATCCTCATATGGCCTGAGGGCGTGTAATTGGAGTATCAAGGTGTGTGATAAATGTCCCTTAGCTTGCACTGACTAAAGTGCTACTTTAAGCATTTTCAAGTTCAATCGCAATCACATAAAACACAGTCATCAAACTGATGAGGGTTCAGACAAGTAATGGGTTTTTTGATCTAGGATTTTTGTAATATATAAAGCAACAAATGGCTGGGATAGCTGGATTCGAACCAGCGCATGACGAGATCAAAACCCGTTGCCTTACCGCTTGGCGATATCCCAGAAATGTCTTACATATTGATCAAAATGGTGGCTATGACTAGATTCGAACTAGTGACCCCATCATTATGAGTGATGTGCTCTAACCAACTGAGCTACATAGCCATTTTGACCGTTTTCAAGCACAGTGGCTGCACTTGAGGACGCGAATTATTCCTTGTTTTGGGGGTGCTGTCAACACCCACAAACAAAGCTTTTACACATTAAATCGGAAGTGCACTACATCGCCGTCTTTTACTCGGTACTCTTTGCCTTCTAAGCGCCACTTTCCAGCTTCTTTTGCACCTTGCTCACCGTTGCCGGCAATAAAGTCTTCATAGCCTACAACTTCTGCACGGATGAAGCCTTTTTCAAAGTCTGTATGGATTACACCAGCTGCTTGAGGTGCTGTAGCATTTTGCTTTACAGTCCAAGCGCGCACTTCTTTGACACCTGCAGTAAAGTAGGTCTGAAGCTTAAGTAGTTCGTAACCTGCACGAATGACACGGTCTAAGCCTGGCTCTGTCATGCCGATATCTGATAAAAATTCACGTTTATCTTCATCGTCTAATTCACTGATTTCAGCTTCAATTTGGTTACAAACAGCAACAACTTGAGCACCTTCGGTGTCTGCATAAGCTTTAACTGCGTCTAGGTGTGGGTTGTTCTCAAAACCATCATCGGCAACGTTGGCAATATACATTGTCGGTTTGGTTGTAAGTAGGTGAAAGGATTTCACCATCGCCAACTCATCATCATTTAAATCTAGTGAGCGCACAGCAACGCCTTCACTTAGTGGGCCTTCTAGTTTTTCTAAAAGCGCCATAATAGTTTGGGCTTCTTTATCTCCAGTGCGAGCCACACGATGTACGCGAGCCTTCTGTTTTTCTACTGAATCTAAATCGGCTAAAGCCAGCTCCATATTGATAATGCCGATGTCATCTATTGGATCGATACGGTTTGATACGTGAATGACGTTCTCATCTTCAAAGCAACGCACAACGTGAGCGATAGCATCGGTTTCACGGATGTTAGCTAAAAACTTATTGCCCAAGCCTTCACCTTTGGAGGCGCCTTCTACTAAGCCTGCAATGTCCACAAATTCCATAGTAGTGGGCATCACACGCTCTGGATCAACAATGGCAGCTAAAGCATCTAAGCGAGGGTCTGGCATAGCCACTACACCTGCGTTGGGCTCTATAGTGCAAAATGGAAAATTTTCTGCGCTGATGCCAGATTTGGTAAGGGCGTTAAATAACGTAGATTTGCCAACGTTAGGTAGGCCTACAATGCCGCAATTGAATCCCATGGGATACCTCTAGTAATAAATTAGTTAGACCGCTTTTTAGCTTGTGTGCAGGTCATTCATAGCTTTTTGCCACTGCCCAGACATCACCTGTGGAATAGCTTTCATTGCTTTATCCATCGAATGCTGGGTGCTGATGCGCTCTTCAAGAGGCGCTTTTTTTAATACGTAACTCGCTACCAGTTTGGCGTTGCCAGGATGACCGATACCTAAGCGTAAGCGGTGGAAATTTTTATCACCACTGAGTTTACTGATAATATCTCGTAAACCATTATGTCCCCCGTGACCACCACCTAGCTTGAGGCGCGCAGTGCCAGCTGGTAGGTCTAGCTCGTCATGGGCAACAAGAATATTTTGCGTATCAATCTTATAAAAGCTACAAAGCGCTTGTACAGCTTGACCACTTAAATTCATAAATGTATTTGGAGCCAGTAAGTGTAGCTTTTGTCCGTCCACAAAGCCTTGGCCATAGTCACCAAAAAAGCGTTTTTCTGTGGTCAAGCTAACGCCTTCTTGTTTGGCCAGTTGTATAAGCCAGTCTTTACCTGCGTTGTGACGAGTTTGCTCATATTGAGTGCCAGGGTTACCTAGACCTACAATGAGTTTTATCGGTACATCAGATGTAGAGTTAGACATAGTCTGGGCTCCAAATAAAAACGCCTTTGTTAAGTGAATAACAAAGGCGCTTATACAGCAACAATTAAGTAATGCAGTATTAGCTGCCTTTAGAGCCGCTGATAGTTGCGATAGCTTGGTTGTGGTCATCACCTAAACGCAATGCGCGAATCGTTACGCCTTTTGGCAATACGATATCTGAAAGGTGAACAATGCCACCGATAGCTACATCTTGCATGTCTATAGTTAAACACTCTGGTAAATTTGCTGCCAAGCAAGTGATTTCAACTTCGCTTTTCGCATGAGAAACTGTGCCGCCTTGGATCTTAATGGCAGGTGCACTTGCTTCATTTATAAACCTTAAAGGAACTAAGATGTTGATTAGGTTTGACTTGGTTACACGCAAAAAGTCAACGTGCTGGATTTCATTTTTGGCTGGGTGGCGCTGAATATCCTTAACAATTACAGGCTCTTCTTTGCCAGCAATGTTTAGAGTGATTACAGAGCTGTAAAAGCCTGCTGTTTCAGAAGCTTTCCAAAGGTCTTTATGAACCAAGGTAACAGATTGAGGCTTACGGTTTTTTGCACCACCAAAAACGATAGCAGGTGTACCGCCAGTTAGACGACGTAGGCGGCGGCTCGCACCTTTCCCCAAGTCATCACGGGCTTCAGCATTTAGAGAGATAGACATTTGTCTTTCCTTATTTATTGTCCAGGGCACTTGCGACCGGTGCACTATAGGACGGTTAAAATGGCCTTATTAAAGGCCGATAGTATCAACGCGCGTTTACGGCCTAATTTTAGGTGCGAAACATCGCGCTAATGGATTCTTCGTTGCAAACTCTGCGTACAGATTCTGCTAATAAATCAGCCATGGTTAGTTGGCGAATTTTGCTACAGGCTTTGCTGGCCTCAGATAGCGGTATAGTATCAGTTACTACGAGTTCATCAAGCGATGAGTTACTGATGTTATCAACTGCAGCACCAGATAGCACAGGATGAGTAGCGTAAGCTACAACACGCTTGGCGCCATTAGCCTTCAATGCATCTGCTGCTTTGCATAAAGTGCCTGCTGTATCACACATATCATCTACTAATATGCAGGTACGATCTGTAACATCACCAATGATGTGCATCACTTGAGATTCATTAGCTTTCTCACGACGTTTGTCAATGATTGCTAAATCTGTGTTGAGCTGTTTGGCAACAGCACGAGCGCGTACAACGCCTCCAACATCTGGTGATACAACTAAAGGGTTGTCATAATCTTGTTTGGTAATCTCATCCAATAAAACAGGAGAGCCAAAAACGTTGTCTACTGGAATGTCGAAAAAACCTTGAATTTGTTCGGCGTGCAAGTCGACAGTTAATACCCGGTCAATACCTGAACGAGCCATCATGTTAGCCACAACGCGTGCGCTTATAGGCACACGAGCAGAGCGGGGGCGACGATCTTGGCGTGCATATCCAAAGTAAGGCACCACTGCCGTTACACGTGCAGCAGAAGCTCGGCGCATGGCATCAGCCATTAAAATCAGTTCCATTAGGTTACTGTTGGTAGGTGCGCAAGTAGGCTGGATGATGAATACATCCTTGCCACGCACGTCTTCCAGTAATTCAATAGCACATTCGCCATCGCTAAAGGTGGACACTTTAGCTTCACCAAGAGGGACACCTAAACGATCTACAACCATTTGGGCTAATGCTGGATGAGCACTGCCGGTAAAAACTTTTAGTTTTGACACCTTGGGGGCACCTATGCTTTTTTATGGTTATTAAGACGCAAGCCAATGCTTACGAATTGGAATGTGGCTGGGATAGCTGGATTCGAACCAGCGCATGACGAGATCAAAACCCGTTGCCTTACCGCTTGGCGATATCCCATAAATTTCACGCGCATATTTTCGCGGAATTGGTTTCTAATGTCAACATAATTTGTGCCTTCACTGTCGGTTTGGCGCAAGCTTAGGGCTAAGGTTAGCGCTTAAATTGGGGCTAGGAAAGGGAGACAAGTTGCTCCAACTTTTTAGTACTAAAATAAGACGGATGTCCTCGCCAATAATTTCAATCTTCTTGGGCATTGCTAAAGTAACTAAGGAGTCTTCTTGAATATAAGGCAGGGTAGTGAGTTTGTTATAAGAATGGTAGGTCACATGCCAGCCTGATTGCTCTATTGTGCTTGCATCACCTTGTGGATTGTAACTTATTTTTGCCACACTATTAGGCTTTGGAATGCCTCTAACCCAATAGTGTAACTCCTGCATAGGGAATGACCACCCAAATTCTTGTTCAAATAGATTCTCAATAGTGTTGGAGGTTACTTGGTCTTTGTTGCTGGTAGCAATGACCAAGCCTGGTTTACCTTCTATGCGCAGTTGGCCGCTGCCCAAGGGGCCATTAATTAATAAATCAAATTCATTGCCTCTTTGGCGCCACGTTATTAGGCCAGAATTATTCTTATTATTAACATAAACAGCTAATTTACCTTCAACGTCCCACTGCACAAGCTGTTCTAGTTGCTTTTGTTTGTATGAAAACGGTGAGTAGGCATTGGCTGCTGTTGCTATAGATAGAAGGCTGCTTGAAGGTGCGGTACTGCAGGCTGCGATGCCTATAAAGGCTAAGCCTAAAAAGGTGATCTGTATGAGGTTTTTAAAACCTCTAATCCTTTTGGAATTCATTTTGTGCATCCAAGATGGCTTGTTTAATAAGCGCATTATCAGGCTCTTTTTCAAGTGCAAGGTTCCATGTATTAAAAGCACCTTGAGTGTCTCCAAGAGCCCATTTTACAACACCCAAGTGAGCTGCCATTTCTGCTATGGGCATTATATCATAGGCTTGAGTGAGCAAATTTAGGGATTGTCTCAAATGTCCTAGCCGATATTTCACCCAGCCTAGGCTATCCATAATGGCAGGGTTTTTAGGATCTAGGGCGAGTGCTTTGAGAATCAATGCTTGGGCTTCTTTAAGCTTTATATTGCGTTCTGTATAGGAATAGCCCAAGGCATTAAGTGCGTTAACGTGATTAGGTTCTATGTCGATAATGCGCTGTAACATTTGTTCGGTGATATCAAATTGATGAAGTGAATCGGCAAATAAGGCGTAGGCATATAAAAGTGAAATATTATTGGGGTGTTTATGCAATGCTTTTTGGTAGGTCTGCGTAGTTGCTTCAAAGTCTTGTGCTTGTTGTAGATAGCTTATTTCTAAAGCAAAAATATGTGGGCTTAAATCTTGGTTTTGATCACGCAGCTGGAGAAAATATGAAGCCCTTGAAAGTGTGTTGGGGGCCTCTAGTTCAACCAGCAAGTTGAGGGCGTTGACTCGATCAGGGCCTTGGTTTATCTGACTTAAAAAACCGATAGCTTGATTGGGCAGCTCTTCACGAAGGGCGCTTAGGGCCATATAGTAGAATGCGCTATGCTTGGTTGGGTCAAGCTCTATAGCTTTTTTTAAATAAGAAATCGTTGCTGAATAATCATTATTTTCATAGGCCAAAAGGCCCGCTGAATATTGAAAGTAAAAGTGGTTGGGCTGGCGCCTTGTTAGCTCTTTGAAATATTCATATGCCAAAACAGGGCGACGCATTAGCGTAAATGTTTGAGCATGCTGATTAATCAACACGCTAGGAGCCTGCTCCAGTGGTCTAGTATATTGGGACAAATAACGATCTGCACCTTCCAGATTATTACTTTGAATTAATAAATCCCCATAAAAAAATTGCGCTTCAAGGTACCTTTCATCAAATGATAGTGATGTTTCTATATACGCTATAGCCTGATCAGTTTGGTCTAATTTTTTTGCCAAAATAGCCAGTGCGTAATAAATCTTTTTGTGACTTGGGTAGGTGCCTAGCCATAACTGGAATTGATGCTGTAAACCTTTTTGAGTTGCGTCAGTGCTTAAGTTCGCTACACGAACCAATCCTTCACCACCACCACGTTTAAGCTCTTTTTCTAAAGCATCTATGGTTTTTTCAAATTGTTGGTTAAGGCTTTGCGCTTGAGCGATGTATTGCCAGGGAAGTGGGTCTTGGGGTGCAAGCTGGCTCCATAAAAAACTAGCTTGAATGAGAAGGTCTGGTGTTTGAGAAAGCTGTGCTGAATATGTGGCTCGTATGGCAGTGTTTAGGTCTTGGGTTGATTTGGCAGCTTCAATCAGTTGTGTTGTTGAGGTTTTGTAATCGCCTCTTTGTAATGATAGTTCACCTATTAAAAGCTTAGATAGCTGCGCAGTAGTGAGGTTATGCTTAGGGCTTGGTAAATTTTGCTCAGTTTCTATGTTGCCAATTTTGATTGCACTATTACTAGTGCTGCTGCAACTTATAACCATAACGCAGGCAATGACAACACCTACAAGGCGGGCACCCCAGTGAATGTTGAAGAATAAGTAAAGTGATGGCAATCCCGACAAAATTAAGTTTCTTTGCTAGTGCAGTAATGATTAAGTGTATCAAATGGGGACCTTTACACAATACTCGCGTAACCACAAAATGATAAATATTAAACCGCTTTTTTGTGATTAGTAGGGCGCAAATACAATAGCCCTTACTTAGGCGCTTTGTTTGCTATGGAGGCGGTTAAGTTTCGGGTATAATGGTTTTTTTAGCGTTTCGTAACTGTTTGGCATCCGCAGACCACCATGACTTTGTTTGTATTCGGCATTAACCACACCACAGCCTCTGTTGATATGCGTGAAAAGCTTGCCTTCGCGCCAGAAATTACTGCGGCTGCTTTACAGCAGTTAGTCAGTCAAGAAGGGGTGTTAGAAGCGGCTATTTTATCTACCTGTAATCGCACAGAGATTTATGGCAGGCTGGACTTGGGTGCTGGAAAAGTTATTCAGCAGGATGTGCAATTAAGTATTGAGTCTGGTCATGTGATTGCCAAATGGTTATCTGACTTCCATCAGGTTTCTTTAGACCAAGTAAAGCACCACAGCTACTTTCAGCAAGACGACCAAGCTGTTAAACACATGATGCGAGTGGCAAGTGGCCTAGATTCTATGGTGTTGGGAGAGCCACAAATTCTTGGCCAGTTAAAGTCTAGTTTTTCTGTAGCACGACAAGAAAAAACCGCCACCAGCCATTTAATCCGCATGTTTCAAAGTGCCTTCAATATGGCTAAATATGTGCGCACTCATACGGCTATTGGTGAGAATCCAGTGTCTGTAGCCTTTGCCGCAGTGGCTATGGCGCGGCAAATTTTTGCTAATGTACAAGATCAAACTGCATTGCTCATTGGTGCTGGTGAAACCATAGAGCTAGTAGCTCGTCATTTACATGATGCAGGGCTAAAGAAAATTATTGTAGCTAATCGCACGTTAGCTAGGGCGCAAGAGCTGGCTCATGAATTTAATGCACAAGCGGTTTTGTTAGCAGATATTCCAGATCATCTAGCTGCTGCTGATATTGTAATTTCCTCTACTGCCAGCCAATTGCCCATATTAGGTAAAGGCGCAGTAGAGCTGGCACTTAAAGAGCGTAAACATAAGTTGATGTTTATGGTGGACATCGCAGTGCCTCGTGATATAGAAGCGCAAGTGGCCCAACTTGATGATGTTTATTTATATACCGTGGATGATTTAAAAGATGTCATCGACGAAGGTATGCGTTCTCGTCAAGAGGCTGCAAAAGCTGCTGAAGTGATGATAGAAGAAGGGTTGTTAGCCTATCTAGAGTCAGAGCGTGCACTAGATGCAGTGGATAGTATTCGCGATTATAGACAGCGAATGGAAGCGATAAGAGATGAAGAGTTGGAGCGCGCGATAGCGCTGTTAGCTAAAGGTGAGGAAGTAGAGATGGTTATGCAGCGTTTTGCTAGATCCCTCACCAATAAAATGATGCATGCACCTACGGTGCAATTAAAAAAAGCCAGTGCCTTAGGTGATGATAAAAGTCTAGCCTTATTGCAAACCATGTTTGATTTGAATAAAACCTTATGAAAGCCTCAATACTTAGTAAATTAGAACGCCTACAAGATCGCTATGAAGAACTAGAAGCCCTATTGGGTGTAGCCGAAGTGATTATGGATCAGGATAAATTTAGAGCTTATTCCAAAGAATACGCAGAGCTTGAAGACGTAGTTAATAACTACGGCCAATACGTTCAGTTGCAAGCTGATATGGAAGAAGCCAAGCTTATGTTGGCTGAAGATGACGCTGAAATGAAAGCCATGGCTGAGGAAGAAATTCAAGATGGTAAAAAGCGTCAAGCAGAGCTAGAGCTAGACCTGCAAAAGCTTTTATTACCCAAAGATCCTAATGACACCCACAACACCTTTGTAGAAGTTCGTGCAGGCACAGGTGGAGATGAAGCGGCTATTTTTGCTGGAGATCTTTACCGTATGTATACACGCTATGCTGAAAATATGGGCTGGAAGGTCGAGATTATTAGTCAAAACGCAGGCGAGCATGGTGGCTATCGTGAAATCATCTTGCGCATGGTAGGCAATGATGTGTATTCACGTCTTAAATTTGAGTCAGGTGCTCATCGTGTTCAGCGGGTGCCAGAAACAGAGTCACAAGGACGCATCCATACTTCTGCTTGCACTGTGGCTGTCATGCCAGAAGTAGACTCGGTTGATGAAGTTGATATCAATAAAGGCGACCTTCGTATTGATACCTTTAGGGCCTCTGGTGCTGGTGGTCAGCACGTTAACAAAACAGACTCAGCTATTCGTATCACTCACCTGCCCACAGGCACTGTAGTAGAGTGTCAGGACGAAAGGTCTCAGCATAAGAACAAAGCCCGTGCTCTGTCCCTTTTGGCTTCTAGGCTGCTTTCTAGTGCGCAAGAAGTAGTTGCAGCAGAACAAGCAGATGCCCGTAAAAGTTTGGTAGGTAGTGGTGACCGGTCTGAGAGAATACGCACCTATAACTATCCTCAAGGTCGGGTAACAGATCACCGCATAAACCTCACTCTTTATAAATTGGGTGATATTATGGAAGGTGATGTGAACTGCATTATTGAACCACTAAGCAATGAGCATCAAGCCAATCTGTTGGCTTCTCTAGCAGAAAATGAAGGTTAGTTCGAACATAATGTCTAACTCTGGCCCCAACTACACGCGCCAACGCGCATTAGCTTGGGCCAAGTTAAGTTTTTCTACAGCAGCTCAGCCCACCCAAAGCCCTACTTTGGATGCCCAGCTTCTGTTATGTAAGGTGCTAGATGTGACTAATGCTAGCCTCCATGCTTGGCCAGACAAGCTTCTAAGCATGGAGCAATGGAGTGGCTTTGAAGCTTTGGTACAAGAGCGCTGCTTGGGCAAGCCTGTAGCTCACTTGTTGGGCACGCAAGGCTTTTGGAGTTTAGACTTACAAGTTGATGCATCCACCTTGATTCCTCGCCCAGAAACTGAGCTGTTAGTTGAAATAGTGCTTGAGTTAAATTTACCCCGTTGCGCCAGTGTTGTAGATTTAGGTACGGGCAGCGGTGCTATCGCACTAGCTTTGGCTAGCGAAAACCCCCATTGGCAAATAGTAGGTGTGGATCAATCATTAGCTGCTGTGAATCTTGCGAAAGCTAACGGGTTTAGCTCCAGTTTAGAGCAAGTTAAATTTTGCCAAGGTAACTGGGCCCATGGGTGGGTGAAAGACGACTCTAAACCCCTGCACTGTATTGTTAGTAATCCTCCTTACATCGATGCCCAAGACCCCCATTTAAATCAAGGTGATGTGCGCTATGAGCCCTTATCTGCCCTTGTGGCTGATAACCATGGCATGGCAGACATCGAAACCATTGCGCAGCAAGCGGCACAATTATTGGAAGTAAATGGGTGGTTGGCATTTGAGCACGGCTACGATCAAGGCGAAAAAGTAGCTAAACTATTAGCCAGTTTAGGATTTAATCATGTCACTACGCGTAAAGATTATAATGGCCAAGTCCGAGTGACTTTTGGCCAATGGTCAGCTAATGCAGGAGCTAAATTATGAATGATGAGCAGCTGCAGCGTTATAGTAGGCAAATCATGCTGCCAGATTTTGACTATCAAGGGCAGCAAAAATTACTAAGCGCTAGGGTGCTGATTATCGGCCTAGGAGGTTTGGGCAGCCCTGTGGCATTGTATTTGGCATCTGCAGGTTTGGGTACTTTGGTATTGGTTGATGATGATGTGGTAGATCAGTCCAACTTACAGCGCCAAATTATTCATGGTGAAGCTGATATAGGTACAAGTAAAGTCTTGTCGGCCAAGCAAAGTATTGCTGCACTTAATAGTGATGTGTTGGTAGTGACGATCAATAGTCGGCTTGAAGCTAGTGCGTTACTAAAAGAAGTAATAAAGGCTGATGTGGTATTGGATTGTTGTGATAATTTAGCGACACGCCTAGCGGTTAATAAAGCCTGCTTGCAAAGCCACACACCTCTTGTTTCTGGCGCTGCTATTCGTATGGAAGGCCAGGTTACAGTTGTGGATCCTCGCCAACCTGATACACCTTGTTATCACTGCTTAACTCAACTTACAGGAGATCAGCAAGGTAGCTGTTCAACTAACGGTGTGATGGCACCACTTGTTGGGATTATTGGAGCAACTCAAGCGATGGAAGCCATAAAGGTGCTTTCTAACTTCGGGGAACCATTAGTGGGTAAGCTGTTGTTATTGGAAGCAAAAACGATGCACTGGCAAACTTTTAGCCTAGCTAAAGACATGAATTGCGTAAGCTGTGGCGAAAATTAATCAAATCTCATTTTTTTTATCCTTTTTTAGTGTTTTTTGGGTTTGTTCGGCTGTAGAGGCTTGACTCTAAATCTCAATGGTTTACTATACGCGCTCTCTGCGGAGGGGTGGCAGAGTGGTCGAATGCAACGGTCTTGAAAACCGTCGTGGGTTTGTAGCCCACCGAGAGTTCGAATCTCTCCTCCTCCGCCATTTTATTTGTGCAGGTGTGATGTTTTTAATCATATTTGAGTAGTAGCGTAATAGGTTTTTATATTGCGTATTAAGGGGCGCAATCTACCAAGCCCCGTAGAGAATTTGGGTCGTTAGCTCAGTTGGTAGAGCAGTTGGCTTTTAACCAATTGGTCGGGCGTTCGAGCCGCCCACGACCCACCATATTAAATCGTATCAACCGGTAAATGTTGGTCAGTTTATTGCTGTACAGCAATAGGTTGTGTGGACATAATTTTTAAACTATTAAAGTTTATTTATTATTAAAAAGTAAGGGGCGCAGTCTACCAAGCCCCGCAGAGAATTTGGGTCGTTAGCTCAGTTGGTAGAGCAGTTGGCTTTTAACCAATTGGTCGGGCGTTCGAGCCGCCCACGACCCACCATCATAAGAAACAGCCCTCGCTAGGCAACTAGCGGGGGCTTTTTTGTGGCTAAAACTAAACCACGATGCTTAAAGACCCAGGGTTCAAGTAAGTGGTCAGCCTCACCAATATCATGGGAGTGGTGAGTGTGTAATGGGTAAGCGCGTTCATATACCAGAACCATGTTTGGCCAAGAATCTGCGGTTGTAAGTTGAATGAGTGTTTCGTGGTTGATAGGAACAGGGTCGCTATAATGACGTGGTCCACCGATCCAATGCCACTTGGGTAAAATAATAAACCCTCGTTCTAACCCCTCAATGGGTTTAATCTGCTCAAGTTCATGGTGCTCTAGCCACCAACCACGCTGATGATTTGGGTCAACACCAATGTCTTTGACAGTGGTTGAGTGCCAGTTTTCATAGGCATAGAACAAGATGCCCGTTAACAGCAGCTGACGGTGACTTGGCAGGGGTAAGCACTGTTGCTGCAAGAAATCTAATACTTGCTCAGTGTGGCTCAATGGAAGCTGGTGTTGGCGTAACCTATCCCACTTAAGATCTAAGCGGTCTCGCCCCGCTGGGCCAATAAAATCTTCTAGCCTAGAGCCGCCCTTAGTGAGTAAATAAAACTTTATCGAAAGTTCTAAGTGCACAACTTCGCTGGCACTATTTCGATAAATAAGATCTAACTCGCCAAGGGTTCGTTGGGGTGTTTGAATCACCAAGTTTCTGGCAATAATGTGGTTGTTTTTGGATGCGTTGAATAAATGTTCGACGCAATCTTCAAAATGTTTGCCCAAGCGATAGGCGGGCTGTGCAGGGTAAGTTACCAAGCAATTCATGGCTACTTTGGGTTCGATGGTAATATCTTGAGGAATAAATAAGCTTACTGTGGGTGTGGCCAACATAAGGGGTTGGCTTTGTAACAGCCAATCTAAGTCAACTTGGATATCAACTTCAATGGGATTGCCAGTTTCATGGTTGTATTGATCTTGTTGGCCCACAATAGACACCCTAACTTACTGTTTGATAAGGGAGTATAATGGCACAGATGAACGCGACACAACTACAATCCTATTATGATCAAACACCTAACGCTCGAAGAATGGCGTTAGTGAGTGTAGGTTTGGTAATGGTGGTATGTTCTCTAGCTCTTTCTGCGGTCAATATCGCTATTCCTCGCATAGCCTTTGATTTGCAAGCCAGTGCAATTGCGGTGAGCTGGATTCCTGTGGCTATGTTGTGGGGTAATGTAGTTTTCTTATTACCTATAGGCCGCCTTGCAGACATCGTTGGGCGAAAACGCATGTTTGTCACTGGCATAATACTATTTATCCTGTCTTCTTTGTGCGTACTGCTGCCACAATCTATTACCTCTTTGTTGCTTATCCGAGTGGTGCAAGGCATTTCTAGCTCTATGGTTTATGGCACTAGCATGGCGATTATTGGTGTAGTTTATGCCAACTCTAATCGAGGCCAAGCTTTAGGGATAGCGGCATCGTCTGTATACCTTGGGCTCACTCTTGGTCCATTAATAGGAGGTTGGTTAACCCAGCATTGGGGTTGGCAAAGTGTGTTTTGGGCACCCACTGGTGTCTTAATGTTGTGTTTAGTGGTTTTATTTGTGTATGTTAAAGGTGACTGGAAGTCGCAAGTAAGAGTGGGGTTTGATTGGCAAGGAAGTTTGATTTTTGCTGCGTGGGTGAGTGCTTTTATGCTTGGTTTGTCACGCTTAACAGACTGGCGTTTTGCTTTGTTAGCTCTATTTGGCTTGATGTTATTGGCCTTTTTTGTATGGCATCAATCCAGGGCGCCATCACCCTTGGTAAAGCTCTCTGCATTGCGGGCTAATCGTATATTTAACCGTTCTTTGCTATCAGCGTTCTTTATTTATGGCTCTAGCTTTTCTATGGTATTTTTACTGAGCCTATATTTACAATACATTCATGGCTTAAGTCCTAGTGAAACAGGTCAAATTGTATTAATACAAACCCTCATAATGATGGTATTAGCGCCTATTACTGGCCGCCTATCTGATCGTTTTGAACCACGAATACTATCCACTATAGGATGTGGTTTTTTTGTTATTGGTTATGGCATGTTGTTTAGGCTGGATATGCAAACTTCATTGCATTATGTAATGCTGGCATTGGTGTTTTTAGGCTTGGGCTTTGGTTTCTTTTCATCACCTAATAACAATGCAGCCATAGGCTCGGTGGCAGCTGATAAGTTGAGTATTGCTGCTGTATTACTTAATTTAGCGCGAACTATGGGTAATATGGTGAGCTCTGCTATAGTAATGACACTTTTTAGCGTGACCATGGGTGGTGCAGCCATCACCTTGGAGCTTTATCCTGAACTGCTGTTTGTAATTAAAGTCACCATGGCTTTGTCGATGGGTTATGCCTTGATTGCGGCTATTTTTTCGTATCGCCGAGGCACTATCCATTAAGGCAAATCATTTAATGAGTGCTACAGTTTATTATTCAGCTGCAGCGCTTTTATAGTCAATAGCAATAATGTCATAGCCTTTAGCTAGGTCGCTTAGTTCTACTCTATCATCTAATTGCTTGCCAATAAGTGCTAAGGCAAGAGGTGAGTCTATGCTGATAAATCCTGAGCTTGGATTAAGCTCATCAGCTCCTACAATACGATAACAGCGTTCATTGTCATCATCGTCCACTAATGTAACCCAAGCTCCAAAATACACTCTATTTGGATCTGCAGGTGTGCCTTCCACTACTTTGATGCGATCAAGTCGACGTTGTAAATACAAAATGCGACTGTCCATTTCACGTAACATTTTTTTGCCATAAATATATTCAGCATTTTCTGAACGATCGCCTAAAGCGGCTGCTTCCCCTACGGCTTGAGTTATTACGGGGCGTTTATTGCGCCACAAGTCATCTAGTTCAGCTTTAAGTGCTGCTGCGCCTTCTGGAGTAATTAAAGGTGAGCGTTTTGGGCCTGGCGCGCGGTAGCGACCAGCGAAGCGTTGTTTAGCAGATTTCATAATGTACATAACCTTGAGATAGCTACAGGAATTGCAGTTTCTACGCGCATGATCCGAGACCCAAGGGAAAAGGGCGTAAAGCCTTGCTGGATTAATTTATCCACTTCGTACTCAGTAAACCCGCCTTCTGGGCCAATAGCCAAGGTGGTTGCTTGTTGGTTGGCAGTGGGGCATTGGTGGGCATCACGTGGATGGGCCACAAGGCGGCGACTTTGGCCTGCCCATTGATCAAGCTTATCTTCTACGTAAGGTTTAAATAGTTGCGCTTTGTGCACCAAAGGCAGCTGTGTGGTACCCGCTTGCTCAAGCCCTAAGATTAAGTTGTCATAAATGCTTTGGGGTTGCAAAATGGGTGTTTGCCAATAGCTCTTTTCTACTTTGGCACTATTTAATAATGTAATTTCGCTCACACCCAAAGTAGCACAGGTCTGTAGTATTCTGCGCATCATTTTGGGTCTAGGTATCGCAAGCAATAGTTTTAGTGCAAGTGGCGCAGGGCTAGCTTGATTGAATACGACCTCTAAATGAGTCTCAAGTGGAGTGTGAGAAATGACCTTTGCTAAACCAATAGCGCCATTAATTTGACCTACTCTAATCGTGTCGCCAATAATAGGCTTGATCACTTTAGCTAAATGAGTTTGACGACGCAGGTCGTTAATTATGATCTGTCTCGTATGAGACAGTTCGCTAGCGTTAAAAAGTAGTATATTCATAGCGTCACAGTATAATGGGTGATTCGATATATGTGTTGGAGTTTGTGTGGTTATTATTGGTATTGCAGGAGCATCGGCTTCTGGTAAAAGCGTATTGGCAAAAAATGTAATGGACGGATTTGGGGCAGATCAAGTCATGATGATGTCAGAAGACAGCTATTACAAAGACCAACATAACTTATCTAAAGATCAGCGTAACCTGACCAATTATGATCACCCAGATGCGATGGATCATGATCTGATGGCCCAGCACCTTGAGGCACTATCTATGGGGCAAACCATTGAGCAGCCTGTTTATAGTTTTCATGAACATTTACGTTTGTCACAGACAGTGTTAATGAAACCTTGTAAAGTGTTAATTGTTGAGGGTATTTTGTTGTTCACGCAAGAGCGGTTGCGATCTTTGTTTAATCTACGCATCTTTATGGATGTTCCATTGGATGTTTGTTTAATTAGACGCTTAGAGCGTGATGTAAACGACAGAGGCCGAGATTTACAGTCAGTTTTGGCGCAATATCAAGCCACCGTAAGGCCTGGTTATTTTAACCATATTTCTCCTTCTCGTGGGTTTGCTGATTTAATTGTACCAGAGGGGGGTGAAAACCCAGCAGCCATAGAATTATTAAAAGCTCGTGTCGCACAAATGCTGATCTAGCTGATACAACTACCAATTGGAGACGATAATGAATAAAACCTTAGTACTCACTGCCATCTGTGCAGACCGTCCAGGCCTTGTGCAAATGCTTTCTGAAGTTATTTACACTCATGATGCCAGCTGGGAAGAGTCTAGTATGGCCCATCTTTGTGGTCAATTTGCCGGCATTCTTACAGTCAATGTTGACGAATCCTTAATTCCCACTCTTGAGAAGGATTTACGTGAGTTAAGTAAGCATGGTATGGCGGTTACTTTAAACGAAAGTGTAGATGCACCTGAAGCTGACAATCAACACACTATCTGGTTAGACCTGACTTGTCATGACAAGCCAGGCATCATGCGTGAAGTGTCGAATGTGTTTGTAGCACAACATGTCAGTGTGCAAAGTTTAGATACAGAAGTAGTTAGTGCATCAATGTCTGGTGGAGAGATGTTTGTTGCTGGGGCTCAATTGTTAGTCTCAAAAGACTTTGACATGGATAACCTACAGCAAGCACTTGAAGGTTTATCTGATGACTTGATGGTGGACTTAGCTCTTGCTGATGAGGAGTAAAACTGCCGTTAAAAGCGCAGTTTTACTCTCAAACTAAGCTGAGCGTGCTAACACAGCGCGTTTAGCTTTTTGGCTAATAGGCCATTGACTTGGCCTGGATTAGCAGAGCCTTTAGAAGCTTTCATTACTTGGCCCATAAAGAAGCCTAGCATTTTACCTCTTTTGTCTTCTTGGGCTTCCAAGTATTGTGCTACTTGTTTGGGATTATTGGCAATAACCTCATCCACCATTAAATCAATAGCAAAGACATCGTTGACCTGCTTAAGACCACTGGAAGCAATAATTTCATCCACTTCACCCGTTTGATTCCACAAGCATTCAAAGACAGTTTTAGCACCCTTGCCATTAATCGTATCATCTTTAATACGGCAAATAAGCTGGCCAAGGCGGGCTGCACTTACTGGGCATTGTTCAATTTCAATATTATTTTGATTCATGTATTTAGCGACTTCACCCATCACCCAGTTGGCGCTCAGTTTGGCGTCATCACACACATCAACAACAGCTTCAAAATAATCAGCTAAGTGTCTGGATGAAGACAATACAGCAGCATCATATTCACTCAAACCAAGTGTGCCTACAAAACGTGCACTGCGCTGGTCTGGCAGTTCTGGCAAGCTTTGGCGAATAGCTTCAATGTAGGCGTCATCAATTTCGATAGGTAGTAAATCAGGGCAAGGGAAATAACGATAATCGTTGGCTTCTTCCTTGCTGCGCATAGGCCGTGTTTCGTTCTTATCGGCATCGTAAAGGCGGGTTTCTTGTACAATTTTGCCACCATCTTCCAAAATATCAATCTGCCTTTCCACTTCTATATTAATGGCGCGTTCAATAAATTTAAATGAGTTGATGTTTTTCAATTCAGTACGGGTGCCAAGTTTTTCTTGCCCTTTAGGACGCAGTGATACGTTGGCGTCGCAACGCATAGAACCTTGCGCCATATTGCCATCTGAAATGCCTATAGTGGTGACAATAGCGTGCATCTTTCGCATGTAGGCGACGGCTTCTTTGGCGCTACGCATATCTGGCTCAGAGACTATTTCTAGCAAAGGGGTGCTAGAGCGGTTTAGGTCAATGCCAGTCATGCCATCATAGTCTTCGTGCAATGACTTTCCAGCATCTTCTTCAAGGTGCGCACGGGTGACACCAACGCGTTTGGTTGTGCCGTCCTCTAGTTGAATATCCAAATGACCCAAACCTACAATAGGGTGATCCATTTGGCTAGTTTGATAGCCTTTTGGTGAATCTGGATAAAAGTAGTTTTTGCGAGCAAATACAGAGTGTTTGCACACTTGTGCATCTATAGCAGTGCCAAAAGTCACAGCCATGCGTAAAGCAGCTTCGTTAAACACTGGTAATGCGCCCGGCATACCCAAATCTACCAAAGTGGTTTGAGTATTTGGTGCTGCACCAAAGCCTATTTTAGCACCCGAAAATAGCTTTGTTTTTGTAGCTAATTGAACGTGAATCTCTAAACCAATAACAATTTCCCAGGTCATAATTAAGCTCCCTTTTCTTGGTTAGAGGCAGCTAGGCCGATTGATGAGGGTTTTTGTAAGTGCCAATCAGTAACTTGCTGATATTGATGCGCAATATTCAAAAGTTTGGCTTCAGCAAAATAGTTACCCATGATGTGTAATCCCACTGGGCGACCGTTGACAAAACCTGCAGGTGTAGACATGGCTGGAATGCCTGCCATGTTGGCAGACAAGGTGTAGATGTCTTCTAAATACATCGCTACAGGGTCTTTGGTATTGCTGCCCAAATCAAATGCTGGTGTTGGGGCGACTGGCCCCATAATTACGTCTACTTGAGATAGTGCGCGGGCAAAATCGTCTTTAATCATGCGACGGATGCGTTGCGCTTTAACATAGTAAGCATCGTAATAACCTTCAGATAAGGCATAAGTTCCCACCATAATGCGGCGCTTCACTTCGGTGCCAAAGCCTTGCGCACGAGTACGACAATAAAAATCCATCAAATCTGTTGGTTGATCGCAGCGATAACCATAGCGAACGCCATCAAATCGGCTCAGGTTAGAGGAGGCTTCTGATGGTGCGATCACATAGTATGCAGGGATTGATAACTCTAAGTTAGGCAGACTAATATCAATAATTTGAGCACCAAGGGCTTCAATTTCTTTTACAGCAGCCATAATGCACTGGGCCACTTGAGGGTTAAGGCCTGCACCAAAAAACTCTTTAGGTAGACCTACCTTTAGCCCCGTAAGAGGTAAGTTTAGATCTGCAGTGTAATCTGGAGTTTCTTGGTTTACGCTGGTGGAGTCTTGGTCATCAAAACCTGCCATGACATTAAGCATCATTGCTGCGTCTTGCGCACTTTGGCACATAGGCCCAGCCTGATCTAGGCTAGACGCATAAGCAATAATTCCAAAGCGCGAGACACGCCCGTATGTAGGCTTTATACCTGTTAAATTACAAAATGATGCGGGTTGACGAATAGATCCGCCGGTATCGGTGCCCGTGGCTGCGGGCACAAGACCTGCTGCCACGGCAGCAGCAGATCCACCTGAAGACCCTCCAGGCACAGCGGTTAAGTCCCATGGATTTTTTACCGCACCAAAAAAGCTATTTTCGTTGGAAGAGCCCATGGCAAACTCATCCATGTTGGTTTTACCCACACATACAGCACCAGCAGTTAATAAACGTTGGCCAACAGTAGACTCATAGGGTGGTACAAAGTTGGCCAGCATTTTAGAGGCCGCTGTAGTAACGTGGCCTTGGGTGCAAAATAGATCTTTGTGAGCAAAAGGCACGCCAGTAAGAATGTCTGCGGTACCCGCTTTAATGCGCACATCAGCTGCAGTTGCTTGAGCCAAAGCAAGATCTTCTGACAAGCTAATAAAACTATTGTAGATGGGGTCGCGTGTTTTAATGTCGGCAATGGTGTCCTGAGTGATTTCACGGCTAGAATAAGTTCCAGCAGCTAAATCCTTAGAAATTTGATCGAGGGTTTTAGAAGTCATGATTATACGGTCGCTTTGTTAATCTAATACGTTAATCTAGTACTTTAGGGACTAGGTACAAGCCGTCTTGTGTGGCTGGAGCAATGGCAATAAAAGCGTCACGCTGATTATCGCAAGTGACTATGTCTTCACGCAGGCGCTGGGTGGCATCATGAGGGTTGGACAATGGCTCTATGCCATTAGTATCAACCTGCTGCATTTGGTCTATAAGAGACAAAATGCTAGAAATGCTGTTGGTATAATCGTTGATTTCATTGGGATCGACTTGCAAACGAGCAAGAACAGCAATTTTTTCGATGTCGGCGTTTTCTATGGCCATAATATTCTCGACTTAGCGGTATTGAATCATACAAATGTTATTGAACTTTTTAGCTTAAAAACACTCGAATGCTAGTGTTGTTGTGCTGTCAAATGGAAGCGCAACCTTAATTTAATTTACAGCAAATGTATTAGCGGTAAAACAGGGCTCTAATTTATCATAAATAGAGCCGTTGGAAAACGGATTAACCTTGCTCAAACGCCCCTTGATTGTTAATATTTAACCCTTAGTAGCAGCGATTTATGAAGATCGCCATTATTCTCCGATTAGAGCCAATAAATTAGCATGTTTAAAAAAATACGCGGTCTATTTTCTAGCGACCTGTCCATTGATTTAGGCACGGCCAACACCCTCATTTACGTGCGCGATAAAGACATTGTCTTAAACGAACCCTCTGTTGTGGCAATTCGTACTCATGGAAATCAAAAAAGCGTTGCTGCAGTGGGTGCTGACGCTAAACGTATGCTAGGTAGAACACCTGGCAACATTACTGCCATTCGCCCTTTAAAAGATGGTGTGATTGCAGATTTTCATGTGACAGAAAAAATGTTGCAGCACTTTATTCATAAAGTGCACGAAAACAGTTGGATGACTCCTAGCCCAAGAGTGCTAGTTTGCGTACCTTGTAAGTCTACGCAAGTTGAGCGAAGGGCTATCAAAGAGTCTGCGATGGGGGCTGGGGCACGTGAAGTTTACTTAATTGAAGAGCCTATGGCAGCAGCCATCGGGGCGGGACTGCCAGTAGAGCAGGCCAGTGGTTCTATGGTGGTCGATATTGGTGGTGGTACCACTGAAATAGCTATCATATCCCTTAATGGGGTGGTTTATTCAGAATCAGTGCGTGTAGGTGGCGACCGGTTTGATGAATCTATCATCGCTTATGTGCGTCGTAACTATGGTTCGTTAATCGGTGAAGCAACAGCTGAACGTATCAAACAAGAAATTGGTACTGCTTACCCTAGGTCTGATGTTTTAGAAATAGACGTAAGAGGCCGAAATCTAGCAGAAGGTATTCCGCGTAGCTTCACGCTAAACTGCAACGAAATTATGGAAGCACTGCAAGAGCCGCTTTCAACTATTGTTCAGTCTGTGAAAAGCGCTTTAGAGCACTCACCACCAGAGCTTGCTTCTGATATTGCAGAAAGTGGTATTGTGCTTACCGGTGGTGGCGCATTGCTAAGAGATTTAGACCGTTTAATCAGTGAAGAAACTGGCTTGCCAGTTATAGTAGCTGAAGATCCTTTGACCTGTGTTGCAAGGGGTGGCGGTAGAGTTTTGCAAATGCTTGATGACAGCACCTTTGATTTACTGGCTAGAGACTAAATGATCTAGCTACCAATAACACAACGGCGGGGTAGCTTAAGCAATCTCGCCGTTGTTGTTTAAGGCGACAGGATCGCTAGGAGACTCGTTATTGATCCTTTGTTTAAAGGCCGATCTACCGTTAAAAAATTCTTTATTTACGGTTTTATCTGTACTGGCTTAATTATATCTGACTACCAATTTGATCAAATGCAGCGTTTTCGTGGGTGGCTTTCTGTGGCTGTGACACCTGTGCAATGGTTAGTTGATGTGCCTCAGCGGTCTTGGACTTGGTTAGATGAAAGGCTACAAGTTCGTGATGAGCTAATTGCCGAAAATAAACAATTACGCGCCCAAACTCTTTTAGCCGAAAGGCGAGTTCAAAAACTAGCAGCACTGACAGTGGAAAACTTTCGCCTGCGTGACATACTTAACAGTAGTGAACAGTTGGATGAAAAAGTGATCGTTAGTGAGCTCATAGGCATTAACTCAGACCCATTTGTTCATCAAGTAATTATTAATAATGGTTTTAATAGTGGGGCTTTTACAGGCCAGCCTGTACTTGATGCAACAGGAGTTATGGGCCAAGTGATCTTTACGTCAGCATATACTAGCAGAGTGCTATTAATTACTGATGCAGATCATGCTATTCCAGTTGAGGTAAACCGTAATGGACTGCGAAGCGTGGCTTATGGCCTAGGACATTATGACTATTTAGAATTACAAGATCTCTCAGACACTGCTGATATTGAAGTAGGTGACACATTAGTAAGCTCTGGCTTAGGTTTGCGCTTCCCCAAAGGCTACCCAGTAGCTGAAGTGATTGAAGTGCAACACTTTGCAGGACAAGACTTTGCCAAGGTGTTAGCTAAGCCTACAGCCGCCTTAGGTCGTTCGCGGCATTTGTTACTAATTGAAACGCCGCAGCAACAAAGTCTAGCTCAGCAGGAGGTTAAGTAATGGTTATGCAAAGAGCCCATAACCTATGGGTGCCTTTTGTTACTTTGCTCATGGCTTTTATGTTGAGTGCACTGCCAATGCTTGAGTGGGTGCAGTGGGGTTGGCCTGAATGGGTGTTAATGGTATTTCTTTATTGGGTGATTGCTTTACCGCAAAGATTTGGCATAGGTTGGGCTTTTGTATTGGGTTTATTGCTGGACCTATTACAAGGGACTCATTTAGGCATTAACGCGCTAGCCATGGTGGTAGCGACCTTTATTGTTATATTAATGTATCGTCGCCTGCGTATGTATCGTTTGTGGCAACAGGCGTTTGTGATATGTGTCTTAGTGGTTATTTATCAATGCATTAGTTATTGGTTGCAAGGGATTGGTAGCAATGCCAGTAGCGGCCTTTGGTTTTTATTACCTGCGCCAATAAGCGGTGTGCTTTGGTTGTGGTTGTTTGTCGTGCTGCGTGGCATTCGAAGAGCGTTTAAAGTCGCTTAAGGAAAAGGATAGGTCCTCATAATGAATGAAGAAATTCTTATCAATTTTAGCCCAATGGAAACTCGTGTGGCTGTGATTGAAAATGGTATGTTGCAAGAGGTTCATATAGAGCGTAATGACCACCGAGGTATTGTAGGCAATATCTATTTGGGAAAAGTTGTGCGTGTTTTGCCAGGCATGCAGGCTGCCTTTGTAGAAATTGGTTTAGAGCGCTCTGGTTTTATTCATGCTGCAGATATTGAGCCCAAAAATGGGCAACCAGATTCGGATGACATTGCATTACTAGTAAGAGAAGGCCAAAGTATACTGGTGCAAGTGCTTAAAGATCCAATTGGTACCAAAGGTGCTCGCCTTTCCACACAAATATCCATCCCATCGCGTTACTTAGTGTATATGCCAGGAAGCGGCCATGTAGGTGTGTCTCAACGTATAGAAGATGAAACTGAAAAACAACGCTTAAAGAACAGCTTAGAGCACTATTTAGCAAAACCTTCCAAGGTTTTGAATGAGACCCCTGAGCTAGCAAAAGAAGGCGTGATTGTGCGCACAGTTGCAGAAGGCGTGAGCGAACAAAGTCTGCACCATGACGTCGATTTTCTGCGTCGTTTGTGGCACACGATTAAGCAGAAAATCTCGACAGCTAAGGCTCCCCAAACGATTTATGAAGATCTGCCTCTAGCGCTGCGTGCGTTAAGAGATATTGCCCACCCACAAATTGAGAAAATCCGTATAGACTCTAAAGAGACTTATCAAAAGGCGACAGAGTTTGTGAACCAGTTAGTGCCTGATATGGCCAGTAAATTAGAGCACTATCCTGGTGAGAGGCCTATATTTGACCTCTACAATGTAGAAGATGAAATTCAAAGAGCCCTTGGGCGAAAAGTGCCATTAAAATCAGGTGGTTATATTATCATCGATCAAACCGAAGCCATGACTACTGTGGATGTGAATACCGGTGCTTATGTGGGTCATCGGAATCTAGAAGAGACTATTTTCAAAACCAATCTTGAAGCTGCAACAGCTATTGGTCGACAGCTTAGGTTACGTAACCTTGGTGGCATTATCATTTTAGACCTTATCGATATGCATGATCTTGAGCACCAGCGTCAAGTGGCTAGAACCTTAGATCGTGCGTTAGCCAAAGACCACGTTAAAACTAAAGTGTTGGGCGTATCAGATTTGGGTTTGATTCAAATGACACGAAAACGCACACGTGAAAGCTTAGAGCAGCTTTTATGTGAACCCTGTTCAGCATGTGATGGCACCGGTATTAATAAAACACCAGAAACCATCTGTTATGAAATATTTAGAGAAATTTTACGAGCTCACAGAGCCTACGATACTCAAACTTATTTAATTCTTGCATCACAATCAGTAATTGATCAGCTGTTAGATGAAGAAGCTCACCGCTTAGCGGAATTAGAGGCATTTATAGGTAAGGCAATCTCATTGCGCCTAGAACCTATGTACCAAAATGAACAATATGATGTGGTGTTGCGTTAATGATGACTAAAGTTAACCAATGGTTTCTAGCCTTTGCTTGCCTATTATTGGTTACATTAGCGCTGTGTATCTCTTGGCTTCGCTTTGGCATTAGTGAACACTCAATATACCATCAGTGGGTTGAAACCCAGGTGAGTCAGTCTATTGGGCAAGATTTAAAAATAGAGACGTTTGAAGTAAAGCTAGTAGGTACATCCCTTAGGCTCAACTTAACACAGCTTCAAGCTAATACCGGTCTAACCCTTGAGCGTTTAACATTAGGTGTGGATCTGCTGGAGTCCATTAGAACTAGTGTGCTTACTTTATCTAATGTTCAAGCAACAGGCGTGTCCATTGAAGCCAGCCAACAAGAAGATGGACGCTGGGGGGCGCAAGCAACGCATGGCCCTCATTTTTTGCTGAAATTATCATCCAGTGTGCCTCAGTTGTTACTTGAGGATGTCCGCTTAATATTGACACCCTATCAAAGCCAGCCCATTAGCCTGCCCAAACTTAACGCTCAAATTGGTGTTACTCAAAGTAAGGCTCATAGTGCTACTGAACATACAACTGAGGTAAACCTATCTCTTTACAGTGGCACAGCTACTAAAACATTAAATGATGATGCCAAAATACACCTTACATTAGACATTAATACCACTGGAGGTATTAATGGTCTGCCCCAAGCAAGTATTGAATCAGCCCAGGTATATTTGCACGCCAATGGTTTGGAGGTTGCATCTTGGTTACCCTTAATAATGCCTATTGAATCATCTTTTAATGCTGACAATTTGAGTGTGTTTGGTGAGTATTGGCTAGATTATCAAGCCGCCAAATCTCTTCAGATAGTGACTAAGAAATCTAATTTTAAATTCATTACCCAAATGGAAAAAGTAGATTTGACAGCAGATGTTAGAGCAACGCTCAAGCTAGATAACAATAGTAATAATGTATGGGATTTATCCCATTGGAGCCTTGCAGCGCAGGCAGTAAGTGGGAAAATAAATGAGGCTATTTTGCCTTTTAGTAAGCTACAGATCTTAAAACAAAATCAACATCTAGTGATACAAAGCCCAGTGCTTGATCTGGCAGACACACACACATTACTAAGCACCCTTAGTCGCTTACCTGCAAAGGTGAGTATGCCTATTGGATCCCTTGCCCCCAAAGGTTGGTTGTCTGAAGTTGCGCTATTCTTAGACGTTAATCAGCCTAGTGAGTTTTTATTCACTGGCGACCTACAACAGGCAAAAGTAGAGGCGTGGGCAGGTGTGCCCCAAATTAGTCATGCAGATGGACGCATTTGGCTCAACCGCTATGGTGGCAAGGTGGCGATCAGCGATACCGACGGTTTGACATTACAAGTGCCTAAACTCAATGGATTGCCTTGGAAGTTTAATGCCGTACAGGGTGAGTTTAATTGGCACTATGGTGCTTTGGCTAACAGAGTCAGCTCATCTAATGTCACTGCCAGCCTAGCACAAGGGCATATAATTCTTTTAATGGCAGGCGAGTTTCCTCGAAAGGGATCATCCACAGAACCCTTTATACAACTGGCGTTGGGGATTAAAAACCTTAATGTAGGTGAGATACCAATAATGCTGCCAGATAAAGTGCTGGGTAAAAAGCTAGGTCAATGGATCTCTAAAGCAGCACCTATTGGCACCGTTACACAAGCGGCTCTTATCTATAATGGCCGTCCAGGAAAGGTTTTAAACTCGGAAAATAAGCTGGCAAGAAGTATGTCTATTGCAGCACACCTTGATATTCCTGACTTCACCTATCACCCAAAGTGGCCCCAAGTGCAGGGACTAATCGCTGATTTGACTGTAAATTCAACAAGTGCAGTGATAAAACTTGAATCAGGTACTTTGGCCCACGGTTTAATGTCTGCAAAAGTAGATGGGTGGCAAGTGGAAGTGCCCATATATACCAAATTTTCCAAAGCGTCTAGATCAGAAAATTCAACAAATAACTCACAAAATGCGCCAGTGACAAAGGCAAATGATGGTTATATTAAGGTACAAGGGCAACTATCAGGCGAAGCTCAGCAGATGATAGATTTAGCACAGCAGCTTCCACTTAATATCAATTTACCACCATGGCTAAAAAATCTAAAACCAGAAGGTAACGTGTCTTTGCAGGGCCGTTTTGGGATACCTTTTGGTCACCAAGCAAAACCCACCTATGACTTCAAACTATCTAGTGATAATTTACATGCTTTTTGGGCACCCCTGCAGGCAGATATACGCCACGTTGAATTTGAAGTTGAACTAAATTCATCCTATTCGGGTATTGGAGAGGGTTTTGGTAATGGCCTTATAGATGGACAATCGATCAGTGTTAAACGCTTACCTAAAGTTGAGCTTGCTACCCCTTGGCTGTCCAGCATTCCCAAACCCATTCTACGTGATGTAAGAACTAATGCTGGAGGGGAAAAAGGTCACTTAGTATTACAATTTGAAGGGCGTTTACCAGCACATTACTTGGCGACAAAAACAAGTCAGCCTTGGGCGCAAAAAATTACTGGTGCATTACCCTTTGTTGCAAGACTATCCACCTGCACGAAAATGCAGGGACAGTGTGCATCATTAAGTGCTCAGGTAGACTTGAGTAGTGCTGGTATGGCCCTACCAGAACCTTTGAATCAATTACAACAATTACAGCTGATTGGCAATTGGCAACAAGGCCAACAAGATTGGTATGCCAGTGTAGACGGACAGCAAATAGCGATTAAATTGGACACTGAAAAAACCTCAGATGCACTATCGGTAGTAGGTCTAAATGTAGGGTTTAAGCAGTCTGTTGATTGGGCAAAAAAAGATCAGTGGAATATTGATGGCCATCTAGATATGTTAGATATAGCCTCTTGGTGGTCAGTTTATCAAGATCGTATAAAGGCATGGGGAAGGGGGCAAGACAAGCAAAATATAACGGCTTCAAAATCAATATTGCCTCTGGTTAATGTGACAATAAAGCAGGCTCAGTGGTTTGGTTTAGACATTAACCAAGCCCAAGTAACGCTTGCGCCACTTGAAAAAACAGATGGCTTACTATTGTCAGATCCATGGCGATTGAATATTGCCTCAAAAAATTTAATGGGCCATATAGATTATTTTGACACTCAGCTGCCTCTAGCTATTAATGTAGAACGAGCGCTTTTTAACTTCCCAGATACTTCACAGGAAACGATAAAGGTCACTGATGTATTAGAGAATATTGACCCCAAAAAACTACTAGATGCAGATGTTTCTATCCAAAATTTAGTTAAAAATGATGAACCCTTTGGCCACTGGGAATTTAAAATCCGACGTGACAAAGAGCAAATATACGTCCACGATTTAGATGCAACTATTCGACATACTAAGCTTCAAGGTAACCTTATTTGGGATAAGCTTGATGGTGTCCATCGCACCCAGTTTACTGGTCGTGCTGAATCTGACGATTTGGCTAGTGTGCTAATGGCTTGGGGTTATGAGCCAGGATTAAGCGCTAAAGGTTCATCTATGGAAATACAGCTAAGTTGGCCTCGCTCTCCTTTAGCTTTTGCGTTAAAAGACACCACTGGAGATCTAGGACTGCGTCTTAAAAATGGCAGCATATCATCTTCGCCCAGTGCCGTTGATGGACTAAAAGTGTTGGCTCTTTTAGATGTTGGTCGATTAATCAACAGAGTTAAGTTAGATTTTTCTGACATTATTCAGCCAGGTTTTAACTTCGATAGTGTGACATCCCATTACCGCTTTGATGAGGGCATTGCCTCTACTGTCACACCCTCAACCTTCAAATCATCGACCTTAAATCTAACCATGGACGGCTGGATCGATTTTAATAATCGTGAAGTGGACAATAACTTAATTATTACTTTGCCAGTGGTAGATAAGCTGCCGCTGGCAGCTTTAATAGTAGGTCTGCCTCAGCTGGGAGGTATGATGTACGTAGTTAACAAGTTAATTGGTGATGAATTAGCCACCTTTACAAGCGCTAGGTATCATGTTGTGGGCTCATTGGATAAGCCAAAAGTTGAGCTGGTGAGATTTTTTGATAAAGATTACCAGCAGCAATCTGTGCAGGAGCGTATTGATAACGTGCTTTCTATTGAATAAGCCTACTCAATTTTAAGCCAAGTGTTTATTGCCCCTGCACTATTATGCTAGTTTCTTATGGGTGAGCCTTGGTCCAGCATAGTCACAATGCGTGCTTGTGTTGCACTTGATTGGGCCAAGCGCAAAAAAGACTCGCGTTCAGCGTCAAACAGATCTTGTTCACTCATCATAGTGTTAGCTTTAACTTTGCCACCAGTAAAAATGCGTGCAAGCTCTGTACCTACAACCACATCATGGGCGGTAATTTTTTGCTGATCGTGCGCTTCAAATAACCAATCCATCATTTCACGATAGGTTTCTTCACCTGCCATAGGCAAAGGCTTTCGAGGTTTCGCTTTTTTAACATTATCAAATTGTGATAGAGCTTCACTTAATAGACGATCTCGGTTCATCATATATTGATCTTCTGGATAAAGCATAGCTTGTTCAGTAGCCTCTATAGGTGACTTTGCTGTCCAGCCATAACCTACAATCATAAAGGCTTTCCATGCAGCTGCTTTGATGTCACCCAACACTTCATACCAACGGTATAAATACTCTTTACACCCGCCACCACCAGGCACAACCCCTACACTTGATTCTACTAAGCCCATAACGCAGTTAGAGTGTCCAATAACGTGGTCAGCAGCCAACACGACCTCAAACCCACCCCCAATAGACATGCCTGCAGGTGCTGCAATTACTGGCAACGTACAGCGATTTATTGCGTGCATCGTTTGCTGGAAGTGATTTAAGAAGTGGTCCATGCCAGCATAATCTTCTGCTTCAAAAAAGCCTCGAAAGGCGGTTAAGTTAACACCACAAGAAAAATGCTGGGCGTCATTGTGCAATACCACACCACGAAGTTTTAAAACCTGTGCCTGTTCTAATGCATGTCGAATAACATCCATAGAATCTTTATCTAAGGCGTTGGCCTTAGAATGAAACTCTACAATAGCGGCATTATCGTGTACAAACCAACTGGCCTTTGCATTACTATACTTAGGCGTTAATGTTTGGCGCAATTCAGAGAAACGTAAAACACCAGAGGGCCGTTTTATGGCCACATACTCAGCACTGTCGTCTAAGCTACATAGCTGTCTATTAATGACCTTGTAAAATCCTTCCTTTTGAGCAGATAGCGCCAGCATAGGCGCCACATCACGGCCTTCTTTTTGCATTCGTTCAACGACACGTTTGGCACCAATTTGATCGATTAATTCAAATGGGCCATAAATCCAGTTATAACCCAACTTCATAGCATCATCGATGGGTAAAATATTGCTGCCAATTTCTGGTATAAGCGCGGCTGCGTAGTTTAGGGTGCTAGACAATACTTGCCATGCAAAGCGGCCATAGACACTGTCATCATCTAACAATTCAGCTACACCGTGCGCCTCAGCCTTTTGAGCTAGTGGCAGCTGTATGCGGGTGGTGGGTTGATAGGTGCCGCTTACCAAGTCCAAAACCTCTTTGCCTGTATCCAACTCACGGTAAAACCCTTGTCCACCTTTATTACCTGTTTGCCCATTGGCAATCATTTGGGTCATCAAAGGCACAGGTTGTGCATATTGGTGAAAGGCATCATTTGCAGGCAATATGCTCTCTAAACTTTTGGCTACGTCAGCCATCAGATCTATGCCTATAAGGTCATATAAACCAAAGACCCCAGTCTTTGGAATACCCATAGGTCTACCAAATAAAGCGTCAGCTTCATTGGGTGATAAACCCATATTAAACGCAGTGTGTAAGGCGCATTGGATCGCAAAAACACCAACACGATTCCCTAAGAATCCAGGCGTATCTTCACACACCACAACGCCTTTACCTAGGTTGCTTTCACAAAATTGACTCAACGTATTAATGACTTCATCTTGCGTATGTTCGCCACGCACCAGCTCTAATAACCGCATAAAACGCACAGGGTTAAAGAAATGGGTAATAGCAAAACGTTCACAAAATGCCTGTGGCATGCCTTGTGTAAGCAAGCTAATAGGAATAGTGGAGGTGTTTGAAGTCACAATGGTGTTTGGGCCAGTGATGGCATCAATACGCTTATATAACGCGTGCTTTACATCCAGCCTCTCCACAACAGCTTCTGCTATCCAGTCACAATCAGCCAGTTGATCAAAGTCGTCTTGAGTATTACCACAATGAATTAATTGACCAGCTTCGTTGCTCATCAAACCTGGAGAGTCGATATTTTTTAAACGCTTAAAACCACGTTCAGCCAAGGCATTAACAGCATCGCCTGAGCTTGGTAAGTCTAACAACCATACCTCCACGCCAGCATTAGCAACTTGACCTGCAATACCTGCACCCATTGTGCCAGCACCTATAACAGCTACTTTTTTAATGTTTTTGTAAGTAGAGGATGAGTTGTCTATTAGCTTAGCCATGGTTATTTCTCTATGGACTGAATAAATGTTTTCATAATGTGAAGGCTTTCTTTGGGTGCTTCCATAGGTAGCATATGCCCCATACCATTAACCACGTGTGTTTGAGCATTTAAAGCATGGGCTAGTTTCAAGCCTTCTTTTTTTGGCGTCATGCGATCTTGTTCAGCAAGAATGACGCAGCTAGGGCAGTCTGCATCTGCTACTTGCTGAGCTTTATTTGCTCCTTCAATATATGCGTTGCATGCGGCAAGGTCTATTGCTAAAGGATTACTGGCCATAATGCGTGAGCCTATGCCAATAGGCTGCATCCCTGGTACGGCACTTGCGCCATGCTGGTGTTTGCTGCCAAAGCCCCATTGCAGCATCATAGCTGCAGCATTTGCTGGATTCTTTTGAGCCATATCCACTAACGCCGGATTAACAGGTATCGCGCTTGCTGTGGCAAGTGCCGTCACAGACTTCACTCTATCACCTAGTAGGGCTGCCGCCTCTAAGGCTACCAAAAACCCTTGAGAATGGCCTACTAAATGCACTTTGTCTACTTCTGCGGTATCCAAAGCACGTATGAGCCAAGCACCCATAGATTCGATGCTTGTGAGGGCTTGCCCCTGTGACAAGCTATGCTCTGGAAAATCTGGCGCGAATACACTAAAACCATGGAATGCAAACCAACGTGCCTGTAATGCCCAAGTGCGATGATCTGTACCAGAACCATGCAGCAGCACTACAGTGGTTAAATTTGCATCAAAAGGTTTGCCGCCGGTAGCGATAAAGGTGTTGGCATTATCAACTTGAATATACATGTTAGACCTGAGCCTCTTCTTGGCGAGCAACAACTTTAGCAGCTGCGCGCAAGCCTAAATTAAAATCAGCTTGTATGTCTTTAAGCGTCTCTATACCAACAGAGACACGAATAAGGTCTGCGCTTATGCCTGCTGATAACAAGTCTGCTTCTGTTAGGCGCGAGTGGGTAGTGCTGCCTGGATGTAGCACCAAAGTGCGAGAGTCACCCACGTTGGCTAAATTTGAAGAAAGCTGTAAGGCATCAATAAAGGCTGCCCCGGCGCTGCGTCCACCTTTTACACCAAAAGTAAGCATTGAGCCTGCGCCTTTGGGAAATAAAGCTTTAGTGTGAGCATCTGCATCAATATCAGGGTGGTTTACCCATGCAACAGCGTCTTGTTCTTGCAGCCATGTCACCATAGCTTGAGCATTAGATACATGCTGCTGCATACGTAGGTTTAAGGTTTCTAAGCCCTGCAATAATAAAAACGCGTTATGAGGTGCCATTGCCGCACCTATGTCACGCATAGATTCACAACGAATACGCATAGCCAAAGCTGCAGGGCCAAACTCTTCCCAAAAATTCATCCCGTGAAATGGTTCATAAGGTTGAGTTAGTGTGGGGAAACGACCACTTTTAAGCCAATCAAAATTGCCACCATCAATAACCACACCACCAACAGCTGCGCCGTGGCCGCCAATCCATTTGGTTACAGAGTGCACGACAACATCAGCGCCATGCTCAATAGGATTGTTAAGGTAAGGTGTTGCAAAAGTAGCATCTACTACTAAAGGGACTCCCTTCGCATGGGCCGTTTCGGCAATGGCAGGCAAGTTAGATACATCTAAGCCTGGGTTGCCAATAGATTCACAAAAAACAAGTTTGGTGTTGTCTTGTATGGCGTTAGCCACTGCTTGTTGATCGTTTATATCTACAAAAGTAGAATCGATATTAAACCGTTTAAGGGTGTGTTTAAGCAACGTGGCCGTAGAGCCGTATATTTGATTGGCACTGACAATATGATCACCAGCTGAACATAGGCTAAAAAAGCTCACAAACAAAGCGCTCATTCCAGATGCTGTACAAATAGCCGCTGCACCGCCTTCTAATGCCGCCAAGCGTTGCTCTAACACGGCCACAGTAGGATTGGTTATGCGGCTATATATGTGCCCGCCTTGCTCTACGTTAAATAGAGCAGAAGCTTCATCTACACTGTCAAATACATAAGAGGTAGTTTGGTAAATAGGCACAGCTCTTGAGCCATGATCTGATTCGGGTTGATAGCCACTGTGAAGCGCAATAGTATCGGCGCCTAAAAATGAAGATTTGCTCATAATGTTGCCTTGTTGTGCACAAAAGACACCTGTTTTTAAGTGCGTGCTTTAGGTATTAAGTTTAGGGCGTCAAAATTGAAAGGTAACGGTGTGAGTTGACCTTTTAACATACCAATTTGCGTGTGCACGTCTATTGAAAGGTGAGCGCCCAAAGCTGGTAAAGAGCATAATACAAATGCTAAATGTACGCCATATTTAGGCGAAAAAGCATGGCTAGTAATTTCCCCCACGTCTTGGCCATCTGCAGTCACATTTAACGTGGTCAATGCACATGCTTGGTCGATCACTACGCCCATAAGTTGCTGTTGTGGCACATGCTTTCGCAAAGCAGGTAAAGATAGACTATCCACATTGGCATCTAAATTGACGTATTGGTTTAAACCACACTCAAAAGGCGTAGTGTCATAACCCATGTCATTACCCAAAGATAACAGGCCACTTTCAACCCGCTCAATTGAGTTTGGACACCCTGGGCCTACATTGAGGTCTTCACCTTTAGCAAACAGTTCATCCCATAATGGCAGGGCGAGGCTTTTATCATTAACATAGATTTCAAAGCCGCCTTGCTTGCTCCACCCAGAACGGGCCACTTGCATCGCTACACCCTTGTAATACATAGGTTGGATGTTAAAAAACTTAATGTCACGCACACTCTCCCCAAATACTCTAGCCATTAAATCTTCGGCTTTTGGGCCTTGCACTGCTACAGGCCAAACATCAGGCTCACTCACGCTTACGTCTAAATTAAATCCAATGGCTAAGCCTTGTGCCCACAACATAACGTCTGTATCAGCAATCGATAGCCACCAATCATTTTCTGTGAGTTTGATAGCGATAGGGTCATTAACAATGCCCCCTTGTGGATTGCACAAAGGCACATAAAAGCAACGTCCAATGCGGGCTTTTGATAAATCCCTAGGAGTCATAAGCTGAATCAATCGGTAGGCATCTGGCCCACTAATAGCCACTTGCTTTTCAGCCGATACGTCCCACACTTGAACATGTTCACACAAATGCCAGTAATCTTCTTCTACACTGCGAAACTTAGTTGCAAGTAAAGTGTGATTATAAACTGTGTAGCCCTTCACTCCAGCAGCCTCAACTCTGCTAGTAAAAGGAGTAGAACGTGTACGACGAGAGACGGAAAGTTCTGGATTCATAATAGTACAACCAAGCCAAATATATATCGAAAATAATTGTCGTCAATATACGCCCACGTAGCAGCCTAGGAAATAGATAAACCTAGTCAGTCATTTTTTAAACGAGTTAGGGTTTTTTGGTGCAAAGTTCAAACTAAAACTGGGCTAATTATAAGTGATAAGCCCAAGTCTGTGAAAAGCTTAAGGAAGGCTTTTAAATAGCCGCTAATTTTTTAAGCCTTAGGGTGAAACCATCATATAGTCTGGCACAATGCCAGACTGGGTAATGTAGGGTTTAATGTCTTGTTTTGCGAATAAGCCATGGCCTGTAACCAGGGCTGTTTTTATCCCATATGCAGCGCCACCGAGTATGTCTGTGTGCAAAGTGTCGCCCACCATTAATATGCGGTGTCTTGGTGTGGCCTCTAAACCTTGGCATGCAAGTTGAAAAATATTAGCAAAGGGTTTGCCAAAAAAATGCAGGCTAACCTCGTTTATTTGGCTTAGCTGATGAGCAAAGTAACCAGGCTCTAAACTTAAATGATGCTCATTGGGTGCGACCAAATCTGGATTTCCTACCCACACTGGGCGAGGTTTTTTTATCAGGCTGCGCATGAGCAGTTGTTGCCTGTGTTGAGTCCAATAAGATGCTCCCAATAGGATAAAACCACTAACTTTATCAAATAGCGCGCCATCATCACCTAAAGCAACACTAGCTACAGGTAATTCGTGTAACTGTGAATCGGGTCTGGCCATAACGCCCCATAAAGCGTTGGTATTTTGTGCACCAAAGCTATGAGCCAGTGCGTTACACAGTGCGTTTCGGCTAGCTATAATATGATCTGCGTCAAAATCAAAACCCATACACTTAAATTTTTTCTTAGATTCATTTGCAGGCAGGCTAGCGCCGTTGGTTAATACCATCACTTTCTTGCCAGCTAATTGCAGCGCAGATACAGCTGCAGGGGCTGTTTTTATGCTTGTTTGGCCAACATTAAGCACACCAAAGGCATCCAGCAAGAACACGTCAAAGTCATCCATCAAGTCAATTAGGCCTTCAACCCATTGGCTTGTCTGTGGGAAACTTGCCTTGGGCAGTGTGTGCCTTATGGTTTGGTAATGTTCAAAAGCCCACGCAGTGTTTATTTCACTTGGGTGTGGGTAGGTTTTAATCATTATATATTAGCCTTAGCTTCAACCGTCACGATGTTTTAAAAGCGCTTTTATTTCAGCTAGTTCAGCGCGCAGGTCAGTCATAGAAGGCTCCCCCTCGGCTAATCGCTCGGCTGCATTTTCATTTTCCATAACGTTTACCACAATGCCAATAACCATATTTAAAAATGCAAAAGTGGTGAGAAAAATAAAGCTTAAGAAAAACACCCAAGCATAGCCATACACAGCCATTACTTCATACATTACGTCTGTCCAATCTTCAAAGGTCATCACCCTAAATAGGGTGAGCATAGAGATCGCTATATCTCCCCATAACACCGAATTAATAGTGCTAAAAAAGGTAGTGCCTACCGCGGCGTAGATGTAGAAAATTATAAACATCAACATAAGCACATAGCCTAGCTGGGGCAGGGCTTTGATTAATGAGTTAAGTAATATACGCAGCTCAGGCACTACAGATACCATGCGTAACACACGGAAAATACGTATTAGCCTTCCCACTAAGGCCAGTTCGCTATCTTCAATAGGAATAAGGCTCACCACCACAATAATGGTGTCGAAAAGGTTCCAGCCATTTAAGAAAAATCGACTTTTAACAGGGTCGCCAGCAAAGCGAATACTTATTTCTATTAAGAAAAACACCGTGATGCCAAGGTCTAGATAGCCAATAAAGTTGATGAGCTGCGCTGGCATGTTATAGGTTTTAGCACCGATCACTAGTGCAGAAAGTAAGATGATGCTCACCACGAATAATTCAAAAACTTTGTTAGATCGTAAGGTGTATAAGCGTGTTTGCATGCTAGATGACATCATAGATGGAAGCTCAGTATGTGAAATTAATCAATGTGTTATGTACTATAGCGCGTGCTTATCAGCCCGCCAATAATGATGAAAATAAGCGTTACTATAGAGCCAGTAGCCATTACTGCTGTGCCAGACAAACCAGCCCCGACCGAACAACCACTAGCAAGCACCGAACCTACCCCCATCAGCATACCCGCTAATAAATAACGTCTAATAGGCAGTTTTTGGGTAAAGCTTTGAAGATTAAAGTCTTGGCGTATAAGGCTCACAATAAGTGCGCCCAAAAAGCACCCTCCCACAAGGCCTGCTGCAAGTCTAATAAAGGGCGCGTCAACAGACATAAGGGCAATGAGGCTTTGCGCCGTGGGTGCACTAAAAGTGATACTTTGGGGTAATATGTCATTAAAAGTGTGATAAGCCACAAAGCTTGTTACATACCAACCAAGTGCAATAGCAAGGCCTACTATAGTGCCACCCATTAAATGTGACCAAGCTTGACGTTTAATCAGCATAACTAAGCAAACTAAGGCAATGCTAGCGCTAATAAATAAAAACAGTGTGGGCGAAAATGGCACGAAATCGTGTACTTGATTGTACGATGGATTAAGGCGCCAGAGCTCTTGCACGCTATGTCTAAAAGATACCAGCTGTCCACCATAGGTGAGCTGAGCGAAAACCGCAAAAGTGCCAAAGGTAACAAGAGAGCGTAAGTTGCCCGTGGTGATCAAGATGATTTGACGTGAGACGCAGCCACGGCTGAGTATCATGCCAAAGCCAAACATTAAACCACCTACGATAGAGCCGCTAAGGCTAGCTTGAACTGCAATGACGGGTGCTTCGCTGATATCACTGGCATCGCCTTGCAGCAGTAGCTGGGTGAAAGTGATGGCAATAGCTAAGCCTAGTAGCCAAGTGTAGCTAGTGCTGGTGAATTTGAATGTCGATAAATCTAGCACAAAGCCGCGTAGGCAAAAGTTGCTCATGCTAGCACCTATGCCAAAGGCCAAGCCCATGACTAATCCTAAATAAAGTTGTAACGGCTGAATGCCAATGTTTAAGATGAGCTGTTCGTAATCCATAATGTATTAATTTAGATAATGTGATCTATCAATTATAACAAATTATAGGATTTTTGAGTGTAAAAATTACATATACATTCGTGGTAAGCCTCTAGGGCCTAAGGTACATATAACCTGCTTGCTGAAGCGCCACTATGGCTGGCAAGCCAGCTTGTACCATATCTTCTTTTGCAACGTCATACAGATCTTCTAAGCCAAGGTGGTAAGCTTGCAAAGTGTTATTACAGATTAAAAACTGGACGTCTTGAAGGCGAAGGCTATCTAAGGCGATTTGTTTGGCTGAATCAGTTTTGGCAGCAATAAAATATTCTAACGCTGCGCCATGAATCATAACCTTTAAGTCAATATTGTCTTCTCCAACAGCTTCGATGTGATTATTCATATTGCCAAAAGTTGCGCTAATACGGCTTATATCGCTGTAGTTAATGTGATAAACCACTTTTTGTGATGCGTAATCTTCTGCCCCAAAACCTACGGGGGCAGCGAACAAGAGAAATAACCCTAATAAATTTCTACATCCAAACATGACACAATCACCATTACGAAAAACTGTACAGCAATATAGCATATGTATGTGTGCTCATTTTATCGTGGTTATATGAATTTATTATATAAGCATATGCTTTTTAGTTTGTTTTAGAATATGAGACCTAAGTCTCTTGATACATTTGCCTTTAGTTAAGTATCCTTAGCTATTGCTAAACTCTAATGACGCTATTTATCTATGACTACGCCTAGTACCCAACAATTGATGCAAACCATGCAGGGGGCCAGTGAGCACTTAAGTGTTAGCGATCGACGTGAGTTTTTGCGTCGTGGCATGAGTTATGTTGCGGGCGCAGCTGCTGTAGGTGGTACTACCATCGCATCAGCGGCTTCACTAACGAGTAACTTGCCACCAAACGAGCCACAATGGGGTCGTCAATTGGGTACAGGCGTTGTAGAAAATCCGTATGGATTGCCTTCGCGCCATGAAGCCCAGGTTGTGCGCCGCACAGTACCTTGGCTTACAGCAGAATCCATTTCCTCTATAAGTATGAGCCCAATTCAAGACCTCAAAGGTATTATCACGCCTAACGGTTTGGTTTTTGAACGTTATCATGCGGGTGTACCTGATATTAATCCCGATGAACATCGTTTGATGATTCATGGTTTAGTAGATAACCCATTAATCTTCACTATGGAAGATTTGATGCGATTCCCTTCGGTATCGCAGATTAAGTTTATTGAATGCCCGGCTAATGGTGGCATGGAATGGCGCGGCCCACAAATGGAAGCGCTACAATTTACCCATGGCATGTTAAGTTGTTGTGAATGGACAGGAGTGCCTTTAAAGGTGTTGCTGGACGCTGCAGGTTTACAAACTGAAGGTAAGTGGATCTTAGCTGAAGGTGCAGACGGCGCGCATATGAGTCGCTCTATACCAATAGAAAAAGTGCTTGATGATACACTTGTTGTTTATGCTCAAAATGGTGAAATGTTACGTCCAGAGCAGGGCTATCCTTTACGTTTGCTTAACCCTGGCTGGGAAGGTAATACGTCTATCAAATGGTTACGTCGTATTGAAGTAGGTGACAAGCCTTGGCATCACCGTGAAGAGACCTCTAAATATACCGATTTAATGGCAGATGGACGTGCGCGTCGATTTACCTTTGTGCAAGAGTGTAACTCAGTAATCACCTCACCTTGTCCAGAAAACCCTATCCTTCGTAAAGGCTTTATAGAAGTTGAAGGTTTGGCCTGGACTGGTCGGGGCACTATAAAAGGTGTGGATGTGTCTTTTGATGGCGGTGTGTCTTGGCGTCCAGCAAAATTAAAAGGTTTAGTGCTTGATAAGGCATTGACTCGTTTTAGCTTCACCACCCAGTGGCAAGGTGAACCCTGGTTGATCCAAAGCCGAGCTTATGATGAAACTGGCTATGTACAGCCCACCTTAGCCCAGCTTAGAGAGCAACGTGGCGTGAATTCGATATATCACAAAAACTCTATACATACGTGGCAAGTAGCGCCAACAGGTGAGGTGAAAAATGTTCAAATCACTTAAGTTGAGTTTTTCAGCCACTTTGGTTGCAAGTGTTGCTGCTGGTGCAATATCCAGTGTTACTTATGCGCAAGAGTACAATATTGGTGCATCAGCCTCTGCACAAGAGATTGCGGGCTGGGATATTGATATTCGTCCAGATGGTATGGGTCTTCCAGTGGGCAGTGGCAACGCTGTTGATGGAGAAGAAACTTACGAAACTTTTTGCGCCTCATGTCACGGTGTGTTTGGCGAAGGTGAAGGTCGCTGGCCAGTATTGACCGGTGGTGAAGGTACCTTGGCAGAAGAACGCCCAGTTAAAACAGTAGGAAGCTACTGGCCGTACGCAAGCACATTGTTTGACTACATTCGCCGTGCTATGCCGTTCACAGCGCCGATGAGCTTGGATGATCAGCAAGTGTATGATATCACCGCTTATGTGCTTTACATGAACGACATCATCGAAGAAGACTTTGAGTTATCTAACGAAAATTTAGCTCAGGTATCAATGCCAAATGAAGATGGCTTCTTTGTAGACGATCGTCCAGATGTTAGCAACCCACGTTGTATGGTAGATTGCGCAGACCCAGAAAAAATGATGCTGCAAAGTTCATTGGCTGGGGTGACACCTATTGGACATTTTGTCGAAGGTGCTGATGCACCGGCCTCAAGTCATTCAGGTCAGCATGACCTAGAAGCCAGTAAAGAAGCTGATCGAAAAGCGTCTATTACCGGTGAAGAAATCGTAGCACCAGTTGCCAAGAAAGCTGTGGCAATGAGTGCGGCAGCGATTGCTGGCGAAGCAACTTACAAAGCCGCATGTGGTGTTTGCCACACTAACGGTTTGGCAGGTGCACCGAAAGTAAGTGATGCAGGTGCATGGACGCAACGGCTTCAGCAAGGAACAGATTTACTTATTACCCACGCTTTAGAAGGGTATGCTGGCAACGCTGGCTATATGCCAGCTAAAGGTGGCAGAGCAGATTTGTCAGACGAAGCAGTGACCAACGCGGTCCTATTTATGGTGGAATCCCAACACTAACGTTGGCGTTTCATTTAGAAAAAAACGAGGAAAAACCAATGCGAAAAAACATAATAAAGCACGCATTACTAGGTTTGGTATTGATTGGAGCATCTTCCATCACTTTAGCAGATGCTTCTGCTGACCAAATAGCCAAGGGTAAAGCGCTTTATCTGAATAAGAAAGCTGGTAATTGTATTGCCTGCCATATGATCCCTGACCCAGATGCTAAGCTGCCAGGAAATCAAGGCCCACCTTTATTGGCTATGAAAGCTCGCTTTCCAGATCCTAAGGTGTTGAGAATGCAAATTTGGGATCCAACTGTAAAGAATCCGACAACGATAATGCCTCCATTTGGAAAGCATTGGATCTTGTCAGAAGATGATATCGATGCCATCGTGGCATATTTGTATCAGTACTAAACTATATTTCAGTGCCATTTAACTAAACATGGCAAAGGACTAAATCAATGATGAATCGAAGAAGTGTTTTAAAAGCGGTCTTTACCGGTGGCTTAGTTGCCGGTATGGGCGTGCTAATGCCGCGTGTAGCTATGGCAGCATGGTCTAAAGCAGCATTTGAAGCAGAATCACAAGAAGCAGCTATGGACGTTTTGTACAGTGCTAATCCAAGTGCTAGTGCAGAAGTTACACTTAAAGCACCAGATATTGCTGAAAACGGCGCTGTTGTTCCTGTAAGTGTGAAAAGCAGCCTGGCTGGTGTAACTAGTATTGCTTTATTTGTGGCTAATAACCCACAGCCATTGGCAGCACAGTTTACTATTCCTGAAGGTACCTTGGCCAACGTGTCTTGCCGTATCCGTATGGGCAAAACGTCTGAAGTAACAGCAGTAGTTACAACGGCCAGTGGTGAATATAGTGCTTCTAAAGAAGTGAAAGTAACAATCGGCGGCTGCGGCGGCTAACGGCGAACTAGGAGAAATTATCATGGCAAAAGGTATTTTACGCGCCAAAGCAAAAGCCAAAGGCGACAATACAGTAGTAAAGATCATGGCGAAGCACGCTATGGAAACAGGTAACCGCAAAGATAAAAGTGGTCAAAAAATTCCTGCTAAGTTTATTCAAACCCTAAATGTTTCGTATAACGGCAAAACTGTTATGGAAACTAATCTGGGTACTGCTATTTCTAAGAACCCATACTTAGCTTTCACCTTTGTTGGTGGCGCTAAAGGTGACGAATTGCAAATGACATGGACGGAAAACACGGGCGCTAGCGCTACGGAAACCGCCAAAATTAAGTAGCCGGTAACGGCGACTCTATAGCAAGAGGCATCAGAATGAAAATAATAAAATCACTGTTAGCCGGCGCATCCCTAGCGCTTGTAGCCAGTATCACTCAAGCTGCTACCAGCGGTAACACTCTGGCATCAGTAGATCCAGAAGCGGATCGCATAGCACTGCAAAGCTTTTTCCAAAAGCGCTTTCCACAAGTGCCCTTAGATGACTATGTCAATGGCATTTATGCCCTAGATTCAGGCTCACGAGAGCAATGGGAAGAAATTGAAGAGTTTCCTCCTTATGAGTTTGACGTTGAAGAAGGTGAAGTACTATTTAATACAGCCTTTGCCAATGGTAAGTCTTATGCAGATTGTTTTGCCAACGGTGGAGTTGGTATTCGCCAAAACTTCCCTCGTTGGGAAGATTCTCAAGGTAAGGTAGTGACTTTAGAGTTAGCTATTAACCAGTGCCGTGAAGCTAATGGTGAGAAAAAGCTAGGTTGGAAGAAAGGTAAAATCGCTCAGATTTCTGCCTACATGGCTTACACTTCCCGTGACAATGTATTTGACGTGCAAATTCCAAACGATGAAGCTAAAGCTGCATACCTAGATGGTAAGCAAAGCTTTTACACCCGTCGTGGTCAATTGAATATGAGCTGTGCTAACTGCCACGTTGCAGGTTCTAAAGTTCTTATTCGTGCAGACCTACCAGGACCTGCCTTAGGTCATGTGACACACTTCCCTGTGTTCCGTTCTAAGTGGGGTAACTTAGGTACTTTGCAGCGCCGTTATGGCGGTTGTCAGAAAAATGTACGTGGCGTGCCACAGAAAGCTCAAAGTGAAAAGTTACGTAACTTAGAATTTTTCCAAACATATATGTCGAATGGGTTAGTCGTTAATGGCCCTGGCGCACGTAAATAAGCAGACGAGGAGAACAACATGAAAAAGACGATTTCCCTTGTGGCAGCGTTGATGATGGTATCTGGCGGCGTTGCTGCTCAGTCCTTTGATGATGCCTTCAATGCGCAGCGTGGCATGTATGGTAAAGGTCACAGTTTTACTTTTGAAGGTCAAACCTACACTACAGATCATCCAGAAGAAGTTGCAGCAGCAGCAGAAGCAAATGCGGCCAACGCTGAAGCGCTTCTTGCAGATGCTAAAGCAATGTATGCGGACGTACTTGCGGTAGACTTTGGTTGGACCTTAACTAAAGGCTTGCTTAAATCGGCTAATAAAGCCCTTGAAGCTGGTGACTTTCGTAAGTCTATGCAACTGTCTGCTCGTGCCCAATACCATTCACGTATGGGTATTGCGCAGTACCACCAATCTCAACAAGAGTGGATAATGGCTGTACCTAACTAAGGTCCATAGTCATAAACTACAAAAGCCCACGTTCTGTTGAAACAGCAGTTCGGTGGGCTTATTTTTTAAGCTCAATTAGGTCATCATAGGAATCAATCATGTCTACTAGCCGTCGCGACTTCGCTCGTTTAATGGGAATTGCCGCAGTTTCAGGTGTTTTGCCGAGCCAAGGCTATGCAGCACAAAAACAACCCGCTGATTTCTATGAAGTGCCTAATTTTGGTAATGCACGTTTGCTGCACATGACCGATTGTCATGGCCAGCTCAACCCAGTCTACTTTCGTGAGCCTAGCATCAACCTAGGTATTGGCTCAGCCTATGGCAAAGCCCCACATATCGTAGGTAATAAATTTCTTGATCATTTTGGTATTGCTCCTGGTTCAATGGAGGCCTATGCCTTTACCTATTTGAATTTTGAACAAGCAGCTCAAGAATATGGCAAAGTAGGTGGCTTTGCTCACCTTAAGACATTAGTGGATAGACTACGGACAAGCTATGGCAGTGAAAACACCTTACTGCTTGACGGTGGCGACACATGGCAAGGCTCAGGTATTAACTACAAGTCTCGTGGCATGGACATGGTTCGTGCATGTAACTTGCTAGGCGTAGATATGATGACAGGTCACTGGGAATTCACCTATCACCAGCAAGAAATTTTGCAAAATATTAGCCAGTTTAATGGTGAGTTTTTAGCCCAAAACGTATTGATTACCGAAGACGCTCTATTTGATGGAGCAGATGAATATATTTACGACGAAGATTCTATGCGGGTGTTTAAACCCTATAGCATTCGTGAGATGGGTGGTTCTCGGGTAGCCATTATTGGTCAAGCATTTCCACGGGTAAAAATTGCTAACCCCGCCCGTTTTGTGCCAGATTGGAGTTTTGATATTAATGGCGAAATGATGCAAGAGTTGGTTGACGACTTGCGTCAAAACCAAGGTGTTGATGCTGTTGTGGTACTTTCACATAACGGTATGGATGTTGACGTTGCCATGGCCCATAGGGTTACGGGTATTGACGCTATTTTGGGTGGTCATACTCATGATGGGATACCAGCACCCACCCAAGTAAAAAATAATGGTCACACCACGTTAGTGTGTAACGTGGGTTCAAATGGTAAGTTTTTGGGTGTACTAGATTTAGATATTGGCAAAGGCAAAGTGAATGGCTTTAGCTATCGTTTGTTGCCAGTATTCTCTGAGCTATTACCAGCTGATGCGCAGATGACAGCGCTTATCGCAGCAGAGCGTGCACCTTATGCAGGCTGGATGGACGAAGAACTGGCGGTGGCTGATGAAGTGCTTTATCGCCGCGGCAATTTCAATGGTACCTTTGACCAAGTGATTTGTGATGCTTTACGAAGCCATTATGATGCCCAAATTTCTTTGTCGCCTGGTTTCCGCTGGGGCACTAGCGTATTGCAGGGCCAGACCATCACTATGGAAAGGGTGCTAGACCAAACAGCTACCACCTACCCCGAAACCTATGCACGGGATATGACAGGTGCAGAAATTAAGCTTATTTTAGAAGACGTGGCAGACAACATCTTTAACCCAGAACCATACCTGCAGTCAGGCGGTGACATGGTAAGACTAGGTGGGCTGGATTACCGTTGTGATCCTTTGGCTCAAATGGGCTCGCGTATTGACGAAATGCGTTTGGACAACGGCACAGTGATTGAAGCCAGCAAAACCTATCGTGTTGCAGGCTGGGCTACAGTTGGCTCGCGTTCTGAAGGTGATGATATTTGGGATGTGGTTGCTCAGCATCTTCGAGATCAGCAAGAAGTTAAAATTGATAAGCTTAATACACCAGTGTTGCTTAATGTGGCTGGTAACCCAGGTTATAAAGCCTAGAAAAGTAGAGAGACGGCGATGAATAAATTAATCCAACATGCGCTATTAGTGCCATTGATTTCTTTGGCTGTGGGCTTCACGAGTGTTTCGGTCCATGCACAAGAAATTACTATTGAAGCGAACGATCTGCAAATAAATGCTCAGCTTAATATCGCCTCACAAAGCATTACTGATGGCCCATTGGTGTTGTTGGTGCATGGCACATTGGCCCATAATGACATGGAAATTATTGCCAATTTACAGACACTTTTAGAAGATGAATCTCTTAATAGCCTGGCGATTAATTTAAGCCTTGGCATGGATGATCGTCATGGCATGTATGATTGTGCTGTGCCACATCAACACCGTCATAAAGATGCCATGGCTGAAATTGCCCTTTGGATTGAATGGCTAAAGGAACAAGGCGTCACCCAAGTGTTGATAGCAGGTCACTCAAGAGGAGGCTCTCAGGTGGCTGCTTATAACCAAAATCCAGACCCTGTTGTGCTAGGCCAAGTGCTAGTAGCCCCTGCTACTTGGAGTGCGCAAGCCATGGCAGAAAGTTATCACCGTCGCTACCAAAAACACTTATCCGACCTTATTGAAGTGGCACAACAACAGCCTGCAGACGGATGGATGCCACAGCCTACAGACTTTATCTACTGCAATCAGGCGCCTCAGGTAAAGGCAGCTAGCTTTTTGTCTTATTATAATCCACCACAAACACTGAACACCCCAGATCTTTTAGTGGAAGGTGGTCTACACACTGTGATTTTGGCAGGCAGCGAAGACCAAGTGGTTAGAGACCTGCCAGCGCAGCTAGAAGCGCGTGAATTTTCCAATGTAGAATTTATCTTGGTAGATGGCGCGGATCATTATTTTCGCGATTTATATTCAGATGACATTCTGGACGCTATTCTAGACAGCATAGACACATTAGTGGAAGGGGATTAACCCTCTATGAACATCAAGTGGGTTATAAAGCGAGTGATCAAATCATGCAGTTGGTTGTTATTAACCCTCTGGTTTCCTGCAGCTATGGTGGTCACCGTAGGCACTGCAAGTGCTAACGAGCCGTTTGGTATGTTCAAAGACACAGCTTCATTAGAGCCAGATCGTGTTTTAGTGCTGCTTGCAGAGGTTGAAAACTGTAGTTTTTGTAAGCGAGTAAAAAATGACTTCCTATTACCACTGACCCTTGATCCAAAATGGGAACCCTTGTTTCAAGTGCGCCGCCTAGATCTAAATTCACAGGCGATAGTGACCGATTTTACGGCCCAAAAAATATCCCAACAAGAACTTTCTCAGGCTTTTAATGCTGATTTTTCACCTACTGTAATGTTTATCCATCCTCGCACTGGACACCGTATCGGTGAAGACATTGTAGGTTTGGTTACACCTGATTTTTATGGATTTTACCTACAACAGCAAATTACTCAATCCTATAATAAAATAACTGGGCAGCTATAGCCCTGGGAGAAAAAAATGAATACATTGTCGAAGTTTCTAACAGCTGCGGCTGTCGCAGTATCAACCCTCTCGATGGCAACTGTGGCTCAGGCGGAAAACAAGCCAGTAGGCATTACCGGTAGCCTTAGCTCTGTGACTGTCATGCATGATGGCGCGAGCGTGGAACTGGCGCGTGAACAAAATAATGCCAACACTATTACGCAAGACTTTGCTTTAACATCGCGTCCTTGTCCTCCATTTTGTATCCAGCCTATGGTGTTTGCACCAGGAGTAGACACTTTAGGTGAGCTAGAAGTGATTGATCACCTGGTGCGTATGCAAGCCGGTGAAAACATACTAGTTATCGACTCACGCACACCCAACTGGGTGGCCAAAGGCACTATTCCAGGTGCGGTGAATATTTCTTGGGTAGACCTAACTCCTGCTAAAGGCGCCACGACTGAAGGCATCATGGACGTTATGCTTAACCAAATGGATGTAACATTGATCGGTGATGTGGACGAGTTTGAAGTAGATGAAGCGATTGTGAATGGCAGTGTGGAAGATGTATTTGATTATTCAAATGCAAAGACCTTAGTGCTATTTTGTAACGGCATGTGGTGTGGACAATCTCCAGCGTCTATGAAAACTTTGCTATCGTTTGGCTACCCTGCCAACAAAATTAAGTGGTTCCGCGGTGGTATGCAAACATGGGAAGTATTGGGTTTAACGACTGTAAAGTAGTTTTAATCTAGTTTAACTGCCCAGAGCTTTGGTTCTAAGGCATCTAAAAACGTTATGTGGCTTAAATGCTATATAGCGTTTTTTTTGATCTTTGTTAATGGATTACTCTATATTACTGGGCTGTATACCCACTAAGTTTTTTTGCTAATGTCAAAAACCTTGTCGACTCCAAACCATTTTAATTGTCAACTGCGCTATCTTTATGGCACATAGTGTCAACCTAAAGCCTCGCTTATGCTAATCTATCCATAATTATTTATCACGCAGGCGCTATTCATGCAGGCCTTACAAAGCTCATTGAGTGACCACGCTCTACCTATTAGTAGCGCACCCATTAGGACATCCACTGCTACAGCCAAAAACGTGGCCCTACTTATCCATGAGCTACAGCAATTGTTACCTGCCTCTAGTGTCATACTATCCACCGAAAGCCAGCGTCCTTTTGAATGTGATGGCTTGGCTGTTTATCAGCAGCTCCCACTTATTACCGTGATTCCAGAAACAGTAGATCATGTGCAAGCTATTTTGCGCCTGTGTCATTTATACCAAGTGCCTTTGGTGCCAAGGGGCGCAGGCACTGGCTTGTGCGCTGGAGCTATGCCCCATGCAGAAGGGGTGTTGTTGGTGATGACTAAGCTCAATAAAATTCTACACATCAATGCAAATGCAGCTACAGCTACTGTGCAACCGGGTGTACGCAACTTGGCCCTCACCGAAGCAGTGCAGGATCTTGGCCTGTATTATGCGCCAGACCCCTCATCACAAATTGCCTGCACTATTGGCGGTAATGTGGCAGAAAATTCTGGTGGCGTGCACTGCCTTAAATATGGTCTTACGGTAAATAATGTCTTACAAGTGAAACTCATCACTATAGAAGGGCAACTTATTACCTTGGGCGGCGAAGGCTTAGATGAGCCGGGTATGGACTTACTCAGTTTATTTATAGGCTCTGAAGGTTTGTTAGGTGTGGTAGTGGAAGTGAAGGTGAAATTATTGCCACGAGCACCTCGTGTGCAAGTACTTATGGCCGCTTATGACAGCGTCACCAAAGCAGGTGATGCAGTGGCAGCACTTATAGGGCAGGGCATTATCCCTGCAGGTTTGGAAATGATGGATCATTTAGCCATAAGCGCTGCAGAAGATTTTGTAAAAGTGGGCTACCCCACAGAAGCTCAAGCACTGCTTATTTGTGAATTAGATGGCACAGATGCAGAGGTAGAAGAGCAGCTAGCAGTGGTGAGTGAATGCTTTAAAGAGCATGGAGCCACTAGCATTCGCATTGCTAAAAATGCCACAGAAGCGCAGGCTTTATGGCAAGGTAGAAAGGCTGCTTTTCCTGCAGTGGGGCGCATTTCGCCAGACTACTACTGTATGGATGGCACTATACCCCGTGGCAAAGTAGGCTATGTATTAACGCGCATTCAAGAGCTTGCGCTAAACTATGGCTTAAGAGTGGCTAATGTTTTCCATGCAGGTGATGGCAATTTGCATCCACTTATTTTGTTTGACGCCAGTATAGATGGCCAGCTTGAACAGGCCGAATTATTAGGTGGAGACATCCTTACTTTATGTGTGGATGTAGGCGGCACTATTACTGGTGAACATGGCGTTGGATTAGAGAAAATGCCACAAATGCCTTATCAGTTTGCTGATGCAGAGTTGGCCCAGTTTAGACGTTTAAAAGAAGCATTTGATAGTGAATGCTTGCTAAACCCAGGCAAGGGTATTCCAACTCTTAAATATTGCCAAGAATACCGGAGCTTGCAACATGGGTGATTTAACCCAGCAGTTAGTAGAGCAAATCCAACACGCCCACGCCACTAAAACAGCTCTCAACATACAGGCAGGTAACACTAAAGCCAGCCTTGGCCGCCATACATCAGGTCAGGTGATCGATGTGTCACAACACACAGGTGTGCTCAGTTACAACCCTACAGAGTTGGTAATAACAGCCCGTGCTGGCACTAAAATAGAATACCTCAACGATCTATTAGCCCAAACACAACAAAGGCTACCTTTTGAACCACCTGCCTTTGCTGGAGAGGCCACTATCGGTGGCACCGTAGCAGCTAACCAAAGTGGGCCTTCGCGGCCATGGTTTGGCAGTGTAAAAGATAGCTTGTTAGGTTTGGGACTTATCAATGGCTACGGCCAAGCCATGCAGTTTGGTGGCCAGGTAATGAAAAATGTGGCAGGGTTTGATGTCACACGGCTACAGTGTGGTGCAATGGGTGGCTTAGGTTTGATTACTCAAGTGTCGATAAAGCTATTACCGGCATTTAAACTTACGCAAACCTTAACCTTTGAAATGACAGCGCAGGCTGCTCTGGATACCATGCAGCACTGGTCTAATCTTAGCTTACCTATTACTGGTATGTGTCACTTTCAAAATAAAGGCCAAAGTCTGCTTTATGTGCGGCTGCAAGGTGGCATCAGTGGTGTTGAAGACGCCCAGGTGTTTTTGGGTGGTGAGTCACTTTTGCCTGCGAAGGCGGATGCTTTTTGGCAAGCCTTGAATCAAGGCACGCTAATGCAACGCCAAGATCACCAAACACTGTGGTGCTGGGGTGGGCCTAGTGATGCCCCCTTTAATAGTGTGCCAAACACTTGCATGATTAATTGGGCAGGTGCACAGCGATGGGTATTAGAAGACACCTCCAATACGCGCTCACAAGGTTTGGAAAAATCCCTATGCCAATACCAAGGTGGCAACCGTTTAGGTGAGGTTAATGGCACTGTAAGCGTACCCCAAAAAGCCCTGCAGCAGCGCATAAAACACGCCTTCGACCCCCATAGCATTTTGAACGCAGGCCGCGTTTATTCTTGGATGTAGACGATGAAAACAATAATTGCCAAAGAGTTTGCAGACCAGCCCAAATTTGATCCTGTTAAGGGCATTTTGCAAGCTTGCGTGCACTGTGGCTTTTGCACAGCCACTTGTCCTACCTATCTTTTGTTAGGTGACGAACGTGATAGTCCTCGTGGCCGCATCTATATGATGAAGGCTATGTTTGAAGGCCAGCCAGTTACCCATGAAACCCGTGATCATTTAGATCGATGTCTTACATGCAGAAGCTGTGAAACTACGTGTCCTTCAGGTGTTGAATATGGCCATTTGGTTGATTTAGGTAGACAAGTGGCAGAGCAAAAGGCGCCACGAAAAATACCGCAAAAACTGATCCGTTGGGTCTTGCGTCAAGTGTTGCCACACCGTGCTATATTTGGTCCCTTACTAAAAATGGGGCAGTTGTTTAGGCCTTTATTACCACAAGTAATCAAACACCATGTGCCCTTGCCAGTCGCTAAGCTTAGGGTGCCCAAAACCCAACATAAGCGAGTGATGTTGAGCTTGCCTGGATGTGCTCAAGCCAGTGCAGCGCCCAACACAGACATTGCCGCTGCACAGGTGCTGGATCAGCTTAATATTAGCCTTAAAGTGCTGCATAAAACGGGCTGTTGTGGCGCAGTGAATCACCACCTAAATGCCCATGAAACTGCTCTTAATCAAGCAAGGCACAACATTGACTTGGTGTGGCCGCAGTTACAAGCAGGGGCACAGGCCATAGTGATCACTGCCTCAGGTTGTGGGGCGGCCATACAAGAATATGGCTACATGCTACGAAATGATCCACACTATGCAAGCAAAGCCAAGCAAGTATCACTTGCTGCCAAAGATATTGTGGAGATTTTGGCTCAGGAAGACTTATCCAACCTTAAAGAAAAACTAAGTAAAGCTAGGCAAGCTAAAGCTATAGCTTGCCCATCTGCAAATATTAGCAAAGTGGCAGTGCACTGCCCATGCACTCAGCAACATGCCATGCAACTGCCCAACAAAGTGAAAACACTGTTAGATGGCTTAGGTATAGAGACCGCAACCACCAAAAATGACCACTTGTGTTGTGGTTCAGCAGGCACCTATTCGTTACTACAACCCAAACTCAGTCAGCAGTTGCTTAGCCAAAAGCTTAAAGACTTAACTCTTGACCAGCCTGATGTTATCGTTACCGCAAATATCGGCTGTCAGTTGCACTTAGGTGGGACGGCTGATGTGCCTGTTAAACATTGGTTGGAGTTGTTGATTGATGCATAACGTAAATAAATATTTACCTAGTTTGACACCGTTTTGGGGAATTATTTGACGATGTGTTTGTCTATAAAAAAGAATCATATTATTAAGGAAAATCTATGAAAAACGTATTCACAAAAAATATTTCAGCCCTGACTAAAAAGCTGAGTGTCACTGCTTCTTTAGTTACACTAAGTCTACTTTTAGCAAACACTGCTCAAGCGCAAACGATGCTGGTTAAAGTGCTACAAGCTTCAGACGAAATAGTGTCCCAAGTGTATAAAGAAGTGCCTATTAAGTCTTGTAGAATCGAAAAGACACCCATCTATGGCACTCAAGAAGGCTCAGGTCAGGCCTCCACTGCTGATGTGGTAGCTAGTGCTATTTTTGGTGGTTTGTTGGGTAATCAAGTGGGAGGAGGCACGGGTAAAGATGCAGCCACCTTGCTTGGTGCTATAGCGGGTGCAGACATGGCCAATAAAAAAGGTAAAAGTAAGCAAGTTATTGTGGGCCATAACCAACAAGAAGTATGCGATGTGATCATGCAGCAACGCTCTGTAAATCAAGTCACAGGCTACAAAACCTATATCGAATTTGGTGGCAATGTATGGCAAATGACCACAGTGATCCCTTACACTAAGGGTGAGTTTTTAAGTGTGAACGTTAACATAACGCCTGCCGAATAATCCTACAGGGCCAATGCTAGATCCAGCATGGCTGGGTCTACATTGCCGCCCGACAAGATCACTACAGTGGTCTTATCAGCTACAGCTAAGCTGTGATTTAAAATTGCAGCTAATCCTACACACCCACCAGGTTCCACTACAAGTTTTAGCTGTTGCATGCATGTAGCCATAGCAGCTAATACATGTTGGTCATTCACAGTTTTAGCGCCTGCTAAATACTTGTGCAATATGGGGAACGTGAGTGCGCCAACCTTAGGTGTCACAATGGCATCACAAATAGAGGCAGGTGAATGGTCATTGCCTATTATGGTGCCAGCAATGATTGAGCGTGCTGCGTCATCATAACCTTGGGGTTCTGCCCCCCATAGTGATATATCTGAAAAGTGGTGCCTAAGCGCTATAGCGCTGCCTGACATCAAACCGCCGCCCCCAATGGGGCCTATGGCTTGGTCTGGTATTAGGTTTAATGCCTCAAGCTGATAGGCTATTTCTAGGCCAGTGGTGCCTTGACCTGCAATAATATCCGTATCATTAAATGGTGGAATAAGGGTGAGGTTATGAGCCTGTGATAGTTGCTGGCCAATGGTATCCCTATCTTCTTTGTGCCTTTGGTATAGCACCACTTTAGCGCCAAGGGCCTTGGTATTTTCAATCTTAATCTTAGGTGCGTCACTGGGCATGATAATGGTAGCGGGCACACCAAAATATGCAGCAGCAGCAGCCACTCCCTGAGCATGGTTGCCTGATGAATAAGCAACGACTCCAGTTAGTTGGTTAGCGTCCGCAAGCTTACTTAGTTTGTTAAAAGCCCCACGAAATTTAAATGACCCAGTATGTTGCAGACTTTCAGCTTTAAAAAGTACGCGACCACCAAGCTGCTGGTTTAGTAGGGGCGATTCTAATAAAGGTGTGACTAATGCGTGGCCTTTAATGCGTTGGCTGGCAGTGAGGATATGCTGATAATTAATTGCAAGTGAGGCCATAAATTGCATGTCTTTTGGTTGGTATTTTATCTCTAAAGCGATCTTTGCTTTGTGAGCTTAGCTTACAACATACCTGAAAATAAAACCTGTGTTATGATTAGAGATTGCGTTTCTATTTTCCACATACTATGACATTAACCAGTAGTCCAAAATCACGCCTTAGGTTACCGCCTAATAAGCATCAGGTTAAGCAAGAGTTAGCCCAAGATGTTGCCAATTTTTTGGCGCGTGGAGGAAATGTAGAGCATGTTGAGCAAGGTGAAACAGCGTTGGTGAATGGCTGTTTTAACCAACAGCGTCCTGTCATTGCTACGCAAGCACAAACACGCACACTTTTATCATCTCAAATAGAAGCCATCGAAAAGCGCAAAGAAGAGCGTCGCCAGGCCAAACCCGCGCCTATTACTACCAATCGTCGCCCCACTAAAAAGTGGATATATGATGACTTTGGTGAGCCTTTACGTTGGGTTTGGGCTTAATCTATAACGCCATTTTAATAAGCTATTGTGCTAGATTTGTATACAAGGGATTTTAATTATGCAGTTTATCATCGCTGATGATCACCCTTTATTCCGTACTGCGATAACACATACTCTACAGCAGCACTTTGACGGTGCCCAAGTGTTAGAGGTGGGTAGTTTACAAGAGCTCTTAAAGTTATTGAAAACGGGAGTAGACGCAGACCTTCTATTACTTGATTTACATATACCAGACGCTCATGGATTTAATGGTTTGGCTCAGGTAAGTGAGCTTTTCCCAGATATCCCTGTGATGATTGTATCGGGTAATGATAATCCAAGTGTTATACATAAATCGGTGGCATTAGGTGCCAGTGGTTTTTTACCTAAATCAACTTCAAACGAAGACATGGCTGTTGCTATTAATTGTGTTATGCAAGGCCAGGTGTGGATTCCAGCTAACTTGCCAGCTATTACAATGTCCCTAGATAACGAGCAAACTGCACAACGTATTGCGGCATTAACACCTCAGCAATTAAAGGTGTTAACGATGATGGGAGATGGGCTGTATAACAAGCAGATAGCCTCAGAACTGTCGGTAACAGATGCCACTGTGAGGGCTCATGTGACTGAAGTTTTTCGTAAATTAGGGGTAACTAATAGAACTCAAGCAGGCATCTTTTTTAATCGCCTAAAAGTGGAAGACCCTCATTGTCAGGTGATGTAAATGCATTGTGCGGTTGAAAAAACTCAACTGGACACGTGTAAGTACAGGTAAAACTGGCCTAACCACACTAACCTAAGCGATTAATAAACTTGCGCAACACCGCCGGTTTGATCGGTTTGTGAATGAGGCCAAAGCCTGAGGCTTTAGTTAGTTCTCTCATCTGATGGCTTTGATCAGCGGTAATCACAATTGCCGGTACTTCTTGCTCTACTACCTTGCCTATGGAAGCTTGCATTTTTTGCCTCATAAATTGTCTTATTTCAACTATAGCGTCGGTACCCAAGTAGTTTTGATCTAAATGGTAGTCTGCCAGAATTAGTTGGGGCAAGGTTTCCATAGACAAGCTTTCAACAATATTTACAGCTTGTTGTACACTTGCTGCACAATACACATCACAACCCCACAAAGTCAGCATGGCGTGCATACCTTGCTGAATGCTTAGGTCATTATCGATCACTAACACTCTAAAACCTTTGAGTTGATAATGATTAGCAGATAGTTGGATGTTCCTGTCGTGTTTTGGTTTGAGTGCATCATCTCCGAAAGGCACTTGAATTGAAAACATCGAACCCTTGCCATAGGTAGACATAACTCTTAGAGGGTGAGCAAGTGCTTTTGCTGTTCGTTGAGCAATAGCCAAGCCCAAGCCAATGCCATTTTTAGACGCATGAGGGCCTATTTCTAAACGCTTAAATTCGATAAAGATGTCGTCTAGTTTATTCTCAGGTATCCCCAAGCCTGTATCCCAAATCTGTATTTCTAAACAATTTTCTAAACGCCTACAGCCTAAAAGCACCTTACCTTTTTCAGTGTAACGCAGTGCATTAGTGAGGAAATTTTGTAGTACGCGGCGCAACATGTTGGGATCGCTAAAAATTGTAGCTTGGCTGCATTGTAGGTGAAAAGTTAGCTCTTTTTGTTGGCATAATACGTTAAATTCAGCTGCTAGCTGTTGCATCAACTCGGCTGCACAAAAATGATTTGGTTGTGGCCTTGAGCCTCCTCCATCTAAAGTGGAAATTTCTATTAAATCACTGATTAACTGTTCGGCATTAGCTAAGGATGCGTCTAGGTGTTTTGAAAGTTGTAGGCTTTGGGCGTCTTTTTGTAAATCTGATTGGCGCTGAGCAAGGGCTGTAGAAAATAATTTTGCAGCGTTTAAAGGCTGCATTAAATCATGGCTAGCAGCAGCCAAAAAGCGGGTTTTACTGTGGTGGCTCGCATCAGCTTGGGCTTTTGCTTGTTGTAGCTCAATGTTCACCTTAGATAGGCTTTCAGTGCGCTCGTTAACACGCTTTTCCAGACTCTCATTGGCTTCAATGAGGTCTTTTTCGCTCTTTCTTAGGGCCGATTCCGCGTGGTGTTGTTCACTGATGTCTACGTAGGTATTTACATAACCTCCATCGGGCATTGCATGGCCGCGCACTTCAATGACAGTGCCATCTTCGCGATACCGAATGCTGCGATGCTGCTCACCGCGCGTGATCATCTCCATGCGTAACGTAACAATTTTGGCAGGATCAATAGACCCATATTCGCCTTGTAATGCGCTTAGGCGAATGATTTCTTCAATAGGGGTTCCTACCTTGACAACATCTTTAGGGAATTCAAACAATTCTAAATATCGTGTATTCCACATTGCTAGGCGAAGATCTTTGTCTATTACTGAAATACCTTGGCTTACGTTATCGATAGTGGCTTGCAGCAAACCTCTGTTAAAGCTTACGGCCTTTGCTGCTTCGCCCACCATAGACACTACATCACCTAAATTAACATCTTTTTGGTTGAGGCTAGATTCCATTACAGCTCTTGCAGAAGAGGTGCCAATAATGCCACTTAAGGTGCGTTCAAAGTGCAGGATTAGTTGTGAGTTAATAGGCGCGTTTTTGTGTAAATCTAAATGTGGTTGTTTAATACCTAACTGTTTGAGTGACTCTACAGTAGCGCGGTACCCCAAGAAACGTTCTAGCAAAGTGGACAAGTCACCTACACAAAGCTCACTATTGTGCCTGCGACCTTCAATTAAAGCCGATTGGGGCAAAGTCCCAACGAACAAGTCAGCTTGTATGCGATCAATGATTCTGGGTGTGCTAACTTTTGAAACAATAATATATAACGCTATATTTACACTTAAGCTCACCAGCGTAGCATGGGAAATGGGGTCTAGCTCCAAACCAAACAGTGCTGTGGGTCTAAGCCATTCAATACCGAATGGGCCGTTGTTGATTATGCTGCCTGATTGAAGAAAAAAACCTGTGAGGTTAGGTAACAGCAAACAATAAACCCAGGCTGAAAAGCCAGCCAATAGCCCCGCTGTTGCACCGCGCACATGTCCTCCCCGCCAAAAAATACCACCAAATAAGGGTGGGCCAAACTGTGCAACAGCAACAAATGCTGACAAGCCAATAGACACCAACGCAGTGCTACTATCGATGAGTAAATAGTAGCCATAGGCCATCAGTAATACAGCAAAAATACTTAAGCGCCTTAAGTTGAGCAGTAGATGGCCTAAGTGCTTGTTTTGTGACACCTCTACTGCACGCACATGCAATATAAACGGCATAATGATGTCATTAGTCACCATGGTGCTGATAGCAATAGTAGACACTGTAACCATACCTATAGCTGCTGAAATACCACCGATGTAGGCCAAGATAGACAGACCTGTTTGCTCTTGCGCCATTGGCATTAGCAAGGAATAAAAGTCTGGATTACTATTGGTGCCTGCCAGAGCTTGACTGCCAGCCCAAGCAATGGGGATCATGAAAGCGCACATGCTAATCATATAAAGCGGGAACAACCATCGTGCTGTATTGACATGGTCTGGATTAGTATTTTCTACTGCCAGCATATGAAATTGACGTGGCAAACAGATTACTGCGATAACAGCTAAAAAACTTTCAATAATAAAGCTAGTACGAAATGGAGAGAACAGGCCTAGGCTGCTGCTGCCGTTTTGCTGCTCTAGTTGATTAAAAATATCACCGAACCCATCATTAATTACATAAGTGGCAAAAAAACCTATCGAGACAAAAGCAATCAGTTTAATAAAAGACTCAACTGCAATGGCTAAAACCATTCCAGGATTATGGGCAGAAGTGTCAACTTGGCGTACGCCAAACAACACACTAAATATGCCAATGAGCACGGCAATCATTAATATAGAAATATCAGCTTGAGAATTACGTAACCCACTTTGGCTACTCAGCACTGCATAACTTAGGTCAATCGCTTTAAGTTGCAAAGCTATATAGGGTAATACGCTCAAGGTAGCGATCAGGGTAACGGTGACAGCCAATCGCCTGCTCTTACCATAGCGTGAAGAGATAAAGTCTGAAATTGAACCAATGTTTTCACGTTGTGCAATAAGCACTATTTTGTAAATGACGCGATGTCCAAAAAGAAAAAACAGTATGGGGCCAAGATATGAGCCTAAAAAATCCCACCCTGACGTAGAAGCGCGCCCTACTGAGCCATAAAATGTCCAAGAGGTTAAAAACACTCCCAAAGATAAGCTGTAAATAATGGCTTGAAGGTGCCTATTTGAGTGAAGCTTAAATGACACAAGTTTGTCTCCAAGCTTTGCCACACTCAGCAATAGAGCGAAGTAAGCTAAAGAGATAATCAAAAGTGAACTGCTGCTAAACATAGGCAAGTAGGTAGCGCAAATAGAAGTCGCTATAGGGTAACACGGTCAATAGCAAAAGGTCATTGAGCAGTGACAGCAAGCAATTTTACTTAAATATTTTTTAACACCTACGTTAGTCTATGAACCGACATATATCTAATACCAGTAAAATCAATTAGAGGTTATCTTTACAAAAATAAGAATATTTTAAAGTAGAATTTGCCATGACCCTTAGCTTAAAAAAACCAACCTACCCAGTGCCGGGACTAGATACCTTCCCCAAACTCTTATTGCATAATGCACGCATGTTTACTGATAAAGATGCCATGCGCGAAAAAGAATTTGGTATTTGGCAGTCATGGACTTGGAGCCAAGTGGCAGAAGAAGTAGAGCGGTTTGCTCTTGGTTTACAGGCTAATGGTGTTAAGGCTGGAGATACAGTGCTTATCATAGGTGGCAATCGCCCACGCACTTACTGGACTATGTGTGCAGTGCAATCTTTAGGAGCGGTGCCTGTTCCTACTTACCATGACTCGGTTGCAAGTGAGATGCAATTTGTGATTGAGCATTCTGATGCTCGGGTTATCGTGGCTGAAGACCAAGAGCAGGTAGATAAAATTTTAGATGTAAAAGCTCGTTGCCCAAGCGTGGAGCTGATCATTTACGATGATCCTCGTGGAATGAAAGGCTATGACCCTCAAGAGATCAAAATCCAAGATTTTGTCACTGTGCAGGCTCAAGGAGAGGCCATTCGTAAGGATAATCCTAACCAATTTCAAGAGCTTGTTAACCAAGGTAAAGGTGAGGATCTTTCTATTATTCTTTACACCTCGGGCACCACCGGGCAGCCTAAGGGTGTGGTGCTGACCTATGATAATACTCTGCTCACTGGCTACTATGGCGGCTTGCTTGAAGGTCTCACAGAGAATGAAGAAATACTTGCCTATTTGCCTGTGGCTTGGATTGGGGATCACATATTTTCTTACGCTCAATCTTACACCATGGGTTTTTGTGTTAACTGCCCAGAAAGTACTGAAACAGTGGCATCTGACATGCGCGAAATCGGCCCTACTTATTATTTCGCCCCACCTAGAGTGTTTGAAAGTTTGCTAACCAACGTGCAAATACGCATGGAAGATGCAGCGCCTTTTAAGAGAAAGATGTTTAAATATTTTATGCAGGTCGCGAAAAAAACGGGTATTAAGTTATTGGAAAATAAGCCAGTAGGCCTGATGGACAGAATTAAGTACGCCTTAGGTAACGTCCTGGTATATGGGCCTTTGAAGGATGCTTTAGGTATGGGGCGTGTGCGTTTGGCTTATACTGCAGGAGAGGCAATTGGTGGAGAGATTTTTGACTTTTACAGGTCGTTAGGCATCAATATAAAGCAACTCTATGGACAAACTGAGTCCTCAGTATTTATTACAGTGCAGCCAGATGGTGAGGTTTTTCCAGACACAGTGGGCACGCCAAGTCCAGGTGTGGAGTTGAAGATAGCTGACAATGGCGAGGTGATTTACCGCAGTCCAGGTGCCTTTCACAGTTATTTCAAAAACCCTGAATCCACCGCAGCTACTAAAACAGATGAAGGTTGGGTGCACACAGGCGATGCGGGTTTCATGACCCCAAATGGCCACTTACGTATTATTGATCGTGCTAAAGATGTGGGGGCCTTTAATAGCGGCAAGATGTTTGCCCCTAAATACATTGAAAATAAACTTAAGTTCTATCCTCATATCCAAGAAGCAGTCACATTTGGTGATGGACGTGATGATTGTATGGCCTTTATCAACATAGATTTGGGCGCCGTAGGCAATTGGGCTGAAAGAAACAACATCGCCTATGCATCCTATCAAGAGTTAGCAGCCCACCCGGCAGTGAACAAGATGGTGGCACAAAGTATTGCTGAAGTGAACGAGTCTTTGTTGGATGATGAAATGTTGGCTCATTCACAGGTCAGTCGCTTTCTTATATTGCACAAAGAGCTGGATGCTGATGACGGCGAGCTTACTCGCACTAAAAAGGTGAAGCGTAAGCTCATTAACGAACGTTACAAAGTGTTAATTGACGCCTTGTATGAAGGTAAAGACCAGTGCTTTATTGAAACCGAAGTGGCTTTTGAAGATGGTCGCGTTGGCACAATTTCCGGTGACATCAGTATTCATGATGCCAAAACTTTTAACCCAGTAGTCCAAGCGAGCTAAGCCATGAGTGAACCATTACAACAAATGGAAGCGGCCTCAAAACTGCTAGAGCTGAAAAATATCGACTTGTCTTTTGGTGGTGTTAAAGCCATCAGTAATATTAGTTTTGACGTAATGGAAGGTGAAGTTCGCGCCATCATTGGTCCCAATGGCGCAGGTAAGAGCTCCTTGCTTAATGTGATTAATGGATTTTATCACCCTCAGCAAGGGGAGATTTGGTTTGATGGTAAGCAACGTCATGCCATGAAGCCTTATCAAATTGCCTATCAGGGAATTGCGCGTACCTTTCAAAACATTGCCTTATTTAAAGGTATGACAGTGCTGGATAATATAATGACAGGGCGCTTTACCCACATGCATAAAAACATGTTTTGGCAGGCGTTGTGGAAAGGCCCAGCAGAAAAAGAAGAAATTGAAAACCGAGAGTTTGTTGAGCACATTATTGACTTTTTAGAGATACAAGCGATACGCAAAACCCCAGTAGGGCGCTTGCCTTACGGGTTACAAAAGCGTGTTGAGTTAGGTCGAGCTTTAGCAGCACAGCCAAAAATGCTGCTATTGGATGAACCAATGGCTGGTATGAACGTAGAAGAAAAAGAGGACATGTGTCGCTTTATCTTAGACGTGAATGACACTTTTGGTACCACCATTGTGCTTATTGAGCATGATATGGGCGTAGTAATGGACATAGCGGACCGTGTGGTGGTGTTGGATTATGGCCGAAAAATTGGCGATGGCACTCCAGATGTGGTGCGTAATGATCAAACTGTAATTGATGCCTATCTTGGCGTGAGTCATTAAGGGGACTATGTATGAGTGCTGATTTTTTATATACCATCGAAGTAATACTCAACGGCCTAATGGCGGGTGTGATGTATTCTCTGGTGGCCCTTGGTTTTGTGCTGATTTTTAAGGCATCAGGTATTTTTAACTACGCCCAAGGCGTAATGGCTTTGTTTGCTGCTCTGACTTTGGTGGGCATTCAAACTGGACAGATACCTTTTTCCCATCTAATTAATGCCATTTTTGGCACCAATATGCATCACTTTGGCTGGCAAGTGCCTACGATCATAGCTATTTTGCTAACAGTAGGCGTAATGGTACTTTTTGCCATTATTGTAGAGCGCTATATATTGCATCATTTGGTTAACCAAGAGCCTATTATCTTGTTTATGGCGACCATCGGATTAGCCTACTTTATGGAAGGTTTCGGCGACATCATGTGGGGTAGTGACATTAAAACCCTAGATGTAGGCTTGCCCTCAGGAGGCTCGCTTTGGTTAGAAGAGTACACCTTAGGCTGGGCTGCTGAAGGCGAGAATTATTATGGTATGTATTTGGATAAGTTGGATATGGTGGCCAGTTTAGTCGCTATAGTATTAGTGGTTTCATTAACCATTTTTAGTCAATATACCAAAACAGGCAGGGCTTTGCGAGCGGTAGCGGATGACCACCAAGCAGCGTTGTCTGTGGGCATTTCATTGCGCACCATCTGGGTAATTGTGTGGTCTATTGCAGGCTTTGTAGCTTTGGTGGCTGGTATTATGTGGGGTGCCAAGTCTGGCGTTCAATTCTCGCTTTCCCTAATCGCATTAAAAGCCTTACCTGTATTGATGCTGGGTGGCTTTACTTCCATTCCAGGAGCCATTATTGGTGGTTTGATTATTGGTGTAGGTGAAAAGTTATTTGAATATTCCATTGGCCCGTTAATTGGCGGTGCTACAGAAAATTGGTTTGCCTATGTGTTGGCGCTTATGTTCCTTGTGTTTAGACCACAGGGGTTGTTTGGCGAAAAGATTATAGAAAGGGTGTAACAGATGTTTTATCGCGAATCAGGTGATTTTAAAAAGACTTACCAAAAAGATAATCAAACCTTTCCTATTAAATTTGATCGGTGGCGATATTATTTTGTAATGCTAGTGGCTTTTATTGTTGTCCCCATGTTTCTTACAGACTACATGGCTAATGCAGTCATGATTCCCTTTTTAGTGTGGGCTATAGCTGCACTAGGGCTGAATATTTTGGTGGGTTATACCGGACAGCTGTCTTTAGGCACCGGTGGTTTTATGGCAGTAGGTGCCTATGCAACCTATAAGCTTATGACCGCATTTCCTGGCATGGATATGGTTAGTGTTGTATTGCTTTCTGGTTTAATTACCGCGGTAGTAGGGGCTCTTTTTGGCTTGCCAAGCTTGCGAATTAAAGGCTTCTACTTAGCAGTAGCCACCCTAGCAGCGCAATTCTTCTTAGTATGGTTACTTAACAAGGTGCCATGGTTTTATAACTACTCTGCATCCGGTCAAATTAGCGCCCCACAGCGGGAGATGTTTGGGGTCATTATTACCGGTCCTCATGCGACACCAGTAGCTGGTTATCTTTTTTGTTTGGTGTTTGCTGTGGGTTTAGCTTGGGTAGCACGTAATTTAACCCGAGGGCGTTTGGGGCGCAGCTGGATGGCGATACGAGACATGGATATTGCCGCAGAAATAATTGGCGTTAACCCATTAGCTGCGAAGCTATCTGCCTTTGCGGTCTCGTCATTTTTTGTAGGCATTGCTGGCTCTTTATTCTTTTCTGTGTATTTAGGTGCTGCTGAAGTGACTGAAGCGTTTGGCATCTCTGTGTCATTTGCAGTGCTATTTATGGTCATTATTGGCGGCTTGGGATCTATCTTTGGTAGCTTCATAGGAGCAGCCTTTATGGTGTTAATGCCAGTTTTACTAAAAAATATTTTAGTAGGTGGTATGGGTTGGCCTACAGATTTAGCTGCGCACTTTGAATTTATTATTGTGGGTGGGCTTATATTGATATTTCTGATCGCAGAGCCCCATGGCCTAGCGCAAATGGCTCGAGTATTAAAAGAAAAATTACGGCTTTGGCCGTTCCCGCACTAGGTTTACACGAAGCGTTATTAGCTTTATGAAAACCACTTAGTGTTGTTTCATGCTCATGTGAGCAAAATAAAAATAAGTCAAACCCTTAGGAGGATGACGACATGAAATTTACTAAATTAGCAACGATTGCTTTGACTACAATGGCGGTTTCAGCACCTGTTGTAGCTGATCTTGTATTTCCATCATTAAGCTACCGAACCGGGCCCTATGCCTCAGGTGGTGCGCCCTATGCTGATGGTTATGCAGATTATTTCACTTTGTTGAATGAGCGTGATGGCGGTATTGGTGGTGTTAAAACTGCTGTGCCAGAGTGTGAAACGGGTTATAACACAGCAAAAGGTGTGGAGTGTTATGAAGCAACCAAAGGCGACGGCGCATTAACCTATCAACCTTTGTCTACAGGTATTACTTATCAGTTGATTCCTAAAACCATGGCGGATGATATTCCGCTGATGACACAAGGCTATGGCCGTACATCGGGCGCAAACGGCAAGGTGTTCTCTCATGTATTTAACTTCCCAGCCAACTATTGGTCTGGCGCTAGTCGAATCATCAACCAAATTAAAGAAGAGAATAGTGGTAGTGCTGAAGGCCGTAATATTGCTTTGGTTTACCACAACTCAGGCTATGGTAAAGAGCCTATTACTACGCTAAAAGCATTGGCAGACAAAGAAGGCTTTGACCTTACTTTGATTCCAGTAGATCATCCTGGCCAAGAGCAAAAGTCTCAGTGGTTACAAATTCGTCGTGAGCGTCCAGACAATATTATTCTGTACGGTTGGGGTGTAATGAACCAAGTTGCCCTAAAAGAAGCTGCTAACATCCGTTATCCAATGGATCAAATGTTCGGCATCTGGTGGTCTGGTACGGATAATGATGCACTTGAAGGTATGGGTTCACATGGCTACAAAGCAGCAACCTTCCACAACGTAGGTAGCGACTTTCCAGTATATGCTGATATCCAAAAGTTTGTGGTTGATGCAGGTTTAGCAGCAGGCGATGGTTCTAACGTGGGTACTGTGTTGTATAACCGTGGTATGTACTCTGCAATGTTAGCAGCGTCTGGCGCGGCTAAAGCACAAGAGATTCATGGTGTGAAAGACATTACTTCGGGCATGATGCGCGATGGTCTAGAAGCATTAGATGTGACAGATGCCTTGATGGCTGCAGCTGGTATGCCTGAGTTTGGTCCTGAATTTACTGTGAGTTGCTCTAACCATGGTGGTCCAGGTGACGTGGGTATTCAACAGTGGGATGCTAACGATCGTCAGTGGAAATTGATTGGTGGTTTTGAAGCTCCAGACACCAAGCTGATTAACCAGCTTATTAAAGTTGACTCTGAAGCGTATGCAGCAGAAAACAACATCACTCCACGTGATTGTTAATTTAAGCATTAACTAAGTTGCTTAAATAATCGAGGCGCCATTATTAGTGGGCGCCTCGACTTTAATTTTTACTAAAATAGATTGTTTTGCTGGTGATAGGAAAAAATCATGACCACACAAAAAGCACCGATACTATCCATCAACAATATTGAGGTGATTTATGATCACGTGATATTAGTATTGAAGGGCGTATCCTTAGAAGTTCATGAAAAAGGTATTGTGGCTTTGCTTGGCGCTAACGGCGCAGGTAAGTCTACCACCATTAAAGCAATTTCTAATTTATTAGGCTCTGAGCGTGGCGTTGTCACCAAAGGTAGTATCGAATTCGAAGGCGAAAATATTAACACCCGTAATCCAGCCGAGTTGGTAAAAATGGGTGTAGTGCAGGTGATGGAAGGCCGTCACTGTTTTGAGCATTTAACGATAGAGGAAAACTTGTTAGTAGGTGCTTATGCTCGCACAGATGGCCGCCGAAGTGTGCAAGAAAGTTTGGAAATGGTGTATAACTATTTTCCTCGCTTAAGAGAAAGACGGAAAAGCCAAGCTGGATATACTTCTGGTGGCGAACAACAAATGTGTGCCATTGGCCGTGCCTTAATGGCTAATCCACATATGATTTTGTTGGATGAGCCATCCATGGGTCTTGCTCCTCAGTTGGTGGAAGAGATTTTTGAGATTGTTAAAAAACTCAATGAGGAGCAAGGCGTCACTTTTTTGTTGGCAGAGCAAAATACAGCGGTAGCCTTGCGCTACGCCACTTATGGCTACATCATGGAAAATGGTCGAGTGGTGTTAGACGGAAAAGCCAGCGACTTGCGTGAAAACGAAGACGTGAAAGAATTTTACCTAGGTGTAAGTGATGGCGCACAAAAGAATTTTCGTGATGTGAAGCAATACCGTCGCCGTAAGCGTTGGCTGGCCTAATTACTTGCCTTGCTAGCATTCAAGTTTTAGGATTATCAATGTGAAGGACACATGATGACAGATTTTTATAACAATCTAGAAACCCGTGAACCTGGTCAGCGTCAAATTGAACAGATTCAAGCGGTTGCAGCCCAGGTAGCACATGCCAAAGCCACTTGCCCGGGTTGGGCAGGTATTTTGCATGCAGTAGTTGCAAGTGACATTACTTCGACTCAAGCCATAGCCAAGCTACCCATTACTCGCAAATCTAGCCTCATTGAACTACAAAAAAACAACATGCCTTTTGGTGGTTTGGTGAGCAGTGAAGCCGCGCCACTTGCTTATGTGTTTTCATCTCCAGGCCCTATTAATGAGCCTGGATTTGAAGTGCCAGACCACTGGCACTTTGCCAGAGCATTATATGCTGGCGGTTTGCGTAAAGGGGATTTGGTGCACAATACCTTTTCATATCACTTTACCCCAGCAGGAACCATGTTTGACAGCGCATTAAAAGCCCTAGGGTGTACCGTGGTTGCAGCAGGAGTGGGCAACAGTGAAATGCAGGCTCAAAGCATAGCGGCGCTTAAACCCAAAGCCTACGTTGGAACCCCTTCGTTTTTAAAAATACTATTAGAAAAGGCGGATAGCCTTAATTTAAATGTTAGCTCCTTGACCCATGCAGTGGTGGGTGGCGAGCCATTTTTTCCAGCCCAACAAGACTTTTTCAAAGCCCGTGGGCTCAATGTATTACAAGGTTATGCTACGGCAGACCTTGGCAGCATTGCCTATGAAACGCCAGCTAGACAGGGCATGGTGATCGATGAGGATGTGTATGTAGAAATTGTTCGCCCAGGCACCGGTGACCTCGTGGCAGATGGTGAAGTAGGTGAAGTGGTGGTGACCAACTTTAATAAGCACTATCCATTGATCCGTTTTGCAACAGGTGATATGTCTGCCATTTTGGTAGGACAAAGCCCATGTGGACGAACCAACAGGCGCATTAAAGGTTGGATGGGACGGGCAGACCAAGCCGCTAAAGTGAGAGGGATGTTTGTGCGGCCAGAGCAAGTAGCTGACTTAGTAGCCAAACATGAAGCGTTAGTAAAAGTTCGCCTGCAGGTGAAGCAGATAAACGGGCAAGACAGTTTGCAAGTGTTATGTGAAGTTAAAAATACCTTATCCGAAACAACTCAACTTATTACAGAAGGAGTGCGCAGTGTGTTGCACCTTCGTGGGGAGGTTGTTTTACACGCCATAGGAAGCTTACCCAATGATGGTATCGTTATTGACGACCAGCGTGAACGCTAAACACTAATCTACTAAAATAGCCGATTAGTGTTTAGCGATTTATCTAATAATGATTAGCTAAACACTGCATAAATATAATAACTAACGCAATTTATAGTATACAGCCCAGCCACAGGCAGTGTATTGGCGCGGGCAATCTGACTGCCGCTAATGTGATAGTTGCCCTGCATGGCCAATAAAGTGCCCGAAACAGGGTTAATTGAGCTGCCAAGCCCCCAAGCTGATAAAAACGTCATTGCCAATAAGTTTGGATCTGGTTCTAGAGTGAGTAATAGTGGCGCAATCACCGCCATAATCATGATTACATGCACACCTAGGCGCCCAGCTACCAAGCAAAAACCTAAGGTTAAACTAGCTTCTAGTGGGCCATAATGGCTAAACGGTAGCCAAGGTGGCACTACCTTAAAGAACTCCCCCAAACCAATAGCAAAAACGCCAGCAGCCAAAAAGAGGGTGATTTCATTATGCATTTTGGCCAAGCGATTGACTATATGACTATGTAATTGCTGAGGCCGACCTTCATAAAGCAACACTGTAATCACTAGCAAGGGCGCACTGATAGCGATGATTTGCGTGATCGACATGGTGGGCCATATTTCATGAGCCACAATCACGGTGATGGCTAAAAGTGAAGGCAATACTAAATTGCGCCCCTTAAGTGGGTAGCCTGTCATCTCAGACTCAGGCGCTTGGTTTAGCCAATACAGCATGGCCAAACTAATGATGCCCATAGGCGCACCTACGCTCATTACAGCCAATAGGCTCATATTTGGTACCAGGCTTAGGGTATAAGCCATAGCAGCAAAAAAAGGCGACCATAGGGCACACACTGCAAAATTAATAGTAAGTAAGCTGGCTGTGCGAGTGTCTATTGTGCGACGTTCGTTGAGTTTTTCGGCAATAATAAGTATCGCTGATATATTAATGATAGCGCTAAAAAAATGTCCCGAAATAAGGGTGCTTATTAGGCCTTTTTTGCCTGCGGGAGGGTGTCTCTTTTTGCTATGTTTAGAGGGCGTGGCTATAAGGCTTAAAAAGCTCACAGCTGTGAGCATGGCTAGTAGCTGAGTATTGCTATTAATAAGTCGATAAAGTGGCGCAGAGGCGCCCTCAAGAAGGCTGTAGCTAAGCCCGGCTAGACCCACGCCAATTAAAACCATCGATTGCACTAAAGCTCGGCGGGCAAGTAATTTAAAAGAACAAAAAGCAAAGAGCCAAAGTAATAGGCCGGCAACAATGTACAGCGGCTGAAAAGCCAGAGCTAGTACACTGAAAAAAGTGCCCGCAGCTAAGCTATAGCCACGAAACTGATTGCTCAATCTAGTGCCTTGGGCATGATGGATGCGCGAATTTTATTCAACGTCACTTGCTCACGTGTGACTAAGTTATTCCATATGGGCATAGCGAGCATGCGCTCAAAGTAATCAGATAGCTGGGGCCACATAGCTTTATCAATATGTTCACCGCCGTGCATAAAATTAATCATTTGGCTGGTAATCGCAATATCCGCTAAAGACAAGCGGTTATCAACAAAGTAATGGTTACTGCCTAGCTGGTTGGTAAGGTAATCCAGTAGTGGGGGAATGCGCACAGATAAGGCTTCTTGAATACGTTCTTCGTTAGGTACTTTCCCTGCAGCTTTTATAAGTACCCGCTGGCGAAATACAACAAAACTTAGCCATGGCGCTAATTCATAATCAGCAAATTTTTCTAACCACCGCATGTGGGCCCTAAGCTGAGCGTTGGCGGGAATGAGAAGCGTTAAATCATTATGATTTAGAGTTTCAATAAGATAATTACACACAATGCTTGAATCAGCCTGATAAAACTCGTTATCTTGTAAAACAGGGATGCGCCTTAATGGGCTAATAGTTACAAAATCATCTGGCACTGATCCAGGCACAATAATTTTAAGCTTATAATCGGTTTTAGATAACGCCAGCAAATACATCACTTTGCGAACAAATGGTGAAAGTGGTGCGCCATGAAGGGTAAATGCCATGAGATTCATCCAAAAAAAATAGTGTAGCTATTGTGGATGAGAGGGCACACAAACTCAAATAGTTTACTGATATATTGTTTAGTGACAATAAATTACTAAGTGATTGAAATAAACATACTATTTTTATAATTAGTGCTTGACAGAAATCCACTCAATCACTAATATGCGCACTCCAGTTTGGTACAGTCAATAGGCAATACCAAGCGCGAATGTGTCCCGTTCGTCTAGTGGTCCAGGACACTGCCCTTTCACGGCGGTAACAGGGGTTCGAACCCCCTACGGGATACCACTATTTTCGGAATGCAGTTATAAGTTGGCGTTTTAATCAATGCTGGCTTATAACTGCAAGCCTAAATAGTAAAGGTTAATCACAAGCCTTCAACAAGTGATATGTAGCGGGAATAGCTCAGTTGGTAGAGCACGACCTTGCCAAGGTCGGGGTCGCCGGTTCGAATCCGGTTTCCCGCTCCATTTTTTATTACAGCACTCATTTTCCTAAAGTGCTCACACTACTTCTAATTATTTTATAGCTCAGTGCAGTATCTACTATATTGCTGACGTATTTGTGTATTTTTTTTGTGCTTATGCAAAACATCTAATCTTTATCAGCTTGTGCTCGCCATTAATTGCAAAATACCCAAGATTACCCGATATATGCCAATTTTAAGTTGACATAATCCTGCAAAATCAATAATATGCGCTCCACTCTTAACGGAGCTGTAGCGTCCCGTTCGTCTAGTGGCCTAGGACACTGCCCTTTCACGGCGGCGACAGGGGTTCGAACCCCCTACGGGATGCCAATAAAAACGCTTTGTAAAATGAGTGTTTAGGGTGATAATAGTAACAGGCGCATCGCAGCCTTAAACCAGTGATATGTAGCGGGAATAGCTCAGTTGGTAGAGCACGACCTTGCCAAGGTCGGGGTCGCCGGTTCGAATCCGGTTTCCCGCTCCAAATTTAGGCCGAATGGCAGAGTGGTTATGCACCGGATTGCAAATCCGCTAACCCCGGTTCGATTCCGGGTTCGGCCTCCACATTTTTCCAGGACACAGTGACCAGATTACTGCCTGTTTCGCACGACTTAATAGACGACTTATGGTCAGTGGTGGTTTTTTGACACCGCTGGGGTGTCGTTACACGGTCTTTTTACTCCTGCAAATGCAACACTAAACGCCGCAACATGTCTTTTAATAATTGTTGTTGTTTCTGGCTATAATCAGCTAACACGGTGTTTTCATGAGCTTTGGCTTGTGCCAATAAGTTGGCTACTAAGGTTCTGCCTTGTGGTGAAATAGTAATCTTTATGGCTCTTTTATCCGTTTCATCCTTGTGCCTTATTAACAGCTTTTCTTGTTCCATTTTAACTATTAATTTAGACAGGGTAGGCTGCTTAAATAGCACCCTTTGATTAAGCTGTGTAAGGGTAAGCCCGTCTTCGTCAGACAAGCTAGCAAGTATGCGCCAATAATTAACAGACCAGCCTTGGATTTGAATTTGATGATGAAATTGCTCACTTACCAAATAGCTAGAACGTGCCAAAAGGTAAGCCAAGTAGTCATCTATAAAGCTAAAAGATTTTGGCATATTAATATCTAAACATCCTGATTTTCTTCTATAGTAGAGTAGTTGTATTCATTTTCATATAAAAATGTCTATGTTATGCTGTCAAAAAGTACAGTGATAATACAGGATGCACAAACATGTTAAATGATCGCATTGAAGCGCCATGGCTGGCAGCGTTTGAGCAAACCTTAGGCTTGTGTGGCTTGGTTGCAGGTGATTGTGTGGCCATACTTTCAGAGTCTCAGTCCAGAGATATTCTTTTGCAATTGGCAGAGCTAGCCCTGGTGCGTATGGGTTGCCATGCATTTCATGTGCGTATCCCCACGCCTGCATCTGATGCACCTGTGCCAGTTAGATCTACAGGCGCCTCTAGCGTATTGCAAAATGCAGGCCCAGCCATTAGCGCCTTAGCAGGCAGTACCTTAGTGCTTGATTGTACGGTAGAGGGCTTATTACATGCGGTGGAATTGCCACAAATTTTGCAAGGTGGCGCACGTGTGCTAATGGTGAGTAACGAGCACCCTGAAATACTCACACGGCTTGCGCCAGATCCATCCCTAACACCTAAAGTTAAAGCAGCCACCAAGCTTTGCAAGCAAGCCAGCAAAATGCAGGTGACCTCAGATGCAGGCACACATCTTACTATCGATATAACAGATGCCCCAACAGCTGGAGTATGGGGTTATACAGACAGACCTGGCACTTTGGCCCACTGGCCTGCAGGGATAGTGGTGTGCTTTCCTAAGCAAGGCACAACTAATGGCACTTTAGTACTGGATGCAGGTGATATTAACCTCACTTTTAAGCGCTACTTAGAGCGCCCAGTCACCCTCACCATAGAAAATGATTTTGTGACCAAAATAGATGGCCAAGGCACTGATGCTGAGCTCATGCGACGTTATTTTGTAGCGTGGAATGATAAAAACGCTTATGCGGTGTCTCATGTTGGTTTTGGCATGAATCCTAAAGCCCGCTATGAGGCCCTTACCATGTACGACCAGCGTGACACTAATGGCACTGAGCTGCGCGCCTTTGCTGGAAACTTTTTATTTTCTACAGGGGCAAATGAGTTCGCAGGGCGTTATACCCAAGGGCATTTTGACCTACCTGTGCGCAACTGCACTATTTATTTAGACCAGCACTGTGTGATTGAGCGAGGCCAGTTGCAAGGCGATATTGCATGAGCTGGAATTATGTAAAAAGTGGCACAGTAGGCCCCGTGCTTGTATGTTTGCACGGTGTAGGTGGCAACGCCAATGCCTTTGCGCCCCAGTTGAGTGGCTTAAGTGATGCTGTGCAAGTGTGGAGCATAGATATTGCTGGTTATGGAAAGACTGCACCATTGCTAGTGATGGACTGGGATCACTTAGTGACTGGGTTAAAACAATTTTTAGATCACCATAAACTGCACAATGTATACCTTTTGGGACACTCGTTTGGAGGCATGTTAGCCCAAGCCTTCGCAGCAAAATATGCAGATGACCTTGCAGGATTAATTTTGTATTCAACCAGTGCAGCCTTCGGCTCTAATGATGGTGAATTTCAAAAACAATTTATTGAAGCAAGGCTAAAACCATTAAACCAAGGCTGGAGCATGGCGCAGTTGGCTGCTAAGCTTATAGACCCTCTATTAGCCCAGCCTAGCCAGCCACAAGTGCGCAAAGTGGCTATTGAGCATATGGCACAAGTGCCTAATAATACCTACAGGCAAGCCATGCAGTGCATTAGCCTATTTGACTGCCGCGACAACCTACCCCATTTGAAACTTCCCACCTTATTGCTAGCAGGTGCTGTAGATCAAATGGCAAGTCCGTTAATGATGCAGCGTTTGGCGAGCAAAATTGAAGGCTCTAAGCTTTGCATACTGCCCAACGCAGGCCACCTTGCAAACCTAGAGCAGGCTCACCTGTTTAATCAGCAGGTGAGCAATTTTATTGCCCTATCTACCAATATTGAAAAACATACCCATACCTCACACAAAAAAGGAGCTTTACATGCAACCTGATCAACCTATGTTTGATGCTAAGGCATGGCAACTCACTAGCCAGCAACAAGAACTTACAGCAAGAGCTCGGCATATAGGACAGACTAAGTTTGCAGGACGTGCAGCTGATTATGATGCTAGAGCAGCGTTTCCAACAGAAAATTATAACGACTTGTTTGATGCCAATCTAATGGGCATTTGCATTCCCAAAGAAGACGGGGGCGAGGGGGCTAGCTTTTTAACCTATGCCTTAACAGCGGCTGAAATAGGCCGTTATTGTGGCGCTACAGCACTCACCTGGAACATGCATGTGTGCTCTACTTTGTGGAGTGGCCTTTTAACCGATGACTTGGAAATGGATGACTCTACTCGGACAATGCATAAGCAAAACCGTTCGGTACATTATCAGCGCATACTCACAGAAGGAGCTATTTACTCTCAACCCTTTTCAGAAGGTAGCTCTGCTGCAGCTGGAGCGACCGCTTTTGCCACCATAGCCCATAAGGTGGAAGGTGGTTGGCGCGTTAACGGCAAAAAAATATTTGCATCCTTGGCTGGCCATGCCAATTATTATGGTATTTTGTGTACCCAAACCACAGATGAAAACACTGAGCTTAGTCGCCGTAACACTATCTACCTAGCCGTTCCAGCTGCGTCGCAAGGGGTAACCGTACAAGGTAAATGGGACCCAGTAGGTATGCGTGGCACAGTCTCGCGCACGCTCATTTTTGAAGACGTTTTTGTACCTGAAAATGCCACACTTATGCCAGCAGGCATTTATTTTCAGGCTGCCAAACGTTGGCCACACATGTTTATGACACTTACACCAAGCTACATGGGTATTGCCCAGGCAGCTTATGACTTTACAGTAAAGTATTTGCGAGGCGAAATAGAAGGCACTGGCCCCGTTAAGCGACGTCAATTTGCCACCAAGCAGATTGCAGTTGCCCAAATGCGCATCATGTTAGAACAAACCAAAACACTTTGGTTTCAATCTATGAGTGAAGCGTGTGCTAATCCAAGTAAAGATCAGCTAATGCGAGCATGGGCGGGTCAGTACACTACTATGGAAAATGCCAATGAAATAGCTCAGTTGGCTATTCGCACCTGTGGGGGCCAGTCTATGTTAAAGACACTGCCACTAGAGCGCTGGTATCGTGACAGCCGATGCGGCTCGTTGATGCTGCCTTGGACAGCAGAGCTGTGCCTAGATATGCTGGGTAAAGGCTGCCTATATGAACGTGGCGAGACCGACGATTAATGGACAATATATCCAACTGGATTGATGTTCATGCAAGCTTTACCCCTGATAAACTTGCGATTATTGATCAGCAGCGTCAGCACACATATGCAGATTTAGCTAAGGCCATAAATACTAACGCCCAAATGCTGCAGCAGTCTCTTGATGTAGAGTATGGTGACCGTGTGGCATACTTGGGCTTAAATGATGTTGAATTTATCTGCGTGTTGTTTGCATGTGCTCGCATAGGCGCTATTTTTGTGCCACTCAATTGGCGCCTAGAAACCCCCGAGTATGACTACATTTTAGCCGATGCTACTCCCAAAGCCTTGCTTGTTACTCCAGACTTTAGTCATCAAGTGATTAGCCTTAATTCTGCCCATCCAAAGTGTGCGTTTGTATTGCAAGATGTTGGTTGCAAAAGTGCCGCACAAACAGGCCTATGGCACTCATACTCAGCTTTGCTGCGTGACACGCGTGCCAAAGCCAGTAGCGCCAATAATTACAAGGCCTACAAGGCACACAACGCACATGTAAACCTAAGCTCAAAAGTGATTATTGTGTATACATCGGGCACTACAGGCCACCCTAAAGGCGCTGTATTAGATCAAAACGCACTCTTTTATAACGCGCTAAATAGCCAGCACATGCATGACATGAGTAACAACGACATTATTCTTACTATCTTGCCCATGTTTCATGTGGGGGGGCTTAACATACAAACCTTGCCTGCCTTGTATGTGGGAGCCACCGTGATTTTACACGCCCGCTTTGACCCACAGCACACGCTTACTGCTATTGGGCACCATAAACCTAGCTTAACCGTGTTAGTGCCTGCAACATTGTCAGCTATGTTGGCATTGCCCCAGTGGGCCACTGCAGACCTCACTAGCTTGCGCAGTATCACCAGTGGATCGTCATTAGTGCCTACAGACCTCATTGCAGCGGTGGCCTGTCGCGGGCTGCCCGTGCAGCAAGTGTATGGCCTCACAGAAACTTCACCCATTGCCGTATACCAAACGGCGCAGCATGCAAAGACACGATTTCATAGTACAGGCTTACCGGCTTTACATTGTAAAATGAAATTAATGCGCGCTAATGGTGAGCCCGTCACAGTGGGGCAAGAAGAGGTGGGCCATATCCTTATTAAGGGGCCTAATGTTTTATGTGAATATTGGGCTAATCCAGACGCGACAGTATTAGCGCTTCAAAACGGCTGGTTTGATACGGGCGACTTAGGTCATTTAGACAATGATGGGCATTTAATTGTGGATGACAGAGCTAAAGACATGATTATTTCGGGTGGAGAAAATATCTACCCAGCACAGCTAGAAGTGCACCTAAATGGCCTGGAAGGTGTACTAGAAGCTGCAGTGGTAGGGAAAAAAGATGCTAAATGGGGAGAAACTCCCATCGCTATTGTCGTGTTGACACCAAAGAGTGAGCTTGATAAAAAAGCCATATTAAAAAGCTTTGTGGGGCAATTAGCTCGTTTTAAACACCCAAGTGATGTGATTTATATGTCTGTATTACCACGAAATGTGATGGGAAAAGTGCAAAAGTTTTTACTGCGCGAGATGATTGAAGCCCCAGTGAAAAAATGAATACCTAATATGTGGGAAATAACCATTTTTAGCTTTACTTTAACGGCCCAAAGTGTAAAATGCTGTTCCGCATAACACGTTGAAATAGATCTTTATTAAGCCGTGAAAGCACCGGCAGCAATCTCAGTATTGTTGCCAAAAATGTAATGGCTTAGTAGCATTACAAGGTAAGTATTTTTTAATGCATGCCGCCTCTGTAGGACCATCGCCCGGATGGTGAAATTGGTAGACACACAAGACTTAAAATCTTGCGACTTAACGGTCGTGCCGGTTCGATTCCGGCTCCGGGCACCATTCGTCTTTCAGTACACTCCACAGCCCTTATTATACAGTACTTTCAGCGCATCAACATAAGTTTCCTGTAACCGCTTCTGTAACCTATATACCAATTCCTGTAACTTATTCTGTAACAACTCAAGACACTTGAGCCAACTCAACTTTCTGTAGCTGCCAAGCAAGAAGGGGGGCGGGGCCGTGGCGCTGCCTAGCTTTAACTGTAGGTGCTTCAGTCACACATTAGAAGCCAAATCTGAAATTTAAGAAAACAGTAAACCCAAATCAAAAAAAGCCCGACTCAAGTTACCTCAAGTAAGGCTATATATTTAGCTGTGAAGCTTTATGGGGTTTTATGACTGGCTCTTGCGTTAGCAATCCGTGTAGTTGCTTTCTAAGCAGCGGCTAGACATATCTTTTGCTTTGGGTATATCAGCTGGCGTCATTCGTTTAGCTATCTTATCTTTTCTTGTACCGGCATCTTTGTCGCCATTATAATTAGCTAAGTTCCACTACCCATCTAACATTTTGACCAGGTCATTCTTTAAACGCAAAGCTGCAGCTCTGCGGTGACCTTCCATGCCTTCGCTCGCACTTTGTCGAACTGCTGACGGTGCAACGATCTCAACGGCTTCCTTATCAAGCCATTGATGTGTGCATATTTTCAGATAAGCACCGACCCACAGACCTCCTGTATAGCGACTAGAGCTCATAGTTGGCAGAGTATGGTTGGTTCCACAACAGCCTTTGTCTGAGTATACAACGCTCGCTAGCTCACCAATGAATAGTGATCCGAAGTTCCTCAGTTTTGCAGCTGTAGCATGTGGGTCTGCCGTATGAACTTGAAGGTGCTCAGCCGCAATATAGTCAGAATAGGCGATCATAGCTTCTTCGCCATCACAAACCGTAATCTCACCATAATCATGCCATGCTGGTCCTGCAACATCAGCTGTTGACAAACTCTCAAGCTGCCGTTCCACTTCTATAAGAGTGGCCTGCGCCAATGCACGGTCTGTCGTAATAAGGCCAACGCGTGTCCTTACATCATGCTCAGCTTGAGCAAGAAGATCAGTAGCAATCATTTCGGCATTCCCAGTTTCGTCAGCGACAATGAATATTTCGCTGGGCCCAGCCAGTGCATCAATACCGACTGGACCGAAGACCTGCCGTTTTGCCTCATTCACATAGGCATTACCAGGACCAACAATTTTGTCAACCGACGGTATACTCTCGGTGCCATAAGCCATAGCTGCAATGGCTTGGGCACCACCAACACGAAAAATTCGATCTGCCCCACACAGGTGGCACACTGCGATCATCGATTCGTGTGCTGTAGGTGGTAAACAGACAATAACTTCATCACAGCCTGCCACTTTAGCTGGAATGATGGTCATAAGAGGTGCCGCCAAGATAGGATAACGTCCACCGGGCACATAGGCACCAATGCGTTCGATAGGGATAACTCGGTGCCCTAAGTGCACACCAGGCAAAGTCTCAACCTCCAGCGGAAGAATAGTGTCACGTTGAGCCTGTGCAAAATTTCTAACCTGTTCAATCGCAAACTCTGAGTCTTTACGAGTCTGTGGATCTAGGTTGAGAACGGCCGCTTCGCGCGAAGCCAAGGTTATCTCAAAGCTTTCGACGTCTACCTTGTCAAATAATTTTGAGTAATGCTGCAACGCTCTATCACCAATGTCACAAACAGACCTAATGATATCCTTAACAGCATCTTCAATAACACGCGTGTCGGCACTGATGTCTGTTTTTGCCGACTTGATATGAGAGAGTTTACTCTGTAACTCTGCACTTAATTGAGACATATTAATCCTCCAGACAATATGGCAGCAGTTGGGGCAACATCTATTGTTTTCCAACTTGCATTACCCTTATAAATATTAGCTTTAATTAATATATACGCCATATTCTTTTCTCCAATAAATCATAGTTTTATCAGCACCCGCGTTACTAGGCACCCGCTTGGTTCCTAAAATAGTTATTTTCAAACACCATGACCATAGTCGTACATAACACCTAGATTAAATTGAGCCCAAGCATCACCCTGCTCAGCAGATAGTGTATACCACTTCACTGCTGTCTTATCGTTGTCTGGAACACCCAGACCATTGTCGTACATAACACCTAGTCTAGGTTGAGCTTCAGCATCCCCCTACTCAGCTGCTTTGGTGTACCACCTCACTGCTCAGACTCGCTCTTAGGCCGTCTATGGTGCCTTAAGAGAGCATCAAGTAACTTAATGCACACTGGAACAGTGACTCTAAAGCATGACTGAGTGACAGTCAAAGGAACAAAAGTTACTACGGAAACTACTACGGTCTTAAGTTACCACCAGCTTCAGATTTAGACTTAAGTAGCTTAAGCTGCCCTACGCAAACATCAAACCTGATGTAAACACAGGGGGGCGGGGGTGGGATTGGTTACTGCTGTGACTGTGGCAGCTTGAGAGACACATAAAAGAGTGGTTTTGCTTATGGG
>Ga0209482_1000033_pt1 | contig 112867 bp, 96 predicted proteins | sample CoawatmetaG10DNA_FD_187512 | JGI IMG/M metagenome (GOLD analysis project Ga0209482, IMG submission 187512) | Marine microbial communities from the West Antarctic Peninsula - Coastal water metaG104-DNA (SPAdes) (version 2) | ecosystem: Environmental > Aquatic > Marine > Coastal ...
GTAATAGGATCTCGCGGAGCACCTCGCTCTGTAGGCGATTCACCAGTACCTGTTGATGTAATCAACGCTGAAGAACTTGGTAAAGCAGGCAGTAATGACCTTCTTATGCAACTTCAAAGCGCTGTTCCTTCATTAAACGTTCACTTACAGCCTATCAGTGATGCAGCCAGTATGATTCGTCCTGCTAACTTGCGTGGCCTATCTTCAGACAGCACATTGGTCATGGTTAACGGCAAACGTCGTCACCGTGCATCAGTTATTGCCTTTCAGGGCGGTGGTGTTAATGATGGCTCACAGGGTCCAGATATCTCTGTAATCCCAAGTATCGCTCTTAAGCGTGTTGAGATTCTGCGTGATGGTGCTGCGGCACAGTATGGATCTGATGCCGTTGCTGGCGTAATCAACTTTATCTTAGATGATTCATCTGAAGGTGGAAGCTTGACTATTAAGCAAGGCGAGTACAGCAAGGGTGATGGCGCAAGCACAGTTGTAGCTGGCAAAATTGGTATGCCATTGACTGACGCTGGTTTTATCAACCTTAGCTTTCAAATGAAAGAGAATGATGCAACTTCACGTAGCATGCAGCGTCCAGATGCACAGGCTCTTATCGACGCAGGCAATACGTCTGTAACTCTTCCTGCTCAAATCTGGGGTGCGCCGATCATCGATGATGATGTGACTTTCTTTTTTAATACTGGTCTAGACCTTGGCAATGGCGCAAAAGCGTATGCCTTCGGTAACTATTCTGAGCGCGACATCGATGGTGGCTTTTACTACCGTAATCCTGATGGTCGTGGCGGCGTATTCACTAAAGGTGATGGCACTCGTCTGATTGCTGACGTTACAGGCGATATGTCTGGTAACTGTCCAACAGCGCTTGCGCCTTCTGATTATGCAGGTCGTGATGCAGTAATCGCAGATCCCAATTGCTACATTCTTAACCAAGCAGCACCTGGTGGCTATACACCTCGCTTCACTGGCAACATCACTGACTCATCTTTCACTATGGGAAGAAGCGGCGAGATTTCCTCAGGACCAATGGCCGGTACTGGCTATGACGTTAGTGGTTCGGTTGGTCGTAACGAAGCTACATTTGGTTTGAACAACACCTTTAACCCATCTATGGGTCCCGACTCTCCACGTGACTTTTCTACGGGTAGCTACATTCAGCTAGCCAAGACCTTCAATTTAGATATGTCGAAGGAATACGGCTCTATGAGCGTTGGTTACGGTGCTGAATGGCGCGAAACTACTTTCTCTGTAATTTCAGGTGAAGAAGCTTCTTGGAAAGCAGGGAAATATGCGGCGCAAGGCTTCAACGTAGGTTCTCATGGTTTTGCAGGTTTCTCACCTGATTCAGCCGGTGCGTTCTCTCGTCGTAACTATGCAATGTATGTTGATGTTTCAAACCAAGTTTCTGACAATTTATTAGTTCAGGGCGCCGTTCGTTACGAAGACTACACAAGCTTCGGTGACACTACTAACTATAAGTTAGCCTTTAACCTTCAGTTAACTGATAACGTTGCATTGCGTGGATCTCACAGTACTGGTTTCCGAGCTCCAACTCAGGGCCAGGCTAACGTAGTTAACACTCAGACTACTCTCGTAGACGGTCAATTGACTCAAGCGCAAACGCTACCAGGCTTCAAGCTGGGCGCAGGTAACCTGCAACCAGAAGAGTCTACAAGCTTTGCATTAGGTATTGTCGCTACTCTAGGTGAAGTTGAGTTGACGGCTGACTGGTTCAATATTGAAGTAGAAGACCGTATCGCTCTAACGAGTAATGCTGCACCTACTGCTGCTCAGCGAGCTGCTATGGGCGCTGCTGGTGTTCCTAACCCAGAGTTGATCGGTGAAGTGAACTACTTCACTAATGACTTCAACACTGAAACTTCAGGATTAGACGTTGTAGCAACTTACAGCACTAATCTTATGGGCGGTTCAACTGACTTCAGCGCAGCGTATAACTACACTGATACTGAAGTTTCTGATCAAGGTTCTGTCACTAGCGATAGCAAAGTGAAGCGATTAGAGGAAGGCCTGCCGAATCATCGCGCAACTTTCACTATGAACCAGAACTGGGAAGATCTGAGCGCATTTGTTCGTGCTAACTACTTCGGTGAGTACTATGCAGTGCACGCTGACTGGTTTGGTACTGACGCTGATTCAGCTATGACAGTTGACGTAGAAGTGACTTACAACCTCACTGATAACTTCAATGTGTCTGTTGGTGCTCAGAACCTCTTCGATCAAAAAGCAGAGCGTATTGAAGGCTCAACTGGCGCGGTAGCAGAAGGCGTGCCAGGTAACGTACTTGGCGCAATCTACTTCGAGACTTCGCCAATGGGTATCGAAGGTGCGTACTGGTACATGAAGGCTGGATACAACTTCTAATTGATTTGTACTGAATGTTTAGAAGTTTAGGTCAGGTCTTAGGGCCTGACCTAAAGTCCACTAAAAAGGGTGCCAATTGGCACCCTTTTTTTGTCCGGAATACTTCACCAAAAAGGATTGACAAAAAAACTCAAACCTATACCCTAGGGGGGTATGAAAACCCTAATTATTTTTCTATGCGTACTGTTGTCTTCAGCCTCCTTTTCAAGGCCCATTTCCTATGTCGGCGGGCATACTCTAATGGCCAACTCCGGCTCTCTGACAGACAATATCTACTGGCACTACACACCAAATATTAACTACTCTGTAGGCCTGGACTATCAGAGAGACAAAGTCAGCAACGAATACTTTCCCTCAGCCAGATTTACCTACCTGATAAACCGTAAAAACACCGCAAAATCTCAGCGCAACCTATACCTTAAGACAGGCGTTGGTCTAAATGACAGCAACAACCATTTTTATTCGCTGGCCGGTGATTGGGAGACAAGACGACTCTTTACTAGCTTCTCACTTAAGCAGTCTTCGGGGGCCGGCTACGATATGTTCGAACAGTCAGTCAAACTTGGTGTTGCGCCTTATCTGGGCGACTATGGTGACCTTCATACATGGCTTATGGTTGAAACAAAGAAAAACGATTTAGGTAACAAACGAATCACCTACCCAGTACTAAGACTATTTAAAGGCGGGGCGCTGATTGAAATGAGCTATCACGAAAAAACTGATTGGGACGTACATCTAATGTATCGGTTCTAATCATTAACCAAGAGATGAGAAAATTATGAAAAATTTATTATTATTGAGCCTACTTATATCGTCTACAGCTATTTATGCTGGGCACCATGAGCAGCACGATATGAACAGCATGCATTCACATGAAGGTCATATTCACAATGAAATGGTCAATGGCAAAAATATCGATGTTGATGCACAACGATTTGATACGTTTATGATCGGCATAGACAGTAACGCCGTTGCCGTCGTCAGCGTTCAAGGGATGGTGTGTGACTTTTGCGCTAGAGGTATTGAAAAAACATTTGGTAAAGACAAGCGTGTTAGTAAAATAGATGTCGACTTGGCTTCCGGTAAAGTGTTGTTAGCTTTCCCTGTGGCTGATGATATTGATAGCGCAGATATTAGAAAGAAGATCCTTAACAATGGCCTCAATACTACTGATATACAGATTGTCGGGAAATAATATGCAAGATAATCACCTACAGGTACAAAAAACCAACTTTTTCTCCTTATTCGCCTCCACTTCAACGTTGATATGCTGTGCTTTGCCTGCACTATTTGTAAGCTTGGGGGCAGGGGCAAGCTTTGCCAGTCTAGTCAGTGCCTTCCCCTTTTTAGTCACCCTGTCACTGTACAAGGTGCCGATCAGTAGTTTTGCTTTCCTTATGGTCGTGGTCGCAGGAATCATTAACTACCGCACGGCTAGACTGCCCTGCCCTATAGACCCTGAACTAGGCAAAGTTTGCATGGAAACCCGCCGCCGATCACAAAGACTCTACTTTATATCAACGGGTATTTTCGCTTTTGCGAGCTTTTTCACCTACGTTGTCCCTCTGATAATATAAGCCAAGGATTCACCATGGAATCATCGTGTCATAAGCCACTTATACCTAATTTGAATCGTATCAGCGGCCAAATTAACGGCGTCGCTAGGATGGTCGATGAGGGCCAATATTGTATCGATATACTTGATCAACTGAGGGCTGCAAAGTCAGCCATAACGACCGTAGAGAATAAAATTCTCGAAAAACATATTCAAGAATGTGTGACTGTTTCACTTCAATCCCAAAAAGATGTCGATACAAAGATTCAGGAATTAATGCGCATACTCAAGCGCAAATAAAATGCCAACGTCGCTCGCTGTGCTTTTGGGTTCACAGCATTTAGTGAGTAGTCTTCAACCGAGCCTGATGTTCGAAGGCAAAACTCAACGAAAAAACACTGACAACACTAGCGATAACAATTAGCTTTTGAATGCTTGCCTGCCTAACCATTTCTTCCGCACTATCGAAGGGGTTTCCACCCATTATTTGATAGGCAACATAAGCCACAACACAAACCAAATAGACACCCGTAACCAGAGCAAAACGATTCGCTACCGAACTACGCAATAACATAATAAAATAAAGCAGAGATGCAGGAACAAGAAATCTAAAGGCATTTATTGCAAAAAAAACATGTAAATCAAGGTACAGATCATAGGGTGTGAGCCCTACTCCAGCAAAAAAGCTCGTACCCAAGAAAAATAGCGCGGAGCCAACTATAGCCAAGTAATAATTGACCCTATCTTCTATAAACAATGCAGGCACATACAAAAACCCGATCCCAACGGCTACAAAAAGAAACATACCGACATTAAAAAAGAACGATGCGATAAAGTTAACGTCTCCAGAATGAGATTGGTAACCACCCAGATCACTTAAAAAATTGTGAGTCAAAGAATAGCCAACTTGGTTGACGTCGTGAATATTACCTCCGGGATAACTATAAATACCGACGCATACTGCGATAATAAAAAAACTCGATACAAAACGAAGAACACTTACTGTCCAAAAATGACTCATCCAATCCTCCCCTTGCTCAATTATCTAAGCGTACCAGAGGAATCCGCACTAATCAGCAAGGGTCGCTTGCTTTTTTTACGTAAATGATAATAATAACCGTTCTCATATAGTTTTTGACAGGATGTTTTAATGCCTCGACGATCAGCCCCTCTAAATGTTGCGCTTGGAGTAGTTTTTTCGCTTTTAGCTTTTGTGATCGCTCCGACTTTATCGTATGGCGATGAATTGAATATTTACTCTGCACGCCAAGAGTCGTTAATCAAGCCTTTACTGGATCGTTTTACCCGTCTAACCGGTACTAAGGTAAATTTGGTGACTGGTAAAGGTGATGCACTGCTGACTCGGCTAAGAAGTGAAGGATTGAACTCGCCTGCAGATGTATTACTAACCGTAGATGCAGGTCGTCTTTATCGGGCCCAAAAAGCCGGTGTTTTAAGGGCAGTTTCTTCAGAAAAACTTAACCAGGCTATACCCGCTCATCTTAGAAGTACCAAGAATCAATGGTATGGCTTAAGTATTCGCGCACGCGTCATTGTTTATGCATCGGAGCGAGTTAATCGCTCTGAATTAAGCACCTATGAGGCGCTTTCAGATCCGTCATGGCAAGGCAAAGTATGTATTCGCTCATCAAGCAATATCTATAACCAATCTTTAGTAGCAGGCATGATCGCCTCACAGGGTATGAAGAAAACAGAAGCCTGGCTAAAGGGTTTTGTTGCTAATTTTGCTCGCGCCCCTGCAGGTGGTGACCGGGATCAGATTAAAGCCGTTGCTGCCGGACAATGCGACGTTGCAATTGTTAATAGCTACTACCTTGGTGGAATGATCAACTCTGATGACAAAGGACAGCAAGAGGCCGCTTCAAAAGTGAATTTATTTTGGCCAAATCAAAATGATCGGGGCGCTCATATTAATATATCCGGAGCAGGTATCACGCAATCGGCAAAGAATGTAGAGTCAGCTAAACGACTACTAGCTTTTTTGGCTAATGATGAAAGTCAGCAATGGTATGGTGAGACAAACAATGAGTTTCCAGTGCGGCCTGACGTAGATGTGAGTAAAACATTACATGCCTGGGGCCCTTTTAAAGCTGATCAGTTAAATGTGGGTAAGTTAGGTCAATATAATGCTGACGCCATCATGGCAATGGATCGTGCTGGTTGGAAATAAAGTCAGCAATTTCAGGCTTTAAATTCGCTAACCGATATTCAGGGAGAAGTTGGCGGTTAGGCCTGTTAATTGTCACGGTCATTGTTGCAATACCGGTCTTAGTGATTATTGCTAGCCTTAGCCAACCCTTCTCAAGCGCATGGCAACACCTCGCCGATACTGTACTAATTGATTATATTAGCAACTCCTTGCTCCTTATGGTTGGCGTCGGCTTTGGTACACTAATTTTAGGCGTCAGTGCCGCCTGGTTGACCGCAATGTGTGACTTCCCAGGTCGTAAAATATTATCGTGGGCCTTTCTATTGCCTATGGCGATGCCCGCCTACATTATTGCCTACACCTACACTGGCATATTAGATTTTGCTGGACCTGTTCAAAGCACTCTTAGAGCAACATTTGGCTGGGGCTACGGTGACTATTACTTCCCTCAGATTCGCTCTCTGGGCGGTGCTATCTGCATGCTCTCTTTGGTGCTTTACCCTTATGTTTATATGTTGGTTCGAATCGCCTTTTTAGAGCAGTCTACCGCGGTACTAGAAGCCAGCCGCAATCTCGGTAAAAAACCTTGGCAGACGCTTTTCTCAGTCGCACTTCCCATGTCTCGACCGGCGATAGTAGCAGGCGTTAGCCTCGCTCTGATGGAGACGCTAGCAGACTATGGTACTGTGGCCTACTTTGGCGTTAGCGCCTTTACAACGGGCATCTTTCGGACTTGGTATGGGTTGGGTGAATTAACCACTGCAGCACAGCTGTGTGCCTTTTTGTTGCTATTTGTATTTGCTCTTATCATGGCAGAGCGCTGGTCTAGACAGCGTTTGCGGTTCCACCATCATTCTGCGAACAAAAAATTGGTGCGTATGCAACTGAATGGATGGCATGCCTACCTCGCATTATTAATCGGGTGCTTGATAGTAGGTATAGGTTTTGTAATACCCGCTACTCAACTCCTGATATGGGCGTCTAGTCGCTGGCAAGAGAACATCAATGGTGAATTTTTAAGCTTACTCCTTAATAGTTTCTCCCTTGCCGCAATTGCTGCAATCTGTTGCGTGGTAGTGGCGACATTTTTGGCCTACACCAAACGCGTTTTTAATTCTCGCGTAGAGCTTGGCGCGGTAGGTATTGCTAGCCTTGGTTACGCTGTACCCGGCACCGTCATCGCGGTGGGCGTGCTAATCCCTGTGGCATGGCTGGACAATAAAATAGATTTTTTAAGCAGAGCTTGGTTCGATATCCCAACTGGACTGCTATTAAGCGGAACCATTGGTATCCTTGTGTTCGCCTATGTCGTCCGTTTTCTTTCTGTCTCTTTAAATACTGTAGAATCAGGGTTGAGCGCTATAAAGCCGAGCATAGATGAGTCGGCTCGCTCTCTTGGGGCGGGCCCGGGACAAGTACTAAAACGGGTGCACCTCCCTATTCTGCGAAGCAGTCTATTAACTGCTACGCTACTCGTATTTGTCGACGTCTTGAAGGAATTGCCAACTACGCTTATTCTTAGGCCGTTTAACTTCAATACTTTAGCAGTTCGCACCTATGAGTTAGCATCTGATGAGCGGCTTGTTGATGCAGCTCTGCCAGCACTAGCGATTATTGTCATTGGTCTCTTACCTGTGCTATTAATTACAAAAAGTATTCTAAATGAACGAGTAAGTCATGAATGATCAACTTGTTATAAATGAGGTTACCGTTGCCTATAGCAATGTCACCGCAATATCCAAGGCCTCCTTCTCTCTTGCCGAGGGTGAAATAGGCTGCTTATTGGGCCCTTCGGGGTGTGGTAAAACGACACTCCTAAGAGCCATTGCAGGTTTTGAGCCAGTCACTGAGGGTAATGTAAGCCTGCATGGAGAATCGATTAGTAACGCTAAATATACTCAGTCTCCGGAAGATCGCGAAGTTGGTATGGTATTTCAAGATTTTGCTCTTTTCCCGCATCTTAACGTTAGTAAAAATATTGGCTTTGGGTTAAGTAAGATACCCGCAAAGCAACGAGATAAACGTATTAACGACATGCTAGCACTGGTGAGTTTGACTAATTCTGCAGAGAAATTTCCTCATGAATTATCAGGTGGGCAACAACAGCGTGTCGCTCTGGCTCGAGCTCTAGCGCCCAACCCGAAAATTCTTTTACTCGACGAGCCCTTTTCAAACCTAGACGCCGAACTGAGAACGCAACTTGCTGCTGAAGTGCGCACCCTACTTAAGGAAAACAAGGTGACCGCACTTATGGTTACACATGATCAGGATGAGGCCTTTGCTATGGCCGATAAAATCGCGTTATTAAATAAAGGGAAGATCGTTCAGATCGATGCGCCCTACCAGCTCTACCATAAGCCCTCGAGTTTGTTTGCCGCTGACTTTATCGGTAAGGGGTCGGTCATCAATGTAGAGATTGATGCCGCAGGACTGCTAGGAAATAATTTGGGTAGCCTCTCAATCCAGACATTGCCAAAAGACATTGGCAATACGGTTAAATTACTGGTCCGCCCAGATGATGTGACCTACGACAAAACGTCGGATACCAAATTGCCGATTATCTCTAAAGTCTTTCTGGGACCCAATTATCTCTACGAATTAGCACTGACCGATGGTCAAAGAGTCCCGTGCCTGACACAAAGTCACATAGACATCCCCATTGGCGAGAGTTTACCCGTGCGTTTTGACCTGCGCCACGTCGTTATTTTTAACGGAGAGTAACAAGTAGTCTAGAGCTTTTATGTTCTGGAACGATCATCGTAATTATCTAAAACGCAGATTATTGGGCGACAATTCAGATATAGATTTAACCCCCATCAGTCGCATGTCGCGCTCGATTTCAATTCGCATCAAATGCAGTGCTCGCTCGACGCCTGGTTGCCCGGCAGCAGCAAGGGCATACAAGTAGAACCGCCCGCCTCCGACTGCCTTAGCCCCTAACGACAACGCTTTAAGGACATGACTGCCGCGCTGGATACCACTGTCCATCACCACATCAATTTTATCGCCCACCGCGTCAACAATTTCAGCAAGCTGATCAAAGGGCGATCGACTGCCATCTAGCTGGCGGCCCCCATGATTTGATATCACTATGCCTGTGCACCCTATGTCCACTGCTCGCTTTGCATCCTCAACACTCATAATACCTTTTAAACAGAATTGGCCGTCCCAGAGTTTAACCATTTCAGCAACGTCGTCCCAATTCATAGATGAGTCGAGCATTTCATTGAGATATTGACTCACTGACACTGTCCCACCAGTCATATCAACAAAGTCTTCAATTTGTGGTAATGAAAATTTGGCATGGGTGAGATAATTAATTGCCCACCTAGGTTTTATTACGAATTGGTATGCCCCCGCTAAAGTAAGGTTCAGCGGCATTGAGAAACCAGTCCTTAGGTCTCTCTCTCGATTACCTGCAGTGATGGTATCAACGGTCAGCATCATTACATCAACACCTGAGGCTTTGGCAGTCTCCAGCATAGCCTTATTCAGCCCGCGGTCTTTATGGAAATAAAACTGATAGAACTGGGGTGTAGAGTGCTTTTTTCGCAGCTCTCTTAAGCCCACCGTACCCATGGACGAGACACCAAACATAGTGCCGAATTTGTCCGCTGCCGCTGCTACTGCACGTTCTCCTTGGTGGTGGAAAAGCCGTTGCAAAGCAGTGGGTGAGCAATAGATAGGCATTTCAAGTTTTTGCCCCATCACTGTGACTGACATATCGACAGTTTCAACGCCGCGCAGCACGTTCGGTACCAAGTCACAGTCATCAAAACTTGCGCTATTTCTACCGTGGGTTATTTCATCATCAGCAGCGCCATCAATGTAATCAAAAATAGGCCCTGGCAAACGCCTGCGCGCAAGTGATCGAAAATCATGAAAGTTATGGCACTGTTTTAAACCCATATAGGTTCTCTTGATTATAGGGAGCTTAAGGCTCCTTTCCAGCGTGCGTATTACGTTCGACTAACAGCTGCCCACTAGGACCACCTCACCATAATATAGATAACGAAGTAGAACCAGTATAAGTGTGCCCATTATTTTGATGGGGATACTAACAGATCTACAAGACCCTAGGCTCTCAAACAATATGTACGAATAGTATGAAAGGATCTGTACACTTCGCTCCCAATATTGATCTAAAAGACTATAGATTTTCTTGTTGCGGTGACTCAACTAACTAGCTGGGCTATGATGGCTGGCTTATCAAAAGAACAAAACCTTAGGCGTAAAATAAAAAAATTTAGGGATACTTATCAAGGCCAATAACAATTTATTGAGGCGACACATAATGAAAAGGAAGACATTTTATCTAGCCCTGACCTTACTTATTGTTAGCGTTACTCAGGGTTGCGAAAACAACACCAATCGCACTGAATCAAGTGCGTCCGTGCAGAATGTTACAGCGCCACGGGCAATGGCCGCCATTGCCATATCTGACAGCTACGGCGCACAGGTCAGCCAAGATATTCTTAATGCCGGTGGCAATGCAGTTGATGCCGCAGTGGCGGCGGGCTTTACATTGGCTGTCACCTTTATTGATGCAGGCAATATTGGTGGTGGTGGCTTTATGACCATTAAGATGGGTGATGAAATTGCGTTTCTTGATTATCGCGAAAAAGCGCCCTTAGCTGCACACAAAAATATGTACTTGGACACAGAGGGCAATGTGATTGACAATATTACTTTGATCGGCGCTCAAGCTGTTGGTGTGCCGGGCACTGTCGCTGGATTTTGGGAAGCTCATAATAAGTTTGGTAAATTGCCATGGAAAGATCTGATCAATCCAGCTATAAAATTGGCTAGAGACGGTTTTATGCCGGCTACAGCTCTCGTCGATAATGTTCATCGTTTGAAAGGCCAGTTTGTTGGCAAAACTAATTTTAATGCCTATTTTGAATCGATGAAAGTCGGCCGTTTATTTAAACAACCAGAGCTAGCTAAGACCTTAGGTCGTATCGCGGAAAAGGGGGCGGACGATTTTTACCGAGGTGAGACAGCGGCGCTTATAGTAAAAGAGATGCAGGCAAGTAATGGCCTGATCACAGCGGAAGACTTAGAAGGTTATAGGGCAATTTGGCGTGAACCGGTGCGTGCGAAATGGCGCGAGTATGAAGTCATCTCTGCACCGCCGCCTAGTTCAGGCGGCTTTGCTATTGTGCAGTTGTTAAAAATGAAAGACTACTTAGGTGATTCCTTTCAGGGCGTCGATCACAACTCTGCACAGTACATTCACTTAGTAGCCGAAATGGAAAAAAGGGTGTTCGCCGATCGTGCTGAGTATTTAGGAGATCCTGACTTTTTTGATGTGGATATCAATACATTAATCAGCAATGATTATGTCTCCAAGCGTGCAGCCGAGATTAATCCGACAGCAATATCACCCTTAACCAGCATTAACCCCGGGCTAGAATCGCCCAATACCACCCATTATTCCATCGTGGACCAGTGGGGCAATGCGGTGTCTAATACTTATACCATCAACTGGGATTATGGCAGTGGCGTGGTCGTAGGAGGCGCAGGCTTTTTACTCAACAATGAAATGGACGATTTTAGCGCCAAGCCAGGCGTTCCGAATATATATGGTGTCGTGGGTAATGTAGCCAATGAGATTCAGCCTGGCAAGCGGATGCTGTCATCTATGTCACCGACCATTGTACTGAAGGACGGTGAAGTAGAGATGGTACTAGGCACGCCCGGAGGATCAACTATCTTCACTACTGTTTTTCAAGTCATTATCAATATTTTAGACTTTGGAATGACCCCTATTGAAGCAATTGGAGCGACACGGTTTCACCACCAGTTGGTGCCTATAGATCTTATTACCTACAGCGGTTACACCATTGGCCGGCCGTTGCCAGAACAGACAATTAAAGAGCTTGCCAATAAGGGCTATCGGTCAGAGCCTCACGCTTTTGAGTACGGTGATGTTCAGATAATCATGAAAGACGGCGACTCTTGGGTTGCTGCTTCAGATCCCCGTGATCGCGGCGAATCAAGGGTTTTTGACGTAATCTCAAAAACCCTTGACCACTAGGCTACTAGCGCAAGTAACGCTTACCTATAGAGTTACTTGCAATTTAATACCTATATTTCTCCCCGGTAATGGAACTTCGTCCTTCACGAAAGACGAGTGGTTTCTAGCCACTTCATCGAGTAAGTTTTTAGCAAAAAATGACACTCTTGCAGTCTGCTTTTTACCGAAAGTGAAGGTTTTAACTGCATTAAAATTCAACATGCTAAAGCCACTGGTAACCGTTTCATTGGTACCAAGATCTCTTTGAGACCCGACATCTTTTAAATCAAGCTTTAACTCAAGACTATTTTGGGCATAGGAAATTCCATAAATATTTCGATCAGGAGTCATACGAGGGATATTGCTATCATCACGGAACTCCCCAGCGACTGAATCACGACCAAATGACAAAGTTAGGTCGCCGTCACCCAGTTCAAAAACGGTACCCATCTCTAATTCATAGCCGACAAATTGCGCATTCTGCTGCAAATAATTGGCCTTAATTAAGCCGCCATGATCATCTTCGTCATCATGCTCTTCGTGCACTTCTGCAGTTTCGTCTTGGAGGTAGATATAATTAGCGACATCATTTTTAAACAAGGTAACCGTTCCAAAAATACCTTCATGCTCATAAGACAGGGTTGCATCAAAGTTTGTCGATCGTTCAGACTCCAAATTAGTATTACCAATCTCCAAGCGGCCAGTGGCCAGATGCGGGCCGTTCATGAATAACTCCATAGCGGACGGGGTCCTTTCAACCATTCCAGCACTGACATTCAAGTCAAAGTTTTCATTGAGATCTTTACTAAGGCTCATCGCGAAGCTTGTCGCATTATAATCTTTGGAGAAGTAGTCCACCTCTTCGTCAGGATGTTCTTCCTCATGCTCGTCGTGATCTTCTTCCTCATGCTCGTCATGCTCTTCTTCGTGACTAATTGACCCTTTTCGACGTGTGCGGTCATGTCGTATGCCTAGGTCAAGATGGAAGGAATCTACCTGTTTACTAAGATAGTAGCCCAAAGTCATTTCTTCGCTGACCGTTGGGTTCATAAATGCCTCTTCCCCCAAAATGGACATATCCTCATCGACAAAATTGAGTGATATTTTTTGTAGAAGGTCATCGTTGGATAAGTCGAAAATAGCGCCGTATTCTCGAGATTCATTACTGAACACTGTTGGTCCCTCTGCATGATCTTCATCACCATGCTCCTCGCCTTCGTGCTCTTCTTCAGCATGCTGTTCGGTCAACGAATAATCAGTATCTCTGATGAAATAATTGACCTTTTTCAACCAACTATTACTGACGATATATGCGCCTTCTAAATTGACCACTTCCGAGTCAGTCGTAGAGAAAATTCGCTCTCCCTCATGCTCTTCGCCCTCGTGCTCTTCTCCTCCGTCCTCTTCTTCGTGCTCATCTCCATGTTCATCGCCATGAAACGGAATACCATAGATGCTCTCAACACTGTTGACAGACACGCCGAAGTAGCCCCAATCGCCTACTTTAGAGACGCCCAAACGAAGTGCTTTGTTCTCAAAATCAGAATTAGCCAGGAACCCTACTTCTTCTTCATGCTCATCTTCATGCTCATCCTCATGCTCATCATCGTGGTCCTCGTCATGAAGTATGGCGCCAGTTGGAACATCAAAATTATCGAACTGAGAATCTTTATAGGCAAAACTGAAATTCAAACCGCCAAGATTATTTTGGTAAGAAAGGTTATGGCTATCGCCGTCATTAACCGACTGGGCTTCCAGGCCAAGCTTTAACTCTGAGTCTGTGAAATCTTCTCGTGCAATAGTGCTATCAACAATATTAATGATGCCGCCGACAGTGCCATTGGCGTAGAGTAGCGAAGACGGCCCTCTGACAATTTCAATTTGCTGTATGTTGTTCAAATCAACATCGTTAACATGGTCAGCGCCAATTCCGCCAACATCCCTCACAACCATCCCGTTATTGAGAATTTTAACGCGATTTCCTGACATACCACGGATAATCGGCTGGCCAACGCCTGATCCATAGTCCGCTGATGAAACGCCTAACAGACCGTCTAATGATTCTCCTAGACTTTGAGAGGCATTGATTGAAATATCTTCACCACTGACCACATGAAGTGGATTTTCAATATCGCTTAATGTTTGATCGATCAAAGATGATGTAACGATCACTTCTTCTATTTCATTTGCAATTGCATTAACACTTAATAAAGCGCTCACCAAAACGGGAGCATAGATACGTGGGTTCATTAGAGAACCTCCTAAAACATTTAAATTTATTGTTTAGTAGAAAAAATTAAACTTAAACTTTAGGCGGTGCTCGAGAGAGATAGAGAGAGAATCTTGAACGTAAGGGCCCTGAAACAGGCTCTTGGGGAAATAGGTCAATAACAAAACTGGCTACAAGTACATCACTGGCAGAAGAAACTAGGGTGCCTTTGAATACATGGCAACTATCACACTCTAATTGTGTACCAAAGTTTTGGCCAAAAGTATGCGTCGAGTCGTGGGCTAGATTATTAGCCACGAAAAACACCGCCATGAGCAGCAGTAGCGCAGAATACTTTTTAAACCTAATCATTGACAAGACTAAAACCTTTTAATGCACTGATAATTTTAAAGGTACTGAAAATTATACTATAGAGAAATTTTATTTTATTTCAAGGCATAGAACATGACAGCTTGACAATAATGACCCTTAATTAACAACAGTGTTTTGACGTAAAGTCCTCCGCACAGCTGAAAATCAATCGTTTGCGTTGTGGATCCATATTTTCCAGCGTTTTGCGCATAAACGACAAGCGTGGATTATTTTTCAATACACCCATATGACGGCTTACAAACCGCCAGTAGAGTCCATCAACGGTATTGCACCAATCGCCTTTTTTATAGTCACTCATTTTTAAAATATAATTTGACCCACAAATGTATGGCTTGGTGGCAAAAATACCACCATCGGCAAAGGTTCCCATACCAAAAACATTGGGGGTCATAACCCACTCTGAGGAGTCTACATACATTTCCATAAACCAGCGGTAGACATTTTTTGGGTGCACCTCACACAATGTCATAAGGTTAGAAATAACCATCAATCGATTAATATGGTGGGTATAACCATATCGATCAGAGAAATTAATGGCATCATCCAACGGCGGTATCCCGGTGTCACCAGAATACCAACTGTCTTTTAGCGACCCGCTAAAATTAAAGAAGTTACTCTGCAGTTGGGTCTCACCATGATGCTGATAGACCCCTCTAATAAACTCTCGCCAACCAATAATTTGTCGTAAAAATCCCTCAACCGAATTCAACGACACATCATACTCTGCAGTGAATTCCAGTACTTTATCAATAATGTCATTGGGCGTAATTAACCCCATATTTAGGGAAGGACTTAATGCGCTGTGAAACATAAAGGTGTCATTTTGCAAAATTGCATCTTCGTAAATACCAAAATTTTCAAATTTAACCTTTAAGAAATAATCGATATTCTCCAGAGCATCTGCGCGCGTGAGAGGCATCCAAACATCATCCATTTGCCCTGGGTGATCAGAAAAGTTTGACTCAATGGTAACCTTTAACGATTCAATATATTGAGACTCTCTGGGTTTATAGCGCTCTGGTAAAGGTAGGCCCTTAGGGATTTTCTTGCGATTATCTTCATCGAATGACCATTTTCCCCCCAACGGCTTTTGATTATCATCCATCAATAAATTGAGTTTTTTACGTACCTCTTTATAAAAAGTCGCCATGCGGAGAACTTTAGACTTGCCGTTAAAAGCCAAAAATTCCTCACGATCTAGTAAAAACATCGGAGATGGTAAAATTGTTAAGGCTAAATTTTGTTGTTCTGCAAAGGCTTTAATTCTTGACTCAAATTCTTTGTCTTCAATTTCAAAAATCTTAAGCATTGTGACGTCATTTACTGAGATATGATTGACTAACTTCTCTTCATAGGTTTGACTAAAATTCGGATGTTCAATATCCAGGTACTCAACATCACAATGGGCTGCCCGTAATTCATCGCGCTTTTCACGCATAGCGGTTAAAAACATCAGTATCTTTAACTTGTGATGTCTCTCATAGGTACAAAGACCTAGGTCCTCTGCCATAAAAATGCTATCAGCGCCGATAGACTTAATAATGTCCAAAGAGAACAGTTGGTTACCGAGAACAAGGAGGGTACTTTTAGCCATATTTCTTTAAACCTTTCAACAAACTATGGAATGCTTTTGTTCTACGGGCAGAAAGAAATATTAGCTTACTGAGAATTGAGAATTTAGAATTTAGAATTTAGAATTTAGAATTTAGAATTACTAACGATAAGGCCCCCTGAAAGAGCAGCGGGCCTTATTTCGCAGTATTACTTGAAGTTTACTTTGTTGATAATTTGACTATCTACCATGGTACGAATTTCTTCGTAACCTTTTGAAATCCCGTCTATTTCATCTTCATCATCACCATATAACTTCATCCACTCTTTATTGATAGCGTTATACTTTTTTTCGCTAGGCTGCATAGCACCCATGTTTTCATAAGTTATAGTCAACCAAACATTTGGGCTATTTGCACTATCAGACGTATAGACCGAATAGTCTTCGATATAGCCTAGTTTCTTCTCTATCTCCATTCCTTTGACCCAGGTTCTGTTTAAGTTGACCAGGTAATCATCAAGATAATTTGGCTCAACCGCTACCACAGTTAACTGAATATGCTGATCACTGGGACTGTAATCCTCATACACTTCAGCAAAACTACACATAGACATGGTAATTAATAATAGTATCAACAAGCTCTTCATAGTAATTTCCTTAGATATAGTGAGATGTCATACTAACCGAAAATGAATAATATAAACAACTTACATACTCGATTATTGCGCGAGACTGGTCATTCGAGTTATTTACTAGTCACGGTGTGTTGACGCGAATAAAACGCCAACTTATTGGCAGCGATAATCTCATCTATGTCTAGAATTCTGTAACCTCTAATCTCTGATTTTGAGTATCCAGTGTCATTCATTTTTATTATCTAGACCTCTAAAAAAAAACCTCGACCAAAAAGATCGAGGGTTTTAGATTTGCTAGTACCAACTTCGTATTATTTAGAATGAATAGCTAACACTCGCAGTGACAACTCTCGGCTGACCCAAAGTACCAATTGCAATTCTTGCTGGTTCTCCGCCGCCGGTTAAGCCATTAAAGCTAAAGTTATCGAAGGGCTCAAGGTCGGTATAATAGTCTTCGCCGGTTAGATTATCGATATTAAGCATTAATTCCCATCGATCATTTTGTAAGCCGACTTGAACATCCATTACTTTGAAACTTGAGTTAGTCAAGGTATCCCAAGGAGCTCCACCATCCTGCTCCCCTCTATGGCTTAGCTGAAGGTCTGCAATTAACTCAAACCCGTTATCAAGCGGACGGGCATAGTTGGCTGAAAGATTCCAACTCTCTGTCACTACGTTAGAGGTTTCTTTACCGCTAAGGTCTAGATCACCAACCATGGTGCCATTATCCCAAGTGGCATCGACCCAACCTACAGAACCAGATATTTGCAGGAATTCGTTAGCTTGGAAACTGGCTTCAAACTCAAGACCCTTTTGCGTGGAGTCGCCAACATTCAAGAGGGCTTCCATAAGAGTTCCACTTCCATCTGGGTTAGGCACAACATATTGATAAATACGATCATTATAGGTGCTGTAGAAAAGCGCAGCTGTCAGACTCCCGCGACCATCAAGACCCGACGCTTTCCAGCCTAGCTCATATTGGACTAGCTCCTCAGGGTCAATTCCGAGCAGTGTTTTCTCCCCATTAGGGCCAAAAATAGGCGGAGCACCGTCAGCAATGCCATTCCACTGACCGGGCTCATAGCCCTGCGCTACTGAGAAGTAAGCAATGGCATCATCCGAAACAGTTTTAGTCATAGAGAAATTACCAAGAACTTGGGTATCTGATTGGGATGCTTTGTGGCCAATATCGACCGCCTCCCTTTCAGCTTTCCAACGGTCCAATCGCAGACCGAAAGCCACTTCCCACTCGCCGAGATCAATAGTGGCGTTAGCAAAACCCGCCACCTTACTGTCTGTCTGGTCACTAGTTTCAAAGGGAACTGCAAAATTCATAAATTCATCAGCACCTAGAATTAGCCATCCCAGATCTAGCGTTGAGCGCATACTAGTTTCACCCTTACTCGTATAGAGACCACCCATCCACTGCACATTACCATCATTATTAGAAGTTATGCGTAGTTCTTGGGTCGTAAATTTATAGGTTTCGGGTCGATTGGTATAAATGAACCAAAGTTGTGTACCGTCAACATCTGTCTTTCGCAGACTGTCTGTATCAGAATAAGACGTTATTGATGCGATGTCATATCCATCTCGTTCCCAAACCATCTCCAGCGAAGCGCCTACAGTATCCCGATCGTGCTCTGGAAGATTATTGACATCCAATATGTTGGAGTACTGCATGTTAGCGGGCACTTTTCCTGTGTTTGAGTAGGCAGCCCCATCAATTAACTCTCGCGACCAATTATTGGCTGGGCCATCATATTCGCTATAACGTGCAGTGGCATAGATTGAAAATGTATCAGTGACGTTGCCCGCCAATGAAAGTCTAACCGCGCTCTCTTCGTATTCAGTAATATTCTTTGGATGGTTGGAGATTTGTCCGAATACTGGCGAAGGAGAGTTGGGATTAGTCATAAAGCCATCATCAGTTCGATTATAACCAAAAACTCTCATCGCCCAGTCGTCATTAAGCGGTAAATTAAGGCTGACCTCACCGTCGACTATGCCCTGTCCACCTGCTAATAATTTAACTCGTCCAGACATTTCGTCCGTCGTAGGGCGTTTGGTTACGTACTTTATTGCACCACCAATATTACTTCCACCATACATAGTGCCCTGAGGTCCTTTTAGAACTTCAATACGCTCTATATCGCCAAATCTCGAGGATGCATCACCCTTATAGATTTGTACATCATCAACGTGAAATCCAACACCCTGTGTCAAACCAAATGCTCCGATACCTCGAATAGAAACGTTGGGATAACTATCAGCACGCATCGAAAGGTTCACATTAGGTACAGCTAAACCAATTTTATTAAGGCCTTTAATGTTCTGTCTAGCCGCAGATTCCCCAGTAATCATCTTAATTGAGTCCGGAATTTCTAGCATACTTTCATTACGTTTACGTGCGGTGACAACGATTTCCTCGAGCTGCAGAGAGGTCTCGTCTGCAAGTGTTGTGCTTGAAAAGCCTCCGACAGCCAATGCAATAGATGTCATAGTCCAAAAACTTGAATTTTTTTCTCTTTTAATCATTATAATTCCCCCTAAAATGGTAACCAATACAACCAACTCGCCATAGCTAAAGTTGCTTGAAATTCGCAATAATCTGTAACAAGACTACCGAAATTAAAGTGACTTGACCCGTCTAGACACATACTAATAGACCATAATTCACCTTAATTTACTTAATCGTATCCATGAGCCAATAAGTTATGGTAGTAAGGGGCTACTACTCTAGAGTCCACGCTGAGTTGCATAGAAAGGAGATGAAATTGAAGTTCATAACACTCAAGGAACTATATTGCTGAGGGTTAGTACTTAAAATGTACCTACCTACTTTTTAGTACGGGGTGATTAGTGGCTTATATAGTGTCACCACTGCTTATTTAGCAGACCAACTATAGCCTCAGAGCCCATCACTCTTAACGCTAAAGCGACATGGCTGTCATCGGCATCTCGACGTTGTTACCCAAGCCAGCCTGTTCATGAGAGAGATAATTGAGACAGGCAACACGCAATACAGAGCTCAGATTATTCACTTTACCCGTTTTCACCATACCTTCACGATACAGCTCTGAAATAAACTGCGATAACTTCAATCCTTGTTCGTTGGAAATTCGCTCTAACAAATCCCAAATTATGATTTCTACACAAATGCTCGTAACGTGACCGTCAACACGCATTGATCGCGATTTCTTCTCGAACAAGGCTGCATCACCTCTTAAAAATATTTCACACATCTGATACCCCCCATACCGCTCTAGAACTCAAAATGGAAAAAAATTCAATCGACACAAGTTCTACTAATGTCTAAGTCAGCATACTTTACATCAATATTTATTTTTGAACAAACATAACTATTATGACTTTAACCCCTTTTTTTGAGCGTTTAATATCACGCCAAAAAAAGCGAGAAATAAGCCATAATAGTCATTACTTGATTACAGATTAATGATAATAATTGCGCCAAGGGGAATAAAATGTTCCATAAGCCTTTAATTAAGAATTTTCTCTGGATGAATCAACTTCAAGTCTAGATTTACACCAATTAAACACACCATACCTCTCTGCTCAGATTTCATGAACCTATCGCATAGGATCTGCCGTGCGAAATATTGGCTACCTAGGTTTCATAGTCCATTGCTAGAATGTCCGCATTTTGTGCGAGCTTTGCTCCCACAGCAACATGTGCAGGATGGCTAATGTAGCGATGTAATGAACGCTTATCTGTGAGGGTTACGATAATTCCATGGGTAAAACCATTGGATCGATCGGTTATATTTTTCCCGCAGTAAATACTCGTAATATCGGTAATTAGATGCGCTAGATCGCTAACCTCATCAAGTAATTTCTGCATTTTTTTTTCAGAGCATTGATTTTTTTTCTTTAACCAAACTATATGTTTAAGGGACATAAATTATCTCAGAAATCACGCATCGGAGAAATAAGGGGGTGCCGCTAAAACCTAAACGACACCCAAGAAGTACAGTAGCCAATCCCTCTTGGCTAAGGAGGGTAAACCTAATAGCTAACTAGTGAACTTTCAGCATCGTAGATGCCAATAAGGTTGTATCATTTGGATTGCTGCTAGGTATTAATTCTACGCCAAATGCTGCTGCTAGCTCTTTATACTCCATCCATGAGAGTACGGCAGAGATTGGTGTCCCTTTCCCTTCATCAAAAATAAGAGGACCGTATACATTAGCAGTATAAATCAAATCTTCATCGGTCACCCGCTGGGTGGCATCGTGGCGAGCGCCCGATGGCTCGAAAAACCATACACCTGGGCCATAACCCTCGGGAGGGCCGGCACGATAACCAATGTGTCCATTAAGAACAAGGAAATCACTAGCACCAATGTGAGTGTGTCCAGAGGCAACTCCATTCTGTCGCACAATCAATGAGATATAACCATTGTCTTCACTAACACGTAGAATTTTCAAACCAATATCAGGTAAATCAGGGAGAATGACCCATGGCACCTGCTTAGTATCGACGAAGTGAGGATGATTATAGTCTTCACAATTTGCTGCTTGACCCTGCACTGGGTCAACCAATTTTTGGGCGTTGTGCCCAGTAATTGCGAGTGGCTCAGGAATATTTTTCAATTCCTCTGGCCGATCTTGGATACAACCCGATAGAGTGCTAGGGACAAGCGTCACGCCATTTTGTCTAGCCAATCGCATAATATCAAGACTAGTTAAAATGCTTTTTATCATTTGCTGCTCATCCAAAAAAGCGACGGCACCATAAAAATTCGCTAGGAACTCCGACTCCTCATCAGCATGCATTGCTGCGACCTTTGAATTTGCCGAAATATAGCCCCAAGTACCCGGCGTCAACTGGCTTTTCTTATCATCCTGTGTATAAGTAATGTGTCCAGATAATAGCGTTAGATCCATTCCACTTAGATAAACCGCCGCCGGCATTCTTGAACCAGCATCGAGTTTGACAATAACTGAATAGGAGCCCGTTTCAGCACTAGCTCTCATAGTCTTTACAGACATGCCTGGCGCTTCTTTGATTGCGATCCATGGCAATAAGTTTGTATCGACGCCCCCCTCTATACCGGTAGGGTTATAATCTGGATTATATTGTTGTGTATCTTGACTCATAAGTTACCTCACGCAGTTATTTCTTTTTAATTATATTTCTTTCAAAAATTTATACTAAAGCTAGTCGTCTTAGGTAGTAGATGAATACTACCTGAGGGCTTGTTATGCTGACAATACAAACCTCCCATTTCCAAATAATGAGCCCCTAGATTTGTAAAATAAACGAGCTACTCATTCCTGTCAGTTGCCAGCCACAGCACTGGTAATAATCTTAGAGGTGCCCTGTGGAGATAGCACTTCTATCCAATAACCATCTGGATCTTTTATAAACGCTAAGCCCTTCATCGAGCCGTCATCGGGACGCTTAACGTACTCTACACCAAGTTCATCGAAGCGCTCACAGGCGGCATAAACATCTGGAACTGTGATACCAATATGCCCAAAACCCTTGGGTTCCTCATTCCCTGAATGGTAACCACCAAAATTATTGTCTGCTTCGGTGCCCCAGTTATGGGTCAGTTCGATCGCACCTACCTGATTGAACACCCAAGCAACCTTAGCCGGCCCAGATTCTGGCGGTTCTCCAACTAGTCCGTTCTCATAAGCGAGGAAATAGAGTGAAAATTCCATAGCAGCAAAGTCATATTGATCAAGTAATGTCATACCCAACACATCTTGGTAAAAAGGGATAGAAACTGATGGATCTTTGATGCGGAGCATTGTTTGAGTTAGTTTGTAATCTTGCGTAGAGGTATTAGTCATTTTTTAAGCCACTTATTTTTATTTTAATGAATGCTTTTTTGCTTGTTGTCTAAGAAATAAAGCACACCATAGTCTTACTAGTCTCTAGGAAGGTGCGCAAACACGCTGTTAGTTACACCTCCATCAACAACAATCTCATTACCTGTTATGTACTGGGCTGCTTCGGAATCTAAAAATAACATCGCGTTAGTGATGTCACTAGCAGTACCCAGCGAGCGCAAAGGTACGCCACTACTGCGCTTATCACGCACCTTCGGATCTTCAAAAAAAGTCTTCGACATCCCCGCATCAATAAAACCAGGCGCTATAGAATTGACACGAATACCCAAAGGACCCCACTCAAGTGACATTAATTGAGTTAAGGAGTGGAGTGCAGCTTTGGTAGCTGCATATAGACCAACGCCTGGCGCAGGGTGAATTCCGTTGACCGAAGTTATATTAATAATGTGTCCCGAACCTCTAGCGATCATGCCCTTAGCCGCAATTCGCGAGCAGAGACTTGGGCCTAGCAAATTAGTCTCTATCACTTGAGTATAGTCTGAGACTGTCTGTTCATGCAGCGGTCCTATGCGAACAATACCAGCATTATTAATCAACAGATCGGGTGCCTCACCGAATTGGGCAAAGGCTGCTTCTACCGCTGCGTTATCACTTACACTAGCCACTAAAGGTATGGCATTGCCAAGTCTACTCGCCGTTGCTTCAGTCTGCCCCCTATCGATATCCATAACGCCAACTTGATAGCCCGCTGAGATCAAGGCAGATGCCATATCTGACCCCAAACCGCTAGCGCCACCAGTTACAATTGCTCGTCTCATAGATACTCTCCTCGGGGTTCGATATCACCCATTAATTAATACGTAATAGGCGTCTTGCATTGTCGGCAAGCAGCTTCATCCATTTAGCATTGCTATCGACCTTATGCTGATCCCAACCAGCAAAATTAGTCCCCAATACAAGATGATTTGTTCCTAGCATGTTGGTTACAAAATCTAATACGCGTGGATCATTAACATGATTATCAAACCATAGCTTTGCTACATACGTCTCGAATGCCCCGTCTTTACAAAGGGTCTCACTCGCCCAAGGGCGACGCAATCCTGCCTCATTGAGTCGGCCCATCAGCATTGGAATGGCGCCACCAGCATGGCTAAAGCAGATATCTAACTTCGGGTGTCGTTCTAGCACACCACCATAAATGAGCGTGGAGATAGCTAACGTCTCCTGAGCAGCAAAGCCTGTCAGTATATCAAGATCATACTGGTTTAGATTTTTATCGCCTTTAGGTCCGTCTATGCCTGCAGGAGCCGGGTGGATAAATAGCGGAACGTCTAGTGTGACTAATTTCTCATAGAATGGATCTAAATCAGGGCTATCTAAGTGTCGGCCAATATCAGTCCCTATATATGCTCCAATCAATCCTAATTCTGTGACCGATCTATCTAGTTCATTGCAAGCTGCCGCAATATCTTGCATGGGCAATGCCGCTAGGCCACGGAAGCGTTCTGGATACGCATTAATGCGTGCTGCCAGCGCATTATTATGCTGTTCGCAAAAATTAATAGCATCAGTGGCAGCAATAAAGTAAAAATAAGTAAGAGGGTTTGGCGACAACACCTGACAATCTATCCCCGCTGCATCCATTCCTGCTAGGCGAAGATCCATGTCCATAAAAGCACTGTTCTCATACTTCACACCATGAAGATAATAGTCACCGATACGAAACCACGGCTTGTTGTCTTCGCTGAGCCCAATTTCAGGACCAAATATACCAGCCTGATGCATACTCTCAGGCAAGACAATGTGAGCATGCACATCAATAGTTTTTGCATTCAACATTGTAGTGGTCAAGAGTCCTCCTAAATGGTCTGTGCGCAGCCGCCATCGACTGGTATAGCAGCACCAGTGATGTAGCTGGCAGCTGGTGACGCAAGAAAAAGTGCAACTGCAGCAATTTCTTCAGGCTCCGCCATTCGCCGTAATGGGATATTCGCAATCAACCCGCTGGCCAGCTCCTGCCGGTCTATGCCTTCAGCCTGGGCGCGCGCTTCAATCAACTGATCTATGCGCTGAGTCTTAGTCCAGCCAGTACAGATGGTGTTTACTAAAATATTATATTTCGCAACTTCATTAGAAAGTGTTTTAGCCCAGCCCAGTGCGCCAAGGCGCAAGCTGTTAGACAGCAGCATAGAGTTTAACGGCTGTTTAACCGAGTAAGAGGATAAATTAATGATGCGGCCACTCCCAGAGTCCTTCATTCCAGGCAAAACTCGGTCTGTCAGACGAATCGCGGATCGTAAAGTAAGATCAAAGGCCGAGCCCCATTGTTCATCATCGATACTGTCATGATTGCCCGAGGGCGGCCCCCCAGCATTATTAACCAACACATCTACTGCGCCCCACTGGCCCAATACATTATCCATCATATTGTTTATATCGTCCGCCCTACTAAGGTCGGTGACAAATGAAAGTACGGGCTTACCGGTCAAAGCTTCAATTTCCTGCCGAGCTATTTCTAATTGCTCGACCCCGCGAGCACAGATTGCAACCTTTGCACCAGCTCGCTGAAAAGCACACGCGGTAGCTTTGCCAAGACCAGTACTCGCAGCACTCACTAGAACCCGCTGACTCGATATATCAATATTCATAGACTAATCTCCAGCTGGGGCAACGAACCCGTTGTAATTATTTATTTTGGGCTAATTCAAAGGTCAATAAATCATTGGAGTACTGACCTACTTGCCAGCCAGGTATAGACCAGTCACTTGGCAAAGGTTGATCAGTATTGACTAACTTCCCAGCCTTAAAAACCGCTTTAATATTCTTTTTATGCCCCATTAAACTGATATCTTTCTCGAGATCTCCCTCGACTAGGACTAGATCTGCAATATAGTTTTCTTCTATGCGGCCAAGTTCTTTTTGAAGACCAAAAATACTAGCTCCAGCCTCAGTTGCACAAGCAATAGCCTCCAAAGGAGTTAGTCCCAGATGCTCTACGAATAAGCCCATCTCTCGATAATGCCATTCGCCATATGGAGTTACAGAAAAACCGCTCTCACTCCCGCACATTAAAGGGACCCCAGCATCGTAAGCGCGACGTATCATAGCGGCACTTTGTGATATTTCATTTTTGAATATCTTTTGCAGAGCTGGATTTGAGCCAATTTTATCGCCATGCTCGATTAGGTTGGCCAAAAAGGTAAAGGTAGGGACCAGAGGAACCGCTTTATCAATCACCGCCTCGAGAGCCTCTTCATCCATATATGAAGCGTGCAATATCATATCAAAACCGGCGAGTGCAGCGTCTCTAGTACTAGAAGCATTGCGACAGTGGCCAACGACCGGAATCCCTAAGGCATGTGCTGTGTCACAGACCAGTCGCAACTCATCCAATGTCCAAGCTTGAATTTCTCCATCGCCATGCTTGGGAGTTTTGCGAACTGGAAGGCCGCTGACATGCACCTTGATCCAATCACAGCCGCCTTTTACCTGGCTGCGGATTTCACGAACGATCTCGTCGGCCGTCTGAACGATAACAGCATAACCAAGCTTGCCGCTATCGGGTAATAACCGGCCAGCAGTGCCACCAACACTGGTAATCAAAACATTACCACCAGTCGCCATACGAGGCCCTTGCACAACACCAGCTTCCATAGCATCTCTAAGATCCACGCCAACATCAAATATGCAGTCAGCATCAAAAAAGCTCGTTACTCCAGACCGCAATACCTTTTGTGCATTTACTGACGCAATAATACTGGCAAGTCCCGGCCTACGATGGAAAAACAGCTCATCATTGGACTTAGGCCGATCAAAGCTGATATGGCAATGTGCGTCAATAAGACCTGGTATAAGGGTGCAGCCTGATCCATCAATAATATTGACGGTCTCTATAGATTTGGCAGCGGCGGTCGCTTTATCACCAAGCGCAACTATGCGGCCTGCCGAAAAAAGCACAGCGGTAATCGACTGCTGCCCCGCCGAGATGACCTTAGTGTTGTTAATTAAAAATGAGTTGTCCATTGGTTAATTCCTTTGCAATTCTTGTCTGTGGCTCGCCAAAGCATGCCTATTTGTCTTTATATGATATGCGTGTGGGGCGTTGCCAGCTATCATAATCTCCTTCCATAAATGACGCTATCCAGCGATGATAATTTTGCACTGCTGGTTCGTTGCGACCAAAGATGAAACTATTGTTGGCCGCCGAATTTAATCCTGATTGTATGGAAAAGCCAATTCCATAGTCTTCTTCTCGAACGGCCTTCAATGTCAAGGCACTAAATGCCTCTGTGGCTGCAATCTGCTCTTCTGTTTCTGGCTTTTGTGCTACCAACACTGTTTGACGAGTAATTGTCGTGGCGGGCGTTTCCCCAGGGAAAACTTGGCTGACTAGACAGTGGTCACCGAGAATTCCGGAAATAGATAGGTTTGGAAATCCTGAGTGGATGAGGCGGATATGCTCTTCAGGCTGCCACTCGGCCTTGGGCTGTTCGACTAGATCGCGTAGCGATTTACGCCCAAAGGTAAGACGCTGATGAGGGCCAAAAGTATCTAGCACTAACAAGTTTCCTACGGTGTACTTGCCTACAGTCTCTCGATGCACAAGTTGATGATGATAAGCTTCCAAGTACCCATCCATTGTAACCTTCCAGCCTGGACCGGCTATATCACGCTGTTCATGCATATACCAGTTAGAGAGATCTAAGGTGTCTAATTCGCCTCCAAAGTCACCCAACCAATTATCGATATCAAATATCTCGCCCGGTGTTAGGCAAACCCACACAATCCCAGATTTTTCTTCACAATGAAGCTGAGTTAAGCCGTATTTATCGTTATCTATATCTCCGAAGGTATTGCCGCCATATCGACCGATTAAGTCACCTTTTTGATTATAGCTCCAGGCATGATAAGGGCAGGTAATCATTTGCTGGGTGCCTGATCCTTCTCGGCACAACTGCGCACCACGATGACTACAGACATTAAGCATGGCCTTGACGCTCATATCGTCACCGCGGATAAGCAAGACAGGCACCCCCATAAGAGACATTGCGCGGTAGTTCCCTGCTTCAGGAAGTTCAAGGCTAAGAGCCGCTGCAAGAGGTAGATGCATAAAAATACCCTCTACCTCAACGGCATATCTATCAGCATCCCGATAAGCAGATAAAGGGATCTCCATGGTTGATTTAGCTTGATCTGTGGTTTTATGGATGAAATGCTCTAATGCTCTCTCCGTCAGCGCGATAGCCTCAGTACTCATAACTCTTCCCCGGCCGCAAATCGTCGCCAACTGTCCAGGCTTTCAGGAAAATCTGCCGCATGCCAAGCCCCATCAATATAAACCCTATCAGTCTTGTTAAGGCCTTCATTATATTTGGTTACTGGAACATAATAGAAAAAGTTGATCTCTCTGCGACTAAAGCGCCACACCCCTTTCTCACGAATGTAGCTATCCTTGTATTTCATAGCCGCGAGGCTCACAACACCATTTGGAGTCGTTTCTGCATGACTATAAACAAGGCCCGTAGCGCGGTCAGCATTACCAGGGTCAATCGTTGCATGAACATCGTGGGTCCAATGAAATCCCGGACCTCGGGTTTTTAAAATGGCGCTAAACATATCTCGAATTGAGTCACGGCCCGTAGATACCATGGCCCCATTAGGTGAGCAAAAAACCGCATCCTTAGAGAATAAATCGGTCAATCTAGGAATATCATGTTCGTCACACGCAATGGCATAAGCTGTTGCCAGAGTTCGAATCGCCTGATGTGACTCTAGATGATCTAATCTTTGCAGGATACTTTCAATTTCCTTCATCTTTTTTCCCTATCATTTAAGCTTAGAGCCACAGTCCTCCGGCATACTTAAGCTGCTGTTAGTCTAACGAGCTACTCAGGACCATGCCATGTCACATTATAATGGTAGCTATCGCATATTTCGTATTGGTAGTAAGGGAGTGCTACTTTTGAAGCAGCTTCGATCACTACTATATCCTCAGCATTCTCCGATGCCGGCAATTAGTGCTAGTGAATCTACTGAGGCTTGCGTTGCCTAGAAGATAATTACCTTACCAACTGCCACCCATTCCCAAAATTGATTCTCAGCTTCTAAGGGCCCTACAATAGACGACCGCCAAAATTTTTGCCACCAACCGCGATATAAAATAAGTTAGTTTTCGCCAAACTTAGTCAGCATTTGCTCATTTGACACGTTAACATAACAAAAAGATCGAAACTTCGCAGTTAAGGCATTATGACTAGCATCTTGAGTCATATATCTATGGCTAGAAATGATTCTAAGTTATCGCTCCATTTGCTCTATCGATGCCGTGTAGTGAGGCAGAGAAGCTTTAAAAAGCAATGCAGCAATCGGAAGCGTCAGCACTCCCGTGAGAGATATGGACCAATTTAATGCGCTGGCATCGTCAAGGATAAAATCGGTTATAAAGGCTGTCAACTGAGGCCCCAATGTCAATCCAAATATCATCATAAGTAGTGCGAACACAGCCGTTAACTGGCCTCTTAGGTCAGCTCCAGCCATTCCACCAACTGCAAGTAAGCCCAGTGTAGCGTACGCGCTAATAAACATGAGATACAGCCCTATCAAGCACCATGAAAGAAATGCTGAGGCCATGAGAGGTGCCAAAAATATCATAGGCAACGCCAGCAAACTAGCATAGATAGCGGCTCTTACTGGGGCGTCCTTATGGCCTTTGGCGCTTAACCAATCCACCGTAAATCCTGCCAGAAAAGTGCCCGCTATTGAGCACAGAATAGTCACAATTCCTAATGTTGCTCCTACTTCGGTGAGAGTCAGATCAAATGTTCGCAGCATCATCGTGGGTCCCCAAAATGAAAACGAGTAAAAGATCATAGACATAAATATAAATCCTGCAAACATTGGTACAAGGGTAGCTTTGTGGTTATTCAGATGAAGAATAATCGCCTTCTTGCTCTTCTGGGACTCTGATCTATGCTGCATATGCATTCGCACTGGTTCCTTGAACGAGAATGCCGCAAACGCAAGAAGTAAACCAGGGGCTCCTGCAATTAAGAAGACGGCTTGCCAAGGCTTAATATGACCGATGAGCGGCAGGGTCACACCACCGATCTCGGTCAAATAGTCAATTAAGTAACCTCCACCCAGCAGACTGATACCTATTCCAAGATAAACACCAGAAGTAATAATAGCCATGGGGGTCCCACGCTTATTAAGAGGGTAATAGTCGCCAAGTAATGACACGCTGGTTGGCGCAACTACAGCCTCTCCAACAGCGACGCCTATACGAGCACCAAATAGCTTAGTGAATGTATTGGCAAAAATAGCCGACACCGTCATAAATGACCAAAGAAAGATACCGCTACCCAGGACCCTATTCCTCTTCATATGATCTACCGCATAGCCAATGGGAAGCGCCATTAACGCATAGAACAATGAAAAGGCTGCCCCGCCCAGTAGAGCAATTTGCGAATCTGAAAGATCAAAATCCTGCTTAATAGGCTCAACAAGCATGGCGGGTATTTGTCGGTCGACAAAGGCTAACACATTCGCTAACGCTAAAATCAGTACCGCATTACGCGCCCGCTTCTTAGGGGGATAGTCGTTTTTGGATGAGGAAGTATTCAAGGGGAAATCCATTTTATTGTCATTTTTATTTTTCCTATACTAGCGAATCTATGCGATAAAAAATACAGTAACTAACGATATGGTTTTCTTCTAAGGACCTTAATTTTAGAGCCTTTTTGCTTGGCTCTTGCATCCCATACTTTCGTTAGTCATAGATTTTAATATTTCGCTTCTTGATCTCGTGCGATGAGCATATATTGAATGACATGCGATAGAGCACGAGATCATAGGAGTTAGAGTGTGCTTAAAGATTGAGATTAACTACTCAATATTAAAATCTCTAGAGTAAAAGTAATTAACGCCTTCCCCCCTCGCAGCAAAGTCAATCATAGTGCCAGCCAGCAAGTTGGCATTGATGCTGCGATACCGACTTAAACGCCCAAATAAGAGGGGATCAACAAATTTAGACAAAATCTGGCCCGTTTGTTCTCCCATTCTTTTTTCCTGCCTATGGCCAATCAGCAATCCAGGACGATAAATATTGACGCTTAAGAAACCCAGTGACTTTATTGCCTCTTCTAATTGCCCCTTCGTCCGTAAATAAAAGCTCTTTGAGTTCGCGTTCGCGCCCACCGAAGAGACGAGGCTTAAACCTGTCGCACCGACTTCTATAGCTTTTTTTGCCACTGCAAAAGAATACTCAAAATCGACGATTCTGAAGGCTTCACGGTTGCCCGCTGTCTTGATGGTGGTACCCAAACAGAGGTAGAGATGATGACAGTATGGCAACTCACCGTTGAGCAAAAATTGCTTAAAATCTATCTCTAACATTTTGGCATTCGCCGGCAGATCATCAATCTGCCGTCGTGCTAATGCGATTGGCCTATCTCCACGAGCCGATAATTGACTGAGAATACTATTTCCCACCAATCCTGTAGCACCCGCAATAATAGAATGTGTCATTTAATTCTCCTGGCCTCACGGGTTTGGCATCACTTCTAAGACAATACTCGCCGAGCTTAAAAATACCCATAGAAAGAGTAATATTCTTGGGAGCATAAAGTGTACAACTAAATAGCATCAATGTTGGTTGTTCCTTACAATAACCTCAGAAATTATTTTTTATTAAATGCGAGAGTCATTAGAATGGATGAGTTGGATTGGGCAGAATTTGAGCGCATTGACTTGAGAGTCGGAACAATTATCTCTGCGGAAATCTTCAAAGAGGCCCGCAAGCCGGCCATTAAAATGAGTATAGATTTTGGCAATGAGATAGGTATTCGGAAATCCTCTGCACAAATTACCGACCACTACACCCCTGAAGATTTAATAGGTAAACAAATTTCAGCCGTGGTTAATTTTCCTGAAAAAAAAATTGGCCCAATCATGTCTGAATGTTTAGTAACAGGGTTTATTCAAGAGGATGGTAGTGTAATCCTTGCAGTTCCTGATAAAAAATCAAAGAATGGAGCGAGACTAGCATAATCGGTCGATTTAAAAATCTTAACGTTACGTTATTAGGGTCAGAAGAATGAAAAAAAACGCTAATTTATTTGCTCATTTTCAGCATCACTTCCCAGGCGATCTTAATAGCCCTCTCCTAGTGACTGCTGATGATCGTGAAGTCTCTTATGCGCAAGCGGATGAGGCGTCTAGTCGCGTTGCGACTTGCTTATTATCAATGGGTGCCTCTGCGGGTGATCGCATCACCGTGCAGGTGGAGAAATCCGTCGAAAACCTGTTTCTATATCTTGGATGTCTGCGGGCTGGGCTAGTCTATCACCCGCTGAATACAGCCTACACAGCATCTGAGCTGGAGTATTTTTTAAACGATGCTGAACCCACTATTATTGTTTGTGATAGTAATTCAGTAAATATCATTGAGTCAGTTATTCCTGACATTGGTTTAAAAGCCCTACTTACTCTCAATGCAGATGGCACTGGAAGCCTCATGGAACATGCCAAAAATGCGATTGAAAACGCAACTATAGCTTATCGCTCTGGCGATGATATGGCTGCGCTGCTCTATTCTTCCGGCACGACCGGACGCCCCAAAGGGATTATGCTTAGTCACAATAATCTTCGTAAGAATGCAGAAGTTTTGGTCGATACTTGGGGTTTTTCTTCCTCAGATCGGCTACTTCACATGCTGCCTATCTACCATGTCCATGGTTTATTTGTGGGTCTAAGCTGCGTGTTAATGAGCGGCGCCAGCATGTCATGGCATACCTCCTACAATGATGCTGTAGCGATAACTGCAATGTCCGAATGCACCGTAATGATGGGCGTTCCGACGTACTACACACGACTTTTAAATAATAGTCGTTTCAGTGAAAAGTGCTGCGCTAATATGCGCCTCTTTATATCTGGGTCCGCACCGCTTTTGAATGAAACATTTAACGAGTTCGAAGCGCGCTGTGGTCATATGATACTTGAGCGTTATGGCATGTCTGAAACCAATATGAACACCTCTAACCCTTTACATGGAGACCGTCGTGCGGGAACCGTGGGACTAGCACTCGCTGGTGTTTCTGTCAGGGTTGTTGATGATCATGGCCAAGATGCAGCAGTGGGTGATATCGGTAATTTGCAGGTTAAAGGCCCAAACGTATTCTCCGGATACTGGCGGATGCCAGAAAAAACCGCTGAAGATTTTACGTTAGATGGGTTTTTCAATACGGGTGACAAGGCCTGTATTGATGGCGATGGCTATGTGTCGATTGTTGGTCGCTCTAAAGACTTAATCATCTGCGGTGGTCTCAATGTATATCCAAAAGAAGTTGAGTTGGTTGTTGATGATATTCCAGGAATCAAAGAATCTGCCATTATTGGTGGGGCTAATGCTGACTTTGGTGAAGTGGTGATTGCGATATTAGTAATAGAAAGTGACATTAACCATGACAAATCATCTATTGAAAAAGACGTTATTGCTCACTGTAAAACTCGACTAGCTAACTTTAAAATACCCAAAAAAGTAGAAATAGTAGACGCGCTTCCACGGAATGCCATGGGCAAAGTACAAAAGAACTTGTTGCGTGATAGGTTTGGAAACTAATGACTCAAAAAAAGCCTTCACTCAGAGCTTATGCACCAGTACTTTTCGCTCAGTTTGATGGCTCCGGTTTAAGAAGGATGGGTTAGTAACCTTTATTAATAGTGCGAGTAAGGTTTTTTTATTTCGCTACTCCCAACAACACCAACATCAAATAAATTATGGATATTACCTCGTCAAAATTATCCACTTAATCTTTGATCGGGTAATACTACTTTAGGGTAACCTTTACATATTGGCAGCACTTGTGTCAATTTTATGCTCGCTGTTTTTGATTGCAACTAAACGTAACCTAGATAATTGTTGAAGTGACGATGGAATGCTACTATCAAATACTTGAAAAAACCCTTAGCTTATTGAGCACAGAGAACTAATTGAGGTCTAATTTATGATGATAATGGTCAGTAAGCTGTTAAGAAATATGGCGCTAAGTATGCTCATCCTGCTTTTAAGTGGCTATGGTGTGGCATTGGAGTCGGCAAACAATGCGCCCATTGTTCAACCCGGCGCACCCGGGCAGCCAACACGCGATCTTGACGCTGAAACTGCTGTAGCGATCGCCGACTCCTCCTATAGCGTGGCTGATGTGCATTTCATGCAGGGGATGATTATCCATCACGATCAAGCACTATTGATGTCTCGTCTTGCTCCTGAAAGAACCAATAATCAAGCTATTCTTGATTTAGCCGGTCGTATTGATGTGTCTCAAGACGATGAAATAAGCTTCATGCAGGGCTGGCTAAACGAGCGTACAGAATCAGTGCCAGATACCGGCGGTACTCATGCAAAACATATGAGCCACACTATGGCTGGAATGGCCTCTGAAGAACAGGTGGCACAACTATCCAGATCAAAAAGCACAGACTTTGATCAATTCTTTTTAACTCTCATGATCAACCACCATGATGGCGCAATAAAAATGGTTAAAGATCTCAGGGAACAGTCTGGGTCTGCTTATGACCCACAACTAAATGAATTTGTATCTGATGTCGCCAATGATCAAACAGTAGAAATTGAGCGCATGAATAACCTCCTTATAGGGCTTTCCAGTGATCCCCGAGCCGGACTGTCTGCAGGACTCTTTAATGCTGAAGAAGCCATCATGAATATGCAGCTGGTAGCAGCCCAGCGGAAGCCCCCGGGATTTTTTGATCCGGCTAATCCTTCAGCCCGTGGTAATAAAGACGCAGATAAAGAAAACGATACAGAAGAAGGGGAAGAGATAAAATCCAAGCCTGTTGAGGAGACTGCAGACGCGAAACGTTATCCGATGCTTAGTTTTTATAATACAGATATGGCGTTTCGCGATGACCTTCTCGTTACCGGTAGCTATCACGGCTTTAATATTTATCAAATCGATGAAACAGGTCTGCCAATCCTAGCAACCTCAGTGGTGTGCCCCGGTGGTCAGGGAGATGTATCCATCGTAGGTGATTTGCTGATCATGTCGGTTGAACAGACGCGAGGACGCCTCGATTGCGGCCTACAGGGTGTGAGTGAAGATGTCAGTATGGAACGCTTCCGTGGCATACGCATCTTTGACATATCCGATTTAACACGCCCGCTGCAAGTCGGTGCTGTACAAACCTGCCGAGGCTCCCACACGCATTCAGTGGTAGCTGGGCCAACACCCGATGGCAAAATACTGGTCTACAACTCTGGCACCTCTAGCGTTCGCGAAGAAGAAGAGTTAGAGAACTGTATCGACGGCACGCCGGGCGATGATCGCACTGCTCTTTTTCGTATCGATGTGATTGAAATACCCATTAATGACCCCTCAAAATCACGTATTATTGATAGTCCTACTGTATTTTCTGACGCAGAAACCGGTGCTTTAGCTGGACTTTGGCGTGGAGGTGACCATGGCGATGACACCCAAGAAACCTATCGCACCGACCAATGTCACGACATTACCGTATTTCCAACCGCAAACTTAGCTGCAGGCGCTTGCTCTGGAAATGGCATACTTTTTGATATTAGTGACCCACGTAAGCCGGTGAGAATTGATGCGGTCACTGACGCCGGCTTTGCCTACTGGCATTCAGCCACCTTTAACAATGACGGTACTAAGATTCTTTTTACCGACGAGTGGGGTGGCGGTGGTCGAGCACGCTGTCGTGCCTGGGATCCAATGAACTGGGGTGCCGATGCCATCTATGACATCATTGATCAAAAGCTTAAATTCCAAGCTCATTATAAAATGCCAGCACCCCAATCAGAAACAGAAAACTGCGTCGCTCACAACGGCGCTATTATCCCCGTCCCTGGCCGAGATATCTTTGTGCAGGCATGGTATCAAGGTGGGATTTCGGTCGTCGACTTCACTGATTCCTCTACTCCTATTGAGATTGCCTACTTTGATCGTGGACCTGCACATGCAGAGGAATTGTTAACCGGCGGATATTGGTCCGCGTATTACTATCAAGGTGCTATTTATGGCACCGAAATTGTGCGCGGGCTAGATGTGTTAAAACTACTACCCAGCGAGTACCTGAGTGAAGATGAGATAAGTGCTGCTGCTATGGCCTACCCCACAATAGGTCCAAAGCAGTCATTCAATCCTCAGCAGCAAGTACCCATGACATGGCCAGCAGCCCCTGAGGTAGCGAATGCTTATATCGATCAACTCCTCAGGGCCAACAAGATCAATAAAAGCGCTGGATCTCGTCTAAAACAGCTACTCAGCCAGGTTCGTAACGCTATGGATGCTGGCGGTGATAATACGCTCGCAAGGAAACTGGTAAGAGTCAAGATATCAGCGACAGACGCAATAATTAGCACTCAAACAGCTAATCGACTTAACAAATTGCATGACGCACTCAAAGGTATAGCCAAAGGTCTTGAAAACTGAGGTGAATTATCTATTTTAATATTGATCGGTAGCTAGGCTAAGGCGCTGGTTGATTTTATAGGTTTTGCTAAACCACCCCTCGCCCTTTAATTCACCACGATTTATTTTCTGTAGCGCTTGGTACAAGTCTAATAAATCATCGTGCGCTAAAATAGGTGCTCCTGACGTTGACTCACGATGAGCGGTCAACAACCTTGTTGTATCATTAATAATACGTAGCAATCGTGCTGCTGTATGTTCATAGTCGTCTAAATCTGATCCAGGTAACATTGCATAGAGAAGCCCGTCATAAATGTAATCACCTGCAAACAGTAAATTTCTCCGCTCATCCCAAAGCATTAAGGAATCTGGCGTATGTCCTGGCGCATTTAATATCTTTAGTGTGCGCCCACCCAGATCTATATGCGTATTGGGCTGCCACCATTCACTGACATTTAACACAGGGTTTTTCACATTCTCCAAAAACCCTAAATGTTGCATGGATGATATTTTGAAACGATTTTCTGTCGCCCTTGCTCGAGTTGAAGGCACATCAAGCATTGCTACTGATGCAAAACGATCATGATTGCCGACGTGATCATAATGCAAGTGAGATGCTACAACGGTGACAGGAAGATCAGTTAAAGACGCAATGACTGGCTTAATATCTTTCAACCCAGGGCCTGAGTCAAACAATATGGCACGCTCATCACCAAGGATTAAATAATTGTAATTAACCTGCCAATATCGCGGTTCACCAATGGCGATCGTCTTGTCATCAATATATTCAACAGTGAAGTAATCATCAAACCATTTCACATGTTGTGGCTCATCCGACTTTTCGTATAAAGCCGGAGGGCCATCAACAAAACCTTTCACTGCAAATACTAATAACACCCGATTTGACCATACTGTGGCCACAAACATTAAGAGTGCGAATAAAAATATTTTCTCTTTCATCTTTAAGTCGCACTAGAGAGTGCTTGACCTTTTTAACCATCGCATTTGAATTATTATGCCAACAACGTAGATCAACAAAAATGCTTTATGAAAACCAAGCACTAAAGGATCATCAAAAGAATCGACAAAAGAGTCACCAACCGGCAGACGTCTTAAAAAGTCGGTAATGGCTGGAATCATATGAAAAAGTAATGTGCTTGAATAACCCAAGGCTTGGAAGTATTTGGAAAAGTCGCCAAAAAGCTTAAACTTTTCCATAATCACGCCACCGCTAACCGCTACTAGGGTTAACACAGCCAGCCAGTGAGCAATGCCAAAGCCACCCTGGTTGTATATCCCTAAGGCTGAGCCTGCGACAATCACAGTTACTAATACATATAGTTTCCCTGAACGGTGATCTAAAGAAATTACTTTGTATTTGTACAATGTGTAAAATGCAGTTACCAATGCAACTACTCCAAGTATCGTGTGAAACCAACCTAGTAACGTCATCTCTGGCATAGTTATTCTCTCAAGTTCGCTAAATTGAATAGGATTATCAATTTACTATTTGTGGGGGTTTACTAAGTACTTTGCCCCAGTGCCTTGTTTTGCGTAAGCCTCAATAATGTCCGGCTGTAGCATTTCCTCAAAAGATATTTCCTGAGTGTAATGGCTGGCAAAGGTGGTGGTAATCTCTTTGGCCACTCGCTCGCGCATCTGCCCGAAACGTTCCATACCTATTCTACCAATCATTGGGGTCAGCAACCAACCCCCTAAGCCCCACTGCATGCCAAATGATCGGTTTAACACTGTTGGTGTTTGGTCAAGCCCACCGTAGATGTAGACCTGCTTGTAGGTATCAGACCCATAGCGGCTGTATTCTTTAGCCGTTTTGTTTGCAGCTATTTCCATTGCCGCGAGTATCTGTCCTGGTAGTTTACCTTCGTTACCACCACCTGTGGCGTCAAAGCCTAGGGTCGCACCGGTCGTTACCAAAGCGTCAACTAAATCTTTCATAAAGTCAGCGTCACTAGTATCACAAACATACTCGGCACCCAGATCTTTAAGAACTTTTACTTGCTCAGGTTTTCTGACGATATTAACCAGTGGAACACCATCATCTTTACAGATTTTAACTAACATTTGACCAAGGTTAGACGCTGCAGCAGTGTTGATGATGGCTGTATGATTTTCCATTTTCATAGTTTCAACAAATGCTAATGCGGTCAAGGGGTTGACGAATGAAGATGATGCTTCGGCCGGCGTTATACCCTCTTCCATCACCAGACAGCTCTGTGCTGAAACACAACGATACTGGGAATACATTGCACCCCCGGCAACACCCACTGTCTTACCGATCAAATGCTTGGCATTTGCACCTGCATCGACAACCACGCCACCACCCTCGTTTCCTACTTGCATGGACTCATCTAATCTTGGCTTCATCGCCCCCATTAGTCCCGGATGTATTTTCATTTTTGCTACAGTGTTATCACCAGAACCTGAAACACTCAAACTATCAAGATCGGCTGCAAAACTTATCAGAAGCCCAAGATCCGACGGATTAATGGGCGACGCCTCTACTTTAATTAACACTTCATTTTCTGAAGGCGTCGGTTTTTCTACCCTAGCAATAGAGATTTCTACATTCCCTTCACTAGTTACCGTTGATCTAATTTCTGTTGAAGTCTGTTCTGACATACTTTTTTTCCCTTGAGATGATTGTCGATGACGAAGATATCGCCCTTTGACGGTATGATATATCGACTAGGGTGATTTAAACAAGTAGACAATATTATCATACTGGTATATAAATACAGACTATGACTAAACAACTAAACAATCCAATTGCAAACTCCTTATGGCTGATTAGCGGCAAGTGGAAAATATCTATTATTTACAATTTACGCAGAGGCCCCATCAGGTTTGGAGAATTGAAAAGAATTTTGTCACCCATTACCCAGCAAATGCTAACTAAGCAACTTCGGGAAATGGAGAGAGATCAATTGATTGACCGTAAGGTGTTTGAAGTTATACCCCCTAAAGTAGAATATTCTCTCACTCCATTTGGTCAATCTCTTAATCCAGTTTTAGACTCTTGGTGCAAGTGGGGCACAGAAAATCAAACATTGATACAGACCATATTTGATGACAATTTGGCTTAAGCAAAAGTGTTTGCAGTTGAATCCAGTGCCTCGAGTTATGGACGAGTCGAAAGCCCACTAATAGTTCATCGATCGAAATAAAATACTTTTTATTTCCTCTAAATAGTGTCGCCTAAACTAGCAGGATAGCTAGTACACAAGATCGAAATAATCTGTGATTATCCGGTCTTAATCGAAAGTTATTTCCACTATGAATGTGTTTAGAGGCTTTTGATAATATTAAGTTTAAAGGTAAGCTGCAACGCTTATACACTCAGAATCCATTTCATCAAATAGACCAATCGGCGAGAAAATATATGAACCAAGTATCTGACAGACTCCATCATGTATTCAAAATTCAGTCCCAACATAAATGGGTTAATAAAGTATCAACCGCTGAACAACGCATTGAGAAACTACTTAAACTAAAAGCTGTGGTGAAGTCTAGAGAAGACGACATAGTACAAGCACTGCATGCTGACTTGCGTAAAGATGAAGAGACAGCGCGAAGTGAAGCGACTCCGGTTTATGGAGAGGTTGATCAGGCTTTGGCAGAACTGTCTAATTGGATGACCCCCATTAAAGCTGACCCGACGCCTTTTGTTGGCAGCCGCGCCAAGATCACACGTGAAAGTCGAGGTGTTGTTCTTTTATTCAGTCCGTGGAATTACCCATTTGCACTTCTTTTTCAGCCATTGGTATCCATCATCGCAGCCGGAAACTGCGCACTGGTTAAGCCCAACGAATTGGCTCCGCATGTTAGTAAGCTCGCCGCAGAAATCATTAATGAGGTCTTTGACGAAAAAGACGTTGCCGTGTTTGAAGGGGGCATTGATCTCGCAAATGAAATGCTGGATTTGCCAATAGATCATATTTTCTTTACCGGCAGCCCTGCGGTTGGAAGAATTATTATGGCGGCGGCAGCCAAACATTTAGCCTCTATAACACTTGAACTAGGTGGCAAAAACCCAGTGATTGTGGATCGTACCGCCGACATCCAAACATCGGCGGCGACCATTGCCGCGTTTCGTAATATTAACAATGGTCAAGTCTGTCTCTGCCCTGAGAATGTTTGGGTCCCTGAAGAAATGGCAGAAGAGTTTATGGCCATCGTACAAGGTACTTTTCAGGCCATGTTTTATACAGATGGGGAGCTTAACCCTGACACCAATGGCAAGATAATTGATGAGCGTAACTACCAGCGTGTAAAAGGCTACATAGATGATGCCCGTGAAAAGGGAGCCACCATTGTTTGTGGTGGAAATGGCGATCCCAAATTGCGTTCAATCCACCCAACCATCATGACTAATGTACCTGAGAATGCCACAATTATGGGCGAAGAGACCTTCGGCCCGATACTCAACATTTTTACCTATAAAGATGTGGATGAGGCCATTACCCATATTCAACAGCAACCCAAACCTTTAGCTCTGTATATATTTACCAACGATGATGACTTTAGCGAGATGATACTTAGTAAAACATCCTCAGGCGGTGTCACGGTCAATAATTGCCTCATGCATGTGGCCGTACCTGGAATGCCTTTCGGCGGGGTTAACAGCAGCGGTATCGGTGCTTACCACGGAGTATACGGTTTTAACGAGCTATCTCATCAGCGATCCGTTTTGTTTATGTGAAAAAATTTAAGCTGCACTATTAAAGTTAATCAGAGGATATATGAAACAAAACGAAATGGACGAGGATACTTATAATCTTTATCTTGATACATTAAAACGCTATATCAAAAATAGAATGGTGCCAGCTGAAGATGAGGTGATAGAGGCGAATGAAATCCCAGCCCATATACTTGGGGAGATGCGGGATCTAGGGATATTTGGTCTCAATATAGCTGAAGAATTTGGTGGCGCGGGCATGAGCGCAAGCCAGTACCTGAATGCTCTTACTGAAATATCCTGGGCTGCACCTGCGTATAGATCGATCATGGCCATTGGAAACGGTATCGTCAATACAGCTCTGACAAGAAACGGTAGCAAAGAGCAGAAACAAAAATGGCTCCCATCTATTGCCAAAGGCGCTGTGGCTGCTTTTGCCATAACTGAACCAGGTTCGGGTTCAGATAGCGCTGCAATGCGCTCAATGGCGGTTAGAGATGGCGACTATTATGTGCTTAATGGCGTAAAGCGATATATCAGCAATGCCCCTTTTGCCGATGTCATTCTAGTAATTGCGCGTACATCTCATGAGGACCTGCCAAAGAATGGCCATATTAGTGCGTTCCTTGTACCCACAGATACCCCTGGAGTCAGTATCGGCAAACCCGATAAGAAAATGGGACAGCAAGGTGCGCAGATCGCAGATGTTATTTTCGAGAATGCGCGCCTTCCTTTGTCTGCATTACTGGGAGAAGAGGAGGGGAAGGGATTTCAGATTGCGATGAACTCCCTGAACAACGGACGTCTGTCCGTCGCAGCAGCATCTTTGGGCTCATCCAAACGAGCTCTTGATAGCGCTATTCGCTATGGCTTGCAACGCACCGCCTTTGGCGAAAAGATAACAAGCTTTCAGCTGATCCAGGCTAAGATCGCTGACTCTCAGGCGGATATTTATGCCATGGAGTGCATGCTTCGCGATGCCGCCTCCAAACTAGATCAAGGCCTCGATATTCGGCTTGAAGCGGCGTGCCTAAAAATGTTTGCTTCCGAGGCTTGTGGCCGTATTGTTGATCGCGTGGTACAAATATACGGTGGAGCTGGCTATATACAAGATTATGATGCGGAGCGGTTTTTTCGAGATTCCCGTCTCTATCGAATTTTCGAAGGAACCACAGAGATCATGCAGTTGGTCATTGCCAGAACAGTATTACAGGAATACGAAAAGGGCCTGAACTAACAATCAGAAGAGCGGCGCAACTTTAGTGACTGTTTAAACCAAATGCATCGTTTTGCAGAGAAGACAACATTATAAGCATTGATTAACTACCCTATCGTGTCAGAAGCATTCCTTGCTTTAATCGAGGCCTACTTTCGCTCTCTTGATGATTCATCTTGGTGTCATTCGAATGCCACCGTCCATTCTTATTGTCTCACCATTGGTATAGTCGCTCTCAACGATATAACAGGCCAAATGGGCAATTTCTTCCGCCCTTCCAAGTCGTTTAGGGAATAATACAGTTGCTTCTAGTGCATTAAATATGCGTTCGGGCATCTTATTAAAAATGGGTGTGTGGATCAGTCCCGGAGCAATGGTATTTACACGAATACCATGCTCGGCAAGATCTCTTGCCAAACAAATGGTCATACCAATAATACCTCCCTTAGAGGCTGCGTAGGCAGACTGACCTATTTGACCTTCATACCCGGCGACAGATGCGGTATTAATAATCACGCCGCGGGAACCACATTCGGTAACAGGTTCCTGGGAGGCCATTTGTACCGCTGCTAAGCGAAGTACATTAAATGTACCAACCAGGTTAATATCAATCACCTTTTTCCAATGATCTAGAGGGTAAGCAACGTTTTCACGGCCCACTGTTTTGTGGGCTCCGCCAATCCCGGCAAAATTATTACAGATATGAATAGCTCCAAAATGACTAACGGCCTCATCTACTGCAGCGGCGACATTATCTTCCTGAGTGACATTTGTATGGACATAAATAGCCCCATCGCCAAGCTCTTTAGATAGCGCATGGCCCCTTTCGTCATTCATATCCATAATGACCACTTTCGCACCCTTCTCAACATAACTTCTCGCCGTCGCTTCGCCTAAGCCGGATGCTCCACCAGTTATCAAGGCTACTTTGTTTTTAATGTCCATTATCGATCCTTTCGTGTTAGTAAAATTCAAATGAGGGTTGTTTATAGCTTACGATGAGGTTGTGAAACACTGATTAAGCAAGGATTAAGCACAAATACTGCTCGCCAATGACTAAATCTCAATGATTAATTCTTTTTAGCAACCGTTTGGCCGATTTGAGATGCGGTATATCAACCATTTTACCGTCCAACTGAAGAGCACCCTCACCAGGGTTAGCTGCAAATAATTCAATAATCAGTTTTGCATTATCCATTTCATCCTGAGTGGGTGAAAATGCCTGATTGATTGGATCAACTTGTGACGGATGGATAGCCAATTTACCGGTATAGCCTATGCTACGGGCTGAAGCACACTCTGCCTCTAAACCCTCATGATTGTCGATTTCAGTGAACACGGTATCAATTGCCTGCACTCCAAGCTCTCTCGCTTTAGCCAGGCACAAGCTGCGCACTAATTCGAAAGGCGGCAAAAAATTGCCCTGCTGATCACGGTTTGCTGTTGCGCCTAGTTCTGTTGCCAGGTCTTCTGGACCCCAACTCAACCCAACCAACCGATTAGAGGTGTTGTTGATGCTATCGAACCCAAAGATACCTCGTGGAGTTTCCGCCGTGATTCCAATCACTTTGGTATTGCCACCTTTAATACTATTCTCAGATTCTAATTGATCGAGCAGCGCGGACAACTGCATCAGTTGCTCTCCGCTCTCAAGCTTTGGCAGCATAATAATATCCGGTCGGCCAGACATTACTGCATCCAAATCATGTTTTAAATGTGGCGTATCCATTGCGTTGACTCGAACCGCCAACGTCTGCTTGCCATTAAAATTATCCTTTAAAATACTTTGGACTAGTTTTCGCGCCTGCCGTTTTTCTGACGGTAATACAGAATCCTCCAGATCAAATATAATAAGATCGGCAGCGATTGACCCTGCTTTGGCAAGCATTTTTTCGTTGCCGCCAGGAATAAAAAACGCGGTTCTAAATTCATTCATAGTGATCGATACTACATTAAATGGGTTAAATTTACACGAATGGCGTTAGCTTGCCCTTACGAGGAACCGCCAGCAGCGATCGCCTTATGTATGTCATCAGATTGAGGATTCCCACGCATGGTCAGCCCACCATTCACCTGCATATTTTCCCCGGTAACAAATGCTTCGTCGCTTGCCAACCATACTGCGGCCGCCGCCACGTCATCTGATGTATTCAAACGCGCCAAAGGCACCCGTGACATAAATACATCGGCTAGACCAGGTACTTCAAAGTTATCCTCTGTCATTGGTGTTTTGGTTAGTGCCGGAGAAATTGAATTGGCACGAATGCCATATTCACCGTAATCATTAGCGACACAACGGATCAGCGCCTCAGCGCCTGTCTTTGTACCAATATAAGCGGCATGATTATTAACCAACGCTTTGGTTGTAGCTGAGGAAATATTAATCAACGAGCCTCCAGAGATAGGTTTGTTTATCATTACTCTGACGAATTCAGCAAGAAAATAGTGTACGCCCTTAAATTGCAAGTTGACGATCCCGTCTAATTCATCGTCAGTTATATCAAGTAGAGGCTTTAGCAGACCCCACCCTGTCGTATTAATAGCAATATCAACCGTGCCAAATTCCTTTTGCGCCTGTTCTGCTAATTGTCGAACCTGATCATGTTCAGTAATATCACAAAGGCCATAGCTGGCCCCAAGTTCAGACGAAAGGGTTTTTAGTGTCGCTTCATTGCGGCCACTAATTAGTACCTTTGCACCTTCTTCAGTTAAACGTCGGGCAATTATCTGGCCCATGTTGTTGTTAGTTGCGGCACCTAACACTACCGCATTCTTGCCCTCTAGCCGCTTCATAATAATTACCACAATAATGTCTATCTTAATATACTACTAAGATGCCGTTATTGCCCTACTCAAAAATGACAGCGTAAATTAAACCAATTACTTACGTGTCATCCTTGTTTTGCTATGACTTCGATGAGAGAATAAATTATGAATGATTCGCTAGTGCCAAACCAAAATGCTTTAAGTCGTCCAGACCTGCTAGAAATACTAGCCAAGGTCCAAATCGATTCTATGGAAGACATCCATGATGCTGCCGTTGCCTTGCAGTCTATCGGCAATGAATATGGTCTAAAGATGGCGATATGCGATGATATCTCTTCTCGTGAACCCCTAATAGATCACGATGGTGTTGTACTAAATGCCGATGTCTTTGGCTGGGTCGAAGACAAGGAGCGATGGTGGGAGAGAGACAGCCTGGCACTTCATTCTCCAATGGTGAGGGCATGCCGATATGAAAATGAACCTTTCTGGTGTAATTCTGAAGGCTTTCATTGTCATGGTTATAACCCTTACATACAAAAAATTGAACTTAAAACATATTTTCAAGAAGCTGCTCGTTTTCAGTCTGCGATTCTTATACCCATTCATTTACCTTTTGGTCAAATTTCAGCGAGCAGCATCCACTCATTGGACGCAGGGCAAACAGATTTATCCAAAGAATTTGAACTTTATTCAGATTTTTTTGGTCTTTTGTTTCGTCGTTTCATTACCGGTTATGTTTCTGCCATAAGAACTACGCGGCGAATCCCATCTGATTGTGTGTTATCCAAACGCGAAGTCGAGTGCTTGCGGTGGGCTGCTCTAGGCAAAACAGATAGCGAAGTTGGGATAATTATCTCTCTTTCTCATGCGACTATTCGATATCACATGCATCGTGCGGGCGAGAAACTTAACTCCGTCAATCGTGCTCAAACAATTTTCAAAGCTGGCCAGTTGGGATATTTAGGCGCCAACGACTAGGGAGGCATTACTTGCGCCCTATTAAAATCGCTATACCGTAATACTGATTTTAAGGTTATTGTTGAGCGATATGCTATCCGTAGTGGTACGCTTATGTAGTCGCTCAAAAAACTTGGTGAATGCAACTATGAAAAGTCCTGATGAATCCATAAATTGGAATAAAGTACGATCACAAAGTGCTCGAGAATCGCAACGACAACAAGTATCTATGTTGAAGAATGGCAATCAAATGGCAGATGCCGCATTGCCCTTACATAAGTCAATCTATACTGGTGATCGTCGTTTTGAAGCAGAACAAAAACATATTTTTTTGTCGCAACCATTAGTGGCATGCCTTTCTGGCGATATTTCAACAGCAGGCGATACGATTTTGTTTGATGCTGCTGGCCCTTCCATTTTAGTTACACGCTCGAAGGATGGTGAAGCACGTGCCTTCTTGAACATGTGCACACATAGGGGCGCAAAACTAGTAGAGGAAGCTGAACCCTGGTCTGGAGTAAAAAATAAACTGACATGCCCATTCCATGCGTGGACTTTTGATGGTACCGGCCGCCTCATTGGACAGCCAGGCAAGGAAGGCTTTGAAAAGTGCAATATCGGTGGACGTAATCTAATCGAACTTCCGTGCGCGGAGCATATTGGCTTAGTGTTTGTCAAAGCTAACCCAGATGCCGGTCCTATCGATGCGGAAGAGTTCTTGGGTGACTATGCTGATGTGCTAGCGCAACTGGAATTATGGCGTGCAGAGCCCGTAAAGAAAGGTGTGCTTACCGCAGAATCTAATTGGAAATTTGCCCTCGACACTTATAATGAGAGCTACCACTTTAAAACTCTGCATAAAACAACGATTGCCAAAACCCACTATAACGACAAGCAGGTCTTCTACCCTTTTGGAATGCATCATCGCATTGAATTCCCTAATCTTTCAACTGGGAATTTAATTGATAAACCTGAAAGTGAATGGCCAGAAACTGTTTATGGCGGCGTACACTTTTTATTCCCCAACACCGTAATATTTTTTGGTGCAGTAGCTGATAACGTTTTTTTTACGCAAGTATTTCGCTTATTCCCAGACGGCATTGGCAAGACACGCTGCCAATTTGCGGTATATGCTCCATTTGGTGTCGAATCTGATTCTCACAAGGAAAGCTGTATAGCTGCTTATGATGCGACCGCTACAATAGTTCAGGAAGAAGACTATCGAGTCGCATCTCACGGCTATGCAAACCTGTTATCGGCGCCCCAAGATCATCATGTGGTTTTAGGTGCAAATGAGTTGGCGCTGCAAATTGTGCATCAACATATAGCGAAGATTATAGGTATGCCACTCGAGCAAAAGTGAACCCCAAAAGCTCTCTGAGATCATATTCTCTTGCTGTTCTGAATTATAACTACCAGACATTTTGATATTCTCCACTATCAAAACAGTGTATTGGTTGGATGTAGTGTCAAGGCTATGCTGATAGGCGAATTAGGAGAATAAACGATGTCAACAGTATCAGTAGTAGGTGCGACAGGTCGACAAGGTCTCGCTCAAGTTAAACAGCTACTAAAGCAAGGTTATGATGTACGCGCATTATCACGCAGCGAAGCGCCTGATTTAGGAGAATTCACTGACAAAGTCCATACTCGATATTTGGACATTGAAGATAGGTCGTCAATTGAAGCGGCTATAGAAGGTTCTCAATTTGTATTTTATAACCATCCATTGCATCTAAATGATAAGCGCGAAGAGTTAATTACTAATCTCGGACATGCTAGCAAAAATGTTGGAATAGAAAGATTAGTATGGAACACAGCAAGCTGGATACCCGATCGTCCAGGTGATTCGCATACCTATACTGGAAACACTCACGCTATTAAAGCTCTATGGGACACGGGGGTCCCAGCGACTGTATTTGGTGCAGTACTGTTTATGGATAATCTCTTAACTGACTGGGCCCGCCCGCTACTCATAGAAGAAAAAAGATACATCTACCCACATGCCCGAGACCTCGGCGCCAACTGGATCTGTTTAGATGATGTTGCAAAAATCATGATGGCGTCGCTCGATCGTCCCGATATGGTTGGTAGCTGGCTAAACATTGGTGGTCCCGAGCGTTTAACTGGACCACAAGTTGCCGCTACCTTATCTGAAGCACTTGGTTTTGAGCTTAAATATGACCCTAGTACGCCAGAAGAATTTGCACAATTACTTTTAGCTGCCATGGGTGACTCTGTCGCCAAAGAAAACAGAACAGCTTTTGCGGCATATATCTCGGAGTTTTATCATTTTAACAATGCGTCGCCCACAACTCCCTTCGCAGTCAATACTGAGTATATGCTCGAGCGTCTACCTGAAATAAAACTGGAAACGTTACTATCTTGGGCAATCCGACAGGACTGGTCTGGTGATAGCCAGACTCGTCCGTCAGGCGGTTAAACCATAAATAAATTGACGATGTCTAACCAATGTTAATATTGTTTGATTAAACAAATTGAAGCTCAGTTGCTGCTTTCCCTTGACTAAAAAACTAAATAATAGAGAGATAAATTAATACGTTCTATGACTAATTTACTAACATATGAAGTACACGACGGCATTGCGGTTTTAACTATCGATTCGCCACCGGTGAATGCACTTGGGTATGACGTCCGAAAATCCATTGTTGACGGCTTCCAAAAAGCATCGGCTGACCCCCATATCGATGCCATTGTTCTGATCTGTAAAGGACGAACATTTTTCGCCGGAGCCGACATACGCGAATTTGGCACCAAGCCTAAATCACCGATATTGCCCGAAGTAATCGCGACTATTGAATCCAGCCCTAAATTAACCATTGCTGCGTTGCATGGAACACCACTCGGCGGTGGACTGGAAACCGCGCTAGCCTGCCACTACCGTATCGCTCTGCCTGCTACCCGAGTGGGGCTACCCGAAGTTAAGCTCGGCCTTCTCCCAGGAGCAGGTGGTACACAAAAACTACCTCGCTTGACAGGCATTCCCTCGGCACTGGAAATAATCACTAGCGGGAGACAAATAAAATCAGATGAGGCTCTCAAGCTTGGGATTATAGATAAAGTCTGCATAGGTGATGATCTATCCGGCGAAGCGATTGCATTTGCGAAAGAATTGCTCGATCAAAACGCGGCGCGCACTTTAGTATCCGAGCGTAATGAAAAAACTGCCGAGCATCAAGGACAGACAGAGATTTATGACGTCTTCAGGACTAAACATGCCAGACGTTTTCGAGGGTTTAAGTCAGTAGAAAATATCATCAAAGCCATTCAAGTTTCGGCTGACCTACCCTACCAACAAGGTCTAAAACGTGAACGTGAACTGTTCACAGAATTATTGGAGAGTCGTGACGCTACAGCACAACGACATGTGTTTTTTGCCGAGCGCGAGACCAGTAAAATTCCGGATATACCCAAAGCCACACCAGTTCGACCAATAAACAAGGTCGGCATTATTGGTGCGGGCACCATGGGTGGCGGTATTACAATGAACTTTCTAAATGTCGACATTCCAGTAATACTATTAGAGCAAAAACAAGATGCACTTGATCAGGGTATCAGCGTAATACGGAAAAATTATCAGCGTTCGGTTAAAGGCGGTCGCATGACCGAAGAGGCTCTCGAAGCCTGTATGAATTTGATTACGCCTTCTTTAGATTATGCGGATTTATCATCTGTGGACCTGGTCGTTGAAGCGGTATTTGAAACAATGGAGATCAAAAAGGCAGTCTTTAGCCGTATTGATGCCGTTGTCAAAGAAGGCTGCATTCTTGCTTCTAATACCTCCTACCTCGATATAAATGAGATTGCGGAATCAACCTCAAGACCACAAGATGTAATCGGGCTACACTTTTTCTCTCCAGCGAACATTATGAACCTACTGGAAGTTGTGCGCGGGGAAAAATCAGACCCTGAAGTTATCAATACGGGCATGCGCTTAGCCAAAACAATTATGAAAACACCCGTACTATCGCGAGTTGGCTGGGGATTTATTGCCAATCGTGTCATGAAAGTCAGAAGCTTCCAGGCTGACAGTCTTATCCTGCAGGGCATCAACCCTGAAATAATCGATAAAGTGGTATACAACTATGGCTTCGCCATGGGTCCTATTGCTGTAAAGGATCTAGTCGGGCTGGATGTAATAGGACGAGATTCAAGCGAACGAACTGTCGAGAGTGTATTAGTGAGTATGGAGCGGCTTGGGCAAAAGAAAAATGGCGGTTATTACGACTATGATAAGAATCGACAAAGAGTACTCTCCCCAATCGCTATGGAGGTCATTAAAAATATTGCTCTGGAAAAGGGTATAGAACCAGTTCCTGCAGACGAAGAAGAGATACTGGCACGTCTGCTCTACCCCGTGATCAACGAGGGCGCCAAAGTACTAGATGAAGGTATTGCGCTTCGTAGTTCAGATATTGATATCGCCTGCATCAAAGGCTATAACTGGCCCGTTTACCATGGTGGCCCGATGTTTTGGGCTAACACCATTGGCTTAAAAAAGGTGCTGGAGAAATTACAAGAATTTGAACAACGATTCGGAGAAGCCTTTACTCCCTCTCCATATCTTGTTCGATTGGTCGAAGAAGGAAAAGAATTCTAATCAGTAAATACTCAACCCTACTGATCCAACCAATCAAATAACCTAAGAGTACCGGCATCAGGTGCTCTTAGGCGCTGTATCGCTAGCCAGCCACTTATTCAACGTCTCGTAAAAGTGACGCAGTTTTGATTCCTGATAGCTAGCAAAAATAACCTCACCCTTCGGATGATTATGCAGTCCCTTTTGAACCATCGGATGATTTAAAGCATCCTGATTGAATACTTTGAGTAGGTATCCCGCAAAGTCAGGAGCCTCAATATAGTCGTCATCTAGATCCAAAAAGGTAGGCTTAGCAGGCGCGGGCCGCGCTTGCCCTTCAGGTACCGGCACCATGTACATCACCTCATGAATTGACTGCTCGGGATTGTCGCCATCTGGTCTAAAGCGATAGAAAATTGGATTAAAATCACCCCATGGACTGAGGTTTGGAAACAAATTATAAAAAATTGCTTCATTAAAATCAGAATCACTCACTTTATCAATGGCATCTCCGAATGACGGACGATATTGGTCTCGCATAAATGAAGCTCTCGCCTGACGATACACATACGGCGAATTTGGATCTGTCGGATAACTATCAGGCATATCCTCTTCACCCTCTTTGAGCTTCCCACCTATCCAGTTACATAGATGAGGATCAGAAAACTGAACCTCACCCTCAATATAGTTGGCTGACATATCAAAAATTCCGGTCCTACCATTTCGATCGATCACTTCTACACGGTTTTCTTCTATGCGCCGGTAGGTGTGTCCGCTGATAGGATGACAAAAACTCTGAAAAACTTTTCCATCAGGAAAGGCTTTATAATCCGGATCATGATGATCAATATGGGGACTTGGCGGCCCAGATGCCGAAATGGCTCGAGAATAATTTCCCCAGACATCATATTTGGAGTTTGAATCCGCGAAGGTAGGTAATAACTCAGGGTGTGTCCCGACCACATGATAACTTTCCATAAATGCGTCTTGAGCTACCTTCCAGTTACAAGGCAAACGTTTGATTAAATGCGCGGCTTTATAGCGCTGCGAAAAAGGAAGCTTGAAGTGCCGATCGAAATCACCCATAAAGTCCTTCAGTGATTCGCAGTTCGGGTCTGGATTAATAAATACGAACCCACCCCAATGACCAACATTTACATTAGGAAGTGCGTATTCCTCTTTGGCTATGGCTACCGTTGGAAAATCCCACTCACAAGGAACTTCTCTTAACTTGCCGTCTAAATCCCAAGACCAACCATGAAACGGGCAACGGATAACTTTGAGTCCTTTGCGGTGATTATCACACAATTGGCGACCACGATGCAGGCAGGCATTAGGAAATGCTTTAACCTCATCCGGTGCGGTTCGTACGATCATGAATGACAAGCCAGCAATATCGTACACATGAGTATCACCAACATTAGGTATGTCATCTTCGTGACAAGCCATCTGCCAGACACGCTTCCACAAGCGTTCGACTTCAAGGTCGTGCTCTTCTTTAGAGAAAAAGCGTCGAACATCGACTTTGGTAACACCAGGCTCCATCGGCGAATCTTCTAAATAGACTGCTGGCGGTGGTACTGCATCTCCACTGGCGAGTTCATTGTAGCTAATTCCGTTTGAGCGATTTTTTCCTGTTACCGTTTCAACCATGGTCTTTTACCCTAATAATGTGAATTTCGTACAAACCAGCACAACCACTAACCTCTGTAACATCATAAATTTATGTGTATTCTATCTCGTCATCCGGTTCTATGTCTGGCACGAGTTCGGCTGACATTGCTCGCGCTGTCCAAAGGTAAAAAATCGAACCGATAATCGACGCCCCGATGGAAACAATAATTAACGCATAATTAAGTGACTTCACGCCGTAGTCGGCAGCCATGGCGTCGCTCAACATTCCAACTAATAGCGGCCCTAGCCCCGCACCCATTAAACTATTGATTATTAACGCGAATGAAGCTCCTACGGCTCGCTCACCAGCGCCAAGCGAAGATAGAAGCAAAGACAATGAAGCAGCTTGTGGAATCATAAAAACAAAATAGGCAAGTACAAAATAGGAGAGAAAGGCCTGAAGGCTATCTGCCATTACGCAAAACCAAAGCGCCACAGTGGCAATAATAATTGCAATAGCTGGAATCCAAGCACGCCAGCGTGCATCACGTTTTGCCATGTAGTCAGTAAGAAAACCGCCGATTAAAGGAGCAGGTACACCAGCTGCTATATAGGTTAGACCAAGATACAACCCAACTTCACCTAAGGACACGTCAAAGTTACGCAGCATAATGGGCGCCAACCAGAATGCCATTGCATATCCAATCATAGATAACATCGCGAAGGATACGCTAATACGAATAAAAACAGGGTTAGCGGCTAGTGATTTGAGCGTTTTGTTGATGTCTTTAGCTTGCTTATCTTTTGCCTCACCAGCATCTAAACGTCCGCGCTGCGGCTCTTTGACGGTAAAGAAAAATAACAACCCCAGCAGCACGCCTGGGATACCCAGCACTAGAAAGGTCGTACGCCAGCCTAACATTTCACCGAGAATACCACCGATTATCAGTCCGCCACCTGTGCCCAGAGCAGGGCCAACCATATACACCCCCATGGCACGTGCTCTTTCACTAGGTTTAAAATAGTCAGCAATAAGTGAATAGGCAGGCGGACTACCGCCCGCTTCACCAACACCGACACCGAGACGTGCAAAAAACAAACTGTAAAATCCGACGGCAGCACCACATAAAGCGGTCATGCCACTCCAAAGAATCACGGCCAGTGACAGGATGTTTTTGCGATTACCAACGTCCGCCCAACGTGCAATTGGAAAACTCATCAAGGCATAAAATAATGCGAATGCTAAACCCACGAGTAACCCAACTTGGGTATCGGATAGATGAAACTCCGCTTTGATGTCTTCCATCAAGATAGACATGATCAATCGGTCAGCTAAGTTAACCATGGACACAACAGTCACCATGATCAGTACATAATATCGGTAGTATTTCCCCATATGGGCTTTCCTTTTAACTAACAAGAGTAGTTGGTTGATCTATTTGCAGGCTTTTTCTCACTACTTGTAGAGAGCGACCATAGTTTACAAATTAAATATACACCTATCTCAGTCAGAGCGCTCTACTCTAAAATGACTATAGCTATTATTGACCTCCCCTATCAAAACTGCTACGACGTGAATCCTGTTTTTACCCGTAGTACTAGCACTTTCGAGTATCGCTTAAAAAACGTGGTGTGGCAGAATGTATAGTCGTTATGGGCCATATGCTGGCAGAAAATAAGGGTGGTGAGTGCACGTGAATTTTGATTTATCTGAAACACAGCGGTTATTTCAAGCAACGACTGAGCGTTTCGCTAGTGCTGTTGATGTTTCAATGCGACATTCCATAAGGAATATGTTTGGTAGCTATGACAAGAAGCGATGGCATGAACTGACCGAGCTAGGATTACTAAGTATTGGAGCAAGCACCGAATTTGATGGTCTTGATGGTTCGCTCACAGATTTAAGCGTCATAGCGGAAACGCTAGGGGTCAACAACGCGCTCGATCCTTGGCTTGAGAATGGAGCATTTCCCGTAAGGCTAGGTAATCTTGCTGCTAACGACAAATTGTTAAAGGCAATACTTGATGGTGACCAACTGGCCTCAGTTGCTTTTGCTGAGAAAAATAACCGCTATGAGCTCTTTCCAAATAGTACGTTAATAACAACGCTTGATGATCACAGTGGTTTTTTATTAAATGGAGAGAAGTCCTTCGTTCTATCAGGTGCTCTTGCCGATATTTTACTTGTCACCGCTCAACATAACGGCGAATTTGGTATTTACCATGTTGCAGCCAACAGCGATGGTATCGACACCCATTACTACCGCCTCGCAGATGGCAGTCAGGCTACAACTGTCACTTTCAAACAGGTAAAGCTGCCACTTGATGCGCGACTTACCATTGATTTTGAGCAATTTCAGGACGTCATCGCAGAAATTAATGTGCTGTGCTGCTCTGAAATGGTCGGCCTGAGCCAACTACTGCTTAACGACACTATAAGTTACGTCAAAGAGCGTGAGCAGTTCGGCGTCACTATTGGCTCATTTCAAGCTATCCAGCACGGTCTGGTTGACTGCTACAGCGAACTGGAACAGATGCGATCATTACTATTTCGAACGTTATTATTAGAAAACAAAAGCGGTGAACAATGGCGTGCCGACGTCATGGGAGCGAAAGCTTTTATCGGCGAGGGTGCAGATCTTATCGCTCGCACAGCAGTGCAGTTTCATGGCGCCATGGGAATCACCGACGAGGTTTCTATCGGACACGCAATGAAACGAATTATGCTGCTGTCACGCTTGTTCGGCGATGTAGCCAATAACCTTAAACACTATGCGAGAAACACATGACACAAAATTTACAGCCTATTGCATCAGGGCTCTGGAGCGATGAAGCTCAACCTCATTTACTTGCTGGACAATCAGCTGATGGCAAGATTTTTTTCCCAATCCCAGATGGTGATTCTGGTAAGAATTTAGATGTTATTAAGCTATCTCGCAGCGGCATTCTTTGGTCATTTACGCGGCAAGATTTTAAACCGAAACCCCCTTATGACGGACCTGAAGAATTTATACCCTTTCTAATTGGCTATATTGAACTACCCGGCCAGATAATCGTTGAATCTCACATCATAGACACTACGCTCGAAGAGCTAACAATAGGCATGGCAATGGAGTTTGTGATAACGCCATTCGATGACAAGCGTTCGATCTATGCGTTTAGACCGGAGCAGTCATTATGAGTAAGGTTTATATTATCGGGGCAGGCATCCATCCATTTGGTCGCACTGACGAACGGTCCGGGCGTGACCAAGGAGTCTTTGCTGTGCGCGAAGCACTAAAAGATGCTAATTTGGAATGGGATGATATTCAATTTGCCAGCGGCGGCTCAATTGCGGCTGGGAATGCGGATGTTATGATCAATGATCTCGGCCTTACGAGCTTGCCTTTTATTAATGTATTTAACGGCTGTGCAACGGGGGGTAGTGCTTTATCAACCGCTCAGAACGCAGTCGCGTCAGGTCAATGCGACATCGCTATGGCCGTTGGTTTTGATAAGCATCCGCGCGGAGCTTTTAACGCCGACCCTAAAGCCTTCGGTCTGCCGGCTTGGTATGGCCAAACTGGAATGATGTTAACCACACAGTTTTTTGCCTTAAAGCTTCAACGCTACATGCAGCTCCATGGAATTAGTAGAGAAACCCTGGGTCGTGTAGCCGAAAAATCTTTTCGTAATGGCGAATTAGCAAATCATGCCTGGCGTCGAACACCGATGGATTTAGATACTATCCTAAACTCACCAATGATTAATCATCCGCTGTCAAAATTCATGTTCTGCGCGCCTGCCGAAGGTGGCGTAGCACTGATTTTAGCCAGTGAAAAAAAGGTGCGTGAATTAGGCGCTGATGCTGTGGGCATTGCCAGCGTCGCTATTCGAAGTCGTCCACCAGGCTCATTTGAAGTGTTTGCGCCCTCAATGGACGTAGAAGACGGTGGTAAGCCTACTATTTTGGCATCAAAAGCAGCATTTGAAATGGCTGGCATTGGCCCAGAAGATATTGATGTTGCACAACTTCAAGATACCGAATCTGGCGCTGAAATTATGCATATGGCCGAAAATGGCTTTTGTAAAGATGGCGACCAGGAGCAGTGGCTAGCTGAGGGCCGTACCGAAATTAACGGTGTACTGCCGGTCAACACTGATGGTGGGTGTATTGCCTGTGGCGAGCCTATCGGCGCTACTGGATTACGACAAGTTTATGAAAACGTCACCCAATTGAGAGGCCGCGGCGAAGCCAGACAAGTAAGTGGAAAAGTAAAAACCGCTTATAGTCACGTTTATGGCGCACCAGGTCTTTCCGGTGTTGCGATTTTGGAGATCTAATGAGTAATCGTATTGATGCGCATTTTGTGGCAGCAGGAAAATATCACGATATAGATTTTGCTCGGCTGGAAATTCTCAAGCTGTTGGCGGAACATGCAGAAATTCGAACCACGGTGGCCTGTGACTACGGTAACACTGACCGACTCAACGAATGCCATTTTTTGGTGAGTTATTGCTGCGACCTAATGCCAGAACCAGATGAACTCTTAGCCATTAAAAAGTGGCTAAAAGCTGGTGGTAAATGGCTCGCACTGCATGGCACCAATTCAATATTGAAATTCGTTGCTGAAGGAGTTGACACTCCTAATGAAAGGCCCGATGTCATGGAAGTGCTGGGCACCCAGTTCAAAGCTCACCCACCAATCGCACCTTTTATGGTTGAAGTAGTAAATAATAGCCATGAATTATCCATGGGCATTACAGATTTTGAAATTGAAGATGAGCTTTACCTGTCTGAAACCACCGCCAAAATTGATATCTTGATGCAGACTACGTTTAAAGGTGAAGCCACTGGGTTTATTAAAAGCGACTGGGAAGAGACAACAGTGCCCATTCTATATACCAGAGATATTGGCAAAGGTATGGTGGTGTACAACACCCTAGGCCATTGTCGTGGGCACTACGATTTACCTGGGATCCAAGATTTTTATCCCAACCCTGAAAAATGCGCATGGAATTATCCGGTTTATTATGAGCTTCTTAGGCGCGGAATTACTTGGGCAAAACGTTTGGATTTGGGCAAGGAGTCATAATATGGATATGTATTTAACAGCAGAAGATCTTGAGTTTCAAAATGAAGTTCGGTCGTTTCTGGATGAAAACCTAACAGAGCATCTACGTAATGGTCTGGCGCTAACACCAGGCGTATTTGTCGAACCCGATATCGGCCAAGAATGGCACAGTATCCTCTACAAAAAAGGATGGATAACCCACGGGTGGCCTGTTGAAGATGGTGGTATGGGCTGGACGCCAATGCAAACATACCTGTACGAAAAAGAAGTGGCACTGGCTGGCGCCCCAAAACCAGCTCCGATAAGTTTGGCCCTCATCGGACCGGTTTTATGTAAGTACGGCTCTCCGGCGCAAAAAGAACGGTTTTTACCACGAATAAGATCAGGTGAAGATTTCTGGTGCCAAGGTTATTCGGAACCTGCAAGTGGTTCAGATTTAGCCTCACTCTCAATGCGTGCAGTGCTAGAAGGTGAAAAGTACGTACTTAATGGCTCCAAAATTTGGACCACACATGCGCAACACGCCAATTGGATATTCTGTTTAGTTAGAACCGATACCACTGGAAAAAAGCAAGCAGGCATCACCTTTCTTCTGGTTCCAATGGATCAGCCCGGCATTCAAGTTACCCCCATCCTATCGATGTCTGGTGATCATGAAATCAATCAGGTGTTCTTTGATAATGCAGAGACTTTGCTTGAATACAGGGTTGGGGATGAAGGGCAAGGCTGGGAAATAGCAAAGTTCTTATTGCAAAATGAACGGGGCGGCAGTTGTTTTGCACCAAAGCTTTTGGTGCAAATATCTAATTTAGAAAAATACGCGAACACCTCTAGTGCTGATGAGGATGCGATGAAGAACGACTCAAACTTCATGACCCGCCTGGCTAAATTAAAACTACGTGCTCACGCGTTGGAATTTACTGAGTTACGTATTCAGGCTGATATTGCCAATGGTCGCCCAGCAGGTCCACAAACTTCGTTGACTAAGTTGATCTCTTCGAATTTGACTCAGGACGTGCAGTCCCTGCATAACGAACTATTCGCCTATGAAGGCTTACAGCTTCCATTAGAACGCCCCTTGTATCACGAAAATGCCCCTAAATCCATTGGTCATGCCGCTGGGCAGGCTTCGCTGGCAGGTTACCTTAATGGCCGTGCAGCCACTATTTATGGCGGTAGTGACCAAGTTCAGAAAAATATAGTTGCTAAGCGGATCCTTAATTTGTAATGATACTGCCACAAATATTGACTACCTATCGGAGATCAACATGTCTAATCTAGCTGTCCCTAATTTTGGTGAACTATTATCCCCTTTCATAGGTAAAGTTCCTCCGTCTGCTATGCCCAATTTTCTAGCACTTTTGGAACGAGGTGCAGCACAGCGCTACCGCGATTGGGCGGAACAATTGCCTGCATTTAGCAATGGGTTACTAGCCTGCTCGGCAAGTGAAGATAAAATTGCCGACATTATCGAGTCGTTATTTTTGATAGATGACGCGTTGACCACTGAAATTCAGGGCCCGCTTCCAGGAGCACGTGACACTTACTACAATGTTTTTGACGGTTTATCTCTAGCCGATCAATTAGGGATACAAGCGGATGCCGAATTACAAGGCGCTGAAGCATGGCGAGTGATGATAAGTGATGATATTCCCGATGAAATTAATCAGGGATTAAAACAGTGTATGGCGTTAGAACAAGAAAGTTCAGCCTATCTTTATAGTATCCTCGATGATGTTCGTCAACTGGGGGAGCGCCCAGCCACACCCAATTAAACTGTACTCCAGTCCTGACGGGAAGCCCACTCAGCGTAGCTCGTCAGCTTAACCGGCAGAAGGTCTTCGAAGCTCTTTGGATCTACATCTAAAGGCGACACGGCCTGCTCGTTATACCAGGTATAAAAACTAGCCATGCCATTGTAGATACTCCGTGGCTCCAGCTCACGCGAACCCGTCACCAACTCACTCATATTTTGAGCAAAGGTAGTGGGGCTAATACTTTTAAATTGTATTGATCGTCCACTGACCGCGCTTATTTTTTCAGCTACCTGAAAGCCAGTCAAAGCTTCGGGTCCACCTACAGTAATGGTCTTATTTTTCAGCTCCCCAGTGGCCACCGCATATGCGCATAACTTTGCCACGTCATCCAAACATATCCAGCTAACCTTTAGGTCTTCTTTTGCGGGGTAAACAAAAGTGTCTTTATGCACAATGGTAGGCTTGCACCAGACACGAATCATATTATCCATAAACACAGCAGGACGCAGAATCACATAATCAACACCACATTCTCGAAGTGATGCTTCAATCCGTCGTCGACCGTCATGTCCTCCCACACCGAGGTCAGTGTCAGCAACATAACAACTAGTGTTAAACACGATCTTCTTAAGTCCAGAAGATGATGCTGCCGCCGCAATATTACGTCCAAACTCAGCAGCAATATCGACATTAAACTCAAACGGTAAATGCATAGCGACCGCATCGACCTGAGAAAATGCAGACTCTAACGAGGCTTGATCCATAATATCCGCAGAGATAACAGGCATATCAGAATAGGGAGTCCCCTTCATGGCATCTAGTCGACGAACACCTGCAATTGGCGTTAGACCATAATCAAGCAGCGCGCCAACCAAAGGTAGCCCCTGATCTCCGGACGCACCAAGCACAAGTACACGTTCAATTGGCATAGACATTATGTATTACCTATTTCTCTTGCTATCTCAGCGGTATCAAAATAATGAATCTGCATCTCCGCCAGTTTTCCGCCACTAACACGACCAACTTCAGTGACCGATTGTACAAATCGCCTACCTGTTCTTTTGGAAATGAGAGTGAGATCAACAATTACTGCCGCCCAATCACTGCCGCCGATGATTTCTTTGATAACGGGTGAAAATTCGTCGAAGTGAGAAACTACCGCTGGATATAGACGCTGAAAAGCATCTTTTCCCTCCCATACACCACCGTAGGGCAAAGATTCTGGCTCAATAATTTTGAAGTCGTCACTTAATAACGCCATAACGCCTTCCCAATCTTGCTCACCCATTCGCTGGTAAACGCTACCCAGTATTTCTGCCGCGGTCATTGACATGATAAGCTCCTTAGCTGTTGTTTGATTTATGACTGATCTAGAATTGAACTCGTTTTGTGAAACCACCGTCAATAACTAAATTTGCCCCGGTGGTGTATGGACTCGCCGGACTCGACAAAAACACCACAGAGTTAGCCACTTCTTGCGGCTCACCGAGACGGCCCATTGGCATTTGTGCTACCACACCATCGTAAAAATCCTCCATATTGGCTTTGATCGTTTCCCAGTTACCGCTCGGATATTCAATCGGGCCTGGCGATACACAGTTGACACGAATGCCTTGAGGCGCAAGGGCCTGACTCAGCTGTGATCCATAAGTTATCATAGCTGCTTTGATCGCATTGAACGCTTGTGGTGCTACGAATTTTTCTAATGCCGCAGTAGAAGACATGAAAATAACAGAACCACAATCCGATGCTGCCAAAGCGGGTGTCAATACTTCGATTGCGATGGTAGCTCCTTTAATGTCAAGATCAAGACAACGATCCCAATCTCCGGTAGCGCCCTGCCCAGATGCACTCGCTGTGTGAATAAAGATATCGCAGCCGCCTAGGTCTTTGACTGCTTTTTCTAACCAAGAAGCGTAACCCTCAGGATTTCCAGTCATATCCAACTCTGCACCGAAAACTTTTCCTGAGCCAGCCGCATCTATCTGTTTCTCTGCTGCCGCAACGCGTTCGGCATTACTGGAGAAAAAGGCAACGTCACAACCTTCTGCCGCATAGGTTTTAAGAGATGCGAGTCCCAAACCGTGGGACCCACCATTCATAATTACTTTTTTGCCTTTTAATCCGAGATCCATACATCACCTTTTGATAATATTATTAAGTTAACTGTAACGCTTACTCATAGCCATGTGAACAATAAAAATTGTCGGGGCTAAACTCGAGCCGTAGCTCAAAGACTGCTAATTCACTGCCCTTGTTTTGTCCTTCCAATAAGGCTCACGTAATTCACGCCGTAAAATCTTTCCGGAGGGGTTACGCGGCAGCGTATCAATGAAATCTATAGTTTTTGGGCACTTAAACTTCGCAATACGGGTACGTGCAAATCGAATAATGTCGTCAGCACTGACCTCGACATCATCTTTAACCACCACAAAAGCTTTTATCGCTTCACCCCACTTGTCATCAGGCACGCCTATAACCGCCACATCTTCTACAGCAGGATGTGAATAAACGGCATCTTCAACCTCAGCAGGATAAACATTTTCACCACCAGAAATAATCATGTCTTTGACTCGATCATGCATATACAAATAGCCATCATCGTCAAGGTAGCCTGCATCACCCGTCCGCAGCCAGCCATCATCATCAATTGTGCTTTTTGTTGCTTCCGGTAAATTCCAATACGCTTTTATATTCTTAACAGAGCGAGTAGCTATCTCACCAATCTCACCGTTAGGCAAGTTTCTCCCCTGCTGATCAATTATTTTTAGCTCAACGCCCGACATACCAACCCCTACAGAACGCATTCGCTGAATCTCAGTTTTATCCTCGCTGTCCGGAAGATGGTCCTCAGGTGACAGCGCAACAATAGTTCCACCAGTTTCTGTCATGCCATACATTTGTACAAAGCCACAGCCAATTTTCTTAGTAGCCTCTCTCATCAGTTCCAATGGTATCGGAGATGCACCGTAAAAAATAAATTGCAGATTAGAGAAGTCAGTTTTGTCAAATTGTGGATCCTTTAGCAACATCTGCAAGGTCGAAGGCACCACGAAAATTTTGGCAATCTTATATGACTCGATCAACTTAAGCGTTTCGCTTGGATCATATTCCGCCAGAACGACCACCTGTGCTCCGCTGTGTATGATGCTCAACCCAAACGATGTACCACCGACGTGGAAACATGGCATGGCTAACAGGCCTGTTTCACCGCGCGTGTAGCGTTGCCAATCTTGTAATGTATCGCCTTCCTCCTGACCCCGTAACGCCAGCATCATTCTATCCGTCAGTATTGCACCCTTAGGGCGTCCGGTGGTACCCGACGTATACAGTTGCAAAAGCGCATCATCAGCAGAGACATCGAGGTTTGGATCAGAATCAGAAAATTGCTGCTGCCATGCAGTATAGGATGGTGTGCCCTCGTCCTCACCATCAATCAGAAAAATCCTTGGACAAGCCGTCAGCGACGATTGTATCTCCATCAGTACATCGCGAAACTCCTTAGCGGCAAAAATGACTTTCGCTCCAGAATCATTTAGTACATATTCAAGTTCCGGGCCGGCAAGCCTCCAATTTAATGGCGATACAACTGCACGCATCTTGGCGGCCGCTGCAATAAGTTCAAAATAGACAGGTGAGTTTTTCCCAAGAAAAGCGATACGATCACCGGACTGAACACCTTCTGCGAGCAAGCCATTTGCTGTTTGGCTGCTAAGGCTATGGTACTCGGCAAAGGTCATTTTTTTATCTTCAAAATGGAAAACGATGTCGTCACTGAGCTCCTTTGCTCTCAACCTTACCGTTTGAGCAACTGAATAAATGCCTTGTATCGATATCATGCCAGACTCCGTTTCTAAACAAGCCTCTAAGGTATACTTTTAGACGCCATTTTTATATCGAAACCTCACCTTATCCACCTAACAAAACAACTAGCCTACTCTGTGTTTAGTTAGTGTTATCGTAATATCTTTCCGGCGGATAATTTCAATAACCGTAGTTCTGCTGGACTTTACATGGGCGTAACTAATAGGATCAGGTATGAATCGACTAGAGGGAAAAGTAGCCATTATCACTGGTGGCTCAAAAGGACTGGGAGAGGCTGATGCTCGACTATTTATAGCCGAAGGCGCAACTGTCATTATTACCGATATAGACGATGAGGCTGGGCAAAAAGTCGCAACTGAATTAGGTCCTAACGCTGAGTATCAGCATCATGATGTCAGAGATGAGGGGCGCTGGGTTGAGTTAATAGACGATGTAGTTAAACGTCATGGTGGCCTACACGTTTTGGTTAACAATGCTGGAGTTGTGATTCCTGGATCCATTGAGGAACAAACTACGGAAGATTTTGATTTCATCATGGATGTTAGCGCCAAAGGTACCTATTTTGGATGTAAGTATGGTGTTCCAGCCATGAAGAATTCTGGCGTTGGGTCAATCATCAATATGTGTTCTATTGCCTCAGTTCAAGGTGAAGGTGGGATTATTGGATATGCTGCGGCCAAAGGCGCGATGCAGGGCATGACTCTCTCCATTGCCGCGCACTGCGCGAAAGATCAAATTAACGTGCGCTGCAACAGCTTACATCCGTCTAGTATCCTCACGCCCATGGTTGAAAATATCAGAGCTCTTGTGGCAGCTACAAGAGCGCAGGAGCCAGATCAAGACTATAGCAACAAAAAGATGGTGCCAATGGAAGAACTAGGAGACCCTAATGATATTGCTCACACAGTGGTATTTCTTGCTTCTGATGAGTCACGATTTATCAATGGGGCTCAAATAAGAATTGATAACGGAAAATCTATTATTCCCGGTGTCATTATTCCTCATCAGGATTAAATAGCGACTATGACTTGGTTTATCTAGAGTAAATCGCGCTTAACGCTTTTCAGAATAGATAATCTCTGATTTCATACAGGTTCGGCCATCGCCACCGATGGCCATCACCTCGCACTGAAAACCATCAATATTGGCGGCAACATACAGTGGCTGATTACAAAAGGCAGCCGCAACGGCTTTAAATGAAAATTGTTTTAGCTCCCCATGCTGCGATGCCAAATTCAAGGCGAGCGTCGCTATCAAAGGTCCCTGCACCACCAGCTCGGGATACAACTCTTCGGACTGTGCATAGGTCAAGTCATAGTGGATACGATGGCTGTTAAACGTTAGCGACGAGTAGCGAAAAAGTAAGCTCGACTGCGGATCTAATCGTTCAACGATTTGCCAGCCCTTAGGTTCACCAACATCCGTATTGGGTAGCGGCATGACTGAGTTAGCTGCCTCTCTGTAGACAATGGTCTGTTTTTCTTTGATGGCTAATTCATCGTTGACCCATATTTCATGGTTCACCTCAACAAAGGCTAAGGGGCCTGTTTTTCCAATCTTTTCATTCACAGCGGCAATGGTTGAACGCTTAACAATGATAGCCTCTAGTGGCAAAGGGCGTAAAAACTCTATCCGACTGGCAGCCCACATACGTCGGGGCAAATCAATCGGCGGCATAAAATCGCCCTTTGGCGGGTGACCATCAGGCCCTAATTCTGAGGTAGGCATATCGGGTAAACACAGACACCAATGATAGCCATAGGGCGCAAATTCCTGTTGGGGCTTAAGTCCAAAGGTCGCGCAAAAACGATCCACACCCCCCTGTGAAATTATGTCACGCTGCTCGAGGGTTTTGCCTACCCATGCTTGATAATTACTCAAGTAGACCGCCTCTGCATCAGTAATCCACGAGCGACAACCTGAGCCTGTATTTCACCGGCACCTTCAAAAATATTCAAAATACGGGCATCACATAGCACCCTACTGATTTCATACTCTAATGAGTAACCGTTGCCACCATGAATTTGTAAACTTGCATCTGCACTGGTCCAAGCCGCTCTTGCCGCCAGCAGTTTTGACATGCCAGCTTCAATATCACAGCGGCGACCCTTGTCTTTCTCGCGTGCCGCAAAATAGGTCAGCTCTCGTGCCAGCAAGGTATCAACCGCCATCATGGCGATCTTATCCGAGACTCTTGGGAAGTCAAAGAGAGGACGTTTAAATTGCTTCCGGTCCAGAGCATAGCTAAGCCCCAGCTCCAACGATCGTCTGGCTACGCCAACGGCGCGAGCCGCTGTCTGTATCCGAGCACCCTCAAACGTTTTCATCAACTGCTTAAAGCCGTTGCCCTGCTCACCACCTAATAAAGCATTTTCCTTAAGTGGAAAGTCATCAAAAGCCAATTCGTATTCACGCATTCCCCGATAACCAAGCACTTCTATTTCGGTACCGCTTAGCCCTTGAGCAGGGAAAGCCTCCTCTTCAGTACCTCGAGGTTTGGGTACCAGAAACATAGATAACCCAGCATAACCTTTTACATCGGGTTTACTTCTTGCCATTAGCGTCATTAAATCTGAACGAGCGGCATGGGTAATCCAGGTTTTATTGCCTTTAATTTTCCAACCAGTATCTGTTTTCACCGCGCGAGTTGTTAGGGAACCCATATCTGATCCCACATCTGGTTCAGTAAATACCGCTGTCGGCAGCACATCTCCATTGGCGATTCCCGGTAACCATTGCGCATGCTGTTCAGCAGTCCCACCCAGTAGGATTAACTCGCCGGCTATTTCTGATCTGGTACCCAGTGAACCGGCACCGATCCAACCACGGCTTAATTCTTCGGTCACCACGCTCATCGCGAGTTTGCCCAGGCCAAGGCCACCAAATTCCTCTGGAATACAGATACCAAAGGTACCCATTTGTGCCAATTCCGTGACCGTTTGATCGGGAATAAGATCATTGTTCAAATGCCATTTGTGGGCATGAGGGATAATTCGTTCATTAGTGAAGCGACGATATTGATCCCTGGCCGCATCAATAAAATCATCACCAAGGCTTTCACTGGCAAACACCCCATCGCGACACTGTTCAGCCAAAGCACGGCGCGTCTTAGCTGTATTTCCGCTACTCAGCAGCTCGGCAACAGCACCGTGACTGCTTAAATTATTAGCTTCGGTAGTCAAACCGAAATCAGCTGGTCTGACGACTTCATTCTGCCCCATCGCTAGGCCACCCACTATTTGAGCCAAGTATTCGCCAAATGCTATCTGAACACTCAGCTGTTCTACAGGGCGAAAACTACCATTCTCTTGCAGAGATTCTGCCCAGCGCAGCAATACATTGAGTGCTGTTGAGGTTGAAATAATCCAGGCATAGCCATGCAAAATTCTCTGATGTTGATCAGCCAGTTCAGGGATCACTTTACCCTCTTCCATGGTCGCCTTAGCAACAACCTGATGGACCTGCTCAACATATAGTTCCAAAGCTGTCATTGCGGATCGGTAAGTTGTAATTTCTGTATTCATAAATTGCTCTCTCCTACCACACCCTGGCTTATCAGATCTGACACCTTATTTTTATCCAGACCCAGAACTGACTGTAAAACAGACGCTGAATGCTGACCTAAATGCGGTGCCACTATCGGTGTGCTACGCTTATGATCGGCAATAGTTAAAGCCGAGCCGGGAGTCGGATAGGTATAGTTACTGGGATTTTTAATTTCACTAAAAACAGGATTGTTATTAACCAAAACCTCATCTTTAGCTGCCTCATGCATACTTTGATATTCACCCCAGCAGCCGCCAACAGCATCCAATGCAGACTGCAGTTCGGCCGCTTGGCGCAAACAGACACGGGATTCAATCAACGGATAGAGCGCATCACCATGTTCATAACGCACGCCCTCATCTTTGGCAAAGGTCACACCTCTAGCAGTCTCCACATCACTGACCTGCTGCTCAATCTCGAGCACACTTAACAACCCACGCCACTGGCGCGGAGTGATTGCCATAATCATCATGCGCTTGCCATCGGCCGTCTTAAAGTCCTTACCGAAGGCACCATAGAGCTGGTTCCCATGTCGGCTGCGATTGCCGTCTTGGTGCAACACTTCTGCGAGTTGCCCCATATTGGCCATAGCTGTTACCCCAACATCGGTCAGAGGTATTTTATACTCACCACCTTCACCCGTTGCGACTCTGTGCTTATCGGCAGCGAGTAAACTAAATGCCGCATAGGCTCCAGCTAAAAGATCCCAGGCCGGTAATACATGATTAACAGGCTCATCATCTGGCAGTGACTGCGGGCCGGTCATTAAAGGGTATCCGAGGGCGCAATTAACCGTGTAGTCTAATGCTGGGCCACCATTGGCTTGGCCCATCACCCGTGCGACGATAATATCTTTTCGCTTTTCCGCCAGTGTTTTATAAGACAGGAAACCGCTTTGAGGAAAGTTCGTCAGTAGTATGCCGCCATTTTCCCCAGGAGCACAGGCCAGGTCTTGAATCAGGCTTTTACCTTCGTCAGTGCCTATATTCACCGTGATAGATTTCTTACCTTTATTGAGACCTTCCCAGTAAAAGCTGGCACCCTCATTGCTTTTAGGCCAGCGGTTATAATCTGGACCACCGCCAATGGTATCAACGCGAATAACCTCAGCACCCAGCTGGGCTAGATACAAACCAGCGCTAGGCGAGGCGACAAAAGAAGATGCCTCAATAACGCGTAATCCTTTTAAAATTCCATACATAAAACTTAGATTCCTAGGGGGCCGATAATAGACACTGAACTTACATTTTGTGACGGCATGCCGCCGAGGTTGTGTGACAGACAAAAAGTGGGGGGATCTTTGCGCTGACGCTCTCCTGCTCTGCCCAATAGTTGTAGATAGTTCTCATACACCATGCGCAAACCTGAGGCACCGATCGGATGGCCAAAACATTTCAAACCACCGTCTATCTGGCAGGGAACTTTGCCATCTGCATCAAATAGTCCATTTAGTACATCTTTCCATCCCTGCCCCTCCTTGGAAATAAACAGGTCTTCCATGGTGATCAGTTCAGTAATGGAGAAACAGTCATGTACCTCGGTCAGAGACAGCTGCCCGCGAGGGTCTGTTATACCCGCTTCTTTATAGGCTTTTGTTGCGGCAACGCGGGTGGTATGTAGGTAACTCCCATCCCATTGGTTACTTTGCATTTCCCAGCCATTGGAGCTGACCACCTGCATCGCCTTTATCGCGACGATATCTGTTTTACCCAGAGATTTTGCAATTTCCGGCGTAGTAACAATCGCACAAGCGGCACCATCGGATACACCGCAACAATCAAAGAGCCCCAATGGTTCTGCAATCATGGGCGCATTCAAAGCTTTATCGATGTCAATTAGATTGCGCAAATGAGCCTTGGGGTTTTTAGCGCCATTGGCATGACTCTTAACCGACACATGGGCCATGGCACGTTTAAGATCTGACCTATCAATACCATGTTTTGCGCCATAAGCACTAGCCAACTGAGCAAAGTTGCCCGGTGCTGATCCCGTAACACCTATCATGTCCCAGCGTGAACCGCGGGTACGGGTCGGCAAACCGCCATAGCCAGTATCTTTAAGCTTTTCCACACCCATGGCCAGGGCGATATCTGCAGCGCCTGAGGCGACCGCATAGACCGCTCCTCGCAGGGATTCTGTGCCGCTTGCACAATAGTTCTCAACCTTGGTAACACCTATGTCAGGCAGTCGCAGTGCCACTGCCGCTGGAATGCCGGATGGTCCGGTACTTTGCGCATCAAAACCAACACCCAACCAGGCCGCATCAAGCTGCGACACTTCAATACCAGCGTCTGCAATCGCTTCCTCAAAAGCCTCGACCATCAAACCATCAGCGTCGGTGTCCCAGCGTTCGCCAAAGCGGGCACAACCCATACCTAAAATAGCGACCTTATCTTTAATGCCACTAGCCATCAGGACTCTCCTCGTTGCACTGGTATCGCTTTCCAAAAATATTTTCTAAACCCACGAAGCTCATCAAATGCCTTTATTCTGAAAACCATTCTCATTTGCTTGCCCACGTCAGCCTCACCCTCTTCAATATCGGCAAACTCTGCGACCATACGCCCACCACCTTCAAAATCGATCATCCCGTAATAACTAGGAGGATCAGGCGAATAGGCTAGCCGATCGGCAGTAAAACTAAGCACCTTAGCGAGGCGGTCGGCAAATGGATAATCTTCCAAGGTTCCGGAAGCGCGTGAAACAGTATTTACTGCTAAGTCGGTCTTAGGGAACTGCACCACACCGGTTTCTGAGCATTTTCCTCCTATCAACCCAAGTACCGTTTTACGGTCACGAGCAAGACTGGTACCCGGCTGTTTTTCGTCTAACTCGGCACGCATACCTTTATCAATATCCAGCAAACCGCGATGAAACAAATACCGTGAGTAGTTAGTATCTTTCAATCCGGGTAGCATAAATTTTGATTGTCGTTGGTTAATCGTTTCCAAATGCTCAGTCGTTTCAAAAACCATCACATCAGCACCCTGACCAAAGCTAGCGAGCAACACTTTTTGACCAGGCTTAGCCTTTTGAAGTGTCATCGCTAACATTAATAATGGATGACAGACACCTGTATCACCGATAGTTGCCATCTGCGAATCTGCCACAGCTTCAACAGCCATTCCTGCAACAGCCGCAAGTTTTTGTGGTACACCTTTTACGGGTACAGCGATGACTGCATGATCAATGGCATTACCCGGGATCTCCAGCTTAGCCAAGGCGGACTTAATCGTTGAGCCAAGAATTTTCTGGTAGCCCTCGTCGCGCACAAAGCGAGCTTCCCAGGCGTAGTCAAAATCCGCGCCCGTTTCACGATAATGATCAACGAAGTCGATCGTGTTGGAGTATCCACCAAGATAACGCGCAATAACGTTGCCAGAGCCAGTTAAAAAAGCTGCTGACGCGTCGCCGTAATTCATTTCTTGGGTAGATGCGACTTTAGATTTACGTCGGTCAGCCGCCAAGCACAGATCGGTGGCGCCATTTTGTAATGATTGCATCAGTGAGCTAGTGGCAGCTCGAAGACTGCCAGTTCGGTCAGAACTCATAACATTATCAGAGAGATTCAATGCTTCTTTAGCAATACCCGCGTTAGATCGATCAGCAAAGGGTAACGTAGTTGAGGCTAGACTAACTGACTCAATTGAATCGCGATCGATTCGGTCCATGCAATAACGCCCAGCCTCAACCGCCATTGTGACGGCGTCTTCATCCCAATTACTAATCGCTTTTTCACCTTTCGCCAGGCCACCCAATCCAGGGGCATACCAACTGTTGGCCTCATAGATTGAGCTTCTTTGAAGCCGGCGGCGAGGTATATAAAGGCCATAACTTAAAATACCGGAATTCATACTCATAACGCCTGATTATATTGGAAAATTTAGGATATATTATGCATTACTAAACACATCGCTCTAGTTTAATATTTAGCACTAAAGATAATTGTAATGGAACTAGTACTTTTGTTGTAATGGGTCCCTGATCATTAAATAATAACGCTAAGGCTTAATCATCATGATAGATAATGAATACTTACTGTATGAAATCAAAAACAATGTTGCTGTAATAACCTTAAATCAACCGGATTCCATGAATGCCATAAGTCCTGAGTTTGCACAAGCACTTGAAGAAGCCATTGACTGTGCTAGTAAAGATGCAGGCGCAATTGTTTTATTAGGCAGTGACCGCGCATTTAGTTCCGGTGCCAATCTGAAAACCAATCGATTCGATCAGGGTAATACTGAAATAGACGTCGGCATCAATCTGGAAACCGTTTACAACCCGTTTTTAAACAAACTAACTGAACTGTCTATTCCTTTAATCGTTGGTGTTCGCGGCGCAGCTGCAGGGATCGGATGCTCTATCGCATTAATGGGTGACATTATCATCGCCGGTCGTTCTGCATTTTTCTTACAGGCGTTCTGCAATATTGGCTTGGTTCCAGATGGCGGTGCCGCTTTTTTACTCGCTAAATCGGTCGGGCGGGTTAAGGCTATGGAATTAATGCTACTTGGCGAACGCTACCCAGCGGAGCACGCGCTCCAGGACGGCTTAATTACTCGGATGGTAGACGACGACGAGGTCATAGAAACCGCAATGAAGTATGCTGACAAGCTAGCTAAAGGCCCCAGTAAAGCTTTAGCAATGATTCGTAAATCTGCTTGGGCAGCGTTAGATTCTAGCTTCAATGATCAACTGAAGCTAGAACGAAAATTACAAAAGACGGCTGGATTAACGCAAGATTTCAAAGAAGGTGTGGCTGCGTTTCGAGAAAAACGCAAACCCAACTTCACTGGTAAATAATAGTCCGCAGATCAGTCTTTTGCTTCGCCTTTAGCGATATAGCGATCGACCTCTTCATGGAAAAATTGAACCCGTTTTTCCTGATCTGCCATATAGGAACCAGTGTAGCCTTTTGACATCAACCCTGTCTGCTGTGTTGACCACACCCTAACATCATCATCGATCACCGGCCCACAGGAAACTTCCCGGACTTTTCCGGTTATATGGGGCACCTTTACATTAATATCGACGGTGTCTTCCATAGCCGCAGCATAGTATTCGGTCGCATTATCGGGGAACCACATCAAAAACCAAGTATCAAAATAGCATTTTGACGGATCCGTGGGATGTGGCGTTGCCTTGAGGAATATACAACCATCCGGTTTAAGGCTTAGGGACAGATTTGGAAAAATCGTATAATGGAAATGGTCTGTCAGTTGCTCATCATGCATTCCAGAGTAATCAAAACCTCTTTCCGCACCCTGCTCACGCTTAATCTTTTGCATCGCTTTACGCATGGATTGCGGGTCCTCACGGAATGTCTCGGGATCGAGGCCCCAAAACTCGAACTCTTCTTTTAACAACTGCTTGGTGGTATCAAAATCTCCTCGCAACCCCACGGTCGGTTTGGCGCCAGGCATAATCATCCGCGCATGACCCTCTTTCTCGAATATATCCATCTGGCAGTGCTTATAAGATTGCTCCATAACGTGATGAGCCCCAATATGCACAAATGGTAGATGATACGATTCATTGAAATTGTCCTGAACGATCTTCCAATTAAAATCGCCTTCTATTGTGACCCAATGGGTGCGCTTCATACGGCTCAGGTCATAGGTGTTGATTTGCGAATAAACCGGCCCGAGATATTCTTCGAGCGACATCACGTCTTCATCCATCGAATACCAAATAAAACCAGCAAAAACGGTACAAGGTAACTCCTTTAATCGCAGTTTCCCGCATGGGTTTCCCTCCACAAAGTTTTTTGCATCGGGTGCAAAAGCCAGTTCGCCATCCAGCTTGAATTTCCAGCCATGATAATTACACGCTAAGGTTCTGCCGTTACTGGACTCTTCATGTATCAGTCTGTTACCGCGGTGTTGGCAGACATTGTAAAATGCGCGAATCTCACCCTCATTATCACGGGTACACAGAATCGACTCCTTACCGATCTCGCAGGTAATTCGATCACCCGCATCTGGCAGCTGTTCCTCCAGTCCAGCGATCAACCACGTTTTGGTCCAGACGTGATCCCACTCCTGTTGCATGAAGTCGCTTGAATAGTAACGCTCACCCGTGACTGATTTTCCCGAGACTTCTGGCTCTGGGAGTTTGACCAGATCAATTCGATTGGAGTCGTCCAAGCCATGTACTAAGGGTGCATTTGCCATAAAAAAATCCTAAAAAGTTAATTGTACAAAATAAACTGCAGGCGATAGATTAAGAGTAAATCGACAGATTGTCAGCTATCAATTTATACAGCACAAAAAAAAGGGGCGAAATCGCCCCTTTTAACTCACCCATTATGGTGATTTTCTAATGGTAGTTAGAATTTATAGTCTAACTGCACACCATAAGTAGTACCTTCATTCCACTGCTTATACGCAATCAATGGTGAAATTATGCGCCAAATGTGCTCACGCTGATCAGTGATATTGTTACCATAGGCCGATAATATAAACTCTCCATCAGTACCAAACGTGTAAGACACATTTGCATTTAGATTGGTAATACTGCTTTGGAAACCTAGGACTTTGTTTTGAGCATCGCCTTCCATAGAAGAGCGGTAGCGATAGGTAAGGTTGCTCTGCAAGGAGCCATTTCCAAATGGAACCGTATGGGTCACACCAAGGCTAGCCGTATTTTCTGGCGTATTTCTTGGGGTCAGACCACTGTTGTCGGTTGGAACACCGCTACCAGTAAGATCGGCCAGATAAGAGTTATATTCAGCATCTACGTGACCATAACTAGCGCGTAACTTAATGCTTTCAGTAGCCTGCAACTGCATCTCAAGCTCAATACCTGAAATATCTAGACTTGCAGCATTTCGCACAACCGTAGCCACGTTAACGTTGCTGATAGGAACAAAGATTGACTCCTGCTTGTCTACAAATTCACTGCTATACAGGGTTGCATTCAACGTCATTCTGCCGTCTAGCATTCTTCGCTTCGTACCCAACTCAAACGTCTTCACGTACTCAGGCTCATAGCTTGGGTCGATATTGAAGTTTGCTTGACGACCAAAGAAACCACCACTCTTAAAGCCTTCGGTATACGAACCAAAAATCATGGTGTCATCTGAAGGCGTAAAGGTCATAGCGACCTTCGGCGAAAACTCATTAAAGTCACCTTTGAAGTTAGTCATCTTTTTAGCTAGATCTGCCTCAGAAACATCTGAGAAAGTATACGTGCTACTTGCACCATCAAAGTCTTTCGATTCCTTGGTGTAACGGCCACCCACTGTAAGGGTAAGAGCGTCAGAGAGAGAATAGTCGAGCGAGAAAAAAGCCGCCGTTGCGTCTGCGACCTGGTCCTGACCGTTATAGCCATATACTCCAAAAGGGAACGGAGCTACAACTGAAAAGAGATCATATACACGCCAGCGCTGAGAATAGTCAACTTCCCAGTAATAAAGTCCAGCAACAAACTCCATTTTGTCGGAGAACTGCGATGTAAGACGAAGCTCCTGACTGGTCTGCTCCCACTGGTTAACGAACTGGAATCTCAGCATTTTGGCCGTAGACGCATCGAAGTGGATCATATAGTCCTGCTCCAAGTCTCTGCGGGTAGTAATCGACGTCAACAACACTGAGCCTAAGTCCCAATTCGCTGTCAGAATCATATTGTCAGCTTGAGAAGTTGAATCGTTTCGACCATCACTCGAAACTTGATCTTTATTACTCCCAGTGTCAGTTGCCTCACAACCACCGTCTCCCAGAAGTGGCCAATTAGGATTTCCAGACCATGCACAAGCCAGGATGCCAGCCGTATTAGCGTTAGCATAGGCGCCAGCATCGGTATCATCATCGTTTCGTTCAAGATGGAGCTGGATATCAAAGTCTTCAGTTGGTTCCCAACGAATAGCTGCGCCATAAGTACTCTTATCGTCGCCATACACCTTTTCTTTAAGGGTTGTATTGTAAAAGTAGCCGTCGCTTTTAATTTGGTTAGCGAAAAGTTTGAGACCGCTATTCTCACCTAAAGGCATGTTAAGTAACGCATTAACGTCTTTACGGCCATCCGAACCAACTGTTGCAGAAACTTTACCACCCCATTCGCCGGTAACATCTGTACGGACCACATGGATTACACCGCCCGTTGTATTTTTGCCGAACAACGTGCCCTGGGGGCCGCGCAAAATTTCAATTCTCTTAGTATCGAAATTATTCAGCATACTTCCGGCAGCTGTTCCTAAATACATACCGTCAACGACAACACCAATCGATGGATCATAACTTTTATCAGTTTCTGAATACTCAACACCACGCATACTAATGTTGACGCCACCAGGAGTGCCCTGATTTCTTTCAATGTAAAGGTTTGGTGTAAAGTCAGCCATATCTCTCAGACTACGAATACTCGCTCGATTTAATTCTTCTGTAACAGAGGTTACTGAAATAGGAATATCTTGAAGCGACTCTTCTCTTTTCCGCGCGGTGACAATAACTTCTTCAAGCGCTAAATCCTGAGCGAGAAGAACAGGACTAGTAACGACCGCTGTTCCGGCAATGGCAATGGCCAGAGCAGATGCAACAAGTCTTTTGTTCTTTGAATCTGGTAAATTAAATATTTTCATAAATCTCTCCCCTTCGTTTTATAAAATAGTAATCCTAAACTAACATGACGTACTGACATCAACACTCTCATTTGTGATAAATACTCACCGACCCTATCACTTATATTAGGATCGATCTTAGGCCAACCAACAAATACATCTGACAAATCGCTTTATCTTGAATTTAATTCAATAGCAGATTCTAGATATCAGCGCTCATAATCACGAATCATCTCTTTTGCTATCAGCAATTGTTGAATTTGGGAGGTACCCTCATACAATCTGAAGATGCGTACATCCCGATAAAACCTCTCCACCGCATAGTCGGCAATATAACCCGAGCCTCCGTGGATTTGTACGGCACGATCAGCTACGCGACCGACCATTTCTGTGCAATATAGTTTGCAGGCAGCCGTATAACGCGACAAGCGACCGCCCTTATCGAACATCCGCGCAGTTTCCTCTACCATGCATTTACCCGCAAAATATTCGGTCTCGCTATCAGCGAGCATCGCTTGAATTAACTGGAAGTCAGCTATGCGCTGATTAAATTGTTTTCGCTCTAAGGCATAACTCAAGCTGTCATCAATCAAACGTCGCGCGCACCCTAGAGCGACCGCGCTCATATGTAAACGGCCTCTGTCGAGCACCTTCATCGCAGTGATAAATCCCTTGTTGGGTACGCCGCCAATAATAGCGTCTTTGGGAATCTTCACATCTTTCATGATGACATCGCAGATGTGGGCGCCGCGCTGCCCCATTTTTTCATTAAGAACCCCAAGTTCTATCCCTGGCAAGTCTGCATCCATCAGGAATGCTGTAACACCCCTTGAGCCTTCATCCACTGTTCCCGTGCGCGCCATTAAGGTGAACACACCAGCTCGATTTGCGTTGGTAATGTAACGCTTGGTTCCGTTAACAACATAGTGATCCCCCTCCAACCTCGCAGTTGTCCGTACAGATCCTGCATCCGAGCCTGCATCTGGTTCGGTTAAAGCGAATGAACCGACCAATTCACCGCTCGCCATCTGCGGTAAATATCGTTGTTTTTGTTCTTCCGTGCCATCGAGTAAAATGCCTTGCGAGCCGATACCAACGTTGGTGCCTATAACACTGCGGAAAGCCGGCGACGCATAGCCAAGCTTTTGGATCACATGGACCTCTTCTTCGGCACTAAGCCCTATACCACCATATTCCTCAGGTATAGAAAGACCAAACAAACCCATCTCTTTCATTTGCTCAATAATTGCCGGAGGAACCGTATCATCATCGGATACCTTCTTCTCCATTGGGATAAGCTCATTGGCCACGAATTTTTCGATACTTGCTAGGAGTTGGTTAAACGTTTCTTTGTCGAGAGCCATATGACTTTAGTCTATTAATTAAAAAATCATTATCGCTGAAACCTATCAGATTACTACTAACACTTTGGGTAAAGCTGAGTTCAAATAGGGTTTAGCATAATTTTTTAGTGTGAGCGCTAAAGATAGGGCGTGAGTACAAATAAAGCAGACATTCATCCTTTAGTAAGGTTACTAATTAAAAAGGCAGTCATACTAAAAGCCCAGCGCATAGGTTTTTCCCCGTCACTAAGACAGAACGCTATCTATTTGCATAGCAACAATTATTCTTAAAAAATGTAATAAAGGGCATAGCAACCAGGAGACAAAAAAATGAGCACAATAAATTCAGAAGAAATGAATAAAAAACTAGCCGAGATGCTCGACACGCACGAGATTAAAGCAATAGCGCATCGTTTTGCTCGCGGCCTTGATCGCTGTGATCGAGGCATCATTGAGTCTTGTTTTCATGACGACGGTATGGATGACCATGGCTTCTTTAAAGGCAATGCTGGAGAATTTTGTGACTGGGTGATGGGAGAACTAAAGAAGTTTAAGAGCTCGCAACACCTAATAACAACTCAAAATAGCGAAGTAAATGGCGACTCTGCTGTTTGTGAAAGCTATTTTTATGCCTATCACCTTTTACCTACACCTGATGGCACCAAAGACGTGATTGTAGCGGGCCGTTATGTTGATACGATGGAAAAAAGAAATGGAGAGTGGAAGATTAGTCTGCGACTCGCCACTTTTGACTGGAACAAGATTACCGACTCAGCCCCACTACCGGTCGCCGATAATGATCCACGCACACTCGGCGCAACTCTCCCGAATGATGCCTCTTATACTGCATTTGCCAAAATTGAAAACTAATACTTTATGAGATCCCAACCATGACATTACCGACTTACACCGTTGCTATACAAAATGCTTGGATAGTCACTGATGTAGAAGAGGCTGCTAAAAAGTGGTCAGATGCAATGAATATTGGGCCGTTTTATATTGCGGAGTACGCTCCTGCGGCCTTTGATACGATTGAATATCGTGGAAAACCCGGAAAATTGCACATGAGAACGGCGATCGGCTATGCCGGTGATGTTCAAATTGAGCTCGTTGAACCTGTTGGCATTTACCCTTGCGCCTACTTTGACACCATAAAGGCGGGGTCTGCTGGATTCCATCATCTATGTTACTGGACCGACGACATTGATGCGGATCTAACACACTATAAGGACCAGGGCTTTGTCGTAGCTAACCAAGGACAAATGGCGGGTGGCGGACCGCGCTTTGCCTATCTAGATGCGAGCGAATCGCTTGGCTGTATGATCGAGTTACTGGAGCGTGCAGAGGGTACTGAAAAGATTTTTAATGCATGGAAAGAAAGCGCAAAAAATTGGCGGCCTGGCGATCCGGCGATCGTTAAACTCTAAGTACTAACTCAAATTCTGATTGTAACTGTTAGGGTCTCACAAGCGATGACGCCCTATCAATCATGCTAACTGACATGGCTGACCGCATGCTGTATAACGTGCTGAAACTAATAGGATAACAACATGACTGATGCTTACATTATTGACACTTGTCGCACACCTAGGGGTGTTGGAAAAATTGGTAAAGGTTCGCTGGCACATATTCATCCCCAGCAGCTTGCGGCAACCGTGCTAAAAGCGCTCGCAGATCGTAATAACCTCAATACTGAAGAAGTCGATGACATTATCTTTGGCTGCAACAATCAAAATGGCAAGCAAGGCTCTGACATAGGACGAATGGCTGCTCTGGATGCAGGATATTCCACGCTAGCATCTGGCGTCACACTCGACCGTTTTTGTGGTTCGGGTATTACCTCAATTAATCTAGCTGCGGCACAAGTTATGTCGGGTATGGAAGACGTGGTTATCGGCGGCGGTGTTGAAATGATGAGCTATACAGGCTCGATCAAAAACTCAGGTGAAAACTACCCCTTATTTGATCGCGGCAACTTGTCTTTGAGAGAAAAACACCCACAGTCAAATCAAGGCATATGTGCGGATGCTATTGCAACTCTTGAAGGTATTGATCGCAACAGTCTAGATCAACTTGCGGTCGTCTCTCAGCAGCGTGCCGAACGGGCCATAAATGAAAACCGCTTTGATGGCTCACTTGTTACTGTCTATAACGCAGATGGATCGATAGCGCTGGACAGAGAAGAATTCCCTCGGCCAGGGACTAGCACAGAATCACTCGCCGGATTAAAGACCGTTTTTGATCAATGGCGGGTAATGCCCTTTGACGAAACTGGACAAACCTATGGCGAACTCATAGAAAAAGTCTATCCTGAAATAACACAGTGGAATCATGTGCATCACGCTGGCAATAGCTCAGGTGTTGTTGATGGTGCGGGTGCTGTTTTATTGACATCAAAATCCTATGCAGAAAAAAGAGGATTAAAGCCTCGAGCCCGTATTGTAGCGACTGCCAATATAGGTGACTGTCCGACATTGATGCTAAACGCGCCAGTGCCCGCCGCAAAAAAGGTTCTCGCAAAAGCCAATCTCAGTAAAGACGACATTGATGTATGGGAAATTAATGAAGCGTTCGCTGTAGTGGCAGAAAAGTTTATTCGTGATCTAGATTTAGACCGAGAAAAAGTAAATATTAATGGTGGTGCTATGGCACTGGGTCACCCGATCGGTGCAACTGGAGCTATGTTAATTGGGACAGCGCTGGACGAGCTAGAACGCTCTGGCGGTCGGTATGCCCTGATTACCATGTGCGCCGGCGGCGGCATGGCACCAGCGATCATTATCGAGCGTGTATAAAACAGTGGCAACACCGCGCGGTTATGACCGCCGATCAAACCGAATTGCAATTGGAGGGTCAGATTAATGATGAAACTTTATGGAGTGCGCTCCTCGCCGTATGTTAGGCATGCACGGGTAGCGTTAGCAGAGTCAAATTTGGACTGGCAGCTACAACAGGTTACCCCTGACACGATCAATAAATCACCAACCAGACGCGTCCCCTTCCTAAAAGATGGAGACCTTACGTTGACTGACTCAGTGGTAATTGTCCGCTACGTTCGTGAAAAGGCGGGTCAACTCTTCTTAGACACGATTGCGGACCATGAGTTATTTGCCCTTTCAACATCGGTGCTTGATACCGCTGTGAATGTATATTTGATGAACATCAACGACAGTAGCGACTTGGCGGAGGTCCCTAGCGGCGGCTCAGTAATAGGGTTTAGCCCAAAAACATATTTTGAACGCCAGCAAGAAAGAATCGGTGTTGGAATACAAGGGCTGAATGATTTTAATCTCGCTAATAGCCAACCGTACACAGATGGCGAGATTCGCTTGGCATGCCTATTGGATTGGGGTGTTTACAGAGGAACAATCGACATCTCGGGACTGGAAAATCTTCGTCGTTTCTTAGCCAAAATTCGTAAGTGGCCTCCGTTCGCCGATACCGCTCCCGACTTATAACTCATTATAATAGACTCTCTATTAAGCGTTAATCGCTACCTAAAATTTCAGGTTGGAGACGTTGGACGCTAAACCAAACTAGAAGATTCTATTAAAGGCCAAATTTTCAGGCTGTTCATTTTTATTCTTTCCCGATCGACTAAAAAACGTACCAAAATAAAGTAGACATCCAAGTCAAAACGATCATCATCAGAATTACCGCTTGCATTAACCATTTCATTATTTGGATGCAAAGATCGTTTATTGTCATCGGCCAGCTGAAAACCCAGATCATAAATATCGTCGATCAGGGATAGTTTGATAATATAACGCCAGCGATCGACAATATGAAAATTAACGTGGTCAGAATTCTGCGGGTCACGCTCTTCAATAAGAATTGGACCCATATAGGGCCATACCTTTATCTGATAATTTTTTAGCGCAGCTCGCATACGCTCGTTATAACTCTCAGACGACTCTGCACCAGTACAGGCACCAAAGCATTTTTTCAGCTGGCTGCGAAAACAAGCCTGCGATGTATTTCTGCCACCCTCAAGTCCAAGAAGTTTGTGGCAAAGGAAATAGTGATCGGCAAGTTTCTCCATTTGTTTAGAGGCCTGCCGGGGTGAACGGAACAAACCGAACTGCTGTTCCATCTCGGAATTGTCCGTTTCAACCGTTTCAATGTTTAGTCGAAGATATCCATGACTGTCAGCAGTAGCACGATACTGAAATAACTTTTTAATCTTTCGCAGTCGCCGATTGTAAAGCGGGCTCAACAATTTGATTTGATTACTCTCACGAATTTGCGCACCAAAATCGCTGGGTGCCGGTTCAAAATCAACATGCGCAATTTTGGTGCTCATCTGTAAATCTTTTGGGTTCTTGTGATCGGAGCTAAAGTGGCTCATCACGCGATTACGAATATTAACGCTTTTACCCACATAAAGTAGCACGCTTTTCTGATCATAAAAATAATAGACACCTGGGCTGGCGGGTAGTTTTTCTACCTCTTTGGCATCGAGTAAGGTCGGCAAGCTAGGACGTTTAAGTAAGGTCTTACACGTAGCGGAAATTTCATCATCAGAAAAGAGTGCTGAGGACTTTTGAAAGAACTTGTGGATCATCTGAGCATCATCGAGAGCCCTGTGACGATTTTCGATCGACAGGTCAAATCGCTCAATAATTTGTGACAGGCCATGGCGTTTAAACTGCGGATACAAATTGCGACTAAACTTCACAGAGCAGAGCGGCTTGGCATTATAACTAATACCCGCGCGCTCAAATTCATTCTTTAAAAAGCTATAGTCAAAACGAGCATTGTGGGCCACTAATGTGCGGCCCTTTAACTTACCCATAAGCTCTTCTGCGATATCAGCAAATTCAGGCGCGCCATTTACCATGCTAGGACTTATCCCTGTAAGTCTCTGTATAAAAGGCGGTAACGCTACTTTTGGATCAATAAATGTTTGCCAAGTCTCAATCAACTCACCATGCTCAATCACCACCAGGCCAATTTCAATAATACGGTGGTAGATGGCTTTACCTCCCGTAGTCTCGCAGTCAAGCAAAACCATTACCTCAGGAAATCCTGAAGAGAGGCGTATAGGTGTTGCTTTTTCGAGCCAATCTAGTTGCATAAGGTTGTTACGTCAGCGTGCCCATTTTTGATTGTTCTAGAAGCAAAAATAATGGATTAGACCACCTTAATGAATTTATAAGTAACTATAAACCTGATCTACCGCCCTACTACCTTCAGCAGCTGCCGGCCCCCAGTGCTGATAACCTCTTACTTCAGAGTGCCCAAAAGAGATTCGTCCATGAGGCGTAGATTTGATAATGTCAGCGTAACCAGGGCCCCCATTTTTATTATAAAAGAATCCTGGTGTTGGCGTGACATAGGCATGTCCCCAGCGATTTAGAATAATCCCAGCAATATCTTTTTTGGCATCAAAGCCGCTGCCACCGAACATTTTTACCATTTGCTGTCTAATTTCTCTTTCGTAATCCATGTATGATTTTGAAAGTAATTCAATTTGACCAAGTCGCGATTGCTGTTTAGCCGTGTAGCCCATATTTGCTTTTTCAAACGACACATAAAATGTCAATACTATTGGACTATCGGGATCTAACATCGGCTTATCATCACCCACATGCATAGGAGCTCTGATATTGGTGTGATAACCGAATCCTCCCGTCCATTGGTATGCTGTGATACCCAGCTTATGCAGGAAGCGCCAATTTGTTAACGCTACATTAGCTACTAACATGGGCGCATGGTTAAATTTTGCGTATGCGTCAGAATGGGTTTGGGGTAAATCACTAATAATGTGCTTATTGATCCAACCACCAGAGGCCATGACTACAGCTTTTGCATTAACTTTGTTAAGTTTCCCGTCAGTATAATAAGTGACATTAACAGATTCAGATTCATCACCTTTATTAACGTGCGTTACATCAATAACATTACTATTAAGTCTGCACCTCACTGCATTATCGGGACGGTCAAGCGCACTAAAATTGATAGGGTTTTGCATAATATCTTGGAAATTATTTTTCCCTTGAATTGCATCAGGGATAAGTAATTTTATAAAGTGCCGAGCAAATCCATCGTTGCCACCTGGAAAACTATGACGATTCTTTGGCAGAGCTGGTTCATCCATCGCCACCCCAAACATACCGAGTTTCTGCGCGATATATGCTGACATAACATCGCACCCCATTCCGCCAGCACTCGCTATAACTGGATCAGCAAACTTTGTAACGGCTTCATCTAGACCCATCACTTTTTCGATGTAATCCTTATACGTCATATTATCTAACCAAGCTTTAGTTTTAGCATCTGATGCAGGCATATCAGTGGTGTATTTCCAGGTCAATAAATCTTGTCTGACCTTGTCAGAAACAGGGTAATCCTTTAACTTGTTTTTCCATGGATTATTGATCCATTGCGGTTTGACATTGTGCGACTGCTGGTCAACAAAATGTCCTTTGGAGATGTATTCTTCTGCCCATAACTGGACATCATAATGATCTTGAGCAAATACCATTTTTTTTGGGTCATTAGACATTTTGCCGTACGTAAAATTGTCCGCTGGAACACCAAGTAGCTCTATGTATTTACGATCTTCGTCAAAATCAAATTGAGTATTGTAATAAAAGCCATTGGAGCCTTGTGGTGCAGCAATAATTTGACCGTCTATATTAAATTCATTTCTTTTTGCTTCACCACCAAATATTGGATGATTCTCTATAATAAGGCATTTTTTATTAGGATTTCTCTCTACCATTCGATGCGCGGCACCTAAACCAGATAACCCGCCCCCTACGATGACTAGATCATAATCTTCGCTCACAGCTACATCTTTTGCTCTATCAGAGTTTAAAATACCATCTCTGACAGCATGTGCAGCTTTTAATATGTCAGGCGTATTACCATGAGACCCTTTCGAGTCGCCAACACCACCATATCCATACCAGTTATCTGCCACTTGATTTGGTAGCGATTCATTTGGTCGTGATTCATTTGCCCAGAGCAAAGATGGAGCAGACATTGAATAAAGCATGCTTCCAGCACCAAGCAAAGTAGAATTTAAAAAATCACGTCGATCAATATTTTTATTAAGGCCTAATAGTTCGTCATTTTTTTTAGATTTTTTTAATTCTTTCATGATTCACTAAACCCCTGTTATTTTGGATACTCTATTTTAATTAAGCTTTAGTTAGATTAGATAAGTGGCTTAGAGTCTAAACCGAATAGAAGGACTTTTGAAGTCTCGGGACACTTATAATGATTTTGCTGGAATAGGTGGAGGCGTAATGCATAGATAATTAGTGTGGGTTATCTATGTCTTTCGACAATGAAGAGAGTGTTTCAAGTTATTATCTTTAGCTCTCTAAAACTCTCATTTCCTAGTTACCTTGACTCACCTATTCGAAGATTTTACGGATTAATTTACCCTTACAAACATCGTTCTTATAAAAGCCATAGTACTTTGTAATAGAAATAGAACTAAACAAATGATATAAATATTCGAAATCGCCGTCAAATAACCAACGATCATTAATCCAGAGAGGATAAAGTTTATTGAGAGTATTCCTGTTTGAAATACAAAAAGTTTGATGGGGAAAATCTTTTCATGCCCTTCTTTTCGTAAAGAAAGCATTTTTTTGGGGAAAACCAACAATCCTACAACTGAATAAAGGCATATAGCCCAACAAATAATTACCCAAGATAATTCCAAATTCTGAATATTAAAGATAGCGAAGGGGAGAATGCCGCCAAACATAGCTCCAAAAGCAGAATAGGTTAAAAGCTGGATACGAAAATCATCAGGATCGCTGAATCCATCTGCAGTTCTGCTTAGTCCAATTAATATTGCTGAAAAGCCAACGATACCTAAAGCAATCTCTGATATTAGCTGTAAAGCATGAAAATTTGGTTCCATAATTTATTTCCATTTAGTGACGACTTTGCCGGAGTACTACTCCAACACTTATACCCTAACCCAAAAAAAATTTCACCTGGATTACTATCAACGTTTTCTTGGTCCTGGGAAAAAACGATTTGTCTGCTGTTGATAGTCTTTGTAGTCGGGTCTTTTCTGTACTGAGTAATATTCAGAAGGCACCGCTCCTGTTGTATAAACTAAGGTGGTGTACATAAATTTGGAGGCCAACAAAAGCCCTATCCCTAGTAACAACCATACTGGCTCGCTTTCAAAAGCTTTAAGTGACAGCCAAGATGGAATAGCCGCGATTACTAAGCCATTCCACACCATCCACTCAGCAAAATAGTTAGGGTGCCGGCAGTATTTCCACAGGCCAACATTGCACACTTGCCGATGCTTACCTGCTCTTTTCATTTCTTTAAGAAAACGAACCTTCTGGAAATCAGCTATGGATTCCATGGAAAATGCCAGAATCCAAATAATAAGCCCTACTAATTCTAGAGCCAAAAATTGTTGATCACCATTTGAGGCGATAATAAAAATGGGGAATGCTAAAAATGAGGCATTCGCTAAACCTTGTCCAATAGCATCTATCTGCAAGGCTAATGCTGTGTTATTTTTGCCTTCTTCTTTCCAGACTATGCGTTGATATTGATATCGAGGGAACTCTTTTTTCAAAAACCCCAAGTGCCACATTTTAAGAGCACCCACCCCCATGCGAAGCCCAATCAAAATAACCACGCTGCTAACAATAAGAGATCGCAACCAGTAACCTTCACTAAAACAAAAGCTAATGATACCCAGTAAGACTAGACCCCAAGGCCAGCCAATATCTGCGTAGCTCATGCGGCCAGTACGCCAAATTGGTATACATACCACCACAGTAAATAGAGTGATCTGACCCAAACTGTTTAAAAGGGCTAATTCAAAAAATGTTGTAGACCATAAAATAAAACCTAAACCCAGCACGAAAGGGTAAATGGGGCGAAAGTAATTCATTGTTTATTTCCACTCAATAATTTCAGGCTTAGAAACCCTTTTGGAAAGAGGGTTACAGAGGTTTTCTATATCTTGTCGTATTCTTGTAACAACTATTATTAATTTTTAATAGAATTAATTCCGTTCTTCAAAGTACCTATTGATATTGTTGCTAGTACAGTTAATAGTAGCCAGCCTGGTTGATTAGGAGCAACTAGAGCAGTACTGATAATTGCTGCCATCACTAGGCAGGTTAAATCGGTAAGGATAGCGGGGTCAGCGCCCCGCAAAAAAAGCGCCCATGTCAAAAGGTATACATTCCAACGAGCTGCCAATAGTAGAACACCAATGAATCTTGGGTTTCTTGTTTTTGCTACCCACATTTCCCTTTTTTTATATCACTGCCACTGTACAGTTTTAAGCGTTGAAACCATTAATATGAGAGAAATTTTATGCCCTCAGATGCCAGACAATCTAGATTGAACGGCTTATATCGCTAAAAACCACTTTTAGAAACTACCTCTAGCGTCTGTCACTAGTTTATTCGCGCCCTGCTTGATGAAGTTATGATCTGAGGACATTAAAAAAAATGTTACGCCCCGCTCTCTCCAAAAAGGAATACTGTCTACACTAGGAACGAAAATACCCAGCCTTCTATTATTTGCACGGGCAGCAGCACAGACTTTCTCTGCAGCCTCAATCACGACATCTTGTTGCGCACTTGTCGCTCCTAAGGCAACGGTCAGGTCCATCATGCCGATAAATAAGCAGTCAATACCCTCTTGAGCAGAAATTTCCTCAATATGATCCAAAGCGGCAAGATCTTCTATTTGTGCTATCACGGTCGTCTCTGACTGATTAAGAGTGATGTTGTCAGCAACACTTGCTGCACCGTAACCCGCTGATCGAGTCGAACCTGCGTAGCCGCGCCCAACACTCCCGTATCTAGCCGCAGTGGCACAGGCCAATGCTTTTTCAGGAGAATCGACATGCGGAATAACGACGCCCGTGGCCCCGCAGTCTAGTGCGTTAAGTATATGATCCGCGGATGAGGAGGCTACACGCACTAAAGCAGGCTTTTGTACAGCGCGAAAAGCTAAGAGACAGCTATCTATATCGCGCCGGTCAAATGGGGAGTGTTCGGCATCAAAACAAACCGTATCTAAGTCTGTACTTGCCAATACTTCTGCAACCATCATCGAGGGAGTCTTTACAAAGGTGCCAATTAGACATTCTCCTGACAATAGTTTCTGTCGGAAATTATTATGTGGATTAAACACAGCCATAGTTATCATTTCTCATAAGTTAACGTTACTAATTTAGCCAGCTATCTAGGGCTTTATTTACCTGCTCAGGTGCATCAAGAGTACTTAGGTATCCGGCAGCTTCAATAATTTCCAATCTGGCATGTTTAATACACCGTGCCATGTCGCGATGATACTGTTCATTACACAGCTCATCATCTACGCCGCATAGAATAAGCGTAGGACATCGAATGCTTTTTAGTGTGCTCCAGCTATCAGTTCGGTTACCCAACGTCCGCCATTGATTAACGAACTCATCAGTACCAATATCCTCCGCCATTTTCATTACTACAGGCTCGAGCCGGAGTAACTGTTCTGACTCAAAACCATCTTTCGGTAGCAGTTCCTGACTCACTAATATTTTTAGACTTGCAAGCCCACCTTGAGTAATACTTTTGATATGCTGACGCCGCATCACCCTCCCTTCTGGCGGCTCAGCGCGCGGACTCGTATCAAGCAACGCGATTTTCTTAATACGCTCAGGTGCCTGTCGAAACATTTCAAGCGCTACGATACCCCCCATTGAAAGACCTGCTAATGCAAACTCTGCCGGCACCTCGTTGAGTACTTTAATCGCCATAGACTCAATCGAATCACAACCTGAAAAATCAGCGACCATAACCTCCCTCTGCCCCTTAAAAAAAGACAGTTGTGGATGGAAGAGCTGGTCAGTACAAAGCGAACCAGGTAAGAGCAACAAGGGTAAAGGTAATGGCACCAACGGTACTCCTTTTAATATTGACTAAATGCTAGCCGAGTACCGCTGTAGCACCATGCCTGATGCTACCAGCAAAAAGACGTTTCTCCGCGGGAAGCTCCGGTTGTTCAATTCGCTCCAGAAGCATATCCACAGTCGCTTCCACCATGCGCTCTAATGGCTGCATAACCGTTGTTAAATCGTAATTAAGCCAATCAGCAGCGTCCACCCCATCAAAGCCAACGACTGATATATCATTAGGGATATTCACCTTATATTCGATACGCAGTGTATCTAGGCAGCCCAGTGCCATAATATCGTTAGTACAAACGAACGCATCTGGTGTGGGGCTAGCCGAATTCATAACTTCGCGCGTTAAATTGCAGGCACCGTGATAGCTATAATCGCCTTCTAACTCGACGACATCAACAGCCGAACCCTGAAGCTGTGCCACTGCACCCTGAGTTCTTGCCGTACTCACTGACGAATCTACCGGCCCACTCATAACGGCAAATGACTGACGACCACTATTGAGCAACCCTTCAACTAGCAATCGCTCACCTTCATAATGATCACAGCAAACAGACGAAACTGTGCTTTGCGGGTAGAGGCGATTATAGAATACTAGGGGAATACCACGGTCCTCACAGGCACTTATTTGCGCCTCAGTAAATTGAGCCGCAGCAACAATTCCATCTACCTGATATTGCCACACCTTCTCTAAAACCTTGTCAACATCGCTCTCTGTATCAAGTGTAAACAAAAGGATGTGAATATCTTTTTCGTCAAATTTTCGGTTTAACTCAGACAGGACTTGAGGATAATTAAGATTGGTTAGCTTAGTAATCAACACGCCAACGATATTTGATCGGCCAGAGATCAGACCACGAGCAATGGCGTTTGGCTGATAGTCCATTGCTTTAGCAGCCGCATTCACCTTTGCTCGCGTTTTCGCAGACACGCTGGCTCCTGGCTTAAAACAGCGTGATACTGCCGACTGAGATACCCCTGCAACTCGCGCGACATCATAAGAAGTTGCACGCCTGCCTTCGAATTTAGTAGTTTTTGACTTCATCAATAGCCCTCTCTTTTCCATTCGTATCGCCAGACCACCTTTGCAGGTGTCCGAGATATCTGATGAGAACATCAGGTGCGATGAATTTAACAATCTCACGGCATACTAACACAGCACTCACTATTTGGGGCGTGTACAAGCCGTGAGCTAGCGCTGTCATGTCGGTCTCTTTAGTCCCGTTCAGTCCAGGCTAAATCAATCTACAGTCACCGATTATTAGACGTATTACGGCGCCACTAAGTAGATTAAGAGAGTCGACTAACAGGCCGCCTCCGCAACCTTAACGACGTGCCAAATTGCTGGACCAAAAATAAAGTGAGACCACCTTAAAAAAGGTTTGACTTCAATTTTGCATTCGAAGTACATTACGATTCTACTGAATTTATTTTCCCGTGGAAACATTTAAATGCACAATGCTATATCAAGTAACAAAAGCACTATTGCAAGTCTATTTGAATCACTTCAGGACCCCGAAAAAGCATACTCAGCATTGTCACAACAGGCTAGTGAACATTTTTCTTGGCACGGTCCTAAACCGTTTAAATCGTGCTCTAGTGTTAAAGAATGGTACTCCACTTTTTGGCGACCTTTTCTCAGTGCGTTTTCAGGAGTATCCAGAGAAACTCATATGCTGTTTGGCGGGATAAGCCAAGGTAAGGCTGACAATAGTCCAGATGGCCGTGTATGGATTGGGGCTACAGGCTACTATGAGGGTATTTTCTCAAACTCCTGGCTCGGCTTTGAACCCACTTACAAAAGGGTAAAGCTAAGATGGGGTGAATTTTTTCGCTTTGAGGACGATAAAATTGTCGAAATGTACACGCTTATCGATATCATTGATTTTCTTCAGCAAATCAACAGAAATCCCCTGCCCCCCAGCCATGGTGCAGATTTTATATACCCTAGTCCAACAGGTATCAACGGGATTTTACTCGAAGAGAGTACACCGTCTGAGACCGCTAAATCGATGCGACTAATCCGAGAATTTTTATTTGAAGGACTGAATAATTTTGATAAAGAAAATTTAACCAGTATGGGCGTTGCAGATTTTTTCCATGACAATGTTAACTGGTATGGACCCGGGGGAATAGGCGGCTGCCTTAGTCTTAAGGAGTTTCAAAACTACCATCAGCAGCATTGGCTGGTCGCATTCCCTGATCGAAAAGTCCAGGATCTCGACAGTCTGTTTGCCGAAGGTGATTTTGTCGGATCCTCGGCCTGGTCAGGCGTCACAGCGCTGCATACTGGCGAGTATCTAGGTACACCGGCGACAGGTAACCGGATCAACTTTAACGGCATGGATTTCTGGCTTCGACGTGGTGATAAGTTTGTCGAAAACTGGGTCTTTGTTGATATGATTGACCTCTTCGAACAATTTGATATTGATTTACTTCAACAAGCTAAAGGACTGGAAACACAATGACAGATCATTCCGCTAATAAACAAATTATTCTTGATTACTTTGATGCCATAGAAAAATCTACCTCACAAGATATTGCTGAGACTATCGGTAAATTTATTGCTGATGATTATCATTGGTACGGGGTGTATCCATTTGAAGAACAAAACGATGCAAATGGCGTGGCTAATGCATTCTGGAAGCCGTTTCTCAATGCTTGGTCACCGGTGAGGCGACGCCAGGATGTATTTATAGGTGGTACTAGCGAGGTAGATGGAACTCAGTGGGTGACGAGTATGGGTCATTTTCAGGGCCTTTTCGACAGCGACTGGCTGGGTATTCCAGCCACTGGTAAAATGGCCTACTTACGCTATGCAGAATTTCACAACATTAAAGACGGTAAGATCGTTCGAAGTAGCTTTTTCTGTGACATTATTGGCGTCATGCACCAAGCAGGTATTAACCCTCTACCTATGCAGACTGGCGCGTCTGTTACCATTCCAGGTCCTAGAACCCATGATGGAATTCAGGTCGCTAATCAACCGCAACGAGAGTCTGAAAAGACGATGGCGATACTCAACCAAATGATTGCCGATCTAGATGAGCTGAATCATTCGGGAGAAAACCCTTCTCCCGAACTACTGGGGCGATCATGGCACTCCGATATGAACTGGTATGGGCCTGCCGGTATTGGATCTACTTATACTATTCGTCGCTATCAGGAACAGCATAGCTTCCCCTTCAGAGAAGGCTTGAAAGATAAAGTTTATAACGGTCATATTTGCCGCTATGCCGAGGGAAACTATGCCTGCTTTTTTGGCTGGCCCAATTTAACGCACACACCCATCGGCGGCTTTCTGGGTCTCCCTGGGAATGACTGCCGAGTAGATATGCGCGTGGTAGATGTGTATAGACGTCAGGATGGTAAACTTGCGGAGAACTGGGTCATAATTGATTTACCTTGGTGGCTCAAGCAGCAGGGAATAGACATTCTTGAGCGCTGTAAAAATATAACCTCTTAAATTCAGACAACGAAGACTCTTCCTATGAAAGGATCTAGACCCCCGCAAGCACCACTAACGGCAAATAATGACCTGAGTAAAACAGCCGAAACCCTCGCAGTTGTGGATGCTATGGTGGACGGTCTTAATGACCATGATATTGGCAGCATGGGTAGATTTTTTAGTCAGTCGTTTCGGTGGATAGGAAATGCAGGCTGCGGCTATAAGGTCGGTCTAGAGGAATTTCAAGATAATTGGCAGCGCCCGTTTCAAGGCGCTTTTTCTGATAAAGTTTGTATTGATGAGGCTAGAGTAACGGAGGGTGAATGGTGCTCTGCATTTGGTCGGCAAGAGGCGGTACATTCTGGTAACTTTATGGGCATACCAGCAACTCATAAAAAAATCGAAATTCGATATATGGATTTTTGGAAAGTAGTTGATGGAAAAATTATTGATAACTGGGTTATGGTTGATTTTCCATCGATATTACAACAGCTTGGGGTCGACCCATTTGGCGGTTATGGCTGGGAAAACAAGGATTCACAAAAAGCTCCCATCCAAAATGGTGAAAGGATGTGAGCCATCAAACTTAAGTGTCAAAATGGTTAAAAAAAAGGAATATGGTGTCCCGTTACAAATACCTGATAGCCCTCTGCACTCAAAAAAGCTCTCCTATCAAAGGTAATACCTCCAATAAACTGCACACGGCCTTAAGAATAAGGCCGTCGCCTCTTCTGATACCCACTTTTTAATCTGTGTTATATCTGTTGTGTTGATCTTTTGTACAGGTATCAAAATCTAAGATATCAATCCGAGGGTGTCATCCTGCCTGTGTACCTTTACTGTTTTATCTCAAAAAATTGCAACTGGTACCAATTTACCTTGCACTTCGAATACAAAGTAAAATTGTTTTCCTATATATGAACTCAATTTGCGTTCGTATGGCATATAACTAGATATATTTTGATAATATGGCGAAGATCCCGCTATTCCGCAAAGTCTATATCAGATTATTTTGAGTATATTTTGTGGCTCCGTGGTTAAAAGTATCGCCTGTGTAACCTTGGAGTGGGATTTTTATGATCATAGTAAAGACCATAGCATTCTGTTTTTTACTGTTTACTGTTACTTTCTGGAGTAAGGCAGTTATCTCAGCGGAACCAGAGGCGCTGCCTACAGGAATCGATACCAATTCTATCTCTTTGAAGACAAACTCTTTGGCAAATCCCTTAAAAGGTCTCTTGGCCCACGTCGGAAAATTTAGTGTAGATGGATTAAACCAATATACCCTTTTACTACGACCCGAAAATGGAATGCCAGAATCAGGCTGGCCCGTTATTATTTTCAACCATGGTTTTCACCCTGAGCCGTATAAAAATGGCCGGCGCACTTTAGACGGTGTTAGTGATCGCCCAGGTGACTATTATCGTCAGATACCTCAGAGATTGGCGCGCCAAGGATTTTTAGTCATTGCACCAGATTATCGTGGCCACAATGATTCCTCCGGCGCTGAATATACCCTCCAAGAAAGCTCGCCAAACTGGTATGTTCGCGACGTGCTGGGTATTATCGATAAGCTTCAGAGTACCGGCCTCGCTAATATGGAGTATTTATTTATGCTCGGCCACTCCATGGGAGCTGAAGTAACACTCCTTGCTGCTGCTGCCCTTGGCGACAAACTCAAAGGAGTAAGTATCTGGTCTGCCTATGTCCCGAAAGTAACTAACAGTAGCGTACAACAGCCTAAACTTCAGGCTTCTAGCCAACTCGACCATCTTTATGGCCCTATTAATATTCACCACTCAAAAAATGACCTAACAACCGCCTTTAAAGGCTCCGTGATGATCGCCAATCGACTTGACCAATTAGGTAAAGCCGGCAAACTATATTCATATCTGAGTGCAAATCATTTGTTCACCGACGACAACTTAGAATTGGCTATTACTAGAGATACTGCGTTGTTCCGGCATATTATGCTGAGCCAAGAACGACCCTTAGACTAGCCAGTTGCGGATTTTATACTAAACATTAAGGTCTGTTCATCACTGCCAGCTATTTTAAGATCTCCGTTACAATCGAAAATGTATGGGCTTTTGATTAAGGCGCGCTTAACTGGTTTGCACAATGTTTACAAACTAGACATATAAGTTGCCGGATCTTGATTTTGCATTCGAAGTACAATATTATCAAAAGCTATGTTTTCTGGAACTTATTGTAAAAATACTCCCATGACCCAAATCTCTGATACTGATAGCCTCAAACCTTTTATTTTACGACACAGTGAGATCGTACCTTGTAAAACCGCGTTTATTGATGCTCGAACGCCAGGAAGCGACAAGAAAGAAAATTATTGTCTCATTGGTGCTGGAGTTGCGGAGAATCCGGAGCAAGTAGTTCACATCAACATACCTCATGGCTTTGATGTCGGCGCCGCGCGTCAGCCAAAGGGGTGCAAAAACTCTCAACATAGCCATGATACCGAGGAAGTATTTATCGTCCACAAGGGCCAGTGGAAATTTACCTGGGGCGAAGATGGTCGCGATGGCGAGACTGTTTTAACCAGTGGCGATACAATCTCTATACCCACTGAAATGTTTCGCGGCTTTGAGAATGTCGGTGACGACAAAGGCTTTCTATTTAGTGTCCTCGGCCATCTTCCAAATGGCACACCAGGGAGCGTTACCTGGGCACCTTATGTATTTGAACAGGCCAAACAGTTTGGCTTGGTATTACTAAAAAACGGGCGGCTAATCGATACGCATTCAGGACAGAGTATTCCAGATGATCAACCTTTGTATGTACCTGTCTCCGGAAAAGAACTGGACGCGTTTAAAACATTAACACTGGAGGACATGAGTAAAAATATTAGTCGACATAATGAACTAATGTCCCAAGATACTGGGGGCCTAACTAATGGCAATGGCGTTAGAGAGTTTCCTGTTATTGGTGATAAGACTGATAATGAGCTTATGCCCGCAGGAAAGATTAATCGGCCACACAACTTTCAACTGCGGCGATTGATGCTGGATCCCGGTGCGACAGTAGCTAAGCATAGGCGGCAAGAGCCCGAAGTTTTGTTTGTCCATCATGGTAATCTTACTGTCATCACAGACAAGGGCAGTTTTACCCTTGGTATTGGCGATCTATTCACCTGCCCTATTGGGTTATCTCGATCCTTTATTAATGAGGGCAGTGAAACAGCCGATGTGATAATTGTGAGAGGTGGCGACTACCCCAGTGCCGCAATATTTGGCTGATAACGCAATTTAGCGTTGGCTATCATTTTAGAGAAGAGTGGCTATGAATAGAATGGAAAATCACTACGATAGTGCCCCGAACACCACTGAGGGTAAGATGTCGCCTATGGTGGGTTTTGACGAGGAATTTACTGATATCGTCGACTATATCTTACGAATTACCTATCGAATTTGGGAAGGTAAGCAAGTAGGGCTTTGTTATGACTATTACTCGACTGACTGCCCGGTCTATACAATGGCTGGTATTACTATTGGCGCAGAAGAAGTCACCCAAAATACCCTAATCACATTGGGGAGTTTTCCCGATAGAACCCTAGGCGCTGAAAATATCATCTGGGGTGGTAACGACATTGATGGGTATCATACGTCGCACCTAATAAAAACGTCGATGACTAACCTTGGCGCTAGCGACATGGGGCCTGCAACCGGCAGACCCGCCACATTTTTGGTGATAGCGCATTGTATCGTTAAAGATAACAAAATCATCGAGGAGTGGTTAGTCCGGGATAATTATGCGCTTACACAGGAGCTCGGCTTCGATGTCCATGAGGTTGCTTTAAAAAAGGCCTCTGAGCCTCTCCAAAATCGGCTAAAGGATTGGAATCAATCTGAATTCAATCGTCTAATGAAAACCGTAACTCATGAGCGTCAGCCATTTTTAGGATGCAGTTCTAATGATTCTGAAGGCTTTATCGCCGCGTTATTACAAAATATTTGGAATGCAAGATTACTCGGTGATGTTTTCCAAAGCTATTCAGAGGATGCTTTGCTTTACTGCTCAAGAAACCAACTACTTACAGGACATGAAGAAATCGCAGCCTTTTATGCTCAACTAATTGGCACCATTACGCAATTAAAGTTCTCTTCTGATTACTGCTGCTCTATTTCAAACGATAGCGGAGGCCAAGATGTCGCTGTGCGTTGGACTATAGCGGGAAATCATGGCGGACCTGGACTTTATGGCGAGCCAACCGGAGCTCCGATACTAATTTTGGGGGAGAGTCAGTATAGAATAATTGATGGTCTAATTACCGAGGAATGGACTATATTTGATGAGCTGTCCATACTAGTTCAAATCTATCGCGCCCAATTTAGTGCCACTGAATAACCGCAGATAAAAAAAGAAAAAAGATATGGAACTACAAGCATTTGGTTTGATAAATTGGTTAGTGTTAGGAACCTATCTGGGTTCTAACATAGTCCTTGGATTTGTGCTCAGTAAAAAAGTCACCACAGCAGATGATTTTTTTGTCGGTCGGAGAAATATCCCATGGTGGGCTATCGGCATTTCGGTTGTAGCCACTTATGTAAGTGCCCTATCGTTCCTTGGTGGGCCAGCCTGGGCCTATACTGAAGGGTTAAGTGTTATTGCCATCCACCTCAACTACCCTATAGTTATTTTTATCGTTATTGCCTTTTTTCTACCATTTTTCTTCAATAGTGGCGTTGCCTCTATATACGAATATTTAGAGCGCCGTTTCGGCCCAACGTCTCGTAGCGTGATTGCCGTTATTTTCCTAGTGTCGCAAAGTCTAACCTCGTCAGCCATTCTATATGCCACAGCACTGGTGCTTGAGTTTATCACCGGAATGCCTGTGATCTACGCTATTGTCATCATTACTTTTATCGCCCTTATTTACACCATTATGGGCGGCTTAGCGGCGGTGATTTGGACAGACGTTATTCAAGCGTTTATATTATTGATTGGCGCTATCATTATTACGGTGTCTCTAATCAATAACCTCAGCCTACCTTTGGGTGAAACTCTGGAGCTTTTGAAGTCCGACGGTAAAACGAATCCCTTGAATTTCAGCTTCGATCCAACAAAAGTAAGTACCGTATGGACAGGCGTTATTGCCATGGCCCTGTTTCATATAACCGTATATGGCGCTAATCAGATGATGGTGCAGCGCACCCTAGCATCAAAAAATATCGGTGATGCCAAAAAATCTTTTTTGATGATGGGCTATTTCGCCATCTTTATATATTTTCTTTTTTTCCTACTCGGCATCCTCTTTTATAGCTACTACGGCGGTCGTGAATTTGAGAACGGTAATATAATTATTTTAGAATTTGCGTCCTCACTGGCCATTCCTGGTCTGATGGGTATTATTGCCGCCGCCGTTATAGCGGCCTCCATGTCTAGTCTTGACTCTGCATTTAATTCAATGTCGACTGTAACCACTATCGATTTTTATCAAAAATATGTTAAAGCTAATGCCAGTCAAGAACACTATTTATTGGTCTCGCGCTTGTTCACTGTTTTTTGGGCTCTAGCCATAATTATTCCAGCCTTTATGTACACTAAAAGCAGCGGATCGGTTCTAGAAACTTTGAGTAAACTTGGCTCCTATTTTGTAGGCGCCAAACTCGCTATGTTTGGTTTAGGGTTCTTCTCAAAACACACTACTGAAAAGGGCCTGTTAACCGGTGTAGTCGTTGGCTTTGGGGTATTGTGGTGGGTAGCTACAAGTACCGATATCGCTTGGCCCTGGTACTGCGCAATCGGGGGGATTGTAAATATAAGTGTCTCGATTGGCGCCAGTCTAATTATTGATGGTCGTCAGACGGAATATTCTAGATACAGCGTCCAGGGTCAGAAGAAATATTTTGCTGACAACAATCTTCCCGAAAAGGACAACGGCTGGTATCTAGTACCCGGTAGAATCGACAAACAAACCTACTGGTTACTGGTATTTTTCGTCGGCTCCCTTGTCGCTTTATATTTATTTAACTACTTAATCTAAATCAGTGTTCCACACACAATAATCTTTGGTTTGCCATCCGTGCTAATTGATCACTACAGACTGCGCAGTTGACATGCAGATGTGGTCGGTCATAAAGCGATCAAGGTATACCGTTTGATCTATGTCACTGGGCGGACTCTTTATACTGTGGATATGCTGATAAACAAGGATATGATGATGAGTTACAAAGCTATACTCTTTGGTTCCATCGGCACTTTAATTGAAACGTCTGAGCTTCAATGCCGCGCATTCAATCAAGCATTCACTGAGGCTGGACTTGACTGGCATTGGAACACTGCGGAGTATCGTCGCCTACTTGCCAAGTCTGGGGGCTGTAAGCGGATTCAAGACTTCGCGGCTCAACGGGGTATTGAGGTAGATGCGCAACAGCTACATCATCGAAAAACGATCATATTCGACAATTTGATGGCCAAAGAAACTGTCTTGCTTCGCCCTGGCGTGGCTAGCTTAATCCGCCATGCCCAAGATAATGGCTTAGCATTGGCCTTCGTGACCAGTACTTCAGACGCTAATATTGATACCGTATTTTTGGCAGTCGATAATCAGATAAATCGTAGTGATTTTGATTTTATTGGTAACGATAAACTCGTATCTAACCCGAAGCCCAGCTCTGAAATATATTTAAAAGCCCTATCTGAACTTCATCTAGACGCACAAGATTGTATTGCCATAGAAGATACACAAACTAGTATGCAAGCGGCCTTAGGGGCGGGTATAAGGTGTATTGCTTTTCCAGGAGCTTTTGCCGAGGACAGTGACTTTCCCGACGCGGCGCTTATAACCCGCAGGCTCTACTCTGGTGAATTAGCCACCCTGAATAATTGAGCTTTAGGCCATTCTTCGCTAAAGATGAGACACCGTTGTGAGGCATGGATAGATTATGGGATTAGAATTTTTTTAAGTGCCGTGATATGCCTCTAGTTAGTTTCACTGACAGTAGATGTGATTACAAGGTGGGTACCTATCCATCGCATACCGAAAAAAATGTGCTTCTGATGTAAAAAATAAGCACGCTATGTCAACATGATATGACAGATATTTGTAAGAGCTTACATTGTAGTGGTTGACGAGCCATTGTCGTATTGAATTTGATTTCAATATAGGATGGAAATCTGGCTATTAACGTTACTTAAGAGATGAATATGAACAGCCCTGCATTCCATTTTATCGATGCCCATCACCATCTATGGGATTTGGAAGCCTGCCATTACCCTTGGTTAATGGCTAAAGGGGAACAACGCTTTTTTGGTGACCCTAGCCCCATCCAAAAAAACTACCTCGCTGATGATTTTCTCAACGAGTCCAAACAATACAGCCCCGCGAGGTCGGTACATATCCAAGTGGGTGCGGCTGAGCATGATAGTCTAAAAGAAACCCAGTGGCTGCAACAGCAAAGCCCAGTTCCTAACGCCATTGTCGCCTTTTGCGATTTAAGCGCTGACAACTATCAGCAGCAAATCGATGCCCAAAAAGCTTATTCAAAAGTAAAGGGCATTCGACAAATTATCGGCCGACACACCGATGAAGATCGCAAACATGGCAGCCAAGCATTACTCACAAACGCTAATTGGCATAAAGCTATGCACTATCTTGCTAAGCAGGACTTTAGTTTTGACTTACAAATGATCCCCCCACAAATCGATAAGGTATATGACGCATTACAAACCGTACCCCATTTGAAAGTGGCCCTCTGTCACGGCGGGTCACCATGGGATCAATCCCCTGCAGGACTTACTAGTTGGCAAGCAGGTCTAAAAAAGTTGTCGTCGCTACCCAATGTGTATTGCAAAGTATCTGGCCTAGGTATGTTTAATCACCACTGGCGTGAGCAGGATTTAACACCACTGATTGACTGTATCGCCGATACGTTTGGACCCAAAAAAACCATGTTCGGTTCTAACTTTCCGGTCGACAAGCTCTATCGCAGCTACGACGACTACTGGGATTGTTACCGATCGGCTGTTAAACAATATTCTTCTCAAGAACAACACAGAATGTTTTATCAAACCGCTAGCGACTTTTACCAACTGGACTAACTTGATTACTTCGAGGCATTAGTAAAGTGCCGCTAAATATCTTTACTATATTAACTTAAGCAGCTTCGTAAGGCGCGTTCGGCTGTAAAATCCCAGTGCCATTGCGATACTAGTGGTTGTTGAGCATCTCTAATCAAAAAAATTAAGCAGACTCTCTACGAACTAGTTGCGCAGCAACAACTTCCATAACTCTAACTGGATCATCTCTATTTTGACTCTCGACTAAATTATCGACTGTACGTTGCACCATTCGCTCAACTGAAGGCTTGACTGTTGTTAGGTTATAAACAGGCCAATGAGCATTGTCGATATCATCAAAACCAACCACGGCGACATCTTTAGGAATCGATAACTTTAAGTGGTAGCGTATGGCATCCATGGCTCCCATTGCCATCATGTCGTTGGCGCAGAAAATAGCTCGAGGATATTGCCCTTCTTCAGCTAACGCCAGTGCCGCTTGGAAGCCACCGTCATAAGTATAGTGGCCAACCACATATTGCGGCTCTATACCTTGCTCTGTTAATGTTTCATAAAAACCCTGCTGCCGATCTTTATTGGTAGAGGTATCTTCAACTCCAGCCATATAAGCAATACGCGAATATTTGTTATCTAAAAATAGTTGCGCTACTTGCCTAGCGGCACCAACATTGTCACAACCGATTGAACTACAAGAGCTATTAGGCACAGAGCGATTAAACAATACTACTGGCACGCCCATCTCTGAACAGGTATCGGCCATAGACGATGATAATGTTGCCGAGGTAATAATCAAACCATCAATTTGATACTCTAATAACTGAGGTAGCAGATCATCAACCTGTTGATCACGGCTAGCCATCAGTATCATTGGGCGTAAATCAACGTCCTGTAATTTTGTTACCAAAAGCTCTAGTACAGCAGGGTAAAAAGGATTCGTCACATCAGCCATAACAATGCCGATCATATTAGAACGCTTATTGATTAAACTCCTCGCAATGGCATTGGGCCTGAAACCCAACTTTTTTGCCGCCGCAAATACTTTTTCTTTAGTTTTTTTGGAGACACTGCCACCTGGGTTGTACGCCCGCGAGACAGCCGACTGTGAGACACCAGCTTCTTTGGCAACACAATAAGAGGTCACCCTATATTTTACTTTTTTTAGTTTAACATCGACCATGATATATATTTGACTCCATTCTACAGATAGTTATGTATCCAATAGCTACTTAGCCAACGACATTAATCTAAAAAAGTCTATCGAAAAGCGAATGTTCAGCGCCAAGGCTTATAGAAAAAAAGGGATATTTTCTCAAGTAATTTCCAATAACATCGGTGACGAGCCTTTTATAAAGGTATCAATCAGTATTTAATCTGAAAAAATTACTATTTTAGATTAATCATTATCCTTTGCCCCAAAGTTTTTCTGATGCTATTTGGGCGCCCTCAACCATTGCCGCTAATTTCCCATAAACAATATCTTCATCCACTGCACCAAAGCCAGCAAAGGTTGCAAATCCACAATCAGTGCCAGCTATAACTCTCTCCCGACCAACAATGTCAGCAAAGCGCTCTATGCGCTGCGCCACTAATCTAGGGTGCTCTATAAAGTTAGTTGTAGAATCAATAACTCCGGGTACCAAAATTTTGTCCTCTGGGATATCTGTTTGTGCAAACACTTCCCACTCATGAGCGTGGCGAGGATTTGATGACTCAAATAATAGCGCTTGCGGCTTAGCCCTAAGCGCAATCGGCAATACTTCTTCCATTGGCGCATCATGATGGTGGGGGCCTTCATAATTTCCCCAACACACATGCAAGCGAACTTTTTCAGCAGGGATGTTTTTTAACGCCTCATTCAAGCTATCAACATGCAAATTAGCTAACCGCTCATACTCTTTTTGCGGTTTGTCTTTAAATAACATGTGCTTACCCAAGCCTAAGTCAGGCGAATCTAGTTGCAAAATAAAACCAGCATCGACAATCGCTTCGTACTCCGCCTGCATTGCATACGCTAAGGCCTCTAAATACGCCTCATGACTGGGGTAGTGATGATTCGGCTGAAACAGCGCAATGACACCTGGCGATGCCGCATTCATAAAACCTTCTGTAGGTTTATGCTTGTTAACCGCCGCGGTCAAATTAACTAAGTCCGCATTGAGCGGCGCCATATCTTTCACTTTGATTTCTGCAACACAGCACGGGCGCCTATAGCTTGGCGTGCCACCTGAGCTTGATTGACGCTTTAAAAATTCAGGGTAGTCCTCTAAGTCTGAGGGAGGCTTTCTATCGCTATCACCGTCAAAGCCAGTAATACGATCTTTAATATAGGTGGCATAACTGATTTTGCTCATCTCACCATCACTTACAACATCAATACCCACAGCTACTTGCCTTGCTACGACATCATCAACGGCATGGTGGATGGTTACAGCTAGAGATTGTTCGTCATAGACCTGTTCATTTTCTTTGGCAAATACACCGTCAGTAACAGCTTTTGAACGCGGTAGGCTGCCGACATGGGTCGTTAAAATCCTTTTATTACTTATTTTCATTGTTGCCTCTTTACTAATTTAATAGGGATGGTAATTCTATTTAAAACTACTGACGTTTTCCCACAACAAGCTATGATGAAATCGCTTTATTAAAGCTGTAAGACTACTCTATAACCTCCACATCTCCGCTCTTTTCGATAAAAATTAACCATACATCAAAGATTCTCTCTGGAATTATCTAATGCTCTGCTAACGGGTACAACTCATCTTCTTCGCTACAGATCACAAACACCGATTAAAAAACACTCGCTTGGACATCAATCTCATAGGATGTTACTCGCCGTCGACCATTTATCCGGATATTATTTTTCACTACCTATATTACCGTAACGTCTCACACGAATATCTGCTTGTTCTTGATGTCCGGCAAAACCTTCAACCGCGCATAAGCGTGAGCAATATTCACCTACCAAAACCGAAGCTTCTGAGGTTATCCGTTGATAAGTACACGTTTTTAAAAACTTACCGACCCATAGTCCGCCAGTGTAACGTGCGGCTTTCTTAGTTGGCAAAGTATGATTAGTACCGATGACTTTATCCCCGTATGCAACATTCGTTTCGGGGCCCAAGAACAACGCCCCATAGTTACTCATATTATCTAAAAAGTAATTAGGGTCCCTAGTCATCACCTGCACATGCTCAGAGGCTAGTTCATCAGCGACCTCAACCATCTCTTCATAGCTATCACAAAGAATCACTTGACCATACTCCTGCCAAGCAATACCGGCAATCTCTGCGGTAGGTAAAATCGTTAGTTGGCGCTCTACTTCAACCATCGTCTCTTCAGCCAATTTTCTAGAGTTGGTTAGTAAGACTGCCGGTGAGTTAGGCCCATGTTCAGCCTGGCCTAATAAATCGGCAGCACATAGTTCACCATCTACCGAGTCATCCGCAATAATAAGGGTTTCCGTTGGCCCGGCAAACAGATCAATACCTACTCGACCAAATAGCTGGCGCTTCGCTTCTGCCACAAAGGCATTACCCGGACCTACAATCATATCCACCGGAGCAATAGTCTCTGTCCCTATAGCCATAGCGCCCACCGCTTGCACACCGCCCATACAGTAAATTTCATCGGCACCCCCCATATCCATCGCCACTACTATCGCAGGGTGAGGTCTGCCATTGAATGGCGGGGCGGCCGCTATAACACGCTTTACACCGGCTACCTTTGCTGTCACAACACTCATATGAGCTGAAGCCACTAGGGGATACTTACCGCCAGGCACATAACAGCCGACGCTATTCATAGGGATATGTTTATGGCCTAACACCACACCCGGCAACGTCTCTTGCTCAACATCTTTCATGGATTCACGCTGAATACGTGCGAAGTTACCCACCTGCTGCTGGGCAAATTTAATATCACTTTTTACTTGATCATCGAGCTCACCATAACAAGCATCAATCTCTTCTCTGGTAAGACGAAAGCTCTGAGGACCCCACTTATCAAACTTTTCTGAATACTCACGTAGCGCCTCATCACCTTTCTCTTCGATGCTACCGAGGATATTCTCAACAATCTCTCGAACCTTAGCATCTTTATTTTCGGCGATTTCTACATCTATACCATTTTTTAGGTAAGTGGCCATGGGGTTATTCTCCTGATCGAATATTTATGAATAGCAGGGATACTAATAATAAATGAATTCGAATGCAAATTATTTCAAAGATCATATTTATACCGGCAGAACTACTGTAATAACGATAATTATCGGCATTACTAATTCGCTAACCATCGACAAAAATACTGACCATTTTGGTCAATTAAATCATAAATATTGACTCCGAATTCAAATGTTGAGAAAGTGTCTGTGTGGTCTGACAACCAATTTTGGCAAAAACTATTGCGGAGACCTATGTATGCGGCTACGAAAACTATCCCATACCCTTGCTCTTATAACCTTAGGCTTGTTTAACCAAGGCTGTGCAGCGGGTAGCGACATTACTAGCCACTGCCAGGAATCTAAAAACTTGTGTATAGATTCATTGAGCAATCTAAGTATAGAGACCTTACGGCAACGTGAGTACGGGAGCAGCATTCATCTCAAGCAAAACCTAAGTAACAGCAAACCCAATGATCAACGCTATTTAGCCAGTTATCTTTCAGACGGCTTAGAAATATATACCCGTGTAGACATCCCCGCGACATCGATGCCTGAAACAGGCTACCCGGCATTAGTGTTTGCCCATGGCTGGACTGATACACAAGCTAGCGCTAATTATGACTTCAGCTATGATGATAACGCCATGTATGCCATGTTAGTGGACACCTTTACCAATGCCGGCTTCATCGTTTTAGTGCCAGGTTTCAGAGGCCACGGTACGCTAGCAGGTAACCAAGCCGATGGTTTCGGTTATTTAACGGCCTGGAATAATGCTAGCTACTTATCACCCACTTACTATGCCATTGATACACTTAATTTGATTGATAGTATCAGTAGTCTTAATGACATTAACTGGCAGAAATGGCACCAAAACATTAGGCAACAACCTAAAGTCGATTTATCACGTGTTTATTTATTAGCTCACTCACAAGGGGGTGATGTTGCACTCACAACTTTGGCGATTGCGGGAGAAGGATCAAGCGTTAAAACCACTATAAAGGCGGCGTCAATTTGGGCCGGAAATATTCCTACACGTTTTACTCAGGCTGAAACCTTTCGACCTATGGCTTCATCCCTAGAGGCTTTTATGTCGGGTGATGGCACTTGGACGGGTAGTGCTGTTGGCAAAGATGGCTCGGTTAACCCTAACTTTATATTCCCCTATCCTAGTGACTGGATAGGCACCATTGATACGCAATCTGACAAGTGGACATGGCAGAAAGAAGTATGGCAAGAGAATAGTATTAAAAAAATCATACAATCCACCTATCAAGAAATGTATGACACCCTTAATTACTATGTGAGAGACGTTGAAAATGCCAGCTTTAGCATCACTAAAGACTCTCAGGGTCAAATAGTGATCAGTCACAATGGAGATATTGCAAAAAAAATGGCTCATATCGGCGGCTATGAATACCCTGAATATTTAAGTGAACCAGTCGCTTTACACTATGGTGAGCATGACTACTACTCAATGCCCAAATGGAATGAGATACTCGCAAAAAACATCAAGCTAGCAGGTGGTGAAGCCTATACTTTTATGTACCAACACAACAACCACTCTTTGAAAGCCAGCGAGCATGAATGGTTCTCGCCAACCGGTACTGAAGATGGCCAAGATAAAGCGATCATACGTGATCTACAATTATTTTCAGATCAAATTCCACAATAGTTTTAACAAGGTGCGTCATGAATACACAATCGAGTAAAGATCTTTTAAACAGCTTCAAACTAACAGGAAAAACCGCCATGGTGACCGGTGCTGGGAAAGGCATAGGCAGAGCTTGTGCTGAATTATTAGCTGAAGCCGGCGCCAAGGTTATTGCTGTTGCCAGGACCGCAGCCGATTTAGAGGCACTAGAGCAAAGCTTTCCTAATCAAATAGAAACCTGGGTGGATGATGTCACTAAGGATACATTTTTAGCGAGGATAGCGAGTCTAGATACTCTAGATATCCTCGTTAACAATGTTGGTACCAATAAACCCCAACCGTTTCTTGATGTCGATAGTGACGTACTCGACATGCTACTAAATATTAATGTGCGGTCTGCTTTTTTAACTGCACAAGCTGCAGCAAGAGTGATGGTTAAACAAGGCTCTGGGTCAATCATCCACATGTCATCGCAAATGGGCCATGTGGGTGCCAAAAATAGAACCGTCTACTGCACCACTAAACACGCGATAGAGGGTTTAACTAAATCGATGGCCGTTGAGCTTTCGGCGTTAGGTGTACGCACCAATTCAGTAGCCCCTACCTTCATAGAAACCGCTTTAACCAAACCGATGTTTGAAGATGAAGGATTTACCAAAGACACAATGTCACGCTTACCCATAGGCCGGGTTGGCCAGGTTAACGAAGTTGCAGCGGCGGTATTATTTTTAGCGAGTGATGCATCTTCAATGATTACCGGAGATAGTTTAAAAGTCGATGGTGGCTGGACGGCGGTTTAAGGAAAGAGAAGAGACTCTAGCTTTAGCCGGCAAGACAGACCAATTAATAACTAGAGACTAAAATCGTATTTAAGCAAATTATTTATATTGGTGAGATACGGTATCAGAGGGATGACTCATCGCGAAGTACGTCGATCAAAGGCTGTAAATGATGCTCATATTTTTTCCATGCTTGCACTGAAGACTCATAAATAGGCTGGCGTACTTGACTGGCACTGGGGGTTCTGACCAAACGCTCTGTTGCATAGAATTCCAGCATCTTAGGTTCAAAGGCTAATCCCAGAAACTCCACTAAGCGAACGCACTGTGCCTCAAGATCGACCACAGTGTCTTCATAGTGAACATCCAATATTCGCTGAGGATACATTTCCTTCCATTGGTCCATCAACCCTTTATACAGCTTGTAATGGTGCCCTAATGCTTTTAACTCATGCGCGAAGTCTTGATCATCAGCAAAAGCCAACTTAAAAATAGAAAAGCAATTATCCATAGGAATTCTGGAGCAATGAATAAATTTTGCACTAGGAAACACTTCGGCGAGCAAACCTAAATACTGAAAGTTCATAGGGGTTTTGTCGATGAGTACTAGAGAATCTGCATGTGTTAGAGAAATTTTTCCGAGGAATTCTGCACGTAATAAATCTATATCATCTTGAGACAACACTGAAAGTCCCTGAGGATAGTGCTTTCCTGTTAGCTCCTTTACTTGAACCGCCATCTCATCAGCATAACCAACCTCCCCTAGACTACTGACACTAGTATGACTTGCCATTACTTGATCGGTCAGTGAGGTTCCGGAGCGCTGCATTCCTACTATAAATACAAGCTGGCGCTTATCTTCTGAAGAGGACTCTGTAAACCTTGAGGTCAACGCTTTGCTATACACAATAGTTGAATCCCGATGGTTCGTTCTTTTGACTGAGTCATAAGGATAGCGCTCAGCTTTACTCTGATTAGCGATTAGCCAAGCCTTAAAGGCTTTATCCGCTTGCCCTTTTTGGTCATAGGCCTCACCCAAGCCGAAATGTATATGAGCCTTGTCTTTAGGCGAGAGATCCGTCATTTCTTGAAATCGTTCCATAGCCAAGATTTCATCTTCGCTAATTATTCTGCCCTTAATCTGAGATAGGTGATAATGCGGTGAAACTGCGTCAGGCGCTAACGCTATCGACTTTTTGAAGTAATCAGCGGCAGCTACCGTATCACCTACCTGTTCTTTTAATATACCCAGTGCGGTATAGGCTTTGGCATGCCGAGGCTCCAGTGCAATTAGCCGGTTTAGGACCTCAAGCGACGCGCCTACATCCTCAGATTCTCGGTAAACAGTGGCCAGTCCAAGCATCGATTCATAGAGTGTTGGGCACAACTCAAGCGATTTTTTATAGGCACTGATAGCCAGATCATATTTAAACGTGTTTCGATATATCTCGGCCATTTGGTTGTGAGCCTCGGGCAGAACAGGATCAATCTGTAAAGCTCTGCTCACCGCCTGAAAAGCGCGCCCGAACTCACCGATATCAACCAGAGCCTGAGACAAATTCGTCCAGCAACCTGGGTAGTTGGCATCAATTTTAAGCGTACTTTCATAAACTTTAACCGCTTCATGGGCCTGCCCCATTTTTCTAAGCACATTTCCTAAGCTATTGAAAATAGTGGGGGTGTTGGAGCCCATTTCAATAGATTTTCTAAAATGAAGTTCGGCTAACTCCAAATTACCCATGCGCTGATAGGCCAGACCTAAATTTCCGTAAGCCTGAGCGTCAGCAGGGTTTATTTTTAGCGCCTGTGTTATCAGTTGCACGGCTTCTTCATGCCGCCCGGTGTTAACACAAACCATACCCAGTAGATTCAATCCGTGAATATTGCTGCCGTCGAGTAATACAACTTGACGAAAGTTTTTCTCAGCGCCTTCCAAATTACCTTTTTGGTAGCAGTCAAGTCCGGCTTTCAGTAAATCAGTTATTGTCATATGGACGTATTTAATCTGTGGTCAAAGTAAAAAGCCTCGCAATTGCGAGGCTTTAGTATACAAGCCATTCATGGCTTTTGGGTATGTAATGGATCAGTTAAAATTTATAACCGACTCTTACTCCCCAAATACGCTGACGACCATAGTCAGCCAGAATTCGACCACCACTGAATGCGTTCTGAGAAACCTTATAGACCTCATCTGTCGCATTGTGAACGAAGGCCTTAACTTCCAAGCCGTCTGTAGGCGTTACCCAGGTAACTCGAAGGTCAATAGTGGTATAGCCAGTTTGTTTAGCAAAACCATACTCATGATTCATCGTTTTATAGTCATCTTGATGGTAGACAGTGGCACCCGGGATAAGAGCACCATTACCGTCTAAATCAATCCGATACGAAGCATCAAGGTTAACAATATAATCTGGCGAGAAAGAAGCATCTTCACCGCTAAGATCATAAGTTGGTGTTGCAATTACCTCATCAGTATCTGATCTGAGCCAATCACCTTTGTGGCCATTCGGACGGTAAGGGTAGTAACCCCCATCGGCACTACTAGCATCCACAACATACTGACCTTCGGTAAATACCGCTTCAGTTACCTGGAATTCATCCAAAACTGTGTCGTCAAATACAAGGCCCGCTATGATATTTAGCTCTTCTACGGGCTGCCACAACAACTCTAGCTCCAGTCCTTTGGATGTAAGGCCACCCCCAGTCTCTTGACTTGAGCAAATACTAGCACCACAAGTTTCAAAAACTGTATAAGAAAGATTGGTATATTCGCTGTGATAAAGGGCTGCATTAAATCTTATAGTGTTTTCAGCCCATGAAGACTTCATACCCAACTCTAATGCATCTAGCTCATTTGGATCAAGAATTTTGCCAGCATTTACCGTACGAGCAATGTAACCAGTGGAAAAGCTACCGTAAATATTAATATCGTCATTGAACGCATAGTTTAAGGCTAACTTATAATCAGTGTGGCCTGAATCTAAAACCTCAGCGGTCTTATTTAACTCGGTGTAGTAGCTTGCATTTAGCACTTTTCCGCTAGCCGAGTACCCGCTACCCCAGACAGACTTGTCACCATAGTAGTTACTACGGTAATTGCTAGCTTTAGTCGAATCGTCTTGACGGCGAACACCAGCAGAGACGGTCAACGCATCGGTCATATCATATTCGGCATTGGCATAGAGTGCTGAAGACTTCGATCCATATCGATCCCAAGTTGTCCAAGCAGGGTACCGTGTATCATCAGTCTGCTCAGCTTCTAAGTCGCCTGCTGTACCATTATAAGACCACACATATGCGCCGTTGTTATCATCTTCATCCCACGAGTCCGACCAGTAGTAACCGAGCGTCCAGCGTAGTGCCTCATCCCCTTTTGAGCTTAGATACATATCGATCTGATCATTGGCATTAAAGGAAACCTGGCCATCCGCGATATTGCCGGATCCAGCATCAGTATCCCAGAGTGTTAAAGACTGCGAATCACTGTGACGAGCTTTCACGCTGAGATCTGCAAAGTCTAACGCCCAGTTGAACTCGACGGTAAAGGATTCGGCTTCAGCCTGCCAAGTATTCGCGAAGTTGCCAGTTGTGTTGAAATAGCCCGTCGGATCGGTTGCAGGATCAGCATTATGATAGGTACGACCACCAGTTTGAACGTCACCGTCTATTGGCGCCTTACGAGGAACAATATTATCACTGAAACCGTTTGAACGACCCGTTACAAGGTTTATGGGGAGACCCACGTAATGAGAGCCAAAGCTAGCATTACCCATCGAGTCGTTTTCCCACTTAGTGTATTCGACATTTAAGTCCATCGTTTCCGTTGGAGCCCAGTTTAGTTGCGCTCGAACGTAACTATTGTCTTCATCGCGAAGACCGCCTTTACTAAAGGCCTTATTTTCAATCAATGGATCCCGCTGAGTGGTGTTGCCGGTTAAGCGCACAGCCAGAGTGTCACTGATCGGTAAGTTGATGAAGCCTTCGACCTTGCGCATAGCATAGTCACCTAAGGTAACCGCCACGCCGTAATCTAAACCTTCTGTACTTGCCTTTTTAGGGACCACATTCACTAAACCACCGAGCGTATTCGCGCCATAGAGCGTGCCCTGAGGGCCGCGTAACACTTCTACTCGCTCAAGATCGATCCAGCCAGCCCAACTTGTGCCTCCTTCCAAACCGTTGGTATATAGCGGGACAGCCGAGCCATTTAAACCTGCCACACCACCGCCACGCATTTTGAAGCTAGGAAAGGCCCCCTTCCACTGCACTTTTAACCCAGGTGCTAACTTAGGTAAATCAATGCTGGAGTAAACACCAAGATCGTTCAGAATCTCTCCATTAATCGCCGTAATTGCAATCGGAATGTCCTGTGCATTCACAGCTTTCTTAGTCGCTGTAACAATAACCTCTTCTAACATTGAAGTTTGAGCCAGAGCTGATGGAGCCATAACTGGAGCTAGTACTAGCGCAGAAATAACGTAGCTTAATTTTGTTTTTCGAAAGCGATTTGTCATTGATATACCCTCTATCTGATTGTTGGTTTATTCGTCTGTTACGGTTTAAGTAAGTTTTTGGCCTAATTTATAATCGAGATTAAAAATTAGGCCATACTAAATTCATATTTTGACGCAGTGTAGAATAATTTGACTTCGGATTCAAATTTATTATAAAAAAAATCACCTGTAATTATTTTAATGCTTATATAACAGATGCTTATGTAGAATAAAAGCATACTTCGTATGCAAATTATTGGCTATTTAAACATGAATTAGTAAGGACGTAGGTGTGTGGGGCTAGAGTCATGTACCAACCGATTGGGTGGGAATAGACACTTTAGACCCCGCTACTCCCACTTCTTAGGAGCCTTCAAAATAGTCGTTTAACTAAAAACGTTTTGGGAGGTATTATCCCTACATATGCTTATTAGCATGCATGGTACTATTACCACTGGTACCACTGGTCAAAAAAATAAAGTTTAAATAATGAAACTTAAGGCTCTATTTCTTAGCATTGTGATTCTTTCCATGATTCTTTCTATGAATCTTTTTTCATCGGAAAAACAAAGTGACACATTAAGAATACTTGTTTATAACACTCACGGGCTTCCTGAAATCTTTATCAGTGATAATCCAAAGAAGCGTTTTCCTGTCATCGGTAAAAAAACTCAAGACTTTAGCATCTCCTTACTACAAGAAGACTATTCGCATCATGAGGAGTTATTATCTGGCTTAGCTGAAGAAAGCCTCGCTATTCGTGGTGGATTGGGTGGCCGTTTAATATGCCCCTTTTGCACCGGTTCAGGATTAACGTCTGTATTCAATCTACCTAAAAATTGGTCCGTAGAAGTAGAAAATGAAACTTACGACACTTGTTCGGGCTGGTTAAGAGGAGCAAACGATTGCTTTGCGTATAAAGGTTTTCAAATAATAAAAATAACGCTGCCAAGCAATAAAAGGTTTTTTATAGTGAATACGCACATGGATGCAGGTAGAAGAGATTCTGATAGGGCAGCGAGAAAGAGACAATTAGAGAATATTATCTCAACTATAAAACAAAGAACGACTAATGAAGCTTTGATTGTTGCTGGAGATCTTAATCTGAATTCTAAAAATCCTGAAGACGTAAAACTCTTAGAAAACTTCAAGGAAAACCTCAGGCTAACAGATTCTTTTACAGGGCATAAAATAAGTAAAAAATGGACTATATTGGATTATATTTTATACAAGCAAGGTGAAGAGTTAGAGTTCAAGATTATTTCTGTAGGAGAAGACGAATCATTTGTTACCGAAGAAGGTCCTTTAAGTGACCATCCTGCTCTGATTATAGAAGTGGTAATTTAATTAGTGACGCTTTTGGTTAAGGATTAAAACTACCTGCAACCTAAGTCTATCGTCCTAAATAAGTATGTATGTAAAGGAGAAGGGAAAACTAAGTCATGGCAAGAAATAAGTTGATGCCTATTTATGTAATTTTTTTTAGTGTTGTACTGTTCTTTTTACAACATGCAAGTACTCTATCTCCGCAAGTTAAAGGTATTGAATCAGATCCTGATCAGTTTTCAGCTGAACGAGCTTACGAAACCTTAAAAGTTTTATTAAAGGAGAATCAACCTCATCCTGTTGGTTCAGAATTGAATAAAATTATTAAAGAGAGACTCATCAACGAATTGAATCAGTTGGGCATAGAGCATCAAGTACAAAAAACATGGGCCTGCTCTTCTAGATTTGCTGCTTGTGCTGAAGTTGAAAACTTAATCGGGATCATTCCGGGTAAAACTGATCTCCCTTACCTAGCACTTATGGCTCACTATGACTCCGTGCCTATGGCATCAGGCGCTGGAGATGACGGAGCTGGAGTGGTTGCAATACTTGAAGCAGCTAGAGTTTTGAAGCTAGAAGCACCCTACGACCATCCTATAATGCTTCTTTTAACTGACGCAGAAGAAGCTGGTTTGTTGGGAGCGGAAGCGTTCTTTAATCAACATCCCTTGGCTAAAAAAGTGGGTGTCGTGCTAAACATAGAAGGAAGCGGAACGTCTGGAGGGAGTATGGTTCTTAGAACTTCAGATAAAAATGAACTGCTTATCAAAAGCTTATCCCATGAGTATGATCATGCATATGGCTTTTCCCTAGCCAATGAAATCTTTAAAAGAATGCCGAATGACACAGATTTCAGTGTAGCCAAAAGGGCAAATATTCCGGGGATGGACTTTGCTTTTGCGGGTGAAAGAAATCACTACCATACCCCTAATGATAATGTTGAGAATCTAGATATACGAACTATTCAACATCATGGTGAAAATATTTTAAGTGCCTCAAGAGATTTACTTTCTGCTGACTGGAATAGTATGGGTGGTAAATATGTCTACTTAGGTTCGACGTACGGGTTTTGGACGGAATGGAAATCAAGTAATAGCTTAATTGCTTTAATACTCTCAGTCTTAGTTTTAATTGTAGCCATGATACGTTCCAAGGTTGGCTTTAAAACAACGGCTCTGGGGTTCGTATTTACTCCAATTACTCTTTTTACAACTGTTTTTTCAGGCGTTTTAGGCTTCTATCTTCTGTCTTTATTTTCTGGAAATATTATAAGTTGGCCTGGTATAGATTGGCCGTATCGCCTTCTATTAATTGGGTCAACATTTATGGGCCTATTAATAGGAAGTTCTTTAAGTAGAAAATTTGTTCAAGAATACGAAATGATTTATGGAACATGGTTCTTTTGGTCAATTCTAACGCTACTCGTAACCCTATTTTTACCCAATGCAGCCAATATTTTTATTCTACCTCTTGTGTTCGGAAGTACTGTTATTCTGATTTCTACGTTCATAAAAGAACAATATAAATTATCCTTCTTAATGCTTACTTTGGTCGTGGCCTTACCAAGTACCTTAGGATTAATATTTGCTTTAGAACAAAGCCAGGGTTACAAGCTGGTGTGGGCAGTACTCCCATTTGCTGGGCTTTATGCGATAATAATTTCACCATTCTTATTCTCTTTAAGAATGAAATCTGCTATTTCCTATATAGTTTTAGTAAATTTAATTGCTATTACTGCGGGAAGTACACTTAACCTTTACACTGAAATGAGACCACAACATGTCAATATTCATTTTTATGAAAACTTAGATGCTGGGGATTCTTTTGTTCATCTTTCAGGAAACTATAAGAATGTTACCACTTCTGATCCTGAGCCTTTAATTGAACCTCTATCTTCTTATGTTGATGAGTCAAGCACAAAAGCATTGGCTTCTTTTGCCCCTGGA